>OGJJ01000205.1_pt1 | contig 54760 bp, 46 predicted proteins | sample 1572081 | NCBI WGS metagenome assembly OGJJ01 (sample SAMEA2582122, study PRJEB24529) | metagenome | biome: Human gut stool | place: China | collected 2011
ACTTTCTTCCCAGGACAGTTCCATCCGACCGCATAATGGTACAGACTGCATCGGTATTGATTCCCAGATCCACACTGCAGATGATCTGTTCTTTGGCTGGTATTTTTGTAAGTATCACATCTTCTGTATAAGAAAAACGCAGAAAATATTTCCTGTGCCTTTTCTCCAGTGTCGGGGCAGATGCCTTTTTCCCGGACCAGTTCTTTCTCAGATACTCCATGTCGGTATGACTCAACCGTACATGGAACCACTTCCAGTCATGTCCATCATATAATTTCAGATAAGCAGCGTCCTTCCCGCCTTCATCCTCCCGGTACATCACATCACGGTAAAAAACCGGCATAGCATGGTTCTCATATACAAGTCTCGGTTTTCCTTCTAACCGGTCTGTTTTCTCCCACAAACCCAGTCGGGTTTTGTAAGAAGACACACTTCCCAGGGCATTCTGGATAGATGCCCTTCTCAGATAGGAGGGCATCTTTGGAAATCGAATATCAAAATCAAAACGAGCCTGATTCTTTTTCGTTGTATGTATCAGGTGTTCTGCTTCATTGAAACGTTTCTTTGTTCCCGGGATCCTTTCCAGCTCTTCCCATACCTGTGCATAGACCTCTGTCAGATAGCTGACTGCAGCCCTGTAAACATCCAGTGTCTGACGAATCGGGATATTCTGTTTTCGTAATTCTACGCCATAGCTGGATATTATCTTCACAGTTGCTTCCTGCCTTTCTGACTTGTACTGGCATAAATAAGTCCTATTTGTTCCTTCCTATTCTATTATAACTCTTTTTAGGTCCAATAAAACTCCCTTTTATGTTTTTTTGTAAAAAATTTGCGCGCCTAACTCATCACTGGAAGTAACGAGAATGCGGCGCGCAGTTATTCAATCTTTGCAAAGCATAATCCAGTACTTCCTCATATTCATTAACCGCACCATATAAGTTTCCTGTCAAGCAGATCAAATCCTGTATTTCAGATAACTTTTCCCATAAAAAACTTTCTCCCTTTCAACCTCCATAATTATCGTTTTCGCCTGTTCTGCCAAAAATTGATTTCCACATATAACAGCCAACAGATACACTCTATATTGTCTACCTTGAATTTGGTACTTTCCTAATAAATTTTACCATATTTTCTAAGCATTTTGTAATTCGTTATAACAAACTACCCTTTCGTTCTTTCGACATATGTTGCTATTTTTCTAGCAGTATTATTAAAAATTCTTTTTTCTTTATATCTCGCCTTCTTTCAAATAATATACTATGCTTTTGTGCTTTGCTTCGTTAAAGCACTGTGCTATTTTTTTACTGGCATCTTTTAAACGCCAGTAAATACATTGGCAGAGTATCCTCCCTGATAAGAATGAAGCCGCATCTTTTTGCTGAAATCTGCTTTTTGATCCGGCGTTCCATCCATTCTTTTTGGATTTTGGTCAGAAAGTTAATCGCACCTTCTACAGTTCTATACTTCCAAAATCAATCACAAGCTCATCATATATTCCTACTTTAATAGAGTCCTGTAGGGTATACTGCTCTGTCTCGCCTAATTCAAAGTTGTATACTACAACCAGATTCTTAGATGGATCAACAATCCAGTATTCACGAATACCTGCTGTTCTATACTTAAATAGCTTTGTATAATAATCCATCTGCTTACTTGCAGGTGACACAATTTCAATAACCCAGTCAGGCGCACCTTTGCATCCGCTATCATCAAGTTTATTAGAATCACAAATCACAGAAATATCTGGTTCTACATAAGTATTACTTCTTTCATCCAGATAAACCGCAAATGGAGCCGCATAGACCTGGTATTTTCCTTTATGTTCTTCGATATAACGGTCAATAATACTGACAAGCCTTGTTGAAATACGCTGATGTTTTCTGCTCGGTGGAGCCATCATATACATATGACCATCAATCAGTTCTGCTCTTTCACCTTCTGGCAGAGCATATATATCATCTATGGTATAGGTTTCTTCTTTCAGTAACGGCATATTATCACCTCCCAGTGTACTTTGCTATAGTTTAATTCATTATATTATAAGTAATACTTAATCAGCAACTTATTTTTCTGGTAAAGCATGTATAGTTGCTGTTCAGAGGTAATGTCATCTACCCTCGTTTAACTACCGCATTCTTTCCTCGAAACGCAATGCCGATTTTAATGATAGAATTAACACCTGCATTACGCAGTCCCGTATCATACTTTTTCTCATTAATTTGTTGAAGCGCACTGTCTGCCAAAACTGCCAGATTTACATGTGAACTTCCAGTTTTTTTCCGCCTAAATCGAGTATCGCTATATCTGTGACTCAAAATAATTCTATTTTTCCGTCTTTTCTCCATCTAATTCTGCATTCAAAAAGTTTATGATCTCCTCATATGACCGCCCACTTTTTACAACCGCTGACAGAATCTCTTCTTTTCTTATGGCATCCCGCTTGTCTAACAGTTCTTTCAGATTTGCTGTTGCCTGGTCATACTTTTTCTTCGCTGCGATCACATCAGCCTCTGCTTTTTCAATCTTTTCTTCCAATGCTTCCTTACTTGTTTTCCTTGTTCTTGCCATCTTTATTTTCCTTCCTTATTCTGCTTTTTTCAGTTCCTTACTCAGCTCTGATGCAAAGTATTTTATACTGTTCGCATCCAGTCCAAAGGCTTTCAATATTACTTTCTGGTTCGCTGTTACTGCATGATCCAGACGGTATATATTGTCTAACTGACGTACCATTTCTATTTTTTCCAGCTCTTTTATTGCCGCCGGTACAGTCATATAGTTCAGTTTCTTATCCAGTTTCTTCATCTCTTCTTTTAGTTTTATATACATCTTGCAGCGCACTATCATGGCTAAAAATTCAACAAATATCTTCGTTCTTGCTGATTCTTCTGAATACACCCGGATGCTCTTATTCCCCAGATATGATTTGTCTCCGCGGAATAGTTTCTCCGATACATCCCTGCTCTTATACAGTTCGATTGCTTCCTTCGCACTCATCTTTTCTGATGTAACGATACAAAAATATCCTGCCAGATCCAGTTCTCTTTCTACCACACTGCACCGTTCTTCCGGTAGTATAAAAGCCTGGCTCTTTTCATCATAATGAAGGTTAAAATACTTCTCAAATCCAGGACCGAATTCCTTTACTTTATTCTGGTACTTTTTCAGATACTGCGTCATCTGGTTAATCCGATTTTCAATCTCTATCCGTTCTGCACTTTCTTTTGAAATGCTATGATACAAATGAAAATAGCGCTCTTTTTTATCACTTGCATACAGTTTGTGCCGCATTGTCTTTCCGTAAACTCCATATTCATAGATATTGTTCACCCGCTTATTTTCGAATGTCCCTTTATTTTCCAGGATCAGTTCATTCACAAGGGCAGACATCCCTTTCACCATGATAACAAAACTATACCCACATTTATCCATATATTGTATGTTCTCACAGCTGAAAGATCCCCTGTCCAGAATGAATCCAATCTTCTTATAACCATATCCGGATGCTTTATCCAGCATGAACTGCAGCTGGGAGATATCATTCAGACTTCCTGGATATTTTTCATAAAACAATGGTTCCTGATTATGAGTATCATACGCAACTGCATAATTAAATACCGGCTCTCCCATATCTACTTTCGGATGCCCAAGTTCGACCATTTTTATATCTCCAGTCTGACAGTTTTTATTCGTTGAATCATAGGAAATATAAATCTTTTCACGGTAATTCCGTGACTCATTCCATGTATTCAGAAATCCTGTACTCTGGTCATCTGTTACTGAATTCAGGAAATCTGATACGGTTGAATCGCTGTATTGTTTCATCTTTTCCGTAAAAAGTGGATGGTTGTATGTATAATCCGGATAGTACTGCGCTGCATTGTTTTCTGCTATGATCGAATAAACAGCCAGATCTAAAAACAGACCCATATCACGTGATCTAAAATACTTTCCAAGGATATCTTTTAAACTGCATTCTTCTATGATCTTACGCAGTACAAAGTATGCTCCTACCCTGAGACAGCTGCTTCTGGAAGTCCTGTTTTTGCTTTCCGGAAGTTCTGCATCAGGGAAATATTTCAGGAAATTTTGATTCGGTTTCATGAGTTCCTGATCCGTATCTGACAATTTTCCGATCGTTACTCTTTTGGGAAAAGTATACTTCCGGGATGGATCATAAACCCGGTCATACTCATACTCTATATATACAACATTTGACTTTTTTCTCCGTGTGATCTTGCCTTTTACGGTTGGTACTTTCACAAAAAAATCCAGATACATATCGCCCTCCTTTTAGGCGGTTATCCGCCTAAAATAATTGTACTATATTTCCCGGCTATCTGCAATGGAAAACCGCAGAAAACCGGGATTTTTTATGATTTCATTTCGTTCTTTTTTCTTTAGGTGGAAAAATTACTGGAAGTTCACATATATATGACATAAACAATCTTATTGTCCTAAATAAGAACCTGCATTTTTGTATGCAGCAGCATATCGTATTCTGTTTTCTTCAATTCTTTTGTTTGCTTCTTTTACAAGGTTTTCATGCTCTGGTTTGTTTTTAGCTGTACATTTCTTTACGTTCTTCAATCCACTGTAGCAGGACTCCCTTAACACTAACTTTGCCATTACAAATCTTCCTTCTTCTAAAATATCTATGCTTATTTATTATACCGCGTCAAACATAAAAAAATTATTATTGTAAATTTCAAGATAATTGTTTAATCATTGACGCTGTTACAGTTTCATTTACCCTATATTTTCCATCTACGCAGGAAATACATCCCCAACTCTCTAATTTTTCTAATGATTCTTCTATATGTTCCGGCATTATATCTTTCTTTAAGTTTTCTGGACATATCTCGTTAATATATTCTAATATTCTTTTCTCATCTCCATGCTGTAGTCTATAAACAGCAATCAGCACCACTGATGAAATTTCATCTATTTCTTGTGTTGCCGTTGTAAATAGATCAACTATCAAATATATAATTGCAAGAGCTAACCAAAAATCTCGCTGCCCCAACGTCGTTTTTAGTCGAAATACTGATGAAAGCGCAAATTTTAAATTAACCTTAATATTAGATGCTTTTGTACTATATGTCTTTCCATTTCTGAAGCTCCATATTGCCGTAACTGGCTGAACAGACTGCTCTTCAATTTCTATACTTGATCTGACCAGACTCTCTACAGTTATTTTGTCCAAATCATATTTTTCTATAACAGGTTCTAGATTCTTTGTAACTTCCTTATATGTTTCCGGAATAAATTTTTCCATTTTCTCACCTTTACCTATGCTGGTTTTACTTCTTTCAAATTATTTATATATACATCATACGGTTTTATTTCTGTCTCAATAACAGAATATTCATTTTTTCCTATTCCATCACCTTTTTCGATATCTATAAATTCGATTTTTTCTCCATCATGCCTTAATAACCAGGCATCTTCTTCTAATGTAGGGGCGGTCGTATCTACAATAATTCGTCCAGATGTCAAACCTTCCTTAAAATTAGCAGTTCCTGCAAGATCAATACACCATACAAATCTAGGAAGTGTCATATTCAAAATTACATCCTTTAAAGTCTCATTCATATTTTCAGAAATCATAGTTTCTTTTTTCAGTGAATTGGCTGATGTTATATAAATTCTGCAAACACAAAACTCTTCCCAATTCATAACTTTTTCTTTTCTCCATACTCGAAATCTTTCATACACTTCACTATATGCCAACTGCATTCTTCTATATAATGGAACAACTGCATATTCTAACTCCGCTAAACCATAAATCACATCACTCTGTTCCGATGGTAAATCTATTGGCATTTTTCGATATGGAAAGCAATTATCGTCCATCACATATAAATCCTGTATTAATTTGCTATGGGAAATTACATTTATTTCACTATCCTTTAACGTGTCTACCACTGTAGTATCATCTAACAGGTCATAATTTACCAGACCATGTCCAATAATTGAAATTGCATGCTTTATAGGATATAAAAAGCCAATCATAGGTATTCCAGATTCTATATATGCAATAAGTTCATCTAAAAATCCTTTATCCTTTTCTCTGTCACGTTGCAAAATTAACGGGCTAAAATTATAGTCTTTAAATAAATCTGACACTTGAACAGGTGTCAAACCTAAAGACGGAGTCTTTCTTCCCCAATCATTTTTTGTGTGTTCCACTAACTCCCCAATCGTCGCATCTGCATAATCCCGAAATTTATTTCCAAAATATCTAATCACAGTCCATGCAGCTGTATGTGCACATACAGAAATATCTGTTTCTTGAGATTTCCACGGAAAACTTTTTATTTCCATTTCATTTCCAACTACATGTGCTTTAAATTTATGCAACATTAAATATGCCTGCTCAGTAACCAATAATTCTGGTTTTATAAAAGTTTTCCCTATCTTTGTTCCTTTTGTGGTCGGTCGCAAAACAATATATCCATAATATTCCTGGTCTTTTAAAATATGCAGCCTACAACACAACTTTCCATATGATCGTAGTTTTTGAGAATAATGGATATAATATGTACTTAGATAATCACTGTCATAATATGGATACTCAATCTGAATTTCATCACATTTTTCTCCCAAATACTGCTTCAATACTTTTATTACTTCGCTATCCATCAACTCAGCAGGAACAACTGTTTTTAAATTCTCATAGGAATCTAATGTCTCGATTTCTATTCTTATGAACGAAATCATACTTGAACATCCCCTCTTTCGCATATATATCTACATTACCATCAATTTCTGATTCTCTCAGTTCTCCACAGCAAATTTTCCAGTTAGCTGTTCTTCATCAATTCTCTTTTTGCTATGCTCAGGGGCAAGCCGTTCTTGAATTCTATTATGCCCCAATTTTACTGTTTTTGCAATCTTTTTTAATAAAAAGCTATTCAAACATCACTGTCCAAGAGTTAACTGGGGCGGTTAGTTTTTTCATTAACAATTAAATGGCAGTTTCGAAATATCTTCCGGTATTTCAAAATCCCCATATGCAATTGACTCAAGTAATCCCATATCATCCATTGATAATTTCATTAATGCGGCCACAAAAATGTCTGAAACAGCATATCTTAATCCCCCTGGCATTTGTGATTCGACCATGCTTCTAATAAGAAATACATCCGGATGACGTTCTTCATAATTATATTCTGGCAAAATATCACGTAATAAGCTCGCGGTTTTGGCATTGTCAGCTGCAATTACAAATTTATCAATATGAAAAAATCTATCATCTATATAATAATGTTTTAAAAGTTCAAACAAAACTTCCTCAAACATCCCCTTTACTTCAAAAACATTGGAATATTTTTGTAAAAAAAGATTCAAGTCATAACCACCTATTAACTTTTTCTCATCATCATCCTCAACAACGATAATACAATAGTTTTCAAACACATCTTCAGGAATCAATTCATGCAATACCTGACAAATTGCTGACAAATCCAAATCTTCTAAGGCAAATCTATAATAAGGATGATATAGTTCATATTTTTCTTTAATTATTTCATATAAATATTTATAATCAATAACAACCACTTCATGAAAGCAATTTATTTCTCTCTTTATATTTTGTAGTCCTTTCGTATTAACATCCTGTAAACCATAAACTTCAAAATCAAAATCAAATTGTTTTGCATTTGCTGCTTGTTTTTGAGCAAACATTTTCGTTTGTATATAAGTTTCATATTACTTTATGAATTATATAACTGCAGTCTGTTCTAAATGCTGCATATTTTTTCTTGTATTTGCCATCTCTTTTGACTGCTCGGCGGTACAGTTTACTTCTTCCGGTCTTCTGAATGTCGGAACTGCTTTTCTCAGAGCCTCTCGTGCCACATTATCATCTTCTGTCTCACATGCAGCCTGCAGTTCTTCAAGTTTCACATTAATATCATGCTCACACAGCGGAGCATCACGTTCGATGAAGATCATGCTGTTTGGTGTCTTGTCAAGTTCTTCTGTTTTAACAAGAAGTTCTTCGTATAATTTTTCTCCCGGACGCAGACCTCCTCATGTCAAGATAGGAACAACTTTTTTTCAAAAAAATCTCATAAAATAGTGAATTATTGCATTACCCTGAAAAAAACGCAAAAAAAGAGCTTCTGTTTCCAGAAACTCCGTAGTTAATATTTTTGTTATCCTACTCTTCCAGTTGAGAGTCATCTACTTTTATCAAAATATAATCTTCCTTTTTTTCAATAGAGACCAATGTATTCTTTCCCTCATGGAACCCTATTTCAGCACCACACAGCACCTCTGCGGTCAAATCCAATACCGTTTGATCAAACTGCTTTAATGAATTTGTTCGACTAAAATACAAATTAATATCAGTTTTTCTTGTTTTATCAAAAGGAATCTTAAGCTCCTTCAATTCAATCACTTCCATTCTTTTTCATAAAATATACTACTTTTGTGATAATTCGTCAATTAAGCAAAGACTTATTATTCATCAAATACAGAAAAATCCAAATCACAACAAATTCTTTCTATCGGAGTTCCAGTTTTCTTGACAAATTCCCGTATATCATTCCAATATGACCAGCCAGATTCAAAATCAGGATACAATTTACAGCTAGGAATCCCATCTTCTACCTCAATCTCTGACGTAATTCGCCTTCGCTCCAATATTTCAACATTCTGTATCATATTTTCCGGTTTTAATCCTATGGCCCTTTCAACTTCATGTATCGGCACAATACAGTCACAGCGGTCATAATATGATCTCATTACCATTATCCCCAGCAATCGCCTCGTTTCTATCGGCAAATCCAACATCTTTTGCAAATGCTTATCCAAAACTGCTGCATTTTCACGATTTTCTTCATCTGTTAATCCCCAATCCAAAATTCGTGATATTTTTTTACAATTACAGCAAGGTGCATATTCTAAAGACATACCATAATCCGTAATCGAGTTCATCATTTGACCTATAATCCCCGAATATTTCATCTCATGGTTCTTTTCATCTCTTTCAGCTTTTCAACGGTATATTTCTCTACATTATCAGTTACTACATGATGCTGATGACACATTAACATCAGATTTCCAAAAGATCTTCTGGATTCGTTTGTCATATTAGGATTAAATCGTTCTCCACCAGGCATTGCTGCCTCAATATGGCATACCTCTCCAACAAAATTACCATTTTCATCCACCAATACATTATGGCATCCGGGATAGGCGCACTCATTCCCTGATTTTATATATAATTCACGCAATACTTCCTGCTTAGGTGCTAAACGCTTTACTTCCTCATCTGTTCTTTCTCGGCTCATAATCATACTCCCATCATAATTTTTTAATCGTATGGTAATACAATTATACACGTTCTACCACTTTTATTCAGTAAATATTCTTATATTTCAACAAAACTTAGTATTTCGGCCTGTTCTAGGTCAAATTCTACAAGACGATGTTCCTTGTAGCACACTCCATCCGAACGGTAGGTCTGATTCGCTTCCCAGCCGCACACTTTCCATATCATTTTTAGCATAGGACTACTATGAACCACAAAATCCCAGTTTTTCGGATTATATTCTGGTACACGAAAATTTTCTGGCTCTTTATTTTCACATGCTTGTATAACAAGCGCCTTTTTATCCGTATTAAACAAGAAACGGATGTATTTTGGATTTCCTAATTCTATAATTGTTGAGTGAAATATTCGTATTCTTCCAGATTTTTTGCATAAAGACACCCCTGTAAATGTTGATATATCATTTTGCATCCGGACACTTCCCTTCAAAATGGGCGCACTTCACCCGCTATATTCTACATAGTTGTCGAAAATTCCACATATCCTTCTTTCAAATTCGTTTCCAATGCTCTTTCATGCTCTTTAACAGGTAAACCAAAGGAATCTTTCCATTCTTTTGGATAAAATGGTATCCTGTTTAGCTTACGCTCTACTTTAACTGCAATTTCTTCTTTTTGTTGCTCTTCCATCTGTTCTTTTGTCAGCTCTGCAGGTGTGTCATTAGCATCCGTTTTTTGTACAGAATCTGCCTTTTTCCTTTTTCGTTTCGTATCCATATAAATTTCCGGCTCTAACAAGTCAAAAATATACATAGTTTCATCTTCATGCGTAATTTTATAACCTTGCATTTTGTATCTGCAGTCCAGATTCCATCCCATCATGTCGTAAATCATGGCTGAAAACAGTTTATTAGTCATTTTTCTGCTTTTTCTCTTATCTGGCTTCTCAACACACCACCGAAGTGCATCCTTATCGTTTTCCTCACACTTGCGAACAACCATTCTTTTATTTTCCTGATTTACTAAAATCTGAATATATACTGCATCCTCTAACCCAGCAATACATGCTGTATTAAAAGTCACACTGTCTCTTCTGATAACAACTGCTGGTTCTCTCAAATGTGCAAAAAGTTCTCTTCTCACAACCTGATAACCATCATAACTAAAATCCTGCGCCAGTTCCAGTGCTTTTTGATCAATATTTTCCTTTTGCTGCTCTGCCGTTATTTCACTCATACTGCACACCTCATTTTTTCAATCAAATCCTGCGCCTCATCATTTATTTTTTTCAGTATTTCCTCCGATATAAGATCCATACCTTCTATCACCTGAGCCGGACGAAGTACATCCCAATTTCCACAACAATGTATGCGCTGAAATACAGTTATCTCATCAGTCCTATTTCCAAAATGCTTTTTCCATTTTTCCGGGTATAGAGTCTTTGTCACTGTATTTACTTGTTTTTCTTCTATTTCTATCGTTTCATTTTCAACTTCATCTGATGTACTTTCTGCAGATAAAATATCTTGTAACTCTCTTTTAAATATTTCTGGTTCTTCCAAATCAAATAATAATATTTGCTCATTATCTTCTTGAAAATACTGACCTCTGAAACGATATTTGCACTCATTCTTCCAGTCCATTAACTCATATAACGGTTCTGAGAAACCTCGACAGCTTTTCGGTAGTACTAACCACTTACCATCTTTTATTCTTCCCCACTTGACCGCATTTACATTATCCTTTTCGCATGGCCTTACTGCGATGCAATTTTCTACTGAATTTAGCAAAATTTCCACGTATTCTACATCTTTAAATTTTTTCATACAAGCAGTATTAAATGTAATCTTCCCTTGTGAAATGGTCATTGCCGGATTCAGTCTTGTCGAAAAGAACTGTGCACGGACAATTTCATACCCACTTAAGTCAAATTTACTAGCTGTCTCAACCGGATTATCTATTTTTTCAGAATCCTGCTCGTTTTCATATGCTACCTTGCTTGCCTTTTTATAATCTTCCCCTGTAAAACCTGTCCATGCACGATTCACTGGTACAAATCCTTTCAACATACCGTCATCTACTACTTTCAGATTTGGGAATGGGAAGCCCTTTTTTGCATATCGAGTTGCTGTAAGCATTTTCTGTGCAGCATTATAGATTTCTCTTTGTACAATGGCTTCATGATGATCCATCTGACGATACTGATTCCGATCATGCCGATTCTTCTTCGATTTATGATCAAGATAATTTGGCGTAAATGTTTTTCTGGATAGAACATCGCCACAATATCTCTCATTTTTCAAGAGATTTACGACGGTAGAAACTGTCCATTTATAATTACCAAGTTTTGTTGGTCTGGCTAACTGCATCATTATTTCTGCGATTTCAGAAGTTGGAAATCCATTAAGGAATAAATAGAAACAAAGTTTTACCGTCTCCGCTTCCTCTTTGTTAATCTCCAAATTGCCATCTTCTCCAACGTCATATCCTAATAGCTTCGGTGTCAGGAAAATACCTCTTGAGAACCTCTGTTCAATAGAAATATTCATGATTTCACTCTTGGTATGCGATTCTTCCTGTGCAGCCGCAGATAATACAGCTAACATCATCTCACTGGTATTATCTAATGTGTAAATATGTTCCGTTTCAAAAAATACACCTACCTGTGGATTCATATTTGCCAGTTCCCGTACCTTTGCAATACAATCCACAATATTTCTTGCAAATCTGGAAACACTTTTTGTAACTATCAAATCTATTTTTCCAGCTTTACAGTCTTGTATCATGCGGACAAATTCATCCCGGTGTTGCAGTGACGTTCCTGAGATTCCTTCATCAGCATAGATTCCCACCAGTTCCCATCCCTGATGCTCTTTTATCATGTCTTCATAGTGATTCTTCTGCAGCTCATAAGAAGATGTTTGATTTACATCATCAGTTGAAACACGGCAGTAAGCACATACACGCTTAGTGCCAGTATCTTCAAATAGTTTTTCTTTCGGTTTCGCTGGAATAAACTCCAACTCATCCCGGCTTACACCTTTATACCTTTCCCTGATTCTGTTTTTCTTTTCTTCTTGGCTATGAATTGTTTTTTCGTACTCCTTCATTCACTAATTCACTCCTCATTCAATTGCCAATACCATTTATCACCCAACTTGTAAGATATAATTCCCATATCCTTTTTGGCCTGTTCTACAGTTCTGGTTCCAATACCATTTGTACGCATTTTTTCCATTATATCTGCACAAGGCAAATCTGAGCCGTTTAAAAGTAGTTTTAAATAATCCTTCGCTTTATCAAGTTTACTCTCGCCCTTTGCTTTCTGGAGCAATAAGTCTTCAATTTCATAATCGTCCTGCCCAATCCAGCTAAATCCAGACTTAGGATTCAGTTCAAAAACAAATGCTCTGCCCTCTGGTGCAAGATTATTTTTTATCTGCAACAACACACGGATATATGGATTATTCCGGTCTCTTCCTACCATCAGAATACTCCTGGCAACAGCTGCTATATCTATACTTCCAAGCCCTCGGTATATTCCTTTAGTGCTACCACTCTTATTCATATGACCAATTAATACCACCGCACAGCCTGTGCGCTCTGCAACTTTTCCTAATCTTCCAAAAACTGCTCGTATAGAATTAGATTTCATATCACTATCTATTCCCAGATATGCCTGCAGCGGATCTATGACCAATAACTTTGCCTGCATACTTTCAATCGCTTGTGCCAAGCGTTCATCGTCCAATCTTATCGGTTCTTCATCTGACTGTTCTAAAAAAGCAATTCGCCTGCAATCTGCTCCAGCTGCTTCCAGTCGTGGTTTCACCGTATCTTCAATACCATCTTCTGCTGCCTGATAAATCACATTCCCTGGTATACCCTCACCACTTCCATCTGGCATGAGTTTTCCATTCGTAATAAGTGCAGCTATCTGAATCATCATTGTGGACTTTCCTTCTCCCGGATCACCCTGTACAATTGTAATTTTTCCATATGGAATATAAGGATACCACAACCATTCTACCTTCTTTGCAGATACTGTATCATAATATGTAATTTTACAATCATTTGGTTCCGTTTTTGTATGAGCCATTTACAATCCTTCCAGTTTTTTGTTCTTCTCAGTCATATTTGCGACTAATTCTGCCACCATCTGTATTTCTTTCGGTGTAAGTCCTGATACATCAACTGTTCTTTTGCTTTCGCACCCCAAAAGATAATCTGTACTCACTCTGTAGATCGTCGCTAATCTGACCAATATTTCATAGGAAGGTTGCCGGACATCGTTTTCATAGGAACACATAGTATTTTTATTTACTCCAACCAAACTTGCTACTTGATCCTGACGCAAGCGATTGTTCTGTCTTAATTGCCGTAATCTCTTTCCTAATGAATCCATCACGTGCATCACCTTTCTATGCACTATGAAAAATTTACGATGTTACAATATTTTTATATATTTTATCAATTTTAAGTTCTCATTTGGGGAACTGCGGTTCCTCTTTCGAGAACCAAACCAATATCTACTCCATAATGCTTTATACTATCGTTAATTCATAACTATTGTTCTTTTTTCCTGTACATATTTTGATTATATATCGGATAGTGAATATATTCACTATATTATCACTAATTCCCATATTTATAATTAGAAATCAGGAATTTATTTTGAAGGGCGGGAACAATGTGATTGATTACAGTCCATTATGGAAAACAATGGAACAACGGAATATCTCTCAGTACTATCTCGTCAACAACGGCATTGACTACCGTACTATGCACCAGCTAAGAAATAATAAAAATATTACAGCGCACACAATCGAAAAGCTCTGCCGTATCTTGGATTGCACACCGAACGATATATTGACATTTACAAATGATGACACAAAATAAACCACTGGAACTTTGATATAATCCCAGTGGTTTTCCTATTTGCAGACTTGCGGCCTTGCGGTGTTGCGGTCTTGAATTATTAATTTTTTTCCTCCATTGTCAGCTTTTCTATTGCTGCAGCTGTACCATCATATTTTCCTTTTTGAATTCCCATAGACAATGATGCTATATTACGTCCTGCGCCATTTGGATTTTGAGCGTCGATTTCGCATTCTATATACTGTACTTCTCTACTCAATCCTTTGTTGGTAACTATGTATGAGCTTTCAAGCAATTCATCCATTAATGATTGGTAGTCTGCTTTCATTTCTGTAAGAATCGCATCAAACTGTGCTTCACGAATTTTGTTATGATCCACAAAGCCTTCTAACATCTTCCAGTCATAGCTCTTTACTTTACGTATTATCACTGGATTAAGCATTGGTCTTATTTCTACACTTTCTCTTAACTCTTCCGGTACAGAATTTTTTGCCAATTCTAAATCTGCGGTAAGCATTGATTGGACATTATGAAATGACCAATTTCTCACATCTAGCAATTCATTTAAAATCTTATTACTTTCTGGTAAAAGTTCTCGTTTCAATAATTTTTTCTTTACTAAAATCTTTCGTACTTCAATATAGGAAAACGATGCTGATTGATGATCTGCAAGAAAACGAAGCAGTTCTCTTTGTTGATAAAGGACTTTATCATGAATCGAATCATATACGTCAGCCGGTATTGATGTTTTTCGATTATATTGCTTCAGTATCTGTTCTGCCTCATCTGAATACATTTTAAATTTTTCAAAATCTATAATAACTGGAACAATTAAACTTTTCAGCACCAGACAAGCATCCTCAACAGTATTTATCGTAAATTGCTTGTATTGTTTCTTGGTTCCCTTTGACACTTATTCTACCTCACTATTTCTTATCAATTACCGTGCAATTTTCCTGAAAATGCAACCAGTCCATAAAGCACATAAACTTACTCCCCATATCATCTGTACTCCAGATACAATCATTCCAACAGGACCAAGCGGAACATAATTTCCATATCCAACCGTACTAAAAGTAGTAAGGCTAAAAAATATGCATCTTCCAAAATCTCCCATTATCTGCTTGACACCAGGCGTTTTGTTTAACGGGTATCGTATATTTGGAATTCCATCACCAATTTGTATACCCGCAAACATGTAAATAATACCAAATAACAAAATTGATACAATCATCGTGAAAAATGTAAATGATGGTCTTTCTCCATATCCACAGAGTATTAAGGCTATAACGGATTTAATTTTTTTCAAGCTATGCAAAGCTTTTACTTCAATTTTCTTAGTAAAATAGAACATTTCTCCTTCTAAATCCGGATAACCATTTAACCCAAAAAGTCTAGAAAAGCCCCTTAGTGACTGAGATTTTTTCAAGCATAAATCATCAAAGTTTCCAGGAATCCATCCTGCTTCATTTTTCTTATTCGAATCTTTTCTTTTACTTATTATCCTGTAATCAATCAGTGTATTTTCATCTACAGAGGAATTTCGCTCATCAGTAAAAGTAATATCTAATATATCAGTTCTTCCTATTGCCATTCCCTGCAATCTGCAATCTTGGATTTCTCCTCCACATATTGCACAAGCGTAGAATACTGCTTTTTGTAACGAAGAATCTCGAAACTTAGACACTGTAAAATTACACTTTTCAAATAACACATTATCTAAATCACATTCCTTAAATTCCCCCACAAAAATGCATTTTTGAAAAGTTGTTGTTGCATAAAATGTTCCATTAGCATCCATAGCATTTTCAATCACAGGAATTGTAAACATGCAATTATCAAAAATTACATGGTCAAAATTGACATTCACGAATTGGCAGCCGTTAAAACGACAGTTTTTAAATATCATATTTTGAAATTTACAATTTTTAAATTCACATGCAATAAATCTTATTGCTTCTATTTTTGCATAATCCATATGGCTTAACGCAACATTTTCACCAATAGACAATAAATCGAACTTATGAAAAACATATTCAGTTTTATCTAATGCATACCGCTTGTACATATATCGGCTTATTTCTTCACCTCGAATGACAACTTCTTTGTAATAGTCTTTAAATGCACTTTTATAATACGCTGATGCTCTTGAATAATTATTTTTCAGCATTTCTCTTCTCAATACTATTTCATCATCTAACTTTTTTCTAGTTACCATGTCAACCTCTTCATTATCTATATCGTGCAATTTTTAATCAAAAGAGCACTAGCCAATAGCCACACATTCTATATGTTTTGGTCTTCAGCTAGTGCACTATTTTCACGTATAATAATAACATATCCTTATTCATAAATCTATATATGCCATTTTACAACAAGCCTTAAAAATCATTTTCGAACATCGCCAATCCTGTCATTAACATTTCTTCATCCAAATCTAATCCTTTATCTTTCTGTTCATCTACAACATTCTCAACACAAACGTTATCTTTTATCTGTTGTAAGAAATCCTCATCCTGTAATAATTGCCTTTTCACCTCTTCGATATCAATAGATTCACTATTATAGGAAGCAACAGCACCGCTTTTTTTATGCAACCACGCATACACCAGTTCTGTTATTAATGCCGTCTTGCACCGTTTTTGAGATTTCAGGTACTCTCCGATTTCTTTCTGCCGTTCATTTTCTTCATTAAACAACAACACTACTCGTATTTGTCCCATGATCGCACCTCCTATCTTCTCTGGAGACGCATAGCAGTCATTTTTTCGTATCCTACAGCATTAGCTCTGACATCTTCTATGAATTCAATATATTTGAAATCCGATGACTTTTCTATCTGTGGCTTTAATAGCAAGCTGCCACCACCAAGAAATATCGTTGGGTTTGTTCTAAAATCTGGTACATATGCATGAAGTTTATTGATTATTCTCTGCATCCAGTCTTTTGCCATTTTCTGAATCTCGCAAACTATTTCTTCATCCAGAATTGTCGCTTCCTGCATCAGCACCTGTTCCACATCTGACGATTCCAAATGAATGCCAAAGTTCTGCTGAATAACATTAGATATTTCTGAACGAAGAATTGCCATACCGGAACGATCACTCACCCTTACGGATAAATCCGGCTGTCCTTTCCGGATTACCAGCAAATCTACTGTTCCATCACCAATATCAATACAGTTTACCGTCCGGTACTGCTTGAACAGGCTTGCTTTATAACACATAACTGCCGCAAAATTCTGAGGACTTACAAAGGTATCTTTCAGGTAACAATTTACTGATTTCCCATTGAATTTAAAAGAAATGCCATGTTTAGCGTGTTCCATAAAATATCGTTTGAATCCTTGCGCTTGTTGTCCGAAATCTGCTGGTGGCAATCCCACGCCAAGCACAATATCCTTTCCTGATAACGTAATGCCTCTGCTCTTTGCTTCCAGAGCCAAAGCAAATAATGTAAGTATAAAATAATCTTCATCTACTGTTTTATCCGCTTTGAAAGGCATCCTGGTTTCAGAAAGCGTATAATATATACCTTTGTATTCAAGAATATCTTCATTCATAAATCTGCCCGGTTCAGAAGTATATCGAACTAATCCGCATGGGAAATCCACATTACTTCCCTTCATATTTCCATTACCATGATCAATTCCAAAAATAATCTCTGCCATCACTTTTTCCTCCTGCTATTTAGCTATACTTTAAGTTACACTTGCTTCTTTTCTTCGCTAAGAAATACTTACCTGTAAGTGACACTTATCTGTAATTTTCCAATACTTTTGTATGTCTTGTTTTACTTATGTGTCACTTTTGTATGTATTTTAAATATAAGCCATACATTTGTATGTGTCAATATCTTTTTCAATATTTTTGTACCGTTTATAGCAATAAATATGATATAATCCGTCTATAGGAGGTAACACTCATGACTATTGGTGAAAAAATAAAATATTTTAGAATTTTACATGGCTTTACTCAAGATCAGCTTGTGCAGGCTACTGGCTTGGGTATCAGCACTTTACAGAAATATGAATCCGATGAACGGAAGCCAAAACCGGAACAACTATTAAAGATATCTCAGGCATTGGGCATTAGTATAAATGTCTTTATGGATTTTGATATTCATACAGTATCCGATCTTCTGTCTTTAATTTTTAAAATGAATGAACAGCTTGATTTAAATTTCAATGCAGAGAAAGACCAGAATGGAAATGTTATTCCTGATACCCTTAGTCTTTCCTTCGGGAACCCGCTAATCAATCAGAAATTGGCTACTTATATTACATTTTTAAATCAACTTCCAGATACAGAAAAAAATCAATATTCACAGTCTCTTATGGATTTTGAGAACAAATTACTTGATGACAACACAGAAATTCACAAGACTGCTGCCATTGATACAACTGCCTCTGATATACCAAGTTCCACTTTTTCTGATTCATCCTATCAAAAATTGCAGAATCTGTTGTCTGACTGTACATCACAGGAATTGGCGTGGATACTAAAATCTGCTCAACTCATCAAAGAATGTATACGCGACGCAAAATAATTTTGTAACGTCAAAAAACCGCAAGTACTATAACCTGCGGTTTTTCGTTATGCTTCTCACTCATGATTCCTATCAATAATTTTTCAACACAAGCTCATTAAACTTGTAAAACTCCGATTCTGTTTCAAAACCAATAGAATTAATATCCAATGACAGCATTTCTCCCTCAATATCTTCTGTTTCTATCACTTCACTTATAAAACCGGTTCGTTGCAAACGTTTAAATACGAAATCCACATTTCTATTAGGAAATCTGCCTCTGAATTCTTTACTAAATTCTTTCCAGTTTTGGTATACTAACCTTCCATTGTGTTTATCCGAAAATTCTTGAAAGAAAGACAAATATTCTAATTCTCTAAACGAAAGTGAATCTATTAACTCCAAATACTCTTCAAATTCATCTACTTCTATTTTCTCTCTTTCCCTTAGGTATCCGTTCTTCAGCAAGTTCCCATAAAATTTCACTTTATCTCCGTTTAATAATTTATTGACAGCATTCACTGTTTTTGCAAAACTCATAAGAAATTCTACATCATTTACCATGTCAGATGTAACTGCACCAGTGCTTACCTCCCCAATAACATCCAAAAGCTGTTGTTGCTTTTTATTCTGAAAATCGTTCAAAATACATTCCAAAGAATCATCTATCAAATCGCCAATAAGCGGAACTTTTTTAACACATGAAATAATAGCTGATACAGATGGATTACGTTTTATATCAATTACCGTATCTGCATTTTGAAGGTCTTGTTTCACACTTTCAATCATCTCTTTTGAATCCATAAATACTCCTCCAGCTTTCATTTTTTGACTACATCATATCACAATCGTGAACAGAAATAAATCCACCCTAAATATCCAAAATGAGCCTGACGGTAGTTTCTACTACACATCAGACCCATCCATTATTTCAGACTATCATAATTACCAAATGTCCATTACCAATAATTTTTTATTCCATCGGCACACCATATTTCCAATTCAGATATTCTTCCTCCATAATAAGTCCCTGTTCTCTTTTTTTCCTCATTACATCCCATGCTGGCAGAAATCCATTCAATTCTTTATTATGGAGGTTGATTACTATCTCTCCCGTCTGTGAATTTCTTTCCAATCCCATTTCGGGGAAATGATCTTCCAGTAAAAATAACCTGTATATGATATCCATTTTATTGAAACCGGTCGGAACCGCAATGCACTTTACATCTACTTGAAGAATATCTGCCATCTTTTTCAGTAATGCAGCTCTCGGTGTCCTGCTCCCGGTTTCATACTGTGCAATCCTTGGACTGGCACTGTCTTCCCCGAATCCAATAGCCATCCCCAGTTCCTTTTGTGTCATTCCACGCATGTTACGAATCTTTTTTATATTTTCACCTGTACTCATATTCTGTCTCTCCCCTTCCTCATTAACAAACTTATTGGAAATGCAACTATATACCAAACTGCCCGTATCGCCATATATGCTGCTATAACAAATCCAAACACTGCTCCTACTATCACACCAAGTATCACAACGCCCATTGTTCCGGACAGATCCATTTTCGTAGGGATTATGACAAACATATGCGGGATTCCTATTGGAACTCCATATACCAGCATGAAACGTAACCAATCAATTGAGCCATTCACTATAAATATGTACTGTCCTAACCAGGTAACAATCCCAAATGCTACAAGTGGCAGCATCCCTTTTGTAATAAAATTTTTCACTGTCATTACGCTATCTCCTCTGTTTTCTTTTTGCTGACTCTATGTGCAATCTCTGCAAGCAGATCATCAAACACAAATTTAATCTCCATCTGTTTCGAATCATAAATTATGATTTCTTCCACAAATTCTTCTGCAACCTGTCTGGTCATTTTTTTCAGAATGTTTACTTCTTCCGCATTTTCTCTGACCTTTTTTATATCTTCCATCAAAGTATCTTCTTCGGTTGTAATAGAGTTGAGCTGCTCATACCGTGTCTGCATTTTTTCAATTTTCTCACTCAATGCCTTTTTCTCAGATAGATACTCCTCACGTCCAGTTACACCTTCTGCATACGCTTCATACTGCCTTATACGCTCTGCTTTTAACTTTTCCAGTTCACGTTCCAAGTCTTTCCGTATGGAAGATATACTGGTCTTATTTTTCTCTTCCTCTTCTTCCAGTACTTTTGATAAACTCTGAAAGATTTCCAATTGTTTTTGCAGTGATGACAGCACTATAGTTTCTATTTTGCTTGCTGAATGCCTTGTTTTATCACAGGTTGACATCTTACCTACAGAAACTGTATGCGCACAGAATACAACTGGCTCGGCAACTCCACCATCATAATTCATACGCAGTCCACAATTCCCGCACCGGATTTTTCCCCTCAATGAAAAACCTGCATCCTTACGAAAACTTTTATTATATTGCTTGTCTATAACAAGCTGTGCCAGTTCAAATTCTTCATGCGTAACTATCGCTTCATGATGATTTTCTGTAATAAATAAATCAGAGTCATTTGTCTTTCTTCTCTCTTTACCACATATTCTCACCGCAAATGTTTTTCCCTGCACCAAAGCACCAGTGTAGGCATAATTTTTCAATACCGCCCATGTTCCTTGCCTGTTCCAGAGCCACTCCTTATCCGTGACCTTCTGCTTCCAAAATGCTTTCTCACCACGATTTACTTTTAATTTCCCCGGTGGCGGATACCCTTCCTCATTCAATGCATTTGCAATCATTACCGTATTGTATCCTTTTAATGCCAGATCAAAAATTTCCCGTACAATAACTGCTGCCTCTTCATCAAGCACCCATGATTTATCCTCTGCCTTTTTATACCCAAATGGAATCTTTCCTCCAGTAGATACTCCTCCATTCCATTTTGTCCGCATCGTGCTCTTTATTTTCTTTGACATATCTCTACTGTAAAGAGTATTCACCAAATTGGTAATGCTCATTTCCAATCCCATTGTACTGCCCACATATTGATTGCTGTCATACTGTGAATTAACCGCAATCACTCTCACACCCAGAATTGGAAATATCTGCTCAAGGTAATCACCAACACCTATGTAATCCCTCCCAAGTCTCGATAAATCTTTTACCAGAATGATACCAATATCCCCCTTTTTTGCATCCTCCACCATCTGCCGAAATCCTGGTCTGTTAAAATTTGTTCCTGTGTATCCATCATCAATATATTCTCTGACCGTTCCCCCCAGATCTTCCGTAGATTCTACAAATGTCTGTAAAAGTTTTCTCTGATTCTCTATACTGTTACTTTCATCCTTTTCATCCTTTCCCAGATCTCCGTCAGACTTCGACAATCTCAAATAAAATGCTATATCTCCCATGCTATTTCTCCATTATTTCTAATGCCTCTTGAAATACATCCCTACATTTCAGTTTTACTTCTATCATTCCTCTGGAACTGACTTCTACCTGTTCCACCAATTCATTCACCAGCTCTTGGTTGAAAGAGTGATCATCCAGATATTGTTCCAAATGCTTTTCCATATCTAAAAATTCCTGTATCCGCTTTTCAACAATACGTTGTCTGGCCTGAACACGTTTCATCTCCTTATGGATTTTCTGCTTTTCTGAAGTATAATGCTCTTTTAACTCCCGAAACTCTTCTTCACTTAACAACCCTTCCGAAAAATTTTCATAGAGCGTTGCACTGGTTTCTTCTACTTTTACCAAGCGGTATTTCAAATTCTGCAACTTTACTCGTAAGGAAATAACCTCGCCTTTGTCGCAGCTACCATCTCGCATCTTTTCAAGCAAAACTTTTCGGTCACACATTAGCCTGATCAGATTGTGAATCTGATCCATGACAGTAATCCGAATTAAATTTTCATTCACCTGCAGCCTGCAATATTCCATCTTTCCTTCTGTCTCAGCACAATAGTAGAATCCCTTTCTGATACCATGCGCTTGTCCATGATTCGTGTAACGTTTATAAACCATTGTATTTCCACATTCCATACATTTGATTTTTGATGGAAAACTGTCTTGCAGATCAAGTCCATAATCTCTTCCTTTTCCTGCCCGTTCTTTACATCGCTGACTGTTTTCATTCCATCTTAACTGCACTTCCTCAAAATCTGGTTCTGCAATAAGCGCTTCATGTGTATGTTCATGGATGATCCATTCCTCCGGATCTGTATGATGTTCCGGTATGTTCTTATACTTTGCCCTTTTTCTTTTCCCATGAACCGTTATTCCAACATATGCTTCATTTGTCAGAATCGTTGCGATTCTATTTCCTGTCCAATGATCTGTCTCAGGAATTTTTATTTCTGCCTCATGCGCTGCTTTATAACTATTCGGTGTCATAACCCCTAACATTTCCAACCTTTTTGCAATATCACCCGTTTTTACACCCATGAGATACCAGCGAAAAATCATGCGAACCACAGGTGCAGTTTCCGGATTAATTACCAGTTGATTGTTTTCCTTGTCCACGCTATATCCATAAATGCTTCTGCCTATTTTTACATTTCCCTGTCTGCTCTGCATTTCAAAAGCCAGCACTCTCTTTTTTGACGCATCCTTCGCATACATCTCATTTATCATATTTTTTATTGGGACAATCATACTGTTCCGGTCTTCCTCACGACTGCTGTCAAAATCATCGTTGATCGCAATTAACCGGACATTCAAACATGGAAAAATGGTTTCAATATAATATCCTGTTTCAATCGCATTTCTACCAAATCTCGATAAATCTTTCACCACAATGCATTGAATTTTTCCAGTACGCACATCATCCATAAGCCGCATAAAACCAGGACGGTCGAAATCTGTTCCTGTATAACCATTATCTACATAGGTATCGACTAATTGGTATTCTTCATGGGAAGCGATGTACTGATGTACCAGCTCCATCTGGGTCTGAATACTCTCATCCCCTTCTTTTTCCACAGAAAGACGAATATAAGCTACCGTTGCCAACTGCGGTACAATAAATACCGAATCTTTTACACTGGCTTCTTTCTGTACGGTATTGCCAATCAATGTTCTTCTACTTTTTCGTGCCATAAGATTCCTCCTCCAGCCATTGCTTTGGAAATCTTTCTTTCCATTCCCAATGCTTAAAGCGGATTTCTACTGTTTTAAACTGAACAGTCTCTATACGCTCTATCCATTTTTTTACATGCTCCCGCTTCAATTCTTCTGGAATATCTATTTCACAGAACAACTTAAACCATGAATTTTCCGGACTGAAACATTTCTCTATTTCTGCCATCTGCTCCATATACTGCTGAAGCAACTGGTCTTTCAATTCAAATTCACTGAGATTTTTATCTTTGCCTTTTTCGTATGCCTCTTCTGAAACATTTCCATCCTTGAACTTCTGGAATAGGAAAAGATTCTCTTCCTCCAGTTCCGTCATTCTTCGAAATACAATCTGCGCCATTGCTCTGACACTCTGCAACTGTTTTTCCTTTTCTCTCTGCCATTCAGAAGTTCCCATCCGCATCATGATTTTCCCCGCAAGCTCGTTTTCATGTATAAGTAATTGATACACCGCATCATACACTTCATCATACGGCATATTTCCTTTTTCATATTTTATGGTTTCCTTGCTTGCATAACTGCGTCGAAACACCCGTATCTTTAATCGCTCATGTCTGTACAATTTCAAAGGAATGCCGGTCTCTTTGTCAAAAATCAATTTTGAAAATGGATTCATCGGAGTTTTTCCAAGATTGCTTTTATCACCTTTCGCTTCATGCCGCTGATTTACTTTATCAAAAACTGCTTTATCAATAATTGCCGGACAATGAAACAACTGCTTTTCTCCGTTAATCGTTCTTGTCCATTCTCCAATATATAGTCGATTATAAATAATCCGTTTTATTTGGTCTTTTTTCCATGGTACATCTGGATCTATTACGGTTCTTCCCCACAGCATATCTACATATTTTCCGGAAGACATAATTCCTGCATCTGTCATAATCTCTGCTGTTTCTTTAAAAGAATGACCTTCACTGACCAACTGGAATATTTTTTTCACATGTGACGCTGCTGTCGGATCAATCTCAAGTTCCATAGCATCCTCTTTATATTGATATCCATATTTCGGGAACTTTTTGGTCTCCACATATTTTCTCATGTCTTCATTGACTGTATAGCTTCGATATTCTTTTACCTTTTCTTCCAGGTACCTGAATGCTTCTTCTTTACTCACTTCACAGGAGCAAAAATTATCTTCTGCAACAGCAAATCCTATACCAGCCGGAAGAAATACATTTCGAAATATTTCAGCTGCCACATTGGTATTTCTTCCACATCGGAACATGGAATCCACCACTAGGCAATCAAATTTTCTTCCAATTGCATCCTGCTGCATCTCCAAAAATGCATCATCTTCAAACTCAGCCTTTTTACGGTCAGAATATTTCTTCACCAATGACCAGCCTTTTTGCTTGATAAATTCCTGTATTCTCTTATTTTGCTGATTAATGATATCACTTGGCATCTCTTTTTCTCTCAGGCATGACACCGTCCGTGTGTAGCTTACACATCTCATACAGCATCCACCTCCCCTTGCATGGCATCTTTGCTTGCAAAAGCGTAACTGATCAATTCTGTCATCTCATCCGCATGGTTAAAGTGGATTTCAATCCTGTCAGAACTGTATACCACAATCCGTTCAATCAACATAACGGTCACTTTTCTGTCCAATGATTCTATATTTCTGCAGTTTTTGAACTCTTCTACCCATCTCTGCGTACGCATCTCATTCGATAACAGTCTTCTCTTTTTTGTCTCCAATTCCCGAACGGATTCTTCTGCTCTTTCCATTTTTCCGGTAAATGTCTGCTTGATATCCCGATACTCTTCTCTTGTAATAATTTCATCTACCATATCCTGGTACAAATTATTCCTAAGGTCTTTGTATTTCTGTACTTCTGCATTCAACGTCCTGATCTGTGAATCCAGTAGCTTCACCCCAAGCTGCTGTTGTGGTATATTTTCAATCTGTGCCATAATTGCATCTGCCTGTATGAGCAAAGCAATCTGATTCTGGATTGCTTCTAATACAACTTTCTGTAATTTTGCATCACTGATGTTATGAGAAGTACACCCTTCTTTATTTTTATAAGTAGAACAATGATAATAACGGTATTGTTTTCCCTTCTTTTTCACAACACGGCGCACCATGTTCTGTCCGCAGTCACCACATCGGAGCAGACCGGAGAAAATATAAATCATTTCTTCTTCCGGAGATGTTCTGGTATCCAGCTTCATAAGATTTTGGACGCATTCAAATAATTCTCTGCTGACAATCGGTTCATGCGTTCCTTCTACTTTTATCCAATCTTCCGGGCGGACATCCATACAGGCTTTTACCTTATAATTGATCTTTCGTGTTTTCCCCTGTACCATGGTTCCCACATACAGTTCATTCTTTAAAATGCGTAAAACAGATGTAGCGCACCATTTCGCATCTTTATAAGAACGGAATCCGCAGGTATAATTGAAACCGCATGATCTCTTATATTCCATCGGAGTGAGTACACCCATTTCATTAAGCTTCATGGCTATCCGGTCTGCACTGTATCCGTCCATTTTCATATTGAAGATAAAACGGACAATCTCCGCTGCATACTCATCTATCACAAGATGATTTTTGTCAACCGGATCTTTTGCGTAACCATAGCTGGCATAGCTTCCTGTAAACTCACCTTTTTTTCTTTTGATTTCTAACTGACTTCGGATTTTCATAGAGATGTCCCGACAATAAGCATCATTGATCAGATTCTTAAATGGGACAATGATCTGGTCTGCATCGTTCTTTGTGTCAGCACTGTCGTAATGGTCATTCACTGCTATGAACCTTACACCCAGAACAGGAAAAATCTTTTCGAGATACCTTCCGGTCTCGATATAGTTTCTTCCCAAGCGGGATAAGTCCTTAACGATGATACAGTTTATTTTGTGGTTTCGCACATCCTCCATCATTCTTTGGAATGCAGGACGCTCAAAATTTGCACCACTGTAACCATCGTCAACATATTCTTCTATCAGTGAAAGCTCACTGTGCTTGCTTACAAAGTCCTGAAGCAGACTTCTTTGATTGCGGATACTATCACTTTCTGCTTTATCTCCATCATCACTGGAGAGTCTGAGATAGATTGCCGCTAAAAATGAATTATGACTTTTCAAATACATAAAGCCATCAACCTCCTTATCTACTCGCCTTGCGGCTGTAAACCAAGAAATCCATGGCTCTTGAATGCTTCTTATTTTTTAACCCACATCCATATTAACATAACTTCTGGTCCTTTGCCACACCTTTTGAAAGATTCCTATAACTTCTTTTCATGGGAAATGCATCGGCTCAGACACTGCTCTAAGGTATCCTTTCCCGCAAAACTAAGCTTTACGATCACTCCATTTGATAGGTAGCAATACGGATTTTTTATCTGTTGGATATAGTCATCCATTCTTTCTTCTTTTGGCAGATCCATCCGCACATGAACATCATTTATATCAACCAGTGCTTTTTTATCTACTGTCCGAATATCCACTCCCGATAATCTTTTCAATTCTTCTGTTGTCAGTTTTACTGCTTCACTTTCCACAATGACTGCCCCTTTCTGTATAGTCCTCTACCTATACAGACCGCAGTGCCTATAATGTTGTTCAAATTTTAATTTTTCTCATTTTCTTTTTTAGGCAGACAACTTTTTAGCCGGTCACGGCTGTATTTATAGGGGGATTCTATCTAAGAGCAAGTATCGCCCTGAGTAACTCAAAACCCAGTTCCTGGATTTTGGTTACCCGGCAAACTTGATGGGGATTCCGCTTCCCCATTCCCTCGGTTGCTGCACAAAAAGATTGTGCGTTCTGGCTTACCACATAAAAGTGGACGCATAGTAAAAAATCAGGGAAAGGAAAAATTATGGCAAGACCAAAAAAAGAAATTCAGAAGAAAAAGAAAAATTGTATCATGCTCCGGCTGTCCGACACGGAGTATGAAATTGTGACAAATTATGCAAAAGAAGCTGGCTATCCTCCTGCTGTTTATGCACGAAAACAGATATTGGAAGGTCAGGTCAAAATCGAATGTCCGATCATTGTTGATATTGAAGAACTACGGAAACTGACTGCTGAATTTGGAAAGATAGGAAGTAATCTGAACCAGATAGCTAAATATTTCAACATGGGCGGTATCCGTTCACAGGCAATGCAGGAAGAAATCCACGAATGTATCTCTCAGCTTTTTTCAATGCGTGAGGTAGTTCTAAGATTGGCAGGTGATTATCATAGCAATATTGAAACACATCGTAAGTAAAAATGCAGATTATTCTGCCACCATGAAATATCTGCTGTTTGAACATAATGAAAAAAATATGAAACCGATTCTGGATGCGAAAGGCCGTATGATTCTTCGGAAAGAATTTCTTGTCGATGGTGTAAACTGCGAACCATATGCCTTTGATAAAGAATGTGAAATCGTAAATGCCAAATTTCATAAGAATCAAAATTTCAATGAGATAAAATCACACCACTATATTATAAGTTTTGATCCCAAGGACACAGAAGATGCAGGTCTGACCGGAGAAAAGGCTCAGGCTCTTGCATTAGAATATGTCAAGCGCAATTTCCCCGGACACCAGGCTTTTGTCTGCACCCATCTGGATGGGCATAATGGAAGCGGTAATATTCATACTCATATCGTTATTAACAGTGTACGAAAATTTGATGTTCCACAGCAAGACTTCATGGAACGAAGCTGCGACAACCGTGCCGGGTATAAACACCATGTTACCAAAAACTACTTTAATTACCTTCTACGGGATCTGATGGATATGTGCATCCGTGAAAATCTGCATCAAGTAGATTTGCTCCAGCCTGCCGAAAAGAAAATTACTGACTTGGAATACAAAGCCAGAAGAAGCGGTCAGGATCGGCTTGACCAATTGAATGAACAGATACTTAAAGATGGACTAAAACCTCGCACAACTGTTTTTCAGACCCAAAAAGATTATATACGTGCCGCTATTGAAGATATTTCCAGTACCGCCAGAAATTTATCAGACTTCCAGAATGGTTTACTGGAAAAATATCATATTACACTGATTGATAAGCGTGGACGATTCAGCTATCTTCACCCGGACCGGAATAAGAATATTTCAGAAAGAGCATTAGGCACACTTTATGGCAAAGAACATCTGCTCACACTTTTTGAAGGGAACATGGAGCATTCAAGAAGCCAGACACAAGTATCATCAGAAATTACACAAAAAGCAGCTTCAGAAAATAAACATGCACACGCTTACGTCTCCACTACAGTGCAAGCAACACTGGCAGATAACGATATGCCAAACATTCTGTTTATAAAATCTGACCTTCGCCTCGTAATAAACCTACAGACTTGTGTGAAAGCTCAGCAAAATAAAGCCTATGCCAGAAAAGTCAAAATATCAAACCTGCAGGAAATGGCAAAGACCATCGCTTATGTACAGGAACATGGCTATGATACCCAGGAAAATCTTATGACTGCTTATGCTGATATTTCTGCCAAGTATAACGATGCCAGGAAAACACTTCGCAACACGGAAGACCATTTAAAATCTGTAAATGAAGCAATTCACTTTATCGGCCAGTATCATGCAAATAAAGGCTCTTATGCTGAAATGCAAAAATCCAGGGACAAGAAAAAGTATCAACTGGAACATTCTGCCGAACTGCAACTATATGATTCTGCTGTCCAATATCTGAACAGTAAGTATCCAGACCGAAAGATTCCATCTATCAAATCACTCAAAGAAGAAAAAGAAAAATTGCTCACACAGAAACTTGCACAGACAGATACCTACAATTACTTCAAAGAATACCGTCAAGAACTCCGCACTGTAACCCGTAATGTAGATGCCATTCTTGGCTCCGCAGTGACCAGAGAAGCTGCAAAAGAAAAAACACCGGATATCTCCTAAGCATATCCAGTGCTTTCCTCAAGTCCCTGTCCTCCGCAGATGGGGACTTTTCATTCTTCCCCTTTAAATGTTTCATCTATATATTTCAATAATTCTTCGGACTCTTCTTTTGTTAAATTGTAAGTTTTTTCTCCAAACAGATCACAGCCATTCGCCCCACTACAGACCAACTGTATCAATTGCAGAACCATCGCCACAATAAACATCGTGCAACAAGATACCGCAACTCCTTTTCCAGTCATAAAATTATCCATCAAGATTTCCGTTCCCATGACCATAATTCCTGCAATACCATATGCTACAAGCGCTAATATCGAAAATAATTTGTATCTCCTGATTTTTTCTAACATAAACTCCCCCAATTCATTTTACAGATCAATCTGTTCCTCGTCCACATATAAGCGGTAATGCTCCACATCATCCTTGATATTATAATCAGAATTCCATTCATCCGGCTGAAATCGTATGTTCAATACCGAATCCGTTTTTTCAATATCCTCTTTTTGCAAATACACATCAATGTCCAGACTACTCGGATAGCCCTTCAAATCTGTAGAGAAAATCATACTCTTGAAAGAATTGTTCCGGCACATCTCTATGACTTCTTTTGAAAAGCTTTCTTTGTCTGTTATCTCTTTGCTGTTTGCAACAACCATAAGGTGATAGTCATTATTGGAAACAAAGCTGGAAACCAGGTCTGGAACATTAGAATAAGTCTCTAAACTATTACGATAAAAAATCACTCCATCCACAATGATCAACACGATGCATATCCCCAATAAAATTTCAACTACAACATCTTTTTCTTTTCTAACCTTCATCCATCTTCCTTTCCATGATTGAGTTCCGATTTTGGAACCTTTGTTACTCTCTATCATAACTCTATAATAAAAGAAAAACAACGAAAAGGTGCGGATAATTTGATAAAATATGATAAACTCTGGGAAACCATGAAGCGCAAGGGCATTACGAAATATACGCTTCATAAAGAATACAATATCAGCAAGGCACAGTTGTCCAGACTTCAGCATAACGAAGGTGTCAGCATGAATACCATCAATACATTATGCAACATTCTCGACTGTGATATTGAAGATATCGCTACTCATTACAAAGACTAACGCAAGCAGATTCCTCTAAAGGATATGATTTTCTGCCTGCGTTTTTTATTTCACCGGGAACTTTCTCCCAAAAGTGGGAAAAAGTCTTTTTACAATAATCTCGATTTAATAAGTCAAAAAAATGGGAAAGGAACTACCCATGCTCCCTTCCCACTTTCATTTTATATTTTTTTCTGCCTGTGCAATTTCCATTTGAATTTGTATATAATCGTCTATCTCTTTTGGAGAAGCCGATCTCACTTGCAGCTTGCCGCAGTCTGGACAACGTTTCTCGTATTTAGCTGCTGAAAATGTGTATTTACAAGCATCACAAGTAAAAATTTTTTCTGTTACACTTTCCAATTTTACGAACCTCCATCCTGCTATAGTATATCTGATGAACGCTAACGATTGTTACTCCATTTTCAAGTACGGTCTTAAATGTTTTATCAGAACATGTACTTTTGTCCCTGGTGCCGAACTTGCCGGAGGTTTTCCTTCATTCATTGCATCCAGCCGTTCAGCATTTGCTATTGCAAAATCCATGAAAGGCCACAAAATCCGGAACATGTCTGTCCTTCCCTTTGAATATTCTCCCTGTCCAATGTTCTTTAACCATTCAGATAATTTTGGCCAGTAATCGCTTCTATGAATATCTGACTGGAAGAAACTAAAATGTAATAAAAACCAAAGTTCTATGCACTGATTCGACCAAATGGCATGATATTGTGTTTCCTCTGTAGAGAGATTAATGCATAATTCATTTGTTTTATTAATACGATTTGCCGGAAAATCATCTGTATCATATACAATCCAGACATGCTTATATCCATTCGGATTGCTTCTGACCAGATTCATTGCCTTATCCAAAAGACTAAGCGTATTCTCTCCTGCGCCATGAACATCAAGCTGAATCTTATCGCGATACTGGCTGTTTATGATATCCCTGATTGCTTCGAAATACTGTGGTTCTGTTTCAGTTCCTTCTGTTACTATCAAATGGTATTCTGGACGTATCAGGATATTCTTATCCCGCCGTGGTTTCATCCAACTTTTACCCAGATCACTTTTTTTCGGAGGTTTTAAACTCATTGCCATTCGCCTCCTGCCAGCATATTCGTAAGATATGGATCTGCTCCATAACGACCTTCCAGATATTGCTTATCATAAGCTGCAGTGCTATTTACTCGTTCGTTGTTTTCTCTTCTAATCTCATACAGGGAATATATCTCACTTTCATGCCTTTCATTTTCTGCTGCAAACCAAATTTCATCTCGTCTGAAAACCGTATTTTTCATTGTCGTCATATCATGTGATGTAAAGAGTAGCTGTGCTCCCTTTTTATTTACATTTCTATTCTTAAACAGGGAAATTACATACCGAAGCAGTTTCGGATGAAGTTTTGCATCCAATTCATCAATAATCACCAGGCGTCCTTCTTGCAGTGCAAGTAAAATCACAGGCAATGCTGCAATCATTTTCTTTGTTCCATCTGATTCATCCCTGAAACTCAATTCATAAATTTTTCCCTCTATCTTACGTTGTGTATAAAGTTCATGATTTTCTTCATCATACCGATAACCAGTCACATCAATATCAACATCATTAAGCGCACGGACAATTCTCTTTCGATATGCTTCATCATCGGAAAGCATGATTTGCCTGTCTGCAATCGGATTTGCATAGTTTCTGACAATGCATGACTCGAACCACTTCTGTACTTCTACAATGACCGGTATATCATAGTTAATTGCCAAAAAAGATAAATATGGCATTTTAGGATTTACAGAACGGTTAATGCTCGCCTTATTGATGCTCGCTCCCAATGTGATTTCTGAAGCTTCACGGTCAAAAACCATACCTGTTCTTTTTCCTCCAATTGCCTTCCAATACAGTGCTTCTTCAACGACTTCATCACCGCATATCGACAAATTGTACCGGTATTCATTTTTCCCCTGTCTAAAATACACTTCAAACTCTGTCGGCATTTCTTTCGATATTTCATCAAAATAAAATGGTGCTGCACTTACCTTCTGCTGAATAATAACCTTTTCTCTTGCCTTCTCCAATTCGTAAATTGGATTAACCACAGTGGAAATCAAACAGGACAGTGCTAATAAAAGGTTTGTTTTTCCTCCACCGTTTGGACCATATATAACTCCCACAGGAAGAAGTGCATCTGCTTTTTCGCTCATTAACAACGATTCTGAAAATTCTGGAATAGATGTTGCTTGAAAATCAAAAGTTGTTATTTCTTTATATGATTTAAAATTTTTAAAAGAAAACTGACACAGCATTCTGGTATTCCTCCTTCTGAACTATTTCATTTACCTTTATTATATAATTATTATATTCGTTTTTCAAGTTTTATATCCGCATTTCATAAATTTTGTTTTTGAAATCAATGTATAAAAATCTATTTTCTATTTTTATCTATTTTTAACTGTTTCATTTTGTACATTCATTAACACAACAGAACATAAATTTAGCTACATTTTCTATCCTTCGTATCACGCAAAAAAGCCAGGCCCCCTAACTTTTAAATTAAGGAACCTGACTTTTCACTATTTACGATTGCGCTCCATCTCCACTTCCTGCGATTTTTTCCCGTATCGTTTTTCCAGTTCATCCTGCTTCTGATGTAAGAGCTTCAATACAGACTTTCTTTTTTTCGGATCAGTAACTTTCGGCTTTTTCTTTTGATTATTAATCCGCCCATCAATCATATTATAATTTTGTTCTTCGTCCATCTCAGCACTTCTGAGATATTCCCCGTTTTCAAAATATTTTTGATAGGTCTCCATCTGTGGTTTCTCCTGCACATGCTGTTGCAGTTCTTTCGGCGGATGTAGGTATTCTCTGATCTGCAATATAACTTTTTCATCAAATCCCTCCGAACAGTCATCGGTTACAAACTTACCATCAGCATCAATGACCACTGGAGCCGCATTTCTTCCATACTGCTCGTTTTCCATCATAAAAAACTGTTTTCCGTCAATGATAATTTCATCTGTTGCTGCCCAGCTCCCTTGATAACCTTCAATCAGATAATCCCTTGTCTCCATAGTGATCAGCGTACTGGATGAATTGCTGCGAAAGAATCCGGCAATTGTAATAAATCCATCTTTGTCAATGTAATATGCAGAAGTCACTCCATCTTTATTATGTGCGATCACATCACTGACACTGATCCGATGACCGGCAAAGCGCTTAGGTGGACTCTTTAAAAACTTTTCATAAATACTTTTTAATGTATCTTCCGGCATTGCCATGCTAATATACACCTGTTGATAGTTTTCACTCTGTATCTGAATGCCCTGTGCATGTACCACACTGTATGGACGGAATCGTAATTTCCGATTCTCCGGAATATCCTTTAACTGATAAACGGCATATTGATTTAGATTCATTCTGTTTCTTCCTCCACATCCTGCCGATACGGCTCTAATTCCAGATTTTCAAAAGCTTCATCTGATAAACACTTCATCTTCTCCATCGTAGTCATGACCAACGGATATATCTCTGTATCATCTTCTACAAAAGGTACTACTTCCGCAATCTTTTTCATGGTATCCTGACGGTTCTCTCCTTCAAACATTGCCATCACAAGATATTCATTTTCTTCAAATTCTATTTTTCTCATAATTCCTGTTCCCCTTTCTTCTTGCTATGTGATTTTTCAGCCGGTTTTTCCTGCTCTTGTGCCCTTATTTTTGCCTGTCTTTCCCGAAGTGCTTTTAAAACAGACTCCTTTTTACTTCCTGTTTTCTCTACAATTTCTTTTTCCTTTTCCAGCTTAGATTGTTCTGTTATTTCTGATTCCACACCCTCCGATATGGTACTTATCTCTGATTCTTTTTCTTTCTTTACACTCAAATATGCCTTTACATCAGCAACTGCTTTTTGAACCAGAGGATTTTCCTTGTAATACGGTACCAGATCAAGCATATCTTCACGGATCTCATCTACAGCCATCAGTTCATATTCCATATCATCATAAATACTTCCATCATGCAGAGTAAATCCAATGCCCTTGATTCCATGCATCCGCTCTTCCGGTATTGTCTCATAAATCTTTAACGCTTCCTCCAGAGAAAGATTATCATGGTATTCACCCATTACCGGAAATTCCATACATTCTGCAACATAAAAGGTAATCGTTGCTTCTTTTTCTTTTGGAACTGTGACTTCTGGTTCGGCTTTCTCCATTTCATTTTTTGGAATTTCATCTACCCGCTTTAACAGATCAGCTGCACCTTTTACCATATCATCTGTATCATTTTCTCTATTCTCTGCAATTTTCGTAAGCCAGTTCCGTATAAATTCTGTTTCTCCGGAAAGAAGATTACTGTATATCATTTGAACATTTGCTTCTTTTCCTTCCACAGCATCCCGATATCCATAGGTATCATAATCTTCTGAGAACTGATCAATATCCTCTGCCAGCTTTTCCAATTCTCTTTTATCCAGATACGATTCTGCCTTTTCCATATATTCTTCCAGTGTACCTGTCTGTTCTAATGAAATTGGATTGATATCTACTTTTAATCCAGCTACGCTAAGCCCGTATTCGTTCAATGAGTTAAAAAATGCATCTTCCCTGATATTTCCGGTATAAGACAGTACAACATCTACATCTGACGTATCCGCATACAGTCCCGCTCTTGTTCTGCTCCCGAAAACTCTTGCGCCTAATAATTTCACTTTATTTTCTAGGCCCTGTTCTTCTATTTCACTCTGAGCCAGGGATAAAACCGTAACTTCTATATCATTTCTGCTTTGTCCGTTGAGTGCTGCTTCCTTGATATCGACCTCTGATGTAGGTGTCAGTTCTTCCTCTGTCAGTCTTTTCTTTGCTGCCTGTAATACGTTCTTTTTCAGTTCTTCCGGATTCATAGGCACACATTCCAGTTTTCCTAATTCCTCATCTCTGAAAAACCATCCAACAGCCTTTTCCATGGGAACGTCTGAAGACTCATAAAAACTGCCACTGATTTCTTTCCAGTCACTGTCATACACAATCGTATTAAAACCATTTTCCACTCTCTGAATATATGCATAACCATAGCCAGACTGAAAAGCAATCTCCGGTATGTCCTTATCCATCTGCTCTTTCAGTAATTCATAGGATTTCTGTGGAAAATACTCTGCTCTTTCCACTATTTCAAGAAATTCTTCACTATCCACGTCTTCGCAATCTTCTGTAGTTACATTTAATTCATTTTCCAGGATATCCCGTAAAGCATCCTCAAAACGCATTTCTGGATCATCAAGGACACCGCCATCTTCCTCTTTATATTCATTGTCATAAATTGTATAATCATAGCCTTCTGAACCAGTCTGGAAATACAGATATTTTTCTTCTTTTGCAATCCAATAGGTAACTTCTCTGTCATCCTCTTCCATGTTCCATTCAATTCCCCTGTCATGCAAAAATTCCTGTATAGCTTCCATTGCTCCATGGTCAAAACCATTCTCCAAATCCTGCGCTACCAGTTCGCCATCTGAATTTAATATCACGGCATCTACAGAATTTCCATACTCATTGTGACGCATCAGATAAAAAATCTCACCTTCGATTTCCATCTTATCGACGGTATGCCATTGTCCCTCATGCTGTTCAATTTCTATAGCCGTTGTATCCAGCGTAATCATAGAATCTTCTCTCTTCTGAATCATCTGTGCCTCATGAAGTCTCTGCTGCACAAACTCCGGCACTTCTGAGAATCCAAAGCTGTCTACATAATAGGCCTTTGTCTGCCCGTCTTTCTGCATTACAACAACATCACTAACAGAAAGAGAATGCCCGGTATAGCCTTCCGGATGATTTAGATTAAAACGTTCATAAATACTGTCCAGCGTATTATTCTCCGTTAAATAGCCACCAAAAGTATACGCATAATCCGCTGCATCCACTGCCATACCATGCGAAGTCACAAAATCCAGATTCATGAATTTATATTCGGAGCCCTTGATACTCTCCACAATCTGATAAATTGCATATCTGTTTTCTGCTCCATTCAGATATACGGCTTCATTATTCCTTCCCATAGTACTCTGTACTAATTCCAAATCAGAAGTTCTATTTCGTCCTTCCATGATTTTTTGATATTCAGCAAGCGTTTGTGTACCACCAGAAAAATCCAGACCATCTCCAAGCCGTAAAGAATCTATATTCTCCACAGTAACAGGAACCGTTGTAAGAACCGTTCCCGCATGATTGACACCAACTGCTTCTTTCACATAAAGTGGATATCCTGGATCATAAGAAGCTCCCTGTAATTCATAACGATAAATCCCTTCTGGAATGACATTACTGTTTACTCTTCCATTGGAAAATAATGCAGGTACATCGAAAAATTTCACCTCTTGATACTCCTCTGTATTTTGCAGACTGACATCGTTTCTTTCTATTTCCTGCAAACGGTATCTTTCCCATGTATCTGTTTCAATTCCATAAATTACATCTAATGTATCAAAATCTTCTTCTGCATCCACCGTTTCCTCTGTATCATCCGGATAAAGATGAAAAACTTCACAACCATCCTGGAACAATTCTAATGCCCTGTCCTTTGTCAGAGGAAGCATCTCTTTACTGGAATAGCCAAACTCATGCATTTCAGAAAGACCTACCATGCCGTCTGGAAGTGCATCAATTTCTTCCTGTGCCTCATCCATAGCTGTATTTACAGTATGAAACTCCCCTGTTTCTATACCATCGTGTATTTTTCCGATCAACGCTCTGGTCTTATCCATGTCGTCCAGTTTAAATGCATAATTGATGATCAGATTTCTCTCTTCATTGCCAAATGGTCTGGATGCACCGTATTCTGCCCTATGTATCAGTAATTCTGCCTGTTGCATTGCTGATAAGTCCGAAGCCAGAATAAGTCCTGTATCATAATCGTATTCCATATCATAAAAATCCACAGGATACTCTACTTTGTATCCATTGGAATCATACCATGGTACTAAATCTGCACCTCTTTCTTCGAGGAACGCTTCTACATCTATTCTTTCTGCTTCTGGAATCTCGAGATACTCCTGTAACGCATCTTCCAACTGTTCTCGATCCCAGTTTGTAACAACATCATAGCTGTATTCACTTCCCATAGAACCTGTGATTTTTAAAATAATATCTTTTTCTTCCAGATGTGTTTTTTCCTGAATATGTTCCTTCTGTAAAATCTGCAGCTGCTCCGTCATTTCTTCGATAAAAGAACCTGCAGTTTTTCTGATCACATCCATAGATGTCAGCAATTCCCTCATATCTTTTCCACTGCTCCATCCGGCAATGTATGGGAATGAATAATCAGAAGAATCCACTCCAAAGTGCTGACACACTGTATATGCTACACTTTCTGCTTCCACTTCTTTTGTCAGCCTGTCTTTTTCTATCCCCTGTTCCTGCATGATCTCCCGGTCATGTAACATGGCATGTGTGACTTCATGGATAGCTGTTTTCATTGTCTGGCTCTCACTCATTCCAGATTTAATCACAATCTCTTTCTCATCGTTGTGATAATATCCATGAGATTCACCCTCTATCTCTGCCATACGGATAGGCACTGGTGATACATTCCGGATTGCTTCCATGAAAATTGCAAAATTCGCCACATTGCCGGTAAGGTCTTCACCACCCAAATCCGGTAACGGCTCACCATCTGTCTGCGATACATCAAATACAGTGCTCACTTTAAATCTTGGAATGATATGTTCCACAATCTCCGTTTCCGGCTGTCCATCTTCTTTTAAGACCGGCTCATTAGTAACTGGATCTATTTTTTCAACCTCTTCTTTTTCTTTAATTGGTGCCGGAGATATAATCTGGATTCCTTTTTCTCCTCGCATTACATGGCGATTGAACTTTTTCTGCCATGCCTGATACCCTGCAACCAATGTTGCATCCGGTCTCTGCATCGCAATCAACAGTGTATTATTAAAACTGTATCTGTGGAATTTTCCCATCGTCTGTAAATACTCTGTGTAGCGCTCTGACGTAAACAAATCCTGTACGCCCTGTTCCAGCCGGTCTGTGATTTCTTTCAGCTGTTCTTCACGTTTATTTTCTGCCATTTTTACATCCTCCTTTTCACGCAAAATATCCCGTCACAAATACAGCCTGCGACGGGATAAATGTTGTTTTCGTTATGATAATTCTTGATCTTTCGATTTCATTTTCGGTTTCTTACGGTCTCTTTGTGCAATTTCTGCCTGTTTTTCCCGTAGTTTTAAAAGTGCCGAAGGTTTTCTATCCTCTTCCATGTTTCTGGACGCATCCGATACTCTTCCTGCCAAATTCGAATAACTCCTTGGTGCATCCGCTACTACTGCCTCTTCGTCCATTCCTAGCGTCTCAGAAGAACCCTTTTCATCCATATTCAGCAATGCATTCAATTCTGATAAACGTTTCTGCTTAACTGCCAGCTCTTCCTCCTGTGCAAATGGACGAGTGACTTCTGCTTTCGCACTGTCCAGCTGTTCCTGAAGCGTGTCCAGTTTTAATTGTGCTTCAGCCAGTTTCTTGTCAATGCTTCCTAATGCATTCTGAATTCGTAGAATATTACCAGTAGCATCTTTTCCCATTTCAATCATGTAACTGCTCTGTCCTTTGATGGTCAGTCTGAACTGCTGATTAAAAGTGTCATAACTGGAAATCAGTGAAAATCCTTGATACTCTCCGACAATACCCTCTGTATTAACTGCTTTCATTCCTGCACAAGCTGCAATGAGCGCAGTTCCTGCTTCTTTTCTTTCCATAAATTCCTTGCCACTGATTACCATGGAAAATTCTTCTTTATCTTTTTCCAAAATCAGCTTTGCGGCTGCCAAATCTGCTGTCAGACCGGCAATTCGTTCTTTTGTTGAAACGATCTGCATTGGATATGTCTTTGCAATATCTGTCTCCAAGCGGTAAATCTGACTGGTATGATTCGCCTTCATCAGTTTCAGCTTGCTTACCTGAATATCCAGATCCATCTTTTCTTTAATATAGGGATTACCCGTTGCCAATGCTTTAATCTCTGCATAGGAAAGTGCCGCATCATCCACATCTTCACAGGCACGAACCGGAGACTTACTGGTCATGATCTGACTGATGAATTTCTGCTTATTCTCCAAAATCTGCCACATGTATGAATCGAAGGTATTTTCTGTTACATAACGGAAAATCTTGACTTTTTCATTCTGGTTTCCCTGTCTTAAAATACGTCCTTCCTGCTGTTCCAGATCAGACGGCTTCCATGGGCAATCTAGATGATGCAGTGCGATAAGCCTGTCCTGAATATTGGTTCCGGCACCTAATTTTGCTGTAGAACCAAGTAAAATTCTCACCTCGCCGGCACGAACCTTTGCAAATAATTCCGCTTTTTTTGCTTCTGTAGCTGCTTCATGGATAAATTTAATTTCTTCCCTTGGAATGCCTTTCTCTACCAGTTTTTCACGCACATCATCATATACGTTGAAAGTACCATCATTTTTCGGTGTTGAAAGGTCGCAAAAAATCAGCTGTGTCGATCTCTTCTCTGCGGTTTCCTGCCAGATTTCAAACGCATTTTTTACGCATCGGTTCACTTTACTGTCGTCATCATCCGGCAGCATATCATTCAGAAGGCGCTGATCTAATGCACATTTCCTTCCATCATTCGTAATCTTCAGCATATTATCTACTGTTGCATCCACACGACTATTTCTGACATCTTCTGCCCTCTCTGCAAAACTATCTACCATTTCCTGCTGAATCTCGCTTGGCTTTAAAACCTCGTTGATATATTCTGCTTCCGGTACCGGAAGTTTTAACATATCTGCAGTCTGTACATCTGCGGTTTCTTTAAACAACGAAATTAGTTCTGGAAGATTATAAAAACGGGCAAACCGTGTTTTTGCACGATAGCCCGTCCCTTCTGGTGATAATTCAATTGCTGTTACAGTCTCCCCGAAAGAAGCTGCCCATGCATCAAAGTGTCCCAGTCCCATCTTTTGAATTGTTCCATACTGCAGATAGCGCATAATGGTATACAACTCGGTCATACTGTTTGAAATTGGAGTTCCAGTTGCAAATGTCACACCTTTTCCTCCTGTAATTTCATCCAGATACTGACATTTCATAAACATATCACTACTCTTCTGCGCATCCGTCTGTGAAATTCCCGCTACATTCCGCATCTTTGTATATAAAAAAAGATTTTTGTAAAAATGTGACTCGTCTACAAAGAGCCGATCCACGCCTAACTGTTCAAAAGTAACTACATCATCCTTTCGTACCTGATCGTTCAGCTTCTCAAGCTTTGCCATCAGAGTTTTCCTTGTTTTTTCCATCTGTTTGACCGTAAAATGTGTACCATCTTCACCGGCAGCATCCTCAATCGCAAAGGTAATGTCCTCAATCTGACGGTTGGTTGTCTGTATCTGCCGTTCTCTTGACAACGGAATACGTTCAAACTGACTGTGCCCTATGATAATGGCATCGTATTCCCCCGTTGCGATCCGGGAACAGAACTTTTTACGATTTGCCGGTTCAAAATCTTTCTTGGTTGCTACAAGCACATTTGCTCCCGGATAAAGGCGAAGAAAGTCATTACCCCATTGTTCTGTCAGATGATTAGGCACTACATACAGACACTTCTGCGCAAGTCCCAGACGTTTACTTTCCATACCGGCTGCGATCATCTCAAACGTCTTCCCTGCTCCTACACAATGTGCAAGTAAGGTATTATCTCCATATAATATATGTGCAATGGCATTTTTCTGATGCGGTCTGAGTGTGATTTCCGGTGTCATTCCTACAAATTGAATATGCGTTCCATCATACTCTCTTGGTCTAATGCTATTGAACAATTCATTATACGTTCTGCAGATATCCTCCCTTCGCTCCATATCCTTGAAAATCCATTCCTTATACGCATCCTTAATCATTTCCTGTTTCTGCTGTGCAAGCATGGTCTCTTTTTTGTTCAGAACACGTTTTTCTTTTCCATCTTCCTCAACGGTATCATAAATTTTTGTGTCTTTCAGATTCAGCGCATCCTCTAACAACTTGTATGCATTGACTCTTCCTGTTCCGTAGGTCGATGCTACCAGCGGATTCCCGTAATCCTGTGTCTTCCCGGAAATATTCCACTGACCATTGATTTCTACATAAGACACCTCGATCGTACTTCCAAGACGGTATCTCGGTGTATGGAAGATTTCACCCATGAACTGGTCGATGTACTCTGGTTTTATCCAGGTGGCACCAAGACGTACTTCTATTTCAGATGCATCCAGATCTTTTGGCTGTACCCGCTTTAGAGCTTCTACGTTGATGGCATAATCTGGATCATTACCTGCGGATACCTCTGCCAATGCAAGTTTTTCACGCACATTCCCAGAAAGATATTCATCTGCTGTTTCCCATATTCCATTTAAAGGATTTTTGAAAATAACTCCGGCTAGTTCTTCCACAACTTTATCTTCGGTACTATCCATGAGCTGTGCCATAAATGCAAGGTCTACCCTGGCCTTCTCACCAATACATACCGCTAATGCCTCACTGGCAGTATCAACAGATGTCACTGGCTCCGCTTTTTTAATTGTTCTTTTAGTAAAAATATCTGCTTTTCTTTTCAGTTCACCCTTATCATCCAGAATCTCTAATGATGATAACAGGCAATAACTACTATCCTGATTGAAGGCTCTTCGGTTGGCATTACTGCTGATCAATCCGTATTGTGCGGTAAAACTGTCATAAGCTTTGTCCAGTTCCCGCTGTGCCTTTTGGATTTCTTCCATACTTCCATCATTTAACTGAAGATCAATCAATTTCTGCGTAATATCACGGATTTCAATCATGCCAAGGACACGTTCCGCTGTTACTTTCGGAAGTTCCATCAGATTCATTCTGGAATTTTCCCGATAGTATACCCTTCCATCTACATTTGCATAGCTGAAATTTTTAATTGCCGGGTCTGCCGGAATAGATTGCGTCACTTCATCCAGTTCTGAATCTTCCAATTCACGCTCTTCAATATTTCCCTGAATATGGCTTACTGCTTCTTTCAACTGTGTAGCCAAATCCATGCCTGGAATTGGTTTTACTGTGACTTCCTGTTTTCCATACTGGGTACTTTCTGTTGTAAATTTCCCCAGCACCATTTCCGGATGCGCTGCAAAATAAGAATTGACGGTATATCCCTCTTCTGTATTTCCAAGTTCTACCCAATCCGGTTTTTCTAAAGCAATACGGTCACGTTTCTGGAAAAAGAGAATATCTGCAACTACACCGGTATTGGCATTTCTCATAAAAGCATTATTCGGAAGACGGATTGCACCAAGCAGATCAGCTCTGTTTGCAAGGTATTCCCTGACCGCAGGATTCTGTTTATCCATGGTTCCGCTGGATGTTACTACTGCAACCACACCGCCCGGACGTACAAGGTCAATAGATTTTGCGAGAAAATAATCATGAATCATAAAATTATGACGGTCATATTTTCTGTCTGTTACCTTATATGCTCCAAATGGCACATTTCCAATTACACAATCAAAGAAACTTTCCGGGTAATCCATCGTTTCAAATCCCTGTATAGCAATCTCGTTTTTCTGATAGAGCTGTCTTGCAATTCTGCCAGAAATACTGTCAAGTTCCACTCCATACATCCTTGTATCTGCCATGCTCTCCGGCAACAGTCCCATGAAATTACCTACACCACAAGATGGTTCCAGGAGATTTCCCTGTTTTAAGCCCATATTTTCAAGTGCCTCATACATAGCACGGATAACTGTCGGAGATGTATAAAAAGCATTCAGCGTAGAAGAACGTGCTGCATCGTACTCGTCTGTCGTCAGTGTGTCGTAAAGTTCCTGATACTCGTCTGCCCAGTCTGCATTATTTTTATCAAATGCATTGGGAATGCCGCCCCATCCGACATAACGAGATAAAATCTCCTGTTCATCTGGTGTTGCAAGCCGATTTTCCTCTTCCAGTTTTTTCAGAAGATGAATGGCTTCCATATTTGCCTTAAATTTTGCTTTCGGTCCTCCTGCACCAAGATCATCATCTGTAATATGATAATTGACTCTTTTATCCTGCTGGTCTCTTACCGAAACACTCTGTTCCTCTGCTTGCGGTGCTTCCGGGATTTCTTCTGTTTCTTCTTTAAAACTTTCTAATGGCAGTTTTCTCTTTTTTCTCTCTGTATTGATCTCCTCTGGTGTCATGACAGAAGATGCAACTTCATCCAATTCTACCCTGTACCAATGTTTTCCATTTGCATCCATGCGCTCCATGACGTCATAGATCAGCTGCATTTGTTCTGGACTAAATTCTGGATTCAGCAAACTTTCAATGTCCAGTTCTTTCTGTGCTGCCAAACGGATAATTTCCATCTGTTCTTCTGAAAACTCTTCCAGTGAATGCCCCGTTGCATCCATCGCATCTCGGATATCTCTTCCGACGATACTGGACAACACATGGTCTTCATATACAAAACCGTCTTCCCAGAGTTCCTTTGCCTGTTCAAATCTTTCTATATCCTCTTCTGAAGGCTGTTCCATTTCTTCCACAGGTGAGATGGAATCTTTCTGTTTCGGATTTTCTAACGGTTGTTCCTCAGAATTAGAAAGAGCAGATGGATCCAGAAAATCAAACAGAGATAACTGCTTTGTTTCCTTTACATCTGCTTCTTTTATCTGTTGTGGGAAAATTGTATACGTTCCTTCGGCATATCCGTGAAGTTCCATGAGAATCTGTGCTTTTTTCTCATAATCTTCTGACTCCAATGGCAGTTCTGCTAATGCCTGATCCATTTTCATCAGCAGCTCATCAGTTTTCTGTGCATCTTCAAAAATAACCGGCAGTTCTTTTCTTGCTTTTTCATAAAAGAAATCTACTTCAAATGGTCGTTCAATATGTTGGGGCAGTCTGTCATAAAAACTGATTACTCTGGATGCCATCTTTTCTCTTTCATAAGAAGGCATTCTGGAATAATCCTTTGCCTGCAGAAAATTATCATGATCTATGAGATACTGTACCCTTTTTACTACTGCCGGCCATTTCATCAAAACTTCTGCATCGGATTTTCCATAATCTCCACGGGCTAGTTTTAATCCCTTGGCACTATAATCTGCATGAGAACGATCTGCACCTGATAATGCATGGCTATGTCCTCCTGTGCCGTACTGCTCTCTGATAAATGCAGTCTTCTCATTATCTGAATGTTCCTGGATAAAATAAGAATAAATTGCAAGTCTTCCATCTGAATAAGCGCCACCTTTCGAAAGGAAAGCATCTATTTCATCCTGAGTAATGAAAATTTCATGTTCATCCCACTGAAATCCTTCTCGTGCCTGATACGGAATGGCTTCTTTTGCAAATTTCTGGAACTGCGCCAGCACTTTATCCGGTCGGTAGGTATGGAACCGCATCACCGAACGATCTTCTGCATAGGCTTCAGCCAGCCCTTCCAGTCTTTCATTTAGTTCCTGAAGATATTCCGGCTGTGTAATCAGTTCTTCAATACGGTCTGTTTTCTCCGGATATACATAACCAAAATCCTCATCTGCACCGAAAACAATCTCAGCAACACCCTCTGCCATGTCTCCATGCATATAGGCAAGTGCCTGTGCATGTTCTTTCACAGCATTGCCCCTTGCCGCATCCAGTACACTCTGTGGTGCATATTCTCCCTGATCTAACAGCTGCTTTATTCTTCCGTGAACATCCTCCCATGACAAAAAGGCTTTATCCAAAATCTGATCATGCACGGTATGTCCAAGTGCAATCTGCATTCCAAGTTCATTAAACCAGACTGAATACTCTGTCCCATTAATCCGAAATCCTTTTCCACCAGTCCCATATTCATTCTTCAAAAATTCTACATAGGCTTCTGGCTCCTGCTCAATCATATAATTGTAAATAATACGAAGCTGGCTCCCATTTCTATTACTGCCTGTACGAAGTACTTCATCTACTACATCAGATGGAATTGGTATTTCTCCTGCATAAAGTGCCACTGCCCTTTCCTCTATGGAACGAATCTGTTTTTCTACAGAAGGTAATTCTGGCAAAGATAAAGCAGAGGCTATTTCTTCCTCTGCTTCACTCAAATCCTGCTCTTCTTCTATTAACTGTATACCAATTCCTCCAGAACGATTTCCTCTGCCATCGACGTCAGACTGTTCAGATGTGCCACCCAAGCCATCTGATCTGTCTCCTTGTCCGGTGCCGGATACTTCTCCTGCAGACCGTTCATCAGAGTCTCCATCCTCTCTTCCGCTGCTTTCTCGATCTCTTCCAGATGTTTGTTCAATTTCCCGGTCAGCATCATGCTCTGATACCAGTTCTTCTTGTTCTCTTTCAGATATGTCTTTCTCAGCATCCCATACTTCCCGATTGTTGTCTGCTCCTCCTGAATGCCCAGGTTCGGAAACAGGTAATCTCCCTTGCGATGATATGTCATTTCCATCTTTATTTTCTCCTCTCTCGTTACTTTTGCGAATTAATGTGCTAAAGTTATTATATTGCATCTCATTTGACTTTTCAATACTTTTTTCAATATTTCTTACTGTACGGCCAATATCTCTCAAAATCGGTTCTGCAAGTTCATGGACAGCATCCCCAAGGAAGGATAAAGCAGAAAGTCGGTTGAAATCTGTAACAGCAATGAATTCCTCTTCACCTAGGAACGCCATCGGATCAAGGTCACAGCGCTTTGCCATCATATAAAATGTACTGTACTGAAGAAGGCTTCGAAATTCCATACGAATTGCATCTTCACCTAAATCCTCCAGATATGTATCCTCAATCTCATAGAGCATCCCATCCATAGCATCTTCCAGTATTTCTTCTGACTGCTCGACGGATATAGCGTACAATGCCCGTTCAAGGCTTACCGAATCGTCCTCAGAAAGACCATATACATCCGAAATATGTGATAATACCTCTTTCTTTGTTTCTTCTCTTAACTTCCACAGGTAAGGTGTTCTGCCACCTCGGACCGCATGCGTATCTGCAACATCAAAAACATACCGGAGCCTCTGTCTCGGACCGGTATCATCAATCAGTGCAATTCCTTTTGCCCCTCTGTTGACCCAACGTCCCATTTTTTCATTCCATAGTTCCAATTCTGTACATGCAGTTGCGCTCGGTCTCTGTGCATGAATCAGTAATGCATCACCAAAAGGATATCGGTAAAGTCTTGATGCGGTATCAAGAAACCCCAGCCAGTCTCTTGGTGATGCACTGATTTCACTGGCCGTTTCTTCCGCTAACATACGTATATCATGTATTTTTGCCATACAAGCCCTCCTTGCTTTGTGTTATGAAACAGGCAGGACATCTCTGCCCCGCCATTATTTCAATTATTTCTTTTGTTTCCCTTTTCCATATTTCTTTTTTGGAAATTCCAGACTGTAATTTGCCTTTCCATCTTTAATCTGCAGAATAAGATCAGCTTCAAACGTCTTCTGCTTCTTAGCAGAATATAAATCCTTACAATGAATTCTCCCATTCTTTAATAATTCAGCTGCCTCTTTTTTGCTGATCGACTTTCTCATGCTGTCCAGATAATGGCTTTCTTTCCAGAGTGTAAAATTGCAGTCCTTATTGGAGCAGTAGAAATTCTTTTTCGACTCAAACATCAGACTGCCACATACCGGACAGGTTCCAATACTATCTGTACTGCGAAAACGCTGTCGTTCCTCTTCCGAAATCATCTCACAGCCATTCAACATCATTGTAAGCAGATTGCGGATTCCTTCCATGAACTGGCTGCTATTCACTTCACCTTTTTCCATTGCAAGTAACTGATTTTCCCACTCCGCTGTCATACCTGCCGATTTTAAATACTCTGGAATCACAACGATCATCTGTGTTCCGCTTTCCGTCGGGCAGATTTGTTTTCCTTTTCTCTGTGCGTAACCGGATGCCACCAGTTTTTCAATGATACTTGCCCTTGTTGCCGGTGTTCCGATTCCTTTCTTTTCAGTATCTTTATCAAATTCCTTTTTTTCGGCATTTTCCATAGCAGCCAGTAAGGTATCCTCGCTATATGGCTTAGGCGGAGATGTAAAATGCTGTTTTGCCATTGCACTCACAGCTTCCAGTCTCTCTCCCTCTTTCAATCCCTCTGGAATATCATCATCCATCTTCTTGTCCTCAGACTTCTCTTTCCTGAAGAGATGACCAAACTTGTCCGCAATTGCTGTATAGCCGGGTTCTTTCACCGAACTTCCCTTGGCATGAAAAATGTAATCTTCACATTCCACCTCCACAGTCGTTTCATCATAAATGCAATCACCAGCAACCGCCTGTGCCACACGCTGTCCGAGCAGGCAGAAAATATTTTTCTTTTTCGTGGATAATCCAGAGAGGTCTTTCTGTAACGCCTCTTTTGTTGGAAGAATGGCATGATGATCAGATACTTTTGCATTATTTACGGTACGCTTTGCATGATTTGAGAGCATATTCTCTTCCAGAAAGAAAAAGGCTCCCGGAAGCTGTTCCACCAATTCGCTCAATGACTCTTCCATGTCCTCTGTAATATACTGACTGTCTGTTCTTGGGTATGTAATCAGCTTATCTTCATACAATTCCTGTAATTCTTGTAACGTTTCCTGCGCTGTATAACCGAAAATACGGTTTGCCTCCCTCTGCAGTGTTGTCAGGTCATACAGTTTCGGCGGTGAACTCTTTTTATGGGATTTTTCCAATTTTTTGATCACAGCTTCTTTCCCCTCACATACATGAGCCACTGTATTTGCCTGTTCCTCTTCTGCAATTTTTTCAGAAACTACACAAAGACCGTCCTTTTCAAGACTTACTGTATAATATGGCTTTTTCTCGAAGTGCTCAATCTGCGTCTGACGATCTACCAGCATAGAAAGCGTTGGTGTCTGTACTCTTCCTATGACCAATCTTTTATAATATTTGGATGTAAATGCCCTGGTTGCATTCATTCCAATCAGCCAGTCTGCCTGTGCTCTGCAGACAGCAGATTCATACAGATTTTTGTATTCTTTCCCATCTTTTAACTTAGCAAATCCATCTAAAATTGCCTTATCTTCCATAGAACTGATCCACAAACGTTTCACCGGGAGATGACTTCCTGATAATTCATATACCCGTCTGAAAATCAGTTCACCTTCCCTTCCCGCATCACAGGCATTTACCACATATGCAAATTCCGTATTATTCAGCAGTTCTTTCAGTGTGGCAAACTGCTCTCTTTTATCCATTGCAACTGTCAGTTTCCATTTATCTGGAATAATCGGCAGATCATCGTAATCCCATAACCGATATTTTTCAGAATAAGCATCTGGTGCCACATACTCTGCCAAATGTCCCAAACACCAGCTGACAATGCAATCTGCGCCTTCCAAATATCCTTCTCGTCTCTGGTTTGCACCTAAGATTTTTGCAATTGACTGGGATACACTTGGTTTTTCAGAAATTACTAAATACATCTCAATGTCCTCCATTTCATCAAAAGGAGCAGCCTGTCATAAGCTGCTCCCGGTCTACTATATTTTCTGATTATTCTTATTCTTCATTCGTAAGATCGGAGTCTTCATCTGTTTTTTCTTCATCTTCATTGATGGTCTCAAACATTTCCGTCTCCATGTTCTCACTTTCTGTGTCATCATCTTCCTGTCTTGGCTTATACACTTTAAAATAGCCATATGCTCCAATACCAAGTAATGCTGCCAGGATTACTGCAACCATTGCACCTTTTTCGGCTGTCTGTGTCTCTGTTTCAGCCTTCTCCGGTTCTGTTTCTACAGATGGTGTTTCTACTTCAGGCTTTTCATCAACAATTACGGAAGGAGTCGTCTCCGGTGTTTCTTCTGTCTCCTCGATAAAATCTTTCAGATCATTTTCGTTAATAGCGGACAGCATATACACGTTGTTGCTTGTTGTTGAATGGTCAATGACCAGATAGTAAGTATTATTATTTGCTGTTGTGATAGTATAAAATTCTTTGGATGAATCATCTGTAATATTGTCCAGCACTTCACCATTTCCCGGCACAGAAAATCCATTACCATTAGTCTCTTTGGTATTCTCTTCTGTGTTCTCTTCCGGTGTTTCTGCCACTGACTCTTCCTGTACTGTTTCAGTAGCCGCCTCCGAATTCACATCATCTGATACAAAGGCAAATGCTGTAACACTACTACCAATCAGCATTCCAAAGCTCAATACCAACATTGCAATCTTCTTACTCCATTTCTTCATACTCATCCTGTTTTTCCTCTCTTTCTGGTGCTTTCTTTGGAACCGTATTTTCATTTACATCAAAAGAAGCAGTTTCCTTTTCTTCCACCTCTTCCTCACTAATTTCAAGTGATACATTTCCGTTCTGCATCTGGTTCAGAATGTCAAACAGATCTCTGCCTTTGAGCTTCATGCTTCGGATTGCTTTGACCATCTCCAGCTCCTCTTCCTGTTTCAAGGCAGCTTTCGTTGTCTTTAAATACTCCTGCAATTCTACTATTTTTGCTTCTGTCCGTTCGATTTCATCCAGATAACGCTTATACTTTTTATTCATATCTCACCTCTTCTTATGGCAGTCTGCCAAAACTTAAGAAATGCTGTTGCCAGTAGCTTGAATTGATTGACGTCACCTGCACCGGCTTTCCACAATGAATCATCTCTCCATTTCCAAGATAAATACCAACATGACTAGCTCCCGGTGTATCATAAGTTCCCTGGAAAAAAATCAGATCTCCGGCCTGCGCCTGTGATGAAGGTATGGTTCTACAGATGCCTCTTAATCCATCCGCTGTCAGCCTTCCAATATTCCATCCGGCTCCGCAATGGTTAATGGCATAAGAAACAAATCCCGAACAGTCAAATCCGCTCGGACTATATCCGCCCCAGACATACGGCACACCACGATACTTCATCGCTTCTGTAATCAATGCTCCTGCTTTTGCAGATACATTACCACCTGCACCATAAACAGAGCCTTCTCCTACATCCAGATAAAAATATGGATTGAAGTTTGTCCTGTGATAGGTAAAGGAGATTCTTACACTGCCCTGACTGTTTACTTTTGCAATCACATCGCCTTCTTTGACTTCTGCTCCCTCACTTACCCGTATATTGCTACAGTTCGTAATCTTGACCTTATATCCTTTTTCATTCTCAAGCGTAATCGAACCGTCCGAAATGTCTTTGACTGTACCATCCATAACAGATAATACTTTTGTTCCCTGTGGCATCAGGATTTCCGTATACTCATAATCATGAATACTTGTCCCAGATGTCCGGTAGCCGTAATTTCCAACAATATTCTGATGCCAGTCATACTCGAATGGTGTTCCGAAGAATACTCTGTTCCCTTTTGACTGTACATAGATCTCATATAAGCTCTTTTCTTCCTCTGACATCTGCGCTTTTACAACATCTTCCAGATTTCTCGTATCCAGTGAAACATAACAGGCCTTGACTCTCTCCGTCGTAGTTACTTCAATCTCCTGCCCGTCACCACCTGCATAGAATGCTTCAAAAGATCTGTGTCCCCATGCGGTTGCTGTTGCATGATCATCAAAATAAATATCAAAATCAACTCCATAACGGTCAAAGTTTCCAGTATCCTCTACTTTATAGAGTTTTCCATTCATGATAATTTCTGTTCCCATCGGCACTGTTGGATTGTTTGCATCTACTGCAATGGTATGGTCAGCACGGGGATATACTCCAGATGCTGTTGGCCCGCCTGCCCACTGTCCGCAACAAATGCTGCAACTACAGTAAGCACTTGTGACCACAGTACCCAATGACTCACCTGCTTTGACCTTTTTGGTCACCGTCCGTGTTTCATCTGCGGTTTTTACATCAAGATCATATTGCGTGGCAAACAGCCGATCCATCTCTGACTTCACCTCACGGAACTTGAAACTACCATATTTTGCACTGAGGTAGCTGATCAGCACCACAGGGTCATGTCCGATTTCATCTATACTGAAATTGTATTCATCGTAATTTCTCTGAGAATTCTGCATGTTATTGATTTTTTTCTGCAGTTCTGCCTCCAGTTTCGTATAGTATGTTTCCGCGTTCGTGATATCTTCATCATCCGCTGGCCAGGTCGTTGTTGTGATTGTTGTCAGCGGTCCTAATGCTGTAATTGCACAAGACTGAAAAGAACAGATGATCACAATCAGGAGTAATACCATGATAAGAAAATAGATCATCGGATTTTTTCGCACAATAAATGTCTGTTTTACTTTCCGCTTTATCTTCTCTGTCACAGTTTCCTTAACTGCTGATCCGCTTACTGCTGCTGTTCCTGTCCGAGCCTTTTTGTAAGCATCCTTATACCGCTTTTTCTGCCAGAATTTTGACACACTGGATGTTTTTCCAATCTGACGATTCACAGTTCCCTGAGTAGCAGTTTTGGCATACTCCGGTGTTCCAAAATTCAGCCTTTCTCCACGGATATGTTCCGAATTGCTATGTTTTAAAGCACTTCCGGATGACATTCTCCTCTTTTCCTGCACTTTCTTTGAAATCCGGATGCTTTCTTCTGCCAGAAGTTCACTTTTATGCGCCCCTTCCACCGCAGAATTATCATCTTGTGCCTCACTGATTTTGTCATGTACCGTATGGACAGCCACCACTGCTGCTGCATCCACTGCTTTTCTACCAAAGCCAGTACCAGCTCCCTTTATCATTTCTCCTGCTTCATCATCAAAGGACAACCGGGATGCTTTCTTCTGTTCTTCAAATAACCGCTTTTGTTTTGCTTTTTTATGGATTTCTTCTTTTTTATCCGCAATTGTTGATTTCCCTGTTATTTTTTCCGTCTGATGAAGTTTTTTCCCATAAGAAAACTCTTTCTTCCCCGTAACAGGCTCGTTTTCTTTTTGGGCAGTCTGACTTTCCTGTTCAACATAATTTTCATTTCTAAGTGACTTACCCCTTCTTTTTTCATTTTCAATAAAGTGTTTTCTTACGCTCTTACTTCGGGAAGGCTTCTCTTCTACAACCTCTGCGGACTTCTCCTTTGCCAAAGGAGCCGCCCTTTCAGGTGGCCCGGTATGCTTTTTCCTTTGATTCTGGCTGATATTTTTGGCCGTTTGTTCATGCAGATTCACTTCCGTCAGACCCTCTCTGGTCATCTTCTGAACCGTTTTATCCTTCGCCGTATATTCATGTCCAGCCACTTTTTATCACCACCTTATGTAAAACCCGGATTCAATGCATTTTTAGTAATGCTGTTTCCCATTTTTCAAGCATTTTCTCTGTAGCTTCCATTGCTGACTGCCAGATATCTTTGCTTTCCTCTGAAATCTGACCGCCTTTTTCTGCCTTCTGCAGTTCTTCGCATAATGTGCTATTCAACTGCACCATACAGTACATATCCTCTACCATAGAAAAAAATGTCTGCTCTTCTTTCTCCAGGTTCTGCTCATTTAACGCAAGCCGAATCTGTCTGTGAAGTTCCTCCCGGTCAACACACACCGGAAGGGATTCATAAAATCTGATATACTCTTTCACTAAAAAACTCCTTTCCAAAAATAATTTTCAAAATCGACTATGCTTCCATTTTCTTTCTGTCATTTTCTGCCACTTCTGACGGTTTGGAAGTCATTAAGGAATACAGTTTCAGATGGCGGTCAAACTTATCTTTGAATGGAATAATGATATTTCCATAAAACAGTAATCCCTCTCCTTCTCCGCTGTTAGTCACATACGATAACTGATACGGAGAAATATTCAGCTGTTTTGCAAGAATCTGTCTGTCACCGGCTGCCTGATTCAACATCAGAATAAAATCTGAATTTTCAAAGATATTTTCAATTTCACGGCTTGCCAGAAGATCTTTAATGTTCTGGGTAATTCCAGTAGGGATACCACCCCACTTACGGAATCTTTTGAAAATCTCCACAGAATATGCAGCTGTCTGTTCCTCTTTCAGAAGCAAATGGAACTCATCCATATAATAACGGGTGGACTTATGACTGGAACGGTTGATCGTAACACGGTTCCAGACCTGATCCTGAACGATGAGCATTCCAAGTTTTTTAAGCTGTTTTCCAAGATCTTTGATGTCGAAGCAAATGATTCTATTATCCAGCTGTACGTTCGTCCTATGGTTGAATACTTTTAAAGAACCATTGACATAGATTTCCAATGCCGTTGCAATTCTCTGTGCCTGTGGTTCTTTCTGACTTCTCAGGCAGTTATACAGATCTCCGAGGATTGGCATATTTTCCGGCACCGGATTTTCAAAATATTTCTGATATACTAAAGGCAGGCAACGGTCAATGACTGATTTTTCCTCTGCCTCAATTCCATTTCTGGAACCCATAATCAATTCACACAGGGAAAGAATAAAATCACTCTTTACTCCCAGTGGGTTATCATCATCCGAATAGTCCATGTTGATATCCATCGGATTGATATAGTCCTTACTGTTTGGGGAAATATGAACCACCTGTCCCCCCAACGCATCTGTAACCGGAGAATATTCACCCTCCGGATCTCCGATGATGATATCGTCATCCGTTACAAAAAATGCATTGGTAATCTCCCTTTTCGCCGCAAAGGACTTACCTGCACCAGGTGTTCCAATAATCAGTCCATTCGGGTTCTTCAGCTTCTTACGGTCAACCATGATCATGTTATTTGATAAAGCATTTAATCCGTAATAAAGAGATTCCCCGGACATGAACAATTCCTGTGTCGTAAACGGGACAAAAATGGCTGTGGATGTAGTGGTCAGTGCACGTTTGATCGGTACATGGCATACCCCCAACGGAACACTGCTCATCAGTCCCTCTTCCTGCATATAATCCAGTCTCTTGAGTGCACAGTTATATTTCTGTGCTACACCTGCTGTCTGAAATATCGCATTTTCCAGCTCCTGCTTTGATTCTGCCGTATTTAAAAAGAGCGCTGTTACAAGGAACATACGCTCATTTCTCGACTGCAGATCTTCCAGAAGGCGGGTTGCTTCTCCACCATAGGTATTAAGGTCTGATGGAAATAGCGATAGGTAAGCCTTTGAAGTTATCTCCAGCTTTTCCCCCGCTTCA
>OGJJ01000207.1_pt1 | contig 54613 bp, 57 predicted proteins | sample 1572081 | NCBI WGS metagenome assembly OGJJ01 (sample SAMEA2582122, study PRJEB24529) | metagenome | biome: Human gut stool | place: China | collected 2011
GCAAGATGTACTACCCTCCTAATACTAAAGAAGGGTGCGTGGGTAGGGCAAGATGCCCTACCCTCCTAATAAAACAAAGATGAGCAATAAGGAATATATAGAGAGGGGTCGCTTTGCGCCGTCGCCGACGGGACGTATGCATCTGGGCAATGTGTTCAGTGCGTTGCTGTCGTGGCTTTCGATAAAGGCGCAGGGTGGCAAATGGGTACTGCGTATTGAGGATATTGATCCGCAGCGTTCGCGTATGGAGTATGCCGATTTGATTATGGGCGACCTCGAATGGCTCGGCCTGACGTGGGACGAGGGTCCGTTCTATCAGAGCGAGCGTGGCGAGATATACGAGGCGGAGCTGCAGAAACTTGCTGACCGTGGTATGACGTATCCGTGCTACTGCACGCGTGCGGACATATTGGCTACACAGGCTCCGCACGAGAGCGACGGGCGCGTGGTGTATAAGGGTACGTGCCGCAACTTGAAAACGGCAGGGATGCCATACACTACTGCTGATTGCGTGGGTATGGCAGGGATGCCATACCCTCCTAAGGCGGCTATACGTATGCGTGTGCCGGAGGAGGGCGAGGGAATCGTGTCGTTCGTCGACGGACACTACGGCGAGCAGACCGTAGACCTGACGACGCAATGCGGCGACTTCATCGTGCGGCGCAAGGACGGGGCGTGGGCTTACCAGCTGGCGGTGGTGGTGGACGATGCGCTGATGGGCATCACGGAGGTAGTGCGCGGTCGCGACTTGCTGCTATCGTCGCCACAACAGATTTATCTGGCAAAGGAGTTGGGATTTGCTCCGCCGCGCTTCACTCATCTGCCGCTGCTCTGCAACACCGAGGGGCAGAGACTGTCGAAGCGCGACCGCAGTCTCGACATGGAGGCTTTACGATCGCGCTTCGAAGCAGAGGATATTATAGGCTTGTTGGCTTATAAGGCAGGACTGCAGGAGTCGCCCAATAGGGTGACGGCTGAAGAACTGGTGGCTGGGTTCGATTGGAATAAGATCGGCTGCGAAGATATTATCTTAGTTGAGAATTAAAGCTTAACCTTAACAATCAACTTGCGAATCTTTCCCTCGCCAATCACCGGTGCGTGTGGGTCTTCGGGCCACACGATGAGGAACTCGCCGGGGTGGAGCTTCACGTAAGCGGAAGCAGGCTCGGCATAGAGAGCGCAGTCGGCTTCGGCATCGTAGGGCTTTGTCTCGTTCGTGCAGTCCTCAATAGCTTTCCAGCCGATGGTCTCCTCACCTTCGAGGAGGATGTGGATGTCGATATACTGACGGTGCACCTCAAGCACTTGCTTGTCGGCTGCTACGCACTCGGGGTTGACGTTGTTGATGAAGAGGTCGTCGCCCTGCAACTCTATGCGTCCGCAAGGAGTATTGAGCAAGTCGTGCGACTTCACGTAGTCGAACACGGTTTTGAACAACGGGTGTAGCGACTCTACGCGGCCGCTGTGCTGTAGATTTGAAAGTACCATATTTTTAGTTGTTAAACAATATCTGGCTTGGTTGGTGACTTCTTAGGGGGTGCAGCAGCCTCTGCTGCACCAACCGAGCCGTTGGTTTGTTCTTAGGAGCACATTGAGGGCTTAGGGCTGCGTGGGTATGGCAGGGATGCCATACCCTCCTAAGCGGAGACAAGTGCACCCACTAAAATTTGTTGATATCTACCGACACGCCAACCTGGAATGTTATGCCGTCGGTGAGCGGCGCATTGAGGTAGTAGTGCTTCGGACGATAGTTGAAGAGGTTGTCAAGGGCGGTGGTTATGCTCACCGCCTTGCCAACACGCTGCGTGAGCGAGAGTTTCCAGAGGGTGTAGGCAGGATACTTCACACGCACCGTACCCTCGGTCACGTCGTAGTAGTTCTTGAACTCCACGTTCTCCGTACCCGAAAGCAGGCGTCCGTTGAGCGAAGCGTATATGCCGTAGCGCTTCGTGAACTGATGGTCGTAGTCGACGTTGGCGTTCAGAGCATGGGCTCGTGCCGGTATGTACTGGTTGTTTATGGTGTTGCCTTCCTTGTCCTTCGGCAGGCGCTCTTTGGTGTGAGCGTAGCTGAGTCGTGCCGAGATGCCGTTCTGCCAGCGTGCCTGCATGCTAACGTCTGCGCCGAACACTCTGTAGTTGGCGAGGTTGGTATAGGGCAGATAGGGCAGCTTGTCTTCTATCGACTTGAAATAGGGCGCCGATGTAGAGATCTTGTTTATTACATTATTGTAATATGCCGACACGGCAAGGCTGCAGTTGGCGCGTGAGTATTCGGCAGAGAGCGTGAAGTTGTGGCTCTTTTCGGCTTTCAGATTCTCGTTGCCCTCGACAATCCAGATGCCAGCCATGTCGAAGTTGTAATAGCGTTCCTTCAGCGACGGTGCGCGGAAGCCCATGCCGTAACCTGCACGCAGCACGAGGCGGTGGTTGGGCTTATAGCGGAGGTTGAGCTTTGGCGTAAACTGCGAGTTCGACTGATCGGAGAAATAGTCGTAGCGCACGGCAGCCACGGCTTCGAGTTTGTCGGTGATATTCCAGTCGTACTGCGCGAACACGTCGTAGCAGTCCTGCTCGCGTGCTGCGCCGGCGAGATAAGTGTTAAAGAGATAGTCGTGCATATAGTCGGCACCGACAGTGAGCATCGCTGTCTCGCCGAACGAGTGGTTGTAGAGCAGTCGGACCGTGTTCTGCACGTTGCTGTAGTCGCGTATGTCGAGGTGGCGCAACTGCTGATAGTCCGACTTGTCGTACTGGTCGAAGGCGTAGCTCGCCTGCAGGTCGTCGTCCTTGGTAATCAGCCAGTCGAGACGCAAGCCGCCAGAGAAGTCACGATAGCGTTCGGGCAGGTTCACGGTGCGCGTTGTCTCGCGGAAGAAGTAGCCGGCACGTGCGCCGATGCTCAGTCGGTCGGAGGGTCGCCACGTCAGCTTGTCCTTGAAGTCGACGGTGCGCTCGCCGTAGATGGTGGAGATGACACGTGTCACGGGGTTGGCGGCGCTCGTCACGTTGTAGTTGTCCTTGTTGTGATAGTTGGCACTGAACGCATTTCTCCAGTACTTCGAACTGAGTCCGAACACGCCACCATAGCGTTGGTCGTTGTGCTTGGCGTAGCGTGCGTTCACGTTCAGGGTCCACGGCTCGGTGGCGTTCTTCGTGATGATGTTCACCACGCCGCCCGCAGCACTGCTGCCGTACAACGCTGACGACGCACCCTTCACAATCTCGATACGCTCCACGCCAGCCATAAGCAGACGCGAGAAGTCGACATCGTCCATCGACTCGCCTGCGAGACGTTCACCGTCTACGAGGAAGAGGATGCCCTGTCCGCCGAATCCGGCGAAGTTAAGGTGGGTCCGCTGATTCATCGAGTAGGAAAACTCCACGCCGGGCAACTCCTGCTGCAGCAGATCCTGCACGTTGGTGGCATCGGTGCGGGCTATGTCGCGCGACGTGATGACGCGTGTCTGTATAGGTGTATCCTTCAGGAACTTCGGTGTGCGTGTGCCGGTCACCACCACTTCCTCCAGTTCGTAGTGGCGGAAGATGGAGTCGAGCTGCGCGTCTTCGAATTCTTGCTCCGGCAAGCTGCCAAGCCGTTCTGGGTCTGCCTGCGCCATCGCCGTCGGCGATGTAGCAAGGAGAGCGAGCGGAAGGAATATTTTCTTTATCATTTATCTTATTGTATTTGAAATTATAGGAGGGTATGGCATCTTGCCATACCCACGCAGTCTTGTGAGTTTCCCACAGATTTCATGGATTTACACAGATAGTGGGATGCGTTTGTTCTCCCACGGATGTTACAGATCAGCACAGATGTTAGGGTGCGTTTGTTCTCCCACGGATGTCACAGATCAGCACAGATGTTAGGGCGCGTTGTTATCCCACGGAATTCGCAGAATTCACAGAAGCTGGTTGCGTATGTGCAAATCTCACCATCTCAACATCTCACCATCTCAACACCCTAACATCTCAACATCTTAACACCTCACCATTTCACCACCACAACTCCCTAATACGGATACTTGTAATTAATGGTCAGAAAGCACTTTTTGCCTTCGGGCGATATGTAGTTGGCGAGCTGCAGAGCGGCGTAGGTGCCGTCGGCAAGTCGCAGGATGAAGACATTCTTGTAGTGGATGTAGTCGGGCGGCACGTTGAACTTGAACTCAAGCCACGACGAGAGCACCTTATTAACATTGATGCCTTGCGAGGGCACGAGGCTAAGCAGCATCTGTTCCTGACTGCTCCACACTTCGTTCTCGCTCCACTCGTCGGCTGCGAACTCCTTGTTGGCGAATTCGGCACTCGACGCGGGCAGCTGGTCGAAGGAGGTGTACTGCGTCTTGTAGACTGCGCCTCCGTTTGTGCGCACGTTGTTGCGGTGTACGGCGAAGCTCCACTCCTCGGGGTCTTGCTGAGCGTCGGTCTTGGTGAGCTGGCGGAACTCGTTGTTCTGTATGCCTTCACCCCACACGTCGAACCAGTACAGATACTGCCCCGAACGTCCGTCCCACTCGCTGCCTTCGCTGAGCGCAAACGGGATAGGACGCTTCTCGAACTCGCTCTGAGCCTTAAGCAGAGCGTCCTCGTCGCCCTCCTCTGCAAGTCGCTGCAGACGTGGCAGGTCGACATAATACCAGTCGGTCCAGCTCGTAGCGTCGATAACGAGCTGTCCTTTCGCCGGCACAACCGGCTTTGGCTGGTCGTATATATCATCAAAAATGCCGTTGCAGGCTGTGAGCATGTGTATGCTCACAGTTGCAACAGCAAGTAAAATGGCTTTTTTAATCATTATACTATTTTCTCAAATACTTCTTACCATTGACAATAACAATGCCTTTATAGTTGTTGTCCACACGCTGACCAGCAAGGTTGTACTGCTGAGACGGTGTGGTGTTGAAATCGTGAGACGGCGTTGTGGTGATGTTGTTTATTGATGTTGTTGCACCACTGAACACAGACACGATGCCGAAAGGCATGGTTCCCACCTGGAAGGTGTTGACGATAGAGCTTACGTCATTGCCTTCGTACTTTACAAGAATGTTGTTATCCTTGTCTGTTGCGAAGTCATAGTCCTTGTCCATTGTTGTCTTGCCACCTTGAACGGCTGTGAAGTGGAACTTAAGTCCGTCGTTCTTATAGTCGCGGTAGTAGCCGCCCTGAGCCTCGTCGTAAACGAGTCCCTTCACGGTGTACGAACCGAGTGTGAGGTTGCCCATGATGGTGTTTGCGAGCGTATAGGAAGGAACAGTAACGTCGAGCTTGTCTGTTTCGCCGTCCTTGTATCGACGCAACTCGTATGTAACATTGTCGTTGTTGTATGTGAACTGTCCGCCCACTGTAACAGTGATGGGGTTAGACACCGCCTTAACGTAGTAGCCTTTCACGCTGTATGTCATAGACATAGGCATCTTGCCGTACTGGAACACAACAGTAAGCGAGAGCGAGTTGTCTGCCATGTTGTATGTGCCTGAAAGCGATGAGCCGGTGATGTTCTTCTCATCTCCGTCCACTTTCACCTTTGTGCTGAAAGTCTGGTCGGCAAACGTAACGACATGGTTCTCGCCCAACGTGAATTTAGCACCGCTGATGGTGAACGATGGTATTGTCTGCATACCCTTCATGGCAGGCAGAGTGATGTTGCCCGACTCCATGCCGTTCATAGCGAACAATATTGTGTCACTGGGATTATCAATGTTCATTGTTGATACGCTCATTTTTGAAGCGCCTACAAACTTCATTGGTCCGTGCATCTGTGCCATGATTGTTGTTGCTGTGAGAACAGCGAACAAGAGAGTAAAAATTCTTTTCATAAAAAGAGTTGTGTTTTTATTGTTTATATTATTTGTTTATTGGTGCAGCATAGGGGGTGCACTTGTCTCAAGTGCACTAACCGAGCTGTTGGTTTTGTTCTTAGGGGGTGCAGCAGTCTCTGCTGCACCAGCCGAGCTGTTGGTGCACTTATTGCTTGGTTGGTGCACTTGAGACAAGTGCACCCCCTATGGACACCACGAAGATGGCGAGCACTGCGCCCATCTCCACCACATGATTCATCGGGTCGACCCATATCTCCTTGAAGAGTCCGTTGCGTGCAACCACCTCCACGAAGGTCCAGAACACGATAACCGTGGCGTAAGCCATGCGCAGGTTGCGTCCCCACGACTTGATGTAGAGCTGCTTCTTGAACATCAGTGCCGAACCGATGAGGCATATGGCTGCAACGGCGTAGGTTACGGGGTGATGGTCGCCGAGGAATACGGGGTCGTAGCAGAACATAAGCAGCATGTAAAGTCCCCACATCATGATGTTCCACTCCATGAACATCACTATGCTCGGATGATACGCCATAGGTCGCAACTCCACCTTTTCGTTTATTCCGCAATGCCGCTGTACCCAGCGGATGAACAGACAGCCGGTGCGGGTGCAGAAGGTGTACATCATTACGAACATCATCCACATGCCGAAGGTGGCAGGCATGATGAGATACTCCGGTCGGGAGCCGCGTATCGCCTTAAGGTCGGCACGCGAGAACTCTTCGAGCGGCGTTCCGTCTATCGTGAACGTATGGTTTACGCCGACACCATTGACGTATTCCGTAACAGTCTGTACAACGCCGTTGCCTACAAGATCGCAATGTACACCAAAGCGCTGAGCAAAGTAAGCAAACAAAAACTCCACCCAACCTGTCCAAAAGAGCAAGGCTCCGGCGAGTCCGAAGCAGGTCTGGCGTGTGTCGCCTTTCACGAACACACCAGCTATGGTGATTACGAGTCCTACGAAGCCCATCAAGAACGCCGAATAGTGAAGCGTTGTCGGCTCAAGGAAGTGCTCCATCAGAATCATCAGTGCATGTCCTAACGGCATCATAAGAAGTACTATAAGCAACGACCCGATGGTCTTGCCAAGATATTTCTTTTTCATTGTCGTTGAGTATTTTTATTTTACGGTTGCAAAATTAAGCATAATCATCGAATTATGAAATACCTATTTTTAATGATTTTGCCTAACAGACAGTAAAATACATAAAAAAACGTCATACAGGAAGAAGTTGTTTTAATGATTTTCTATAACTTTGCACTCATCAAGAACGATGCAACACATCTATAATACGATGTGTTACGTCTATTTATTAATTATAATAAAGTGAAAGACATGAAAAAGATTAGAGCAGCCGTAGTGGGATACGGCAACATCGGTCAGTATGCGATTCAGGCGCTTGAGGCTGCCGACGACTTTGAGATTGCAGGTGTGGTGCGCCGTCATGGTGCCGAGAACAAGCCTGCCGAACTGGCACAGTACGAGGTTGTGAAGGACATCCGCGAGCTGAAGGACGTGGACGTGGCTATCCTTGCTACTCCGACACGCTCGTGCGAGGAGTACGCAAAGCAGATCTCAGCACTCGGTATCAACACCGTAGACAGCTTCGACATACATACTTCTATCGTCGACTACCGTCGCACTCTCTCTGAGGAGTGCAAGAAGAACGGTACGGTGAGCATCATCGCTGCTGGTTGGGACCCGGGTTCCGACTCTATCGTGCGCACTCTGATGCAGAGCCTCGCACCGAAGGGCCTCAGCTACACCAACTTCGGACCCGGTATGTCGATGGGTCACAGCGTATGCGTGCGTTCCAAGGAGGGCGTGAAGGATGCTCTGTCTATGACCATACCGAAGGGCGAGGGACTGCACCGCCGCATGGTGTACGTAGAACTTGAGGAGGGAGCGAAGCTCGAAGACGTTACGGCAGCTATCAAGGCAGACCCCTACTTCTCTAACGACGAGACTCACGTGTTCGCCGTACCATCAGTTGATGCCGTGCGCGACATGGGTCACGGCGTGCATCTCACACGCAAGGGCGTGAGCGGCAAGACTCAGAACCAGCGCATGGAGTTCACCATGAGCATCAACAACCCTGCACTTACCGGTCAGGTGCTCGTCAACGTGGCTCGCGCCACAATGCGCCAGCAGCCGGGCTGCTACACCATGGTTGAAATTCCGGTTATAGACATGCTCGCTGGCGAGCGTGAGGACCTCATCGCTCACCTCGTATAGACGCAATGCAGAACAAACGCGTACTGATTGCCCACCTCGCCATCCTCTCCGCCTGCGCCATTTGGGGTCTCATGGCTCCCATCGGCAAGGACGCAATGCTCAGCGGGGTGGACAATCTGAACATGGTCTATCTGCGCGCCTTGGGCGGAGCGGTGTTCTTCTGGATAACATCGCTCTTCACCAAGCACGAGCATGTGCCGCTCAAGGACATCTTCGTGCTCTGCGGAGCCGGCGTATTCGGACTCGTATGCAACCAGTGTTGCTTCACCATCGGTCTGAGCATCACCACCCCGTCCAACGCCGCCATCGTAACCACATCGCTGCCTATCTTCGCAATGATATTCGCAGCACTCATTCTGAAGGAACCTATCACGGGGCGCAAAGCGTTGGGCGTGGGCGTAGGCTGCTCGGGTGCCGTCATCCTAATAGCCAGCACCGCCGTAGCCAACGACTCGCGCATCGGCGACATACGTGGCGACCTGCTGTGCGTGGCTGCGCAGATGTCGTTCGCGCTCTACCTCTCGCTCTATCGCGACATACTGAAACGCTACAGTCCGATAACCATGAGCAAGTGGATGTTCACGTGGGCTACGATTCTGCTCACGCCGTTCCTCGGCTCGCACGCCGCGTCTACCGACTGGCAGGCTATCAGCCTCAAGACATGGCTCGAAACAGGCTTCGTGGTATTCTTCGGCACCTACATCGCCTACCTGTGTATGCAGACGGCGCAACGCACGCTGCGCCCCACCGTGGTGAGCATCTACAACTATATGCAGCCCGTGGTGGCGGTATCGGTGAGCATCGCCTGCGGCATGTGCCTCTTCACGTGGAAGCAAGCCGTGGCTGTAGTGCTCGTCTTCAGTGGCGTATGGCTAGTAATCAAGTCGAAATCGCGAAGGGATATGGAGTTGAAGCACTGATAAAACCATCCGCGTCGGTCGATACGGACATCTGCACCGACCGATACGGACATCTGCGCCGACCGATACGGACATCCGCACCGACCGATACGAGCATCTGCGCCGACCGATACGGACAATTGCACCAAATCAATTTTCTGATTTACTCGCCCTCTCTATATCCCTCGTCTCCTCCTTTGCTTCAGTTATCGCCATCTTGATGACCATGCCAATAAAACCAACGACAACTAATCCTATTACTCCTAAAATTATTTTCCACCACATTACTTTTCTAATTTTAAGATGTTTATGATGTTCTGTATATTCACAAATAATGAGCCTATCACTTGAATTTAGCCCCGATAAACTGCGGCACCTTCCACAGCATCTTCTCCAACTTTGTCAATGTAGGATTCATGCCGTGCGACTGATACATTCTGATATCCTCCTTCCACATCTGCTTCCTTCGAGCGGAGTCCGTACTAAGTCCGCCCATGCGCATTCTCACGATATATTCATGCAGATAAGTGACGCTCAACTCGCCGCCAAGCAGATAGCGGAAGAGGAAGTCCGAGTCGGCGGCTATCTTATAGCTCTCGTTATACAGTCCCTTACGCTCTATGGCGCTGCGCTTGATGTAGCAAGTGGGATGGAGCGGCAACCAACCGTGACGAACTTTCCACAGACGATAGTCGCCACCAATCCAGTTGCGCACCACCTTATCCGTGTTCTCGGCATTCACAAACAATCCGTCACCATACAAAAAATCGGCATGAGTTTCCTCAAACCGCTTCACTATATTGGATACAGTCTGAGGAGAATACAGAAAATCGTCCGAATGCACCAGACCGATGACATCGCCAGTAGCAGCCCGGATGCCCTTGTTGATAGCCTCGTACATGCCATGGTCAGGCTCTGAGATTATTTTACTTATCCTGTCCTTATACTCATTGATGATTGAGAGCGAACCATCCTTAGAAGCACCATCCACCACGATATACTCAATGTCAGGATAGTCCTGAGCCAACACACTCTCTATACAACCGCGTATAGTCTTCTCACGGTTGTAACTTGATGTTATAATCGAAACTTTCATATAGTTGTCTGCTTATTTCATATAAGTATCTATGAGATATTCCTTTATCTTTTCCTTGTCAAATCCGAAACGTTTCTTCAGTTCGAAAATCTTGGCATCCACAAGGAAGCGGTAGGAGAAGCCCTGAAGAAAATGCCAGATGAAACCCTCCTTGCCGTCGAGGAAACCAGCCTTCAACACATAACGGATCATGAAATTGATGAACGGACGCATAAATAGCGGTGCCTTGATGTATTTCACCTTCAGCCAGCGCTTGCGCTGCTCCTCTGTTCCGAAGAACTTCGGCACTACTTCCTGTGCCGATGCATCAAGTCCATATTCCATCATCAGCATGTCTGCCATCTCACGCGTGGCATAGCCGTTGTGCTTGTCCATCCACCATGTCAGATTGTTGAGATTGGCATCCACCTGGTCGCCTTGCTCTACGGTGACGGCACGTCCGTCAAAGATGCGGATATGCTCGTCCATCCAGCGGTTCTCACACTCGCCGTGACCTCTGCGCCATACCTTCAAATGATAGCTCGGATACCATCCTCCGTGCATCAGCGGACGACCCATGAAGTCGATACGCTTACGAACATAAATACCGTTCACGTCGTCTCCACACTCGCTTATAGCCTTCTTTACGTTTTGTCCAAGACCTTTGTCCAAATACTCGTCAGCATCAATACGCCATACCCAGTCGGCAGTTATCGGACAATTGTGTAATCCCCAATTAAACTGCGTGGCATAGTTCTTCCACGGATGCTCATACACCTTGGCACCTAATGATTCGGCAATCGCTTTCGTGTTGTCCTTGCTGTAGCAGTCAATCACGAACACCTCCTCACATACTCCCTGCAGCGACCTTATGCACCGCTCTATATGCTTCTCCTCATCCTTTGTCAGGATGATAGCAGCTATTGTATTTCCCATAAAAGTTATATCTTTATTTTGTTTTCCCGAGTTGCAGGAAAACGACATTAGAATTTCTGTTTCAGCGTGATACCTATCCTTCGTGGTATCAAGCAAATTATATCTTTTGGAGCCAACCAGAAGAACTTTACGCAATGACGTAATGCTATTGTGGCAGTCTCCATGCTTTTCTTTTTCCCTGTTGTATGATTTCGGTAAGCCTTCCTACCAAAGTTTCCGCTCTCCATCACGGCAGCCATGAGCTTGTTGGCATACCGTTCGTCGCAACGGTCATATACAAAGAAATTGTCCAACCAATCCAATCCCCAAAACCGCTTCATCATAGCGAGCATGGCTCGGAATGCTTTCATATAGCCGATACCGTCCAAGGCTGTCATCAGCCGACCGACATTTATTTCGTCCCTGTAAGCATTCAAGAGCACAGCCAAGTCCAAGGTCTGGCGCAAGCCCACGCCCTCCACGAGCAGATGGTTGAACCAATGTTTGAACACCACAATGAGGTCTTCCGTCGGCGGCAATACGCAGACTTCGGTTTCATTGCCGTCAGAGTCGCATACCGTGAACGAATCCGTATGCTCCACCATAGCCTCATCTATCATCCTGTTGAAGCGGTGCTGATGCCGACGGTTGCCAAAGGTCTCAATCTGATAGTGCATCTCGAAGCGGATGCCCTGCCAGTCAAAACTGTAGTGTTTGTCAACATCCTCCTTGTCCATCACCACATTCAGCCCACGCTCAATCACCTCCACCGCCCTGTCAAAGCAGCTCTTGGGAACATAGAAGTCCACGTCGCCCATCGTCCGTACAAACGGTTCGGGATAATGTCTCGCCACAGCCAGTCCCTTGAACACCACATAGGCGATACTGTTCTCCTCCATCAGTCGGGCGAAGCGCCCCACGGCATCCTCAAACCTACCCTGGTTCTGTTTGTGCGCCATGGTCTGCTGCATAAGCCTCATCACGGCCTCCCCTCTGTCTTCCGCCGCACCTCCGGCAATCACAATCCGGTTCCTCATTGCAGCATTAGCCACCAGTCCCGTAACGGCATGTTCTCTGGCGAGGCGCATAACGGCATTCAGTCCGGCAACAGACAATTCCATCTTCTCCGTCCCGTCCTCTCCCGTTACCTCTCTCCTCAATATCTCCAGCAGAACATTCTCCACCTTGTCAATACGAGAGTCCATCAATTTTAAAACACAAAATAAGCAATAAGACGAATTATACTTTAAACAGTTTCTTCACCACCATATCTTCCTTGCCAAAGATTTGGGAGAAACCTTGTGCAAGTACTTTTCGCCAGAAACATGAACTTTAACAGTTTAATCTTAATCCATTATTCTACGCCAATATCACAGATATCTCCTTAGGATGGGTAGTCTTATCATTCCCTCTGTTGTAACCCATGCAAGTAGAAAAACGATTATGCCCATAGGAATTATTCCCAATATTCCATACGGCATAATATTGATATGGAGAACTTTTATAATCAAATTAATCCATAGCATATGGATGATATATATCCCCAAAGAACATCTATTAAACCTCTTTATCAGCCACATTGCACAAAATCTATCAAAGCATCCAGCTCTCTTGGTCAGTAGCCAAAACACAATCGCACTTTGAAGAACTGTAAAGGCAGAAACATATGACGAACAGTCTACCCCTATCTTTTCCCCTTTTACAACAGAAAGATACCTGTCACCAACAAGCAATATAAACGTAAATACTAATATCACCAGCGCAATCAAGGTCTTTCCTTTCATAAAGCTGCAATCTTTTGCCTTTAAAACAAGATATCCCATAAAGAAATACCCAACATAAATGGATGCTATGGGGAAAGCTATGCCACACTCCAACTGAAATGTGGGGAGAAGGGAATTAAAAACCAATATCACGACAGTCATTAGTCCGATTTCTTTCATCGGCATCTTGTTCATACCATTCAGGACAGGTAAAACAAGATATATTCCCAACAACATGTACAAATACCATAAATGCTTCCAAGTATTACCTTCCAGCACATTTAGTATCCCCCCCCAGATTAGCGTTGAACTGATTTCATGATTTTTGAAATAAAGTTCCATCCAAGAAAAAACAGTACCAAACAAAATTAACAATACTGCTATTCTTTTGAAATATTTGAAAGCCGTGTGATATGTTATCTCCTTCTTCTGCATCATCAGCGAACCTGTTATCATCATAAATACAGGTACTGCCCAGAACATACAATGCTGAATTGTAGAAAATTGGAAATTCTGTAAAGGAGATGCCGTTTTCCCGAAAGAAGAAATCCAGCAGATTCCTATATGCACGAATACGACACCTACAGTTGCTATAAATCTTAAAAACTCTATATTATTATCCTTTTTAACAACCATCATTTAAAGTTCTTCTTTTAATTACTTTTGCAGGATTACCACCTACAATATTGTATGCCTCAACATCTTTATATACAGAAGCCGTTGCTCCAACTATAGAAAACTCACCGATATTGACTCCCATTCCTATAAAGGCACGAGTCCCCACCCATACTCCTTGCCTCAGTGTTATCGGGGCAATTATCAAGCCGGTATCATTCTCATTAATAGTATCTGTCTTATGCCCTGCTGTACATAGATAAGAATATTGTGAAACCGTGACATCATCTTCCAATGATATCATAGCCTGATTATAGCAAATGACATTAGGGCCAAGCCATGAGTTATGTCCCAGTCTAAGATTCCAAGGTGCCCAAATCTTTGTCGAAGCATAAACTCCGGAATCATTCTTCACTTCAGCCCCGAACAATCTGAGAAGAAACAACCTCCATGGATTGAACAACTTTGTTCCAAAAGGTCTGAATAAAACGGCAGAAACGATGTTCCACACCGCTCTTGCCATTTTATTTTTTATGGAAACCTTGCCTATTTCTCTTGCTTTCTCCATATCAGTCCATTTTGTTATTAATGTATTCTTCAACCAATGGCAATACAGCACAAGTGGAATTAATACCACCGGCTCTTGGTAAAACGCCTGTATTTACTACAAGCATATTATCAAAATGACTGAAGTAATCATCTGCATTCTTGAAATCACAGAACATTCCAAACGGATGATAAACATCCTCATATTTCTCTGCTGAAGTACTGAATGGCAGTTCTTCATAAACCACTCCGTTTTTGTCGAGATAATCCTTTATTATTGCGCGAGCCTTGGTAAAGAGTTCTCCAGTCTTAGGCAATATGGACAAATCTACATCTACGCTCTTCTCTCTGTATTTGTCTCTCTCTTTGTTAAGAGTCATCTTTCCGGATTCCCTTGGAGCTTCAATGTCTATTTGGAGATAGAATTCATTATTATAGACATACATTTTCTTCAAAACAATCATATACCAGGCAAAAGCTATGCACTGAGGGATATTCTTGATAATGTTCATTATAAGACCGGCTCTGAACTTATGTCCGAACAACAGTTTTTTCAAATCCCTAAAGAATGGAAAATCCTCATTACATATAGGCTGTGAATAGAAAGAATAGCCATCTACCTCTCCCACAAATCTCTTTGTAATCAATGAGGCACCTTTTACATGGAAACGGAAATCAATATCTCCCATCTTTATACCACTTTTTACCTTAAAGGCTCTTTGGGATAAATGATCAGAGAAAGGCATCATATTCTTTTCCGCACTAAGTTCTGAATTAACCAAGATTCTTGAACTCTCAAAAGCGCCTGAGGTTAAGAAGTACTGATCATATTCAGCAGTTTTCTTTTGTCCGTTATTTATATACTCAAATCCAGTTATATGATTTCCAGACGATAAAAATTTGGTAACACGTGAATTTGATACAATATGAACCTTCGGATTTTTGATGATACCAAAGTGCTTGAACAAATTACGATGGAAATAACTCAACCAAACACCTGTCTTAGTAAATATCTTATCGTTTATTCGCTGCTCTGGTATATTATTCTCTAAATCAAAACGCTTCAATACTGCATTCTTGTATTTCTTATCAATCTCCACAATATCCCTAAGGAACTTATCTGGATTTGCAAAATCGTTCTCTGTAAATGTCAGTAATTGACCACCCCATTTTACAGAGGCGCCACCATAACCAAAGAAACGAGCCTTTTGCAAACCTTCATATGGTGCATTAGTAATATGAGACAGATATCCTATCTCATTCTCATCTTTCAGATGTTCATTTCCTACATCATATAAATCAATTTGCTCATGAGGATAAACCAACGAAAGAAGGTTAGATACATAACTTCCATACGTACCCGCTCCAATAACAACAATTCGCTTCTTACCCAGATTTATTCCAAGCACCTTCTCTGTATGCTCTGAATTAAACCATGTTCTCTTAAACAAGCCGACAACCTTCAGGTAATGATGCTGCTTAAAGATGCCAATGCCTTTCAAGAGTTTGGCACAAGCCATAATTGGAGTATATGGCAAGCAAACTGGCTTGATATTCCATTGCTGGCATACAAAGTTATATTTAGTACCAGTAGTTTTATCTTTGTTCAATAGAAGATATACAGGTTCTTTCTTTTCTGCAACAATTATCTTTATTATTGCTTTATGTAATGTTTCTCTGCAAATCAAAGGAAGAGTTGTCTTTTTATCTCCTAAAAGGACATTCATACCAAGTTTAGAAACCAAGATACCTGCCTTAGAAATTTCACGATTCTTGGTGTATATATAACCAGGACGTATGAATGATACAGACATTCCTTCTACAGGATGCTCCATTAGATAATGATCTACAGCTACCTTAATGCTTGCATATCCACCTTTGTTATGATAATCCTTTTCTATACTAGTTGTTTCAGTGACAACATCTGCCTCATTTTGATAAACACTGATAGATGAAATCTGCAAAAGATGCTTTACTTTTTTCTTTTTACAGAAATCTAATAAAGACTGGATATAAGCAATATTGTCTTCAACTGACTGTTCTTTTAATATGATATAGTTAATAACTGTATCATACTCGTCTAACAAATCATCATCAGCCATATTCAATACGTCACCAGTCACAACATTACCATCACGTATAACCTTTCCTCTAGAAAAGCAATCATAACTGATTCCGTTGTTTTCCAATTCTTTTATCAAGCCAGTCGCCACAAATGAGCGATGACCACATATCAAAATTTTTTTCACGCTACAGCCCTCCATTCTTTATTGAACAATACAACAGCAGCGTGACGTTCGTGAGATAAATCTCTAAAAATTATCCCCCCCGAATTAATGTTAATTAACTTTCTCATCCTAATAATTTTACACGGATTGCCACCCACGACAGTCCAAGGTTCAACACTTTTATATACTAAAGCCATGGCACCAACCACGGCATTCTCACCAATCTCCACTCCCATGCCGATAAACGCACGGCTGCCAATCCACACCCCACGGTGCAAGACAATAGGAGACGTAACGAGACCGCTGTCAGCAGTATTGGCATGGTCGATGTCATGCCCCGCCGTGCATAGATACGAGTACTGCGATACGATGGCATCATCCTCCAACACCACCAAGTCCTGGTTATAGCATATCACCTCAGGGCCGAGACACGCCCTGTGTCCCATCCTCAACATCCATGGTGCCCACACCTTCACCGAGGCATACACATTAGCGTCCCATTCCACCTCAGCCCCGAACATCCGCAGCAACAGCAACCGCCACTTGCGGAACACGGGAGTGATAAAAGGACGGAACAGCAAGGCTGACGTGACATTCCACACCACTCGCTTCAACTTGATACCCAAGGACACACGCCCCGGAGTATGACGTTCTAAATTCATAACTATAAATCGATTTATCTATTTGTTCTCTATTACCTCAATACCCATTCGTGAGATTCGGGATAAGTGTCTCATACACCTCCATCATTTCTTTTGCCATTACGTGGGCTGAATATTTCTCCTCTATCAGTCTTCTTCCGTTGCGCCCCATCGCTTCGAGTTCAGCATCCGACAATGCCAAAAACCTACGCAGCGTCTCCACCAGAGGCTGCGTACCAATCTCTATCCATGCGCCGCTGTTTGTATCGTTAAGGTCATTCCATGGCGTGCCTACGGTAGTAATGACTGGCGTGCCTGAAGCAAGACTCTCTGCAATGGCAAGGCCGAAATTCTCGGAGTGAGTGGGCAGTACGAAGAAGTCGGAAGACTGGAACAGGCGCCACTTCTCTTCACCATACACGCCGCCGATAAGCTGCACGATACCCTGCAAACCATTATTCTCAATCATCCTCTTCATCTCAGCCACATAGTCGGCATCGCCCTCACCAGCCACCAATATCTTGTAGCCCTGCAGTTTCGAACGCAACGCCACTGCCGCCTCAATGAGGAAGTTGATGCCCTTCTTCACATGCACACGCGAGAGGAACAGAATCTGCCGTGTCTTCTTCCACGACCTTTTCATTTCTATGCCGTCGGCATCAATGCCGAGTTTAACCACCTTGATATTGGAGTTATAACCCAACTTCAGGAGATTGTCGCGCTCACTCTCCGCAGTTGATTGAATACAGTCTGCTTTCCGCACCGCTGCCTTCTGATAAAGCAGCAGAGCGGGCACCTTGCGTGTCCAGTAGTGCCGCTTTATGATCCAAGGTTCCAACATGCCATGCGGAGTCAGCACCACCTTGTATCCATGCTTCTGCGCAATACGCTGCACAGCGCCACAAGCCGGCATCCAGCAGCAGTTCACATGCACGATGTCGGGCCTCACCTCCTCCATCATCTCGGCGACTCTCTTCCGCCAAGCCCCTTTAAAGGGATTATACTCAGGCACATAATGCACCATACAGTTCTCCATCGCCAACGGATTCTCCGAGGCATGCGTAATGATATGCACCTCAGCAATCTCGCCAAGTCCTTTGGCAAGCACCTGCATATAAGTAGAAGTACCGCCTGCTGTGCGGTCGATACTCGGGATATAGTGAATGATTTTCATATTTAATTAAAAGATACATCATCTTCCACCAGTACAAATATTATATACCTTGGGAAGGTATTTTCTGAACAGTAATCCTGCAAATACTGCGCAAACCGTGAATATCCATGGAGATAAGAGATAAGAAGTTAGATACCACAACTCATTCTTGCCCAACACGACAACAATCAATTTGCGAACAATATTAAGCGTAGGTTCATGGAAGAGATAAATGAAGAATGTGTATTGGCAAGCTGTGGCAAGCCATTTGTGATGTGATAGACAGAATTTCCTTTCTACAAAAGCATCATATAATCCCCAAATTCCAATAATTCCAAGCATGATGATTGGAATACGCAATAAGTTCCATTCTAACATGTCAGGGCATAACAATTGCACTATTGATATAATCAAGAACAATCCAAATATTGCTACTTTAATTCTACCACTTACCCCCCCCATTTCAATTTTTGCCTTAGTCAGTTGTCCACCTAAGGCGAACCAGAACAGGGAATAAAATGGAACATGAGACACATCAAGATACGTCAGTCCGAATGCGACAACTACAAATCCCCATTTCAAATGTCTCAGACACAGATACCACAAAGGGGAAGTCGCAACTATCAATATCAGGTCACGCAGGAACCATAACTGGAAAGCACAAGGAGCCCCATTGCCTGCATCATAGAATATAGAACGTAGGATTTCTCCCACCGGATTTGAGAAAAGAGGCATCACTGAACTGTTCATATACTTCGACACCCCCGGCAATACCGCCATAAGCACGCCAAAGCCAACAAAGAACAGACACCCGATGATATAAGGCACAACCAATGTCCAAACTCTCTTCTTTATCTTTCCATAGATAGATGTCATTCCATCCGGCACTTTCAGAAAGAACAGGTAGCCAGAAATCACATAGAACAACGGAACGGCACACCGCCCCATCATCCCCGATACAAATTCCTGCACTCTGTCGTTCATCACCATCCCCTCTATCTCATCTGCATGAAAGCCAGAATGAATGTAGAGAACGAGGATAATGGAAATCAAAGACAGCACCCGCAGTTTGTCACTAAGATATTGAGTCATATATCAGTCTCTCCTAAATATATCTCGTGTATAAACCTTATCCTTTACATCATCCAGACAAGCATCATAGCGGTTGGCTATGATTGCATGGCTTTGTGCCTTGAAAGCATCCATGTTGTTCACGACCTTGCTTCCAAAGAATGTTGTGCCATCTTCGAGAGTTGGTTCATAGATGATAACCTCTGCACCTTTTGCCTTGATACGCTTCATGATGCCTTGAATCGCAGACTGACGGAAGTTATCGCTGTTTGACTTCATTGTCAGGCGATAGACACCAATCACACAGTTGTGCTCCTTGCTTGCATCGAAGCTGTTGTCATATGCATAACTGTAATAGCCGGCCTTCTTTAATACTGCGTCAGCAATATAGTCCTTACGGGTACGATTGCTTTCTACGATGGCTTCGATGAGATTCTCAGGAACATCGGCATAGTTTGCCAAGAGCTGCTTGGTGTCCTTGGGCAAGCAATAGCCACCATAGCCGAAGCTTGGGTTGTTATAGTGGGTACCAATACGTGGATCGAGTCCTACTCCATCAATGATGGCCTTGGTATCGAGACCTTTGACCTCGGCGTAAGTATCGAGTTCATTGAAATAGCTTACACGAAGGGCGAGATAGGTGTTGGCGAAGAGTTTCACTGCCTCGGCTTCCTTCATGCCCATAAAAAGTGTATCGATATCTTCCTTAATGGCACCTTCCTGCAAAAGGGCTGCAAATGTCTTGGCTGCTTCCTTCATCTCCTCGACATCTGTAACCTGCATGATAGCCTCGTTTTCCTCGGCAAACTCAGGGCGGTCGATAATCTTGGGATAGCCTACGATGATGCGGCTCGGGTATAGGTTATCATATAGCGCCTTGCTCTCACGAAGGAACTCCGGAGAGAAAAGGAGGTTGAACTTCTTTACGCCCTTCTCGGCATACTTCAAGTAAAGACTGCGGGTGTAACCTACAGGGATGGTGCTCTTGATAATCATCACTGCATCCGGATTCACCTCCAACACCAAGTCTATCACTTCTTCCACATGAGATGTGTCGAAGTAGTTCTTCACTGGGTCGTAGTTAGTTGGAGCTGCAATCACAACAAAGTCTGCATCCTTATATGCAGCCTTGCCATCAAGTGTAGCTACAAGGTTCAACGGCTTCTCTGCCAAGTATTTCTCAATATAGTCATCCTGGATAGGGGAAATACGCTTGTTAAGTTTCTCCACCTTCTCTGGAATAACATCTACTGCTGTTACATGATGATGCTGAGACAACAAGGTTGCTATACTCAGACCTACATAGCCTGTACCGGCTACTGCAACTCTTATATCCTTAAAATCTTTCATATCTATGTTGTGTTATTTGGTTTCACATACTTTATCAATAACTCTTACGGCATTATCCACCATCTGTTCGATAGTCAGATGCTTTGCTACATAATTTCTTGCATTGTCACCCATTCGTTTTATATCGTTATCAGAAAGCAATTTGATTTTATCAATGCAATCATCAATATTTTTGAAAATCAGTCCGTTTTCCCCATTATGTATATATGAGTATTCCACACATTGAAGAGTTTCTGAGCTACGTTCAAAAGTAAAGATTGGTTTACCATACGCCATAGCTTCAACGATAGACAATCCAACCCATCCAGGTTGGAAATAAATATCTGCCAATGCAAACAATTCCTGTTTTACTGCTGTGTCGTAAACGGCACCGAAATCATACACATTATCAAAATTTGAGAAATCAGGCTTTGAATCACCTGCACCGATGATAACGAATCCGTATTTATTTGAATCCAAATGGTTGATAGTTTCCAAGAGTAAGTCGACACGTCTATTTGCTGTAAACCTTGCGCAGAAGATGAAAACCACCTTTTGGTAAATACCATATTTTTCTTTCAGTTCTTCTACGGATACTTTCGGAACATACCTCACCATATCATCCACTCCAGTAAGAGTGTTATGCAAGGCAACCATAGGTTTCTTAGGAAAAAGCTTCTGCCATTGTTCTTTCTCCTTGTCCATATAAAACCACACGCCATCAGCAAGAGCTATCATCAGATTAAGTTTCCAATCTGGCCTTTTCTCTTCTTTTAGATAGCGACGCACGGAGATACCCTGTCCCCAAAGAATGATTTTCTTTCTATGCAAGAATTTTGTAAATAGCAGAAGCCATGTAGTAACATGCGTGAAGTTCAACATCAATACAAGTGCGTCATAATCCGTTTTCAACAACTTAAATGGATTATACAGCAATACTCCACCCTTAGACATCATGGCTGGCATCTGCTTATATTTTGCATCGCCCACTATATTAAAAGAAGATTTCTTGGCATCCTTCACATCCTCATAGATGTAAATATCCTGTTTACTTCGTTTGCCAAGAAGTGAAAAAAATCCCTCACGATAATGAGGAATTATCGGTTGTAGATGTACTATCGATTTCATATAACATTTACTAAAGTCTCACTTTATCAGCATACACCAACATCGACTCGTCCTTGACATCATTAAGGTCATAATCATTAAACTGCTTCATATCGTATTCACCAACTCTATCACCGAAGCCACGGCTGATTTTCTGAATGTATTGCTCCTTCGATTTACAATAATAATGATTAATGCGTAAGTTCTGCCATTTCACATCATGGCAGAACCATCCCCAAAGACGTTTCCCGTTTGAGTCATTAATACTATATCCCCCCAATTTATAAATTGGATAGTGCGGAGAAATATAACTCTTAACTAATCGAGGATTACAGATTGTCTTGATATGAAAGTTCCCCCAATCTTTTTCGGTTCCTCTATAAATAAAATTCTCTGAAATCAAGCCCTTTGGCTTTCTCTCTAAATGCGAGGAGCCATATATACACCAGTTCACGCCAACCCCTGCAGCACCTTTTCTTGCTTTTGAAACGAGTTCTGAAACCACATTGTATATTTTTTCAAATGGTTTCGTAGGCATAAGATATTCATCCATATCAAGGAAAGCCATCCATCTACATTCATCCTTGTGCTTAGCGATTGCGTCATTGTAAGCATCCAACTGCCTACCTTTACCTTTTATCAAAGTATATTCCACCAATCCAGAATCAATATAAGGCTTCAATATATCTACTGTATTATCCTCACTCTCGTTATCATAGAAATAGAACTTTGTAAAGCCAACAAGCTTATGAAATTCTATCCACTCTTTTATGTAAGGAGCCTCATTCTTAGAAATTGATACCATTGCTATCTCGTGTCTATAAGCGGATGCTCTCTCTTTAGTAATTTTACGGGCGACAACATACTTGCCCCATACCCCCTCGTAAATGGCATACAAACCTGCTTTCATAAGAATATAAGGAGAAAGCAAAAATAGAAGCAGATTGCTACTCTTCCTGCAGCTTCTTTTCAACCACAATATCAGTTCATTGTTGTAGTAGTACACACGAATCCAATATTTCAGGAGTTTTCTTTTTATCAAATTAATATCCATCGACTTTAACAATTAATTGTTTAAACAAATTTTCAGAAAATCTTTCAGTTGGTTGTCCCTCACATAATCGTCAGGCACCGGCATCCTTTTGAAATCCACAATAGCTCGGAATAACGATTCTGCAGTTATATCCTTAATCTGATAACCCAGTCGATAATGACTGATAAGATTGCCAAGCAACCCACGCAACGGACCAATAACGGGTTTACCAAACTGGGCAGCATAACCTATTGCACCACTACTCTGACAAGTATTCTTGTATGGAGTGAACATGCAGTCGCACGAAGCACAAATGGAATTCAAAAATTCAAAAGACACAAACTCGTCCTTCACATATATATGCGCCCCCCTGTCCGTAAGTGTAGTTACCTTTTTATAAAAAGACTCGCTTATATCCCTTACGACTTTGCCAGCAAAGAAGAAATGCTTGTGAGCGAGTTCCTCACCATTCATCATAGCTATGGCATCAAGGATTTCCAGCGTGCCTTTTCTGTCAGAAAGTTGGCCTATCTGAATAAACAGAAGGTCGGAATCATGCAACTGCAATTCTTTTCTGATGTCCTTCAATTCGCCTTCGAGTGGCGAATAAGGATCAGGCAAACGAAGGAACTTATTAGTGGAAAATTTCTTATTGAAAGCCGCAGCCGATTTCTCATCGTTGAGCAGCAACACCTTGTCTACGCTCCTCGATTTTGCCATCAGCCAATATCTTATCCATTCAAGCAGTTTTCTCAGTTTACTCTGCTTCAAGATATCCTCCCATAGAAAAGAGCGATAAACAATGCCCGACACCGTTACCCCCTTCGGCAAAAGGAATATCAGAAAAGGCATATAGAGCATAAAGAATATAAGAAACACATGGCTGACGTTATGCTCCTCAACAAGCCTCTTTATTATTTTTGCTTTTCTATAAGAAAGGAGCAACAGGTTACCCTTTATGGCATAATCAATCTGCTGTTGCGACAAATACTCCACATGCATATTTTCAGCATGCTTCCATCCTTTTACCCTTTCGTCTTCTGGAATATAAAAAAGGAAAGACTGTTCTTCTTTCTCAGTACAAGCATAATACAGATTTCTAAGATACTCATACCGATGACCTTCTAATGAGGTTTCAAAAAATAGTGTTTTCATTGACCGTTACAATTTACAATCCGCTTTTGCTTTGCATACAATACAAATATCAACAATACGACACCTGTATATTTAATATACTGATAAGGATTACCAGAGTTGAACATACTAAGTGACATGTGTAGAGAATACATTAATGCAAAAAGGATTACATTATCCTTTGTTTTCATGAAAAGAGTATTCAATGGTATCCACCCCAACAGATATGCATAAAAGCAGAAGCCCAACAATCCCATATCGAGAAATGCTTCCAATATCGGAGCATCAAGCCACTTTGTTAAATATCCGGCTCCAAACAGATAACTGAAAAAACCAAAATTAAGACTGATATAATTATATGCCCACTTTCTTAATACGACCCTTGACTGTGCAGAGTCTTCAACATAGTCCATTCTATCATATCCCAACAGAATACGAATTCCATCATAAAGACGAGTAAAAATATCATCCACATTTTCCTGAAAGGATTTATATCTTATATATGCACATATAAATACGACAATGGCCAATATTATATAACTAGAATACTTAAAGAAATAGTGTCTATTCAATGCCCCTTGCTTATACAGATACAACACGGTTCCTGCTAAAGCAACAAAAACAGGTGTTCTTTTGGTACAAGAAAACAATATGTAGATATCAAGCATTATGGCAACTGCGAACAAAACACGTTCGAACATATTTTTTTTTGTGAACGTCAGCGCAGCAAAGAAATTCACCAACGCTCCAGCCGAAACAGTAAATTGCTCTAAAACATAAGAGCTGTCATATAGCCTCATTTCATAAACGTCTTCGCCAGCAACCATTCCAATACTACAGAAATAAGCACCCAGGATTGAAGTTACCAATGACAGATAAAAACAAGCCTTGGGTATATTGTCCACAAATTCTGTGTTGCGGTGTGTAGAAAACGCATAACACAATGCAATTATATATATATGAAACGACATATATTGGCTTGTCATATACCCTTGCGACATCAACCCATAGAAAAGCATGATAATCTGGAATAACACCATAATTCCAAACTTTGTTCTGAACAGTCTTGGCAATCCAGAACCAAAATTTTTCCAATTCATTAACATCACCACAGACAACACCATCGTTACCGGCGACCACCTTATATTGCCCACCATCTGATTCAAATACATTCCTAAAGGTACTCCTACTAAAGACATAGAAGCCCCAAATGGATATAATATACTATTTTTTATCATCAATAAAAGATTTCTATAACATCAAAAGATTATTCAGAAATTTCATAAACTTCGGTTTGTCCTCTTCTACCGAAAAGTACGGATAACCTTTAAAGTACTATTCGTCCTTTAATCGTTTCAAAACATCGAAGTATTCTTCGATAAGTTTGTATTCTGGTTCACCACCTTCATAGAACGTTTTCATATCTAGTCCATTTTCAAAAAGACCGCACATTTTCAAAACATTCTTTACTGCTTTCGGGTTAATCTGACGTTTCCAACCAGGGAATCCAATCTGTAATACACGAGTTTCTTTATTCCTTTTAAGGAGACCAAAAAACTTCCTTTCTTCCTTTGCTTGTAAAACATCAATATATGCGTTTTGCGCATTGTCTAGCCTAATATCATATTTTTTTAATTTACGATTAAACTCTTCATAAGTCATAGTTCTGAAAGAATTGTCTATTTTACTACTATGCTTACGTAAGAAATTTGCCATATAAACAATAATTGCATCATCACCATGTTTTTTGAAATGTCTGAAATCAGGATATTGATCCATTTCATTTGCTGCAATTCTAACAAGCAGAGTTTCCAATTTCTTTTTCTTGCAAACGAGATGTCGTTTTTTCCGATGCAAAGCTAAAAGTAAGCACAACAAGGCAGTACGTTTATTGCCATCATTAAATGCATGATTTTTGTCTAGACCAAAAGCCAGAGTAGATACTTTTGACTCATCATCATTCCATTTACATTGACCGTTGAATCCTACAGATTGTCTTGCTACAGCAGATGACAACAATCCAAAATTTAAGATTCCATACCTTGCCTCTTCACCTGTTGAAACAAAAAAATCAGCAAGAGCAAAATGAGCATTAAAAACGTCAAGCTCAGAAAGAATGCCGTCATTAGCAACATTGGACGGAGAATATATAGAAAATGCATAATCGTATTCAGACTGCACTGCATTATTTAAATTCTTCATAGTAAATCAATTACCCCATTACAACGTTATGATTATCTACCATAATCTTGTTAAACAATGACTGTGAAGCCTCTTTTATCTTCTTGCGGTCTTCTTCAGACATATCGCTCTTGCCTATGCTCTTTTTCCCATCATAATATTTGGCGAACAACTCTTCAAGATATTCACGAGAAAGTCGCTCTTCTGGTTTATAAAGGTGACGCTCGTGCTCCAATATTTGCTCTATACTAAATACTGAGGCTATAACTTTTGCAGGGGAGCCAACAGCCACAGCATATGGTGGTATCTCTTTATTCACCAATGACTGGGCTCCAATTACTGCACCACGCCCCACATGCGCTCCACTCAAAAGAGTTACGCGAGTACCAATCCAAACACCCTCCTCAATTGTCACTCCTTTTTCGTTGTCATTAATGTGACAAGGACCTCCTAAGCGATGAGGTACACCAACTGTTGGCGTATGATTGCCTGTAACAATAGTGCAATCAGGAGCTATTCCCGTGAATTTTTTTATTACAACCTTACCTGTATCGTTTATGATTGTAAGCCCTTCACGAATATGAATATCCTCATGTAGAAAAACATTAGCTGGAGTAGTAATCATTGCTGGAGTTTTCAACAATGTTGTACAACCAAAATAGCCAAAAGACTTGCGATTTTTGGGCTTGATAAAGCGAACGTTTACGAAACTGCAAAAATGCTTGATTCCAACAATAAACGAAAGATTTTCTTTTACGAAATTACTTATTCTTGACATAACTAAAATGTTTATTTATTCCAAATACCTGTAGCTTTTTTATTAATGATTTTATTAATCTGAATTGTGAAGAAAGTTGCATAAGTCAAGTTTATTGCCAGCATAGACGTAACAACCCCCAAAGCGCCTATATACTTTCCTAAAAACAAGGACAATGGTATGTGAAGAAACAGACCGAGTAAGGTTACATAGGACTGGAGCTTAATTTTACCAATTCCATTTATCAAATTTACTTGAAGGCTATCCCATGAACTCGACAACATATATACACCGACCATTACGCTCATAGAGAAAGGCACGACATCCACTCTTCCTATCCAAAGTCTATAAACGACAGGAGAACAGGCAACCATTGCAACTATCAAAAGAGCTACCCACCTATAAAGGCGAGCCATTTTCTTGTAAGTATTCTGCATCCAACCGAAATCAGACTTAGTATAAGCCTCTGTAAAAGCAGGCCAAAGCGGTCCTATCACTAATGTGAACAGCATCATTGCAGTACCAATATATCTGTATGCAATATTATAAGCCGTAACGTCAGCCGGACTTGACACATTGGAAATCAAGATGTTCGTAGCTTGATACATCACAAGCATCTGTATCTGGATAATAAAGAACTTTACTCCCAGTGAGAATAAATCCTTAACCAAAGAAAAATCCACACACTTAATTCTTGGTGAAACAGATGACAGACTATGTCGGAACATATAGAGAGAACATACAGCCAACACTATAATCGGTAAATAAGACACTGTCAATGCCAAATTAAGCATTGACGGCTCTGTTGTCTTGGTAAGAATGTAAATGACTATTACCGAAAGGAAGTTTCCAACGACAGGAAACACACCAGACAGGGCGACTTTTTGAAATGACGTTAATACAGTGCTAAGTACATTGAGAACCATTTGCAAGCAAAAGCTAATGACCAGTACCTGCATCACTTGTGATATAGTAGCATTATAAGCTATTGGAACATTCAGCAACGTACTCCAATTTATAAGTGGCACTATAAATTCAAGAACGAGACAAAGAGGAACAAAGATTACCAACATGATTGCATAGGTTGTTGAGACCAACTTTCGACCTCTAAGGATATCACCATTTGCTAATGCCTCTGACAGCTTGTTACGTAAACCTAACGTGAAACCAATATCAAAGAATCCAAGCCATAACAAAATGGAAGATACAGTCAGCCAAATTCCATAAAGGTCTGTGTTAAGATAACCAAGCGTCAAAGGTACTAATATCAATTGTGTCAAGATACTGAATCCCTTGATCATTAATGAACCCACTATGTTCTTTTTGATATTGGCCCCTCGCTGAGAACCTTTAAAGAGGTTTTGTGTTGTTTTTTTAAATCTCAATAATAATTCCATTATATCATTTTATTTAGTAATTACGTCTTTTGTATAAAAATCCGCCATAATACGGCTCTTGGTTTTACCTGATGTTTGAACAATTAAATATATGTTTTACGTTTTAATTGTTTTATATGTATTGTGTTAAACTTGCACAAAGAAACGAACTTAAAAGTGTGTTAAAGTATTCTTAGCTATCCGCTTATTGTTATCTGATGTTTGGAGTGACATATAATCTATCGTTATTTTACTAGGAATGGAAGATGTAGGCGTACTTGCACCTCTGTCATCCATTCAGAATGTTCTATTAAGGCATTTATTTTATCATCAGTAAGCCCTATTAAATTAGTGCAGACTTTAACTGCAACTGTATGATTTTTGGGAATTCGTTGCAAAAGCTGTTGCCAACCTATATTTTTCTCTACTAATAAAAGTATCTCTTTGAAAGCATCTTCTGATGTCTGAGCATCACTTAATTGAGAAAACATTTCGCTTGTAATTCCATGCGCATCAAGAACTTGTTCTGTAATATAACCATCCTTGATATTTTGAACAAATCGTTTAGGGATTCTTTCATACTCATTCCACATTAAATCATTGTATGCATACAATACCTTTTTCTTATAGTTAGGAATATAACTATTGTGTTGTCGTTGGAAGTTCTTGATACGCTTCATCAAAATTTCAGATGTCATTATCAATGTACCTATAGGATTAAAACACCATTCTGACGATATCTCAGAATTACCTGCATCACTTACAATTGCATAATCTACTGCATAGTGACCGTCGGAACTTTCAAACTTATGTGCACCCTGATTATCATAAAGACCTCCATCAGCTAACAATGGCTTTATCTGGCCGTTTCCTTTTCGATATTTCTTTCCAATCTTTATCGGTGAAAATATTTGCGGAATGCAAGATGATGCCATCACTGCTCTTGCTAAAGGAAAGCCTGAAATTTTAAACTGTAGATTTTTCCTATAAGGATAACAGGTCATCCTATCCTGTGAAAAAGTAAACTGATTACCAGTAGATAAATCAGTAGAATTAATAGCAAGAACAGGAGAATCTGGCAAGGAGTCTAATTTTGCTCTTTTAAAGAACAACAAGCAATATGCCCATTCTATAAATTTACTTACTGGCAAAACATAATACCATACCAATAAGAGCAATACTATACATCCAGCAAAAGCCCACACGCCATAACCATCTGGAGAGAACCGAACGATAGCAACGATTGCTCCTATTACCAATAAAAGTTCTAGAATAGCTATCCATAAAACATTATGTTTGAGTTTCCCCTTAAAGGATTTCTCAAACGTATCATATCCTTTATCCTTATTTAGGACATAGTAAGCGGCCGTTATGGAACCACCCGATACAGAAGATATAACATCAACCCTATCAAGGACATTAAGTTTATGGAGTGCTCGTAATGTCCCTATATGATAGGCAGCAGCCCTATAGCCTCCACCGGATAGAGCCAAGCCGATTTTCTTTTCTCCAATCATTATTATAAAGGGTTAGCTGTTGAATAACCTGCATGAGTTATGGTTTTATGATGATGACACATACTCCCATTCACATTAGTCGAATACACATCTGCACCTGCTTTCTTTAAAGCATTTACCACAGCCTTACTCAAATAATGCCCATACTTTTCTGTTGAAATATAAGCAACCTCAGGATGAATATGATTAATCATATCATTATCTATATTATATTTACTCCCATGATGGGGAACTTTCATCCAATATACATTTTGAATAGAATCAATATTTTCTTCCGACATATTATCTATTGCATCTCTACCAGCATCTCCCATAAACAAAAAGACATTATCATCGTCGGGTATAAATTTAACAATAACACTACTTTGGTTATGTGTAGATGGATCATCCCCTGCATCCTCTAGAGTTTTGCTATATACTTGACCTTCTGTCAATTCTACGGAAGATTCTTCATTTTCATCTGTTTCATAATCTTTCTTCTGCAAGTCATTACGAAAATCAGGTACTAAATCAGAATAATAATCTACTGTCGGACCTATAATCGTTATAAGTCCAGACCATTTTGAAGATATATATGATTCTTTTGAATAATCATTAGCATCAGCAAAAGGTTCGAAGTACTTTATCTTTTTATCAGCAACCAATCCATCTATAAGCTCCATCAAATTAGCATCACCTAAATCAAAAACAGAACGAGCCTCAACTTCTAATGTTTCTTGTTTGCGATACCATTTAATTTTACCCAGTTCTACATGATTAGCAGGATCATCTACCCATATCTCTTGGATTTCCAAATTATCGTCACCATTATCTCTCTGTTGTTCTAATAGATATATAAGACCACCATAATGATCCTTATCACAATGGGTACAGATAGCTAAGTCTATGTAATGTTGTCCATAGTTATTTCTTATAAACTCAGCAATAGTCTTTCCATCGTCATAATTACCTCCATCAATGAGAACAACATATTCATAACTATTTTCATCATTGAAGAAATGAATAAGAAAAGCGTCTGCTGCTTTTACATCCAACATGTCTATTTCGTATTTTGTAACCTTCATTGTTATATTCTCCTATTCTATATTTTTTGAATCCTTAGGTTTTATTCTTCAGGTTATTACTCATTTTAGGGCATAGCCCTTTGTATAGGCACATTTGCAAGTGCCTATATATTGGATTTGATAAATATCCTTCGGAAAGAAATCTAAAGCGGGGTTTACTTTATCCATTTTGACTTGGCAGAAACGCTGTTTAATGTTTTACATGTCCACAGTCATTTCTTTACTTCTATTTTTCTCATAAGCATCATCCCAAACAATTTTTATTGTTTGGTGTGGTTTCTTGGCTTGATTAAGAAATCTTACATCAAAACTTTGCTGTGGATGTAACGTCGGATAAGGCAAGAAATCTTTGGGCATACGAAGCATAATATTATCTTCAGGATCATCTGTGATATCAAATCTGATATTCAGCGCTATTGCTTTCCCTTTATTGTAGAACCTCAGGCTATTCATTTCGCCACGTGGTGTTTGGATAACGTTAACCTCAATATCAGCCTTTTTACTCTCAATTACATCCTGTTCATGTGCTTGTATTTGTTGCTGTTTCAACTGTAAATCCAAGTCTTTTGCTTTTCTATCAGTCAAGAAAGATTTTACAAGGGCTATCAGTGATATTATAACACTTACCAATGCTATCCAATCCGCAATTGTAAATTGTTCCATTTTATTTCAACTTAAAACCAGCTTTCTTAAACATATTGTTCAAGTCCTTAATTATGTCTTGCTCCACTTCTTTCTTCATGCTTTCTACTTCGGCACTTATGTTTTTTTCATTTAACTCAACAATTTCATCATAACCTCCATTGTAAACACGATTACACTTCTTACAAGTGATCACACCTGTTTTTTCATTCTTATCGAAGAAATCACTTGATCCACAAGTGGCACAAATTAATTTTATATGTTTGTTGTAATTCTGTTTCATCTTATTAATTATATTTTTATTTGTAGAGAATCATGTTAGTACTCAATTTAGGGCATAACCCTTTGTATAGGCACTTTTGCAAGTGCCTACATATTGAGATGTTAAAAATTTTACTTGTTTATTAACTATTTCATACATTTTACGCACCAAGTGATTCTCGGCTGCACTCGGCATAGCTCAAACAAGTTTGCTCTGCACTCGTTTGCACGAAAATTCTTCGCTCGACAATATAAAAGCATTCTTTTATTGTTCTCACTTATCGAACAAGTTTCATACTTTTTCTCGCCATGGCAAAGTTCAAGCAAGCTTGCTTTGCTCATGACTTATCGAAAAAGTTCCAAATCTTCACTGCTGTACATAAATCAAATATTTTTAGTTCGGCAGCGAAGTTAATTCTTTCTGATTTAAATCCTAATTTGAGTGCTTACATGTGATTTTAAAAACGGTTGCAAAAATATTATTTTTCATTTACCCCACCTTACGCTGTATTGGTGGTTTACCAAAATTTAAAATTCGGGACAAAGGTATATATTTTTATTAACGTACGCAAGACAGCCTAAAGTGACTGCTTACTGTTAATTTCATGATTTATTTTTATGCGATACTATTTTTCTTCCTCAAAATAGAGTTGATAATAGTTCATACCTGCATTCTTGTCATATCCTTTCACAATACGATCTTGACCTCCCTTTATGCGGATGTCAAAATTAGAATCTAATTCTATCGTTTCAACCTTGGTTTTTGCTTTTGAAATAGCTGTTCTGTCAATATCGATGGAACCATTCTGGTGTATATGACTTTCAATTTCCTTTTCTGCAACATAATCTTTAAACTTTGCCGCTAAAATATAATCATGGAAAACCTCTTCTGTGTAATCATTCATTGAAAGGGTTTCATTATCCTGAAGAACTTTTTTTGCCCTAACGGAAATCATAGCCTTATCTACTTTAGACAATCTGTTGCTATCAGCTACAACTGTGTTGATAAACTCGTGGCAGACATCAATAAGGCTCTTTGTCTGATGTTTGGGGCTATTATACGACTTGATATGCAGAAAACTATCTTTCCAGTATTTGGAATCGCTACCTTTCTTTATATTATCAACGATAGCTATTTGATAACCTTGTTCTTCAGCATTGCAAAATATAAGACACCCTTTTTCTACTTTGCTCAGACTAATTCCAGAAGCTTTCTTTGCCAAAACTTCTTGATTATTTCTGCTTACCTGCAATAACTGCTGTTGAGTTTCCGCTTTGATAATTGCTATCGCATCACACTCTTCTCCGTTAAGTTCGCAACCTTCAAGATAAAATAAACTCAATTCTCCTTCTTTAATCTTAAGATGAGAAGAACATTCATACAATATCTTCGCTATGTGCTTAGTTTGTTGCAGGAATGTTTTGTTATCATGAAAGATTGTTCTTACAAATGTGTATATTGGATTCAACTCAACTGTTGATTCGAAATAAAAATGATACAAGTCGGTTATATCAAAGGATTTGGATATAAGTTTTTTGATGTCTTGTTCTATATCATCAATAGGAATTAGATTTCCACCAAACTCAACTCCATCTCCTTTGATCTTGTTCCCTACATGGTGAACAACCATCTTGCTTATACGATTGATTTTAATTTTCATTGCGATACTTTCTTATTACTTGTTGTGGTACCAAAGCTTCATCACCATCAAAATTTGCTCGTGTGACGAATGTTGATAAGGCATTCTCGCCAGTCCAATAAGACTCTTCTGCGTGCTCTATTAGGATAATCTGAAACTCTTTACCTTTTTTGATACGTTCTTCCATGAAAGCATTGATAACCTTGAACACATCTAACAACTTTGTTTTGTCATTTGACTTGTTTTCATTTGAATTCTCATAATATGGTACACTGGGTTGGTCAATGAAAAGGAAATTACCAACTTGCTTACAAGGATTATCAAGCAAGAAATTATGCATTCCCAAAAAGAAACAGATATGTAAATACATGTAATTTGATTGACTTCCGATATTCGAGTAATTCAAGATGGATTTCCCGTCGCTTAATTCCAAACGCTCTTTTTCTCGGTTAAATCGCGTTTTGCAGTTTTCAAAATTATCTTTAACGGAAAGAGCATCATATACATCCTGTATATACTTGTCGAAAATACCTCTAACAACAGTGCCTCTTCGGGTTTCTATCTCCGACAGAATCATATTAGCATGGTCTCGAATCTGTTTGTCCTTAGCATAATCATAATCAGATGGAACATTTGTCGGTATTTGACTCTGTAGGTCTGTAAGAATAGGAAAGAGAGACTTTAATTGCCCTAAAGCTAAATACAGTGAAGATTGCTCAACAGGCTTTAGCCTCACTTCAGACAAAGCCTTCAATTGATTTTCACACTCAGAAATCTCTCGCTCTAGATTCTCCACATTCTTGTCTGAGACGATAGAAGCAATTTCTTTGGGCATTTTCTTAGACCGAATCTTTGAAAGAGAGATTTTTAACTCATCAAGAATATGTTGTCCCCATATGGTCACACCATATTCTGATAGATGCTCATTTAGATATTCTACAGGTTTAAGACTCTCATTAATGGAAGATATTTCCTCCACATATTTTGAGTATTCAGCCTGTGCCCTTTTTATATTGAAAAGAAGCATTTTCTTTTTGTACAATTCTGTTGAAAGATCACTTATCTTGTTTGCATTCTTTTCGATTACCTTATCTTGATGAGGCGTGTATTTTCTTAATATTTCTTTTATACATTCCAACAAATCGCCACCTTCAAGTTTGTCATACCCTATACCTAAGGTTTTATCGATATCTCCCAACAACTTTACCACCTCATTCCTACATTGATTGTATTTTTGTAGGTATTTGTTGTATTTTGATATTTTCAGTTGCGTAGATCTTTTTGCTTTGTCAAGTGTGGCTATGGTTTCTTTTTGTTTGCGCTCCTCTACATTGTCAACACCTAAAAGCACGTCCATTAGATAGTCTCTCTTTTCCTTTGACTCTACATATTCGTCCTCAAAGAACTTATAATTAAGAAATTCGTATTGCGAGGAGATAATATTTTCCGTCAACGCATTGAACATCAAAAAGGAGCGGAAAGACACAACCAAATTTGGCTCACCCTTATCCATGCCCCAAGGGTAAATATATTCTTCCGTTAATCCACTTTTTATATCCAATTGCCTTCTGAAATCAGATGGCTTGATATTACTCGTTCCACTGGGATAATAATCCTCTGTAAAAGGATTATTTTGTACCCATACACATTGGGAGGCAGTTCCTGCCTCTGGTTTCATTCTGGAAACTGCATAAAATGTATCGTTTAGAATAAATTCCAGACCATAAGCCTCGGTACACTCATTGATAATTGGCTCTACAATGTTTGGCTTGTCTGACATAAGGCAATAATCCATGATGGCAAACAGATTACTCTTTCCACGTGAAGAGTTACCTCTGACAACATTCACTTTGTTGTTTTCAAAAGTTATACAACGTTTGTCTTCTGGAGTAAACCAAAGATATATCTTATCAATATGGAATTTCATAATTCAACGTTTAGAAGTTCATACATTTTGACTATACTTTTCCCTTCTGTCATTTTTAGAAGTTTTTGCATCGCCTTACACATGTTCGTCAAACTCTGACACTGACAAGAGGCACACATATCTGAAAGAATGTTTGTGTTCAGTTTTGTTAAAACCCCATTTTTCATAGACACGACCTCAACATCAAGTAGCATAGCCACCGCCTGATATAAATAAGGTAATGAAGAAAGATATCGTTCATTGTAGTTAGCCAATGGTATCCGATTTGTAGATATTAATGACTCAAAGCTATGCTCTAAAGCAGAGTCATTAACTACAGATACAATTCGATCATCCATCAAAAGAGGCATAAGCAAAGCTAAACGTGACAATTCTATGTTGTCTTCAACAAGGACTGCCGTACGCAATGCTCCTATCACAAAAGCTACATTCTTCTGAATATATTGACTGTTCATTTTTTCGATATGTGCTTTTTGAACCAATCATAATGCCAAGTGATTTTCAAACAATTTGATAAGCGCAAATACCATCCTTTTGAAAATTCACTGTCAACATCATACCCCGTAACACTAATGGGGGTATCCAAAGTGTCTGTTAGCGTGTTGGAGCCTGCCTCAACTTTTTCCTTTGGGGTAAAAGCTGTTTCTTCATTCAACACCTTGGAATGGTGTTTTATGAAAATACCTCTCCACTTTCCTATAGCTGATTTGTCCAGCCGACTCACTAATTCACTTGTTATGATTTGTTGTTTTTTGAAACTTTCAATTGCTCGTTTTATCTTAAAGAAAAAACCGAGATAATATGCTTGTGCAAAATCCTCTTTGCTACTGTCCGCACCGATTATTTCTACTGATTTCAGTTGGTCTATCATATTGGCAGCCTCATCCACATCTTCCTCCTCTAAATCTGGCTCATCTTCAAATTCCAATGTCAGTGGTTCATTATAGCTTACACGTTCAAGAATACCTTTGTATTTTTTTATAAAATGTTCCCCAGTATATTCGAAAGGGGGATTTCCTTGTACCTTATCTTGCCATATAGTACCAATTAAATCTTTCAGAATTTGGTCTGCAAGAGGTGCCCGCTGATATTTTAATAAGAATTGCTCATACAATGATTCTAGAAAATCTTCAAATCTGATGATTTTTATCTTATGTAAGAATTGATTAAGGTTTTCTTTACCCAATTTTATCAATTTTTCAATTGTAGTTTTGTAAGATGAATTTGCAGAACATTCCGTATTTAAGTCGTTTATAATATCTGCAATCTCACAGACTCCATTTTGAAGATTGGAGAAACTTCTGTAAAACTTGTTGTCAATAATCTTATTTGTCAAAATGATAAATTTACCATGAACAAAGAAGACTTTCTTTTCTTCTGCACTCGACAACTTGTAAAGCTCTATCCAATTGTCCACAGTTTTCCAAAAGTCTGTGTCTGCATCTGTCATTTTTGCATCTTTATACTTACTATGTTTGACTTGGTAGTATTCCTTGATAATTAAACCATCTCGGACTCTATCAATGACAAAGTCATCATCGCGTTCGTAGTGGATGCTATCTTCATATCCAAGGTCTAACATATAGTAGATAAACGCTGCAAATTGTTTATCAAAGCCTAAACTTTGAAAATAAGCAGAATGCCTGGATATGAATTCTTCTTTTGTAGCTGGTTCTTTCATCTTCTCGATTACTTGTGAGTCTGCACGAAATTATCTATCAATTCTTTATAGTCAGATGCCATCTCTTTTGCCTCTTTTTTACACTTTTCGTTTTCCATTTGTAATTGTGCCAGTACATCTCTTGCAGTCTTTCGATCTTGCCAATATCCTATAAGTAATGGCGCGATAAAACATACCAATACAAAATATACTACGAAGAAATCGCCTAACATATTAAGAGATGATAAATCTTTGATATTAAATTTCCAATAACCTACAATCGTAGCTATATCGTCCCAATTACAATTAGACAAGTAACTTGAAACTTTAACGGATAGTACTATTTTTACTAAAATAGCTACTACAAAAGCTATGAATAGCATATAAATAGTATGTTTAAGGACAAAGCGACTATTGTACTTATAATGGTTGAGATCTTTTAAAGCTCTTTTACTATGAAAGAACGCAAAAATCAAGAAAATTACTACTATCAGGCATTCTAATAGTACAGAATTGAAAAAGCAAAAGGGAAATAACAGTAGAATTATCCCCACTATAGGCAATCCTATATTTTTTAATAATCCAAAAAACAAACAACTGTTAGAACTTATCAATTGTGAAGGATATTCTTCTACAAATGGGATGTTTTTAAAGTAATATACCCAAAGTAGAGTAGTAAACGTCACAGACTGTAAAACCAAGAGTAAAACGAAGAATGACCATCCTATACCTACCTTACAACATGCATCTATAGTCATTAGCAGCAAACCTACAAAAAAGAAATGTAACTCTATAAATAGAATTTCCTTTTTCTCCACTCGCTTTTTCTTTGTGTCCTTGTATTGATCTATCAGTTCGTTTCCTTTATTGAAAAAATTATAAGAGGTGTTTTGAGCCTTGCTTGCTATCTTTAGTAATTTCGACCGCTTTGCATCATCAAGTTTTGTTTCCCAATATCCCTTGTCATAAGCTCCATTATTGAGAAATTTGAATTTCTCAGAAATGTCTTTTTTTAAACTATCCAAACAATTCTTTAGGTAATTCTCCATGTCGTTATTAAATGTAGTCAATAACTCCAGCAAGAAATTACTCTCATTATTGAATAGACACAATACAACTAATGTCAGAAGAACCCCTAAGAATGTTTGTGAATGCGAAAATAATTCACCTTCCATACTTTATGCAACATTAACTGGCACAGATAACTTTTGCAGATAATGGAACGAGTCATCCAATATATCTGTAGTTTCCTTACTGTTGAAACTGCAAATTGCTGTTCTGGCATCAGCAGAATTCTCCCTTCTAAAAGATGTGCCAGCAATAGTAAAATGGTTTAAACTAACAGGAACAGTAAGTTTATAGAAAGATAATTGTCCACTATAAAGTGGTTCTTTAATTATATTCCATATTGGGGTGTCCTTTGATAACTCCGACAAATCTTTTTCTAAGATGACAGTCAACTTGCCACCTTTGTCAAAGAATGACTTTGTCGTTTCTAATAATGTTTCATAAGGCAAAAAGCCATTCCATTTATCGATTCTTTCTACATCTGTCTCATCTGGTTTGGCCTTCCTTTTAAAGTCATCTATTATATTCTTAGCCTCGTTTCTAAAGCCTGTAAACTCACCGCAGAACATCTTGACTTCTTCATTACGTAACATCGCAACTTGAAGGATGCCATTTAGCACCATATCAGTATGCACCATCGTCTCATTAAAGAAGAACTCACCATTATCAGTGTTAATACTATTCTGCAACTTTTCTTGATAACTAAGAAAGTCTTCTATCGTAAAGAGTTTTGAATCCATTTCTTTATGAGTATTTGATGAATATTGATTGCGCAATTCAACATTCCATCAAATCATTATTAAAATTGTACCTCACTGTTTTGCGCTTGCCATTCATGACAAATGACAACAGCTAAATTCTTTTGTCTCTAAATATAAGAACGCTCAAATGGCTTTCTTATTGTATAGTTTGCTCTATCCTTTGAGTCCTCGATGTTCTACGGATATCGTAACTCGGTCACTGCTATTTGCTTTAATACTTTTTGTTTTTGCCGTTAAGTTATAAAAATGTGGTGATTTAACAAGATGCCTTCCGATTTTTACATCAGAAGCTCGTGACCAAACAGATACTTTTCGTTCTTCTACAAGTTTAACCATAGACAGGACAGATTGGCTTCAATCTATCTACTGTCAATTGTATGAGGGAACGGCCCACGCCCATCACATCAAAGAACTGCTTTGGGTAATCAGGGGTTGACATAGGCCAGAAATGGCAGCCTACACCGCCAGCCATGATTATGTTATCCATATCATTTACGGCATAACCAATCCACTCTACGGATTCTTCCAAGTCTTTCATATTGATTCGAGAATAGGTTTCCTCGAAACGGTCGAGAAAGAAGGATACTACTTTGGGATGCTTCTTTAAGTACTGATGAAAGGTCTTGCAGACCTGGGCTTGACCTTTGTTGTTAAGCCGACGAATATCCTCAAACATAGTCATCGAACAAGAATAGAACTTTACAGAAGAAACCTTCTTTCCCATCTTCTTGCGTATCTCCTTTGCCTCTGGTATCGTATCATCGTAAACGTTTTGAAACTCCTCTGGGAGCATCGAGAGTATTCGCTCTAAAAATTCTTTATCAGCCATAAGACACTTATTTGTATAAATCTACATTGATGTCGAATGGAGTATCGAAGTCCTTCAGCATCGCATACTTCGTATCTTTCTCTGAGAGATTGGCATGCTCTGTTGGGATTTTCCAATCGATGCCGAGGGTATCATCAAGAATGCTGATTCCTCCATCTGCCTCAGGATGATAGAAATTATCACACTTGTACTGGAAGACTGCTGTTTCTGAGAGGGCAGCAAAACCATGGGCAAAGCCCTTTGGAATGAATAACTGGACATGATTATCTTCTGTAAGTTCCACAGCTACATGCTTGCCATAGGTTGGTGAACCATTGCGAATATCTACGGCAACATCAAGAACTCTGCCCTTGACACAACGAACCAGCTTGCTCTGGGTATAAGGTGGGCGCTGAAAATGCAAACCTCGCATCACACCATAGCAGCTCATTGACTCGTTGTCTTGGCAGAAGTGAACACTGTGACCCAGAATTGGAGTTACTTTCTCTTCAAACACTCGCTCGCTGAAGCTCTCGAAGAAGTAGCCACGAGCATCACGGAAGAGGCGTGGCTCTATAATGAGAACGCCTTGTATTTCTGTTTTTACTATGTTCATGTGATTTTCTTTTTTTATATCACTTCACTCACGCTCACCTCATCCATACTCTTTCGCCACAAGTCCTTGGCCATGGCAATGGTGGGTGATATAATGAAACTATAATATTGCTTTTTAGAACAGATAATCGTATTGCGACAATATCTCCTGATAGTCATTTTCGTATATGGTCTTGTCGTTAGGACTGATATAAGGACTTTTGATAATCCGTTCCATTTCTTGGAGTACCTTGCCTCCTTCACGCATGATGGGGTCGAGGTTTTCCTTGAATTGCTCGATAAATGGGGCATAGTAGTAGCCTATCTCCTTGATGATAAAGGTATAGGTATTCCATGCCTTGTTGATGTCCATGCGTTTTTGTGCCAACTCTGCCAACACATATTCTCGCAGGTAGTCGATGTTTTCGGCTTGGACAGCGACCTCATTAGCTGTTTTCACAGGGTGGAAGTAGCGGTCGATGATGGCTTCTCGCTCTTGCAGATTACGCTGATAGAATGGATTGGTATCTGTTATTGATGTGCCGTTTGGCTCCACTTCCTCAAAGTGCTCGGCATGGACACCTGCAATGGTAACGCTGATACCACCCACATCCATCACAAGACGACGATCTCGGTTGATGCGGATGACATAGCCTTCCAATCCTGCCAATTCTCCACTGGTGATACGGAGCAGGATGCGGTTGCGGGCATAGTAATGGAATGGTTTAAGCAGGAAACGGATGCGTTCAGGCTCAGTCTCGTTGACACGCATGAATGGTCGCATCTGTGAATCTTTAATTTCTGCCACTTTGCCCGTGCTACAATTCTTGCACAGATGAGTGCGAGGGAATTTCTTGTCAAGATAGGTTTGTATCTCTTCGGGAAAACCTTGGAAGAAGACAAGTCCGCTGACAGTCGGTATTTCTTTGTGTTGCACTTTCTGCTTGCCCATTCTCTTGAAATACCTTATAGTTTTATGCACAAAATATGTTCTACCGTCTTTGGTCAACTGCGCTTCCATGCCCTTCACTTTGCTATGATGCACAAAGAGATACGACCATGTGGTTCCGTCCGATTGAAGACACTTCTTTACCTCTGAACCAGTCTTTACGTCTGGCTCAGTAAAGTGGTTGCCCTCTGGAGAAACACGTTTCTCGTCGGCTGTAGAAAAAGAATTCGTACCATCCGGTTTCATAAATTCTGCTCTACTTTATGTAATTAGCTACAACCATACATGATGGTTGTGAAAGCCTAGTCAATTTGTTATTGTCGTGCATAATCTTAATCTCGTATTTATGAGTATCAGACATTACAGCTTTTGCATATGTATTTTACATTCGTTACACTTTCTTCTTATAAAAGAGCGAACTCGCTACAAAAATACGAAAATTAGTTGGATTACATGTCAGATTTTATCATTTTCTGTTAGTCATTCTAAAAAAATCACGCAAATGTTTAGCAAATCTGCCTTGGATGATTTCTCCAAGTGGCAGATTTGCACTTGTTTCGGCTGTTTTTGCTCTTTTATAAGAAGAAAGCGTGAAATTTGCTAAACATTTCCCCCATCATTTCGGGATGGTGTAAATGCTACCATTTATTTACAAATTTTTTAAAATCTTTTGATAAAATCCTCACGCTCAGCAATCTGAAAACTATTTTTCATTGCACTCGCTTAATCGGATTTTTCTTATAATCCGTGCGTTGGCTTCGTTGATGGTTGCCATATCTAACGACTGTAAGTAAATCTGTGTGGTCTTGAAGGAGTTGTGCCCCATACCCTCGCTGATGGTGGCTATCGGTATGTTCATGTGCAAGGCTACGCTTGCCCAGGTATGGCGTGCCACGTAGGTGGTGAGCGGTATCTTCAAGCCTACCATCTCACCAATTTTCTTCAGGTTATAGTTGGTGTTGTGCTCCACCTTGCGGTATGCGGTGTATGGAGAGGATTCCTTACCTGTCAGGATGGGTAGCAGATAAGGAGAGTCCTTGGTTTGCTCGGCATATTTGTCGATGATGGTTTGCATCGGTTTCATCCACTCAATATTGAGGTTTTGGTGGGTTTTGCGACGGTTGTAGTTTACCATACTACATTTCAAGTCTGTCTTCTTCAGAAACGCCATATCTACGAATGCCATTCCGCGCAGATAGAAACTGATAAGAAACAGGTCTCGCGCCTTGTCAAGGGAGAAACCTCTTGGCAAGTCCAATTTCTCTATCTTGCGAATTTCCTTGACAGTAATAGCACGTTTGGCAGTTCTCACGTTAGCGGTCTGCACGTGAGAAAAGATATCATTTGGTGGAGCTTGCCCTGCTTCCACCGCCTTATTGTAGAGGGTGCGGAGGGTCCGCAGATAGAACGCTACGGTGTTTTGTCCGACACCTCTGTTCCATAGCCATGCCTGATACATTTCCATCATCTCGCTTGTCATTTGTGAGAAGGTAAGGTCTTCATTGCCACGAAACTCCATGAAACGGTTAGCAGCACTGACATAGTTACTCTTGGTGCCGATGCACTGCATTTGCTCTTTCTTGACTATCTGCTGGCGAAAGAATGTAAATACGCTCTGGCTCGATGGCAGTTGCTGTATCTCCTTGGCTATGTCGTCAATAGTATAAGAGATGCCCTCTGCATCCTTATCACGGATGATACGCTGCATCTGCTTAATCTCCCAATCTGTCTGCGACTGGATTAGCTGTAGATGTGTCTGTCGGTTGTTGTGGTTAGAAACAATGATAGCCGACTTCTTGTCGTTCCACTCGTCAGGAAAGACATGATAGTCGGTACTAATCCAGCGCAGACTGCGCTGATGGATGAGGTGATAATACAATGTGCCTTCCTTTCCTGGCACCGAGGATGCACGGAACTTTACTTTTACTGTTGCCATAATGCTAACTTTTTTATTTGTGAATAATGTTGCTTTTTAGTTATTTACGCCTTATTTATATATGTAAGCAACGGTATGGCAAGTATGTTTCTTTCGCCTTGCTCTATTTTCTGCAAGAGTCGGCTCTTGGGGAATTTTCCATTCCCTAATATCTTTTTAGAACTTTTAAAAACACCAACAGATAGTATCTGATTATAAATACGTAATTTTGCGCCACAAATAATGGTAAGCAAAAAAAGATATGAAAAGAAATCTTATGTACGCTGCACTCTTGGCTGCAGCATTGATGGCGTCTTGCAATGGCAAGAACACCGCACAAAACGAAACGAACACCGATTCGACAAGCGTGGCTGACACAACAGCTGCCGAAAGTGTAGACCTCACTGCCGTTGCCGGCACATACGAGGGCACACTGCCCGCTGCCGACTGCCCGGGCATCAAGACCGTGCTCACTATCAACGCCGACAGCACATATCAGCTGCAGCAGGACTATATTGACCGCAAGGATGGTCACGACGAGGCAAGCGGCGTGCTGCAGGTTCTCGATGGCAACGTCCTGATGCTTGTTCGTCCATCGAGCGGCGAGCACACCTTCTACAAGGTTAAGGACAACAGCAGCGTAATTATGACCGACTCGCTCGGCAATGAGCCTGAGGGCGAAACAGCCAAGCTGTATGTTTTGCATAAAAAATAAGCAGCTTAGTATCCACCAAGCAATTGGTTAATTAATATTAAATGGCGAGTAATGTGAAATTTATCTTCACATTACTCGCCATTTCTAAAAATAAAACATTAATTTTGCAATAGTTTACTTCTACTGAAAGCTCCAAATGCTTGATGGGAAGCATAACATTTATATACATAAAGGCGTAACTGTACGCTTTGGTTTTGACGGTAGAAGAACTTCGCAAACTCATCGACAAGTCAAGAACAAAGCAACGGGAACGTCTCATGGGGTGTATTATATACTATACACCCTCATTGGCTCATTGTGTCTTTTTCACTGTGAGGCAAGAGGGATTACTATATATTCACATCTACGTGGGGCTTTCAGCGTTGTTACATAGCAAGATGATATTTCTTATTTGTTACCTGCTTGATTATCAGCAGGTACACGATAATGCAAACGTAAGCATCATTTTATTGGGTGACAAGAAAGAACCAACAAAATGAAAAATAAATCCTGTGCAACAAATTTTGCTACCCAACAACCATTTTCCCTGTTACTTTTACTTCAAGAACCATTTTTACTGGCGGAAAGAAAAAAGATGTGTTACTTGTCTATGGCAGCCAACCAAAGCCAATACACAAATATAAATTCATTCATCTTAGGATATATATACTAATGGATTGGATGAACTGAACGAATTGCGGAGCGATAGCCCAACCGTGCCATGTGCAGTATTGGGTTGTCGCTCTCTTTCTTTCCGCCAGTAAGAACTCTTGTATGATTTCTGTTACTTTCCCACTTGTAATCGCTTGTTTCAAGTCGTTCTTGGCTCTTTTTATCCTCACAACTCAACTTTTCTAATTGTTACTCCGTTACATGAATCTTCATCACCATTTCTGGGCTTTGATAAATTTGGTTGCAAAGGTAATGTCTGTACCCATATTCCTTGCAAGGTCAGTGCCTATGGTCTCTTGCTAAAATCTCCACCTTGCAGGTCGTATTTGAACAGAGAACCTTGCAGGAAAAGCACAGACACCTTTTGAGGCAACAAAATTTTAATCAATCCCGAAATTGCAGATGCAAAATTAGGGAATAAAAAAATGAAGACTTATGGCAAACATTTGTGACACTCAGTACAAGGTGATGGGCGAACGCAAGGCGATAGCCGACCTTTGGAACACGCTCCAAACAATGGAGGTGAACACCAAGAACGTACATCTCTACAAGTTGGCGGAACACTATGGCATCGACTATGAGAAGATGGGCATATCGGTAAGAGGATATATCTATTGGGCAGAGTTTGAGGCAGACGAGGACATCTGCTTGTTGTCCTTTGACACCGAAAGTGCTTGGTCTGCCTGTGAGGAGTTCTTTGATGAACTGAACAAAGTCCTTGGTGGAGAACTTTCCATCAGTTATCGTGAGATAGAATGTGGATGCGACATTTTCTATGTCCACGACGAGCAAGGCTTCTTCCCAGAGGAATGCTGTGTGAGTTCTTCGGGTGAGCCTTTCGAGGATGCTTGTGAGGACATCTTTGACACTTGCCAAGATGCTATTGCCAAGTGGTGTGAGAAGATGGGTATATCGCAAGGTGACAGAACCGAAGATGAAATGGTGGACTTCATCAACGGCTATGAGTATGAGAACGAGGACACCTATTATTATATAAACAAGTTCACGTTTGACTGATGGAAAGATTTGAGACGATAGAGAAAATCCCCACATGGGCATTATGCTACATCATCAATGGCGACCCTACGGGATTGAGTGATGAAGACATCAAGATGGTTGATGGCTTCATGCAGAAATGGCAAGTGGAGATTGTTTCTCCACTCAGCCAAGATGGAAACGCATCATTCTCACACTATCCTGCCTTTGGACTACCTGCCGAGGTTGAGGATTGCAAGGTGATTTATCATTCGGAGAACCCACAAACTTTATAGAGCTATGTTTGAATACGAAGAATTGACCGACATTATCGGTTGCAGTTGCACACTGCTGATACCCTACAGAGGACGCACAGAAGGTTTCGTGGTTGCAGACTATGGTGAGGACATCGTAGTTAAATTGCGCAATGGCAAGGAAATTGTAGAAAGACGTGATGACGTTCTTGTCTATGACTGACGAAAAGGATGCTTGGTGAAGGTTATACTCGCCAGGCATCTTTTTTCTTTCCGCCAGTAAAAGCCCTTTTGTATGTAACGGCAAACTCCCTTCATCGTTTGCCGATAAACTTTTATATGGCTATGCTTTGATGGTTGTATTCGCCAAATGGCGACCTGCCTCTTTGTATGAGATAAAATCTGCGACTACGCCATTCTTGGAGCTTTTCGTACAATGAAGCCTTTTGTCTGAGGATGGATCTTGTTTGCAGCATTGCGATTGTAGTTGGTTGCTCATGCTTACCTTCCTCTACAAATAGGAGTAGCCTTCGAAGCAGGTTCTCCTTCTGCTTGTCTTTGTCAATATGCTCATGCGACCACCCTCCATGCGGAAAAGTGTATTGCCTGTTGGTTTACCATTATTTATGACGGCACACGCCATGGAAACGTGTTTTGCATTGGTGATGGTTACTGCAAATGATTGAGCCATACGATGCTGTTACGGTGTTCTTGCGTCCTTTTCTGAATTACCGATTTTTTGAAGCCACTATTTTTCCTATGCAAAGGTAGCGTGATGCTTCGACAGATGGAATCCGTCTTGTGCGGTCGCTTCGCTGTGACCAATAAAATAGCCGATAATCTTCCTTTTTCTCCTCACCGCCAACAGAAAACGAGTATTATAGTCGATTTTCATGGTGCTGCCCTCATGTGCCACATCCCTGCTCTTGGATTGCATGTAAAAATCAAGTTTCACTTCAAAAAGTAATTCAATATGAAAAAGATCGAGAACACTTTCGTAGTAACAGGATTCGTAGGCAACAACGCAGAAATCCGTCAGTTCACCAACGCTTCTGTAGCACGTTTCTCATTGGCAGTCAGCCGTCAGGAGAAGAATGGTGAGGAAACCAATAGAGTATCAGCTTTCATGAACATGGAGGCATGGCGCAAGAACGAGCATGTTGAATCTTTCGACAAGCTGCAGAAGGGAACCATGCTCACCGTCGAGGGCTACTTCAAGCCAGACGAGTGGGTTGATCAGCAAGGCACCAAGCACAACCGCATCGTCTTCATCGCAAACAAGTTCTATCCTACACCAGACAAGGAGGAAGCTCCAGCGGCAGAGCCTGAAAAGCCTACCAAGAAAGGCAAGAAATAGGATTTCTTCATTCTCTCCAATAAACAAAGCGGCTTCGGTCGCTTTTGTTTTGCTCATACAACCATGTTTACTTTTATAGCCACTATTAGCAAGTTTACTCTTATAACCGCATGCGTACTGCTATTATAAGCGTCAAGCCGTCTTCCCTTTTTATTACTTTTCCCCACCCATCTGCGAAACCGCACCAACAGTTCGTCAAAGCGACATTCTTTATTTATCGGGAGTAAGATCCCGAAAGATGAAGAATGACCATTTGCCGAAGGACAAGCACGAACAGAATGGCATTGGCTAACGGCATCCGTGACGCAACCGTCACTTACATGCTGTCTACCAATGCCACCCCTTTCGTTAAGTTGCTTGTCTGGCTGTTGCGCAGTTTCACTCCCACCCATATCTTTTATATTCGCTTCTCGTCTTCCTTTTATAATCCATGGTTTACCCTTTTTATAGCCGTCACAAAGATTTTATGCCAAAAGGCTCCTTGACTGTGGCGACCAACTGTCGCTACTGCAATAAGCCACATGGCATGAAGGCTGGAGCGGAAACACACTCGGCATAGATGCCAAGAGAGTTTCCCAATTACTCCTGCCGCATCTTTGTTCCATTCTCTTTTATAAACGACAGGTCGTCTTTCCATTTTTATTACTTTGTCCCACCCATCTGCGAAACCGTACCAACAGTTCGTCAAAGCGACATTCTTCATTTATCGGGAGCAACATCCCGAAAGATGAAGAATGACCATTTGCTGAAGGACAAGCACGAACAGAATGGCATTGGCTAACGGCATCCGTGACGCAACCGTCACTTACATGCTGTCTACCAATGCCACCCCTTTCGTTAAGTTGCTTGTCTGGCTGTTGCGCAGTTTCACTCCCACCCATATCTTTTATATTCGCTTCTCGTCTTCCTTTTATAATCCATGGTTTACCCTTTTTATAGCCGTCACAAAGATTTTATGCCAAAAGGCTCCTTGACTGTGGCGACCAACTGTCGCTACTGCAATAAGGCACATGGCATGAAGGCAGGAGCGGAAACACACTCGGCATGGATGCCAAGAGAGTTTCCCAATTACTCCTGCCGCATTTTTGTTCCGTCCTTCTATTATAATCGGCAAGCCATTCTCTCTTTATAGCACTTCGTCCCTCCCTTGCGGAATTGCACCGAGGGCGCAGTTCCACACCCACCCTTTTCTTGTTGTAATCTTATGTAGTAGCACTTATAGCCATTTCATTTCGTCCATCGTCTTTGCCGCTTCGGATATTTTCCGCAAAAGTACCAGTTGCGTGGCAAATGCCAAATTGGGCATCATGGATGCTTTTCAAAAAATCTTCCTCTATGTGCCTTGCATATAGAGCGTATTTTTCGCTTCCGATTTGTCTTTTTGCCTTCCAACTCCTTTGCGTGGCGGAAAAATATCCCTTGGGCAAGCCGAAAGGCTTCCGAAAATAGGGAAAATAAATAATCGAGTTTAACGCAAATAATTTTTCCGACTATGGCAAGAATGATAGACGACAACATCAAGAGACAGCTGAGCAAGAGGATGAATTACTTCTTGAAGTATTTTCCTGTGAGGGTTCGCAATGTGGGCGAGGACGCAGTGGCTGCACGCCAACTGATTTGGGCGTTCAAGGATGCAAGGGACAACGCTTTTGAGAAGGTGGCGCAAATGACCGCAGCACATCTTATCAAAGTTTGTGGTGAGAAGATAAAGGACATCGTGTTTGTATGTGTGCCAGCCAGCACCCAAGCCAAGAACGAGAGTCGATACATGGCTTTCTGTAATCGTGTGAGCGAGCTTTGCGGCATCATCAACGGCTATTCGCACATATCCGTTTCAGGCGACCGCTTGGCAGTACACGAGCACCGCCATGACAAGGAAAAGAGCATCACTAAGACACAAGTGATTGAGTTTGATGAAGCCTACTTCAAAGGCAAGGACATCTATGTTTTTGATGATGTGGTAACGACCGGCGCAAGCTATGCCATTTTTGCCAATCAGTTGGAAATGTTTGGCGGAAACGTGTTAGGAGGTCTTTTCTTGGGACGCACACACTATAAATATGCAAAGTGATATGGATAAGACAAAGTACATCAAAGCCAATTCCGTGGCTTTTTCGGGACATCGCACGATAGCGGTAGACCGCAAGGACGAGATAAGGAAGAAACTGAGGGGCAAGATAAGGCTGCTCTATGCTATGGGTATCACAAATTTCTATTGTGGCATGGCACTCGGTTTCGATATGTTGGCAGCCGAGGAGGTGATTTCATTGAAAGTGGAACTTCCCAATCTGAAACTTATTGCCGTCATTCCCTATGACGGTCAGAACGAGAGGTGGAGCGCAAGGGAGCAAGACCGCTATTGGGATATTCTTGACAAGGCGGACGATGCTATCCTGTTGAGTAAGCACTATTTCAATGGATGCTTGCTCAGACGAAATGATTATATGCTTTCTCATTCGTGCGGACTGATTGCTTTCTTCGACGGCAAGCCCAAGGGCGGCACGTTCTACACTTGCCGAAAAGCCAAGTCGATGGGGATGGACATCATCAATCTGTACAAGTCACAAGTATAACAAACGAAAACTATAGCATATGGACGACATCGTATCTTTGTTCGTGGTATTCTTCGTGTTCAAGGCTTTAGGCGGAACGCTAAAAAGTCTTTTTCACGGAGACAAGCGAAATGATTTCAGAAGAGACAGATAAGGGAAATGACTTGTCTGCCAATAATGTTATTCCACAAGGTCAGAACATCTTGCGTGCTTTTTCGTGCGCAGATAGCAATGGCTTTGTGGAAGGAAATTGTATGCCTATGCTGCAAGACACTTGTAGGCAAACCATACCGCAAACGCAAGTTGCAGTAGGATGAATGTCGGCACCACTATATAAAACTTCTTGTGCATGGTCTTGTGATGAAAAGCCTTCATCCCAAGCCCTGCACCTATACTGCCACCCAAAAACGCCATTAGCAAGAGTGTCGCCTCCGAAATGCGCCATTTCCCTTTCTTAGCCTTATACTTGTCAATGCCGTAAGTAAAGAACGTTACGACATTGACAAGTAAAAGATAAGCTATTATAAAGTGTAGCCAATTCATTTGCCGAACATCTTTTTTATTTCAGCCTCACTCATTCTCGTAGTTGGATATTTTGTGGCAAGTTCATGGCCTATCGCCTTGCCTTCTTCATACATATCTGCAACGGCATCCGCAAAGCCATAGCCGTTTCCGTCAGACCATTTTACGCATTGCAGAAGCCGCTTGTCGTATTTCTCCCACAGTCCGTTGGCTGCAATGTGCTTGACAGTCTTGTCGAAGTTGTTTTCAACGGAGTCGTAGTATTGTTCCCACATATCACCATAGTCGTAGGTGAATTGGGTAGCCCATTCCATATACGACACCATCAGTTCCGCAAGGGCATCAGCGGACGGCTTGAGTTTCTTGAAGTCAGCCACGGCCTTTCTGCAAACAGAAAAGCGTGTCTGTGGTTCTCGTCTTCTCTTAGGATAGAACTCCTCACGGATAATACTCTTGTATTCTTCGAGTTTTCCTTTCTCATCAGGACAGGCATAGAACTCTAGATATTCCTTGGCTTCCTTTCGGGCGGAATACAGCTCAAGCACCATTTCTATGATTTCTGCCTTCGTCATTGACTGGAGCAGCTTCTTTATCGCTGATTTTGACATAGCAATCCTTTCTTGTTCTTTTCGTTATTCGTTCTCAATTTCATTTTCAATATCATCCTTTGGTTTTCTCTTGCCAAGCGGTCCGCTGAACTTGCCACGGTTCAGCTTCACCCCATACTTGTTGAGTATGCGGAACACCGAGCTGCGGCTCCTGAAGCCGCTGACCTTCCAGATGTCATCGATAGTGTAGTTGTTGTTATACATATTGACGATATTCCTCTCACGGTCAATGCCTTTCTTTGGAGTTGAACTCTTGGCAGGTTTGATACCCGACTTTATATATTCCACATGAGTAGCAGCCTTGCGCAAGGCAACTATCTCTTCGGACAACGAACCGAACATGAAAAGCACATCAGCGATTGATGTACTTGGGAACAACTCCCCCTTTGAGTCAATCTTATCCTGAATGGATATTATCCTTATCACCTTCACCCTGCAAAACTCCAGGAACATCGCCAATTCCCGAACGCCACGCAGTGCATTGCTGAACTTCGAGATGACCAGTTCGTCACCTCGTTTCAGACAATCCATGAGCTGCTTCCATTCCGGGCGTGTCTTCTCTTGGCTTGCACTATCTTCTATGATACGGCAGCAGCCATACTTCTCCATCCAAACCCGGTCAAAGGTGAATGTGTCATACTGCTCCGAGTTAAATATGTAACCTACTTTTGCCATAGCTATTATACACTGATTTGTAATTTGCTGACAAAGATACTTATATTCCATCAAAGTATAATCATACTCTGATAATTATTATAGTTAATTAAAGATTGATGTACTGCACTTTCTTGGATATATTATCATTTCATATCATACTATAAAGTATGAATGAGAATAAAACATAAAGTTTGATTTAGTTTGAATGAATACCCGATAAATAGTCGTAAATTCGCACTGCAAATTTCAAATAAAGTCCGAAATGGAAAGTATAAATATTATCATATCTGCGGCAAAAAGCCGATTGAGGGTGAAGTGCAAACAATCTTGCACTTCAAGTTTTCACATATCATACTTTGAAGGTAGAAAGCATATGTCCATGTTGTCTGCCATCATACTTGCCATTCTTTTGCTGGCATCCTGTTCAAAAAATGCCAGTGAATCATCTTTCCATGATGCAAGGGAGGCATTGGATGCGCAAAAGGTGTTCCTTTCAAGGATGAAATCAGACAAGGATTTGTCTATGGAACACCTTGCCGACAAAATATCCAAATGGCGTACTTTAGAAGACTCGGTTTCTGCTTGTCTGATGCGAGACACCATCAAAAAGGCACATTCGTTTCCTCTGGAAGAATTTTCCAATTTCCATGACTCCATCCGTGACGAGTTTATGCGCATAGCAACCGCCAAGCGAAGGACATTTAAGGATGTACTTCTGTTGAAGATGAACGCCACACCTTATAAAGGTAATAAGGAAACGGACAGCCTTTCCTTGGTGGCTTCAAAGTTTTTTGAGAGTATGGACACCATACCATTATATAAAGGTGACAAGACAAGGATCTTGACCACCTATCATTTCTTCTTGGAGAAGGTGAAGAAGGAAGGCATTGCCAACCAATCACAGTTCCTCGCCTTTCTGAAAACGGAGGATAGGCTGTTCAGAACATTTCTATCTCATCTATACGAGATGAGCGACGTGTCGGTTTCGCATATAACAAGTGGAACAGAAGATGTATGCAAGATGATTGCTCAATCTTCAAGGAAAGGAAACTTACCGGCAAGGGATGCCGTGGCATATATGGCGGTTCGTACCAATCGAAGAATCATCGCCAATGCGCAGACTTGCGTTGCTGATATTAAGAGTGGAAAGGTTACTTCCGCTGAACAACGGACTGCCTATTTTTGGATGATACTGCAACCATTCCTGTCCATTGATGACTTCGGAATGGCGATGCTTTCAGAGAATCAGCGAAAGGATTTGGTGCAACTGTCAATAGATGCCTTAGGCACAATCGCCTGTCTTAGCCGTTCCTTGCAGATGGACAAGAATATGACAGACGGGTTACCAGATATGTTCATCAAGCTATACATTTCTTCATTATAAACACAATAGTTATGCTGCATAAATTTCTCAACGACTTCCTGGCACTTGCACCATTGCAGTTGCCAGAGCTTATCAACCAGGAGCGCATGGAACAGCCAGTCTATGAAGACGGCTATGTCCTGCTTGACTTCAAGTTGGAAAAGCCTTGTCCTCTCGAAGAGGTGATGAATCTGTTCGAAGATCAGATGGAACTGGTCATCCTTTACCACAAGGTGACTTCCGTACATACAGAGTTCGGACAGTTCTGCTGTGCCTTCTCCAACCCTAATTTCGGGCGGATGTACAAGATGAATGCCAGTACGGATGCCAATGGAAATGTCCACTCCGTAATGGTGACAATCTATGAGTCCTTGGAGTTCATGTACGGCGACTTGTGCCACGACATGGAACTGCAAGCGAGGACAGGCTTCTTCAAGTACAAGCGTGACAAGGCGGACATGCTAATGTGTTTCATGTGACATTACGTTCCATTTATGAGCGACGTGCAGCTTCAGAACATCGTGGACATCATCCACAAATGCCACACATGGATAGACGTTGGCAGTTCGTTCCATTGGAAAGACACCGCAGTTTCACGGCATGGCATGGTGCAGACCGTCTGCTGTCGGTGCCTGACTCTTCGGGCCTGTCATTCCAACAATGATTATGTCCGTGGGCAAGAGTGGCATATTCCTCTGCTTGACATTGACCGAAGTGCCAAGATTCTTATGAGAAAGGATGCTGGTTTCAAGAAACGCCTTGCTTCAAATGCTTTGACAATGGCGGATGTCGAGCGACTTTTCATGGAAGTCACCTATGGAATTATTGAGTTGGAGCTATTCGAAGGTTATTGACCGTTTTACATTACAATTTGATCTATGATATTCAAGATTATCTTTCTTTTCTTCCCTATGTTTCTTCTCTTGGCATCAACGATGTGCTACAGGAAGAACAATCGGATGATGCAGAGATTTTATCTCCGCATGGTGTTTTCGCATAATTTTCGAAAACTGTATACATTGCTGTTGCTGATGGCAATATTGGTGTTCAGTTTCGTGGCATATCAAGTACAACCCAACGAGATTGGTGCTCATGTAACGGCACTGTTGGCATTGTTGCTGTTCAAGTTCTCCTATGCAGACAATCTGCTGCATAGGTTGCATGACAACAGGAAATCATGTGCCATCGCTTTTACAGCCTCATTGGTGTTCATGTTCACTCCCCATTTGTACACATTGGGGGTGATGGTAGGCTTGCTCTTGGTGGCATCCATCTACTATCCGTCCTCAAAGGTCATCTTCAAGGCACAATGTCCTGACAGTGGCAGACACTTGGCGCAATGTCCTGAGGACATCGTAAACTTCTACTTTTAGTCCATTCTTGGAAAATGCCACTTGGTACTGGCACATTCCACAACACTCAGTCAAAAATGAGAATCATTATTTCACAACATCAACAAGACATTTTCAATGAAACATATACCAAAGGAAAATATAAAGGTAAGCCTCTCTGTCTGCTTCTTGGCTTCTCTCCAGGACCGACATAATGAGCGGTATTCCAAGCATGAGGCATTCTGCTATCTGCTGGACAAGGCTTGTGAACACTACATGCCGAAGGCCGTAAGTAAGGAAGTGGCAGACGAATTGAAAGATTTTCAGTTTGTTACAACCAAAACCCAACTTGCGGAGGACTGGCATTGGCATCGTGCCACCGTGCGTCAGTTCCTCGAAAAATTAACGAAACATGGGCTGATACACTGCAAGGAGTTTGAAACGAAATACACCATCATCACGATGATTGGCATGAAGGACGGTAACGCTCCGACAATGCGAAATAGCATATTGGAACCAATCATCCGTTTCACAATGGACAGTTGGTTCAATGGCACTTCCACCACAGAAGAGACTGCCGTTGTATGTGGGCAGATTGTAAAGGGTGCGGTAGCATTATCGCAAGAAAACAACTCTGCTTCTACATCATCTGACAACCAACTTTCATCTGATGATATTGCCACTTGCATGATTGGCAGACTTGTGGATTGTATGCCTCTTGTAGATGAGGAAGAACATAACAAACTTCAGTTGCGTAACGCAATCTTCAAGTTCTTCACTCGTGTTCTCAATCGAGACTGGTTCCAGTTGCTCCTTCTGATAAAGGAACTGCCTGACATTACCAGTTATGGAAAGGCTGCTTCAATCAAGTTAAAAACAGCAGAAGACATGGCTCTACCGATATTGTCCGTGGATGAGAGGCATGGCTACTAGCCAAATATCCTG
>OGJJ01000211.1_pt1 | contig 54470 bp, 37 predicted proteins | sample 1572081 | NCBI WGS metagenome assembly OGJJ01 (sample SAMEA2582122, study PRJEB24529) | metagenome | biome: Human gut stool | place: China | collected 2011
ATTGAGGACATCAACATTTTCAAAGCGAAGTTTACGAAACTTGGAGAGTGTACTCGCATCTATTATGTTCGTCTCCTCTGGGCTTAATCCGAGAAACCTCTTGAGTGACAGATTTACCAGTGCATTTGCAACTACGCGTCTGTCTGAGAGTCTATCAATAATCTTGACCAGCAAATACTTGAACATACGAACAGGGTCTTCTGCAAAGCGCCCTTTCTTCCATGAATAGTTTTTGCCTATCTCTTCATAGACGAAAGAGAAATCGACCAGCCTATCAAGCTGTCGATATATGTCATCTTGCGGTACTACTATATCATAAAGTCCTGCATACGGACTCAGTTGTATTTCTAGTTGCTGCTGTATCATAGAGTGTTGCTATTTGACGTAAAGTTACTAATTTTCAATGAGATACGCAAATATTTACATCTATATCTTCGTCCTACATCGGGGCTTTTTTCAGCAGCCTCGTCCCCGCGTCGGCATTTGTTAGTCAAGGCTCGATGCCTTGACTAACAAATACATGAATATCAATACTTCATGTATTGCCAATTTGGGGCATCGAGCCCCAAGTTGGCAATGCCGACGCGGGGACGCGTCGCCCCCAGGTGAGGACGCGTCCCCCCAATTAGGCTGATAAATTGCCTTTAAATGATTTTACCCACACAATTCGTTACAGAGTCAAAACTTTTATTTGCATATTTGCGTAAAGTATCGTAACTTTGCAGACGAAATTAGGAAAGAGGACAGATTTGGCTGCTTGCAACCTCTTAAAAACAATGCTAAAACTCGTAATCACGAACGCCCTTTAATCATTAAACGGCGCTCAAGACTATGAACGCAAACATTTTACTTGAAGCCGAATCTCATTCTCTGCCTGTTTCCGCCATGCGAAAGCAGGCAGTTGTTTTTACCACACTTTTATTAAAACCACAAAATGGGATACTTATTTACATCCGAATCGGTGTCTGAAGGACACCCCGACAAGGTGGCAGATCAAATATCTGACGCCGTGCTTGACCAGTTGTTGGCCTACGACCCCAACTCGAAAGTAGCTTGCGAAACGCTCGTAACCACTGGACAAGTGGTTGTAGCTGGAGAAGTAAAGTCTGAAGCTTATGTCGACCTACAAGACGTTGTACGTCGCACCATCGCACGCATCGGTTACACCAAGGCCGAATATAAGTTTGAAGCCGAAAGCTGTGGCATTCTCAGTGCCATTCACGAACAAAGTGCCGACATCAATCGTGGTGTTGACCGCCAAGACCCTATGGCTCAAGGCGCAGGCGACCAAGGCATGATGTTTGGCTACGCAAATAACGAGACCGACACTTACATGCCGTTGCCCCTTTCGCTGGCACACGACATTGTGTACGTGTTGAGCGAAATCCGTCGTGAAGGCAAGGTGATGACTTACCTTCGTCCCGACTCTAAGAGCCAAGTAACCATTGAATATAGCGACGACAACGTAGCACAACGCATCGACACCATTGTCGTTAGCACACAACACGATGAATTTATCTCTGCCGCAGAAGCAGGTTCGCAAGAGGAAGCTGACCGACAGATGTTAGCAAAGATCCAAAAGGACGTGGAAGAAATTGTTATTCCTCGCGTGCTCGACGAACGCGTGAATACGCCTGAGATTAAGGCGCTGTTCCACAAAGGCGACATCAAGTTCTACGTCAACCCCACGGGTAAGTTCGTAATCGGTGGCCCCCACGGCGACACGGGTTTAACGGGTCGTAAGATCATTGTTGATACTTATGGTGGCAAGGGAGCACACGGTGGTGGTGCCTTCTCAGGTAAAGATCCTTCTAAGGTAGACCGCTCAGCTGCTTATGCCGCTCGCCACATTGCCAAGAACATGGTAGCCGCAGGCGTTGCCGACGAGATGTTGGTTCAGTTGAGCTATGCCATTGGTAAGGCTGAACCTATTTCTATTTACGTTGACACCTATGGTCGCAGCCACGTCAACATGACCGACGGTGAGATAGCACACAAGATTGGTGAGCTATTCGACCTCCGCCCCGCAGCCATCGAGCGTGCATTGAAACTTCGTCAGCCTATCTACGAAGAGACGGCGAGCTATGGCCACGTAGGTCGCACTCCTGAGGTAAAGACCAAGACTTTCACTGCCCCTGGTCAGCCCGACAAGCAAGTGGAAGTAGAACTCTTCACTTGGGAGAAGTTAGACAAGGTAGACGAGATTAAGAAGGCCTTTGGCGCGTGAACCTAATGTGCTAATATGTTAATATGTTAATGTGCAAATGTGCAAATGGTCGCCTTTGTTTGCTACGATTATAACGCATTCAATCATTTGTACATTAGCATATTAGCGCATTAACTAATTTGCACATTTGCACATTCTCACATTTGCACATTAACTAAGCATTCGCACATTAACACATTAGCATATTAGCATATTAAAACCTCATGAACATAACCGTATATAGTGCTTCGAGCGGACAAGTGCCAACCATCTACGTAGAGGCCGCACAAGAGTTGGGACGCTTAATGGCTGAGGGTAAACATACCCTCATTAATGGGGCCGGACGCACAGGCTTGATGGGCGCTTGCGCCGATGCCTGTTTAGCAGCAGGTGGAAAGGCCATTGGCATCATTCCTCAATTTATGATCGACCAACATTGGCAACACACGGGCATGAGTCAACTCATCGTTACACCCGATATGCACCGACGCAAAGAACTCATGGCCGAAAAGAGCGATGCTTGCATTGCACTACCTGGAGGCGTGGGTACACTCGAAGAGTTGCTCGAAATTATTACTTGGAAGCAATTAGGACTTTATCTTAAGCCCATCATCGTACTCAACACCAACCATTATTACGATGCACTCCTCGCCCAATTACAACGTGCCATTGCCGAGAACTTTATGCGTAGCCAATACGCTGCCATCTGGCACGTAGCACAAACCCCAGCCGAAGCACTGCATTTGGCACAAACTACGCCCCTTTGGGATAAATCTGTACGCAAATTTGCTGCAATGTAGCGCGCTAATAGCGCGAATGTGCAAATGTGCAAATGTGAGAATGTGCAAATGGACGCCTTTACTTGCTGTCTTTTTACACATTTTAGCATCTAATACATTATTACATTCGCACATTTACACATTAACTAAGCATTCGCACATTTACACATTTGCACATTTCCCAAGCATTTGCACATTTGCCAAGCATTTGCATCTCCCCTCATTTGCACATTTGCACATTCTCACATTTGCACATTTCCTTCCCATGCACACCACCGTAATCGATACATTGGCCACTCCTCAGGCCGAACAGCAGGCTGCTCTCGCTGGCGAAAGCGGACAGAGCAGCGTGCGCTATAATCATTGGCACAGAGCAGCAGAGACCGACACTACTCCACCCGACCCTCGACTCATGGGGCCCTTAGCCCCAGGGCAGCCCCTCACGATGAAGCCCGAAATGCTCACTACCGACTGTTGGGCCGAATCCTTGCGTTATAAGCCACAAAATGAGTTTGCAGCTGAATTAGACAGCCTTTCGGGCATGTCAGACTCAACGCTAATGAGTATCAAGCCCACAGGCATAGCGGGCGACCCCGTTCCCTACCAATTTCGCACCGATAGCATCGTTACCATTATCCTAATGCTCAGCTTCTTCTTAATGGTAAAAGTCGTATCGGGCTCGCGCCACTATCTGCACCAACAGATAAAGGACTTCTTCCACCACCGCCAACGCGAAAACCTTTTTGTGCAACGTACACAGACCGAGATGCGCGGACAAGCGTTCCTCGTCTTTCAGACGTGTATCATGCTCGGCGTCCTCTTCTTCGACTATACACAAGAGCATCAAGCCGACGTATTCAACCAAATCTCACCTTATAAGATATTGGGCGTTAGCGTTGCCATCTGTAGCCTATATTTTATGCTAAAAACGGGGGTTTACACCTTTATCAACAACATCTTCTTTACTCGCAAACAGTGCGAACAATGGGCCAACTCCTACATGCTCTGCACCTTAGGTCTTGGCATAGCCCTGCTCCCATTGAGCCTCCTTGTCGTATATTTCGATTTGGCACTTCAAAATATGTGTATCAGCTTCATTTGTCTACTTATAATTAGCAAATTGCTACTATTGTATAAGTGTTCACGCATATTTTTCAACTACACATTCGGTTGGGTGCATCTTTTTTTGTACTTTTGCACCCTCGAAATAGTACCTATTTCAGTTCTGTTTCGCGCACTTGCTTACGCAAACAACTATTTATTGACAATTAACTAACATTACGCATAACCACGACGGCCCACACGAGGGCTGTCCACACGCTGAACAAAAAAGTAGACCATGATCAAGAAGATTCTTGTTTCTCAGCCGAAACCTACTTCCGATAAATCCCCCTACTTCGACATTGAGAAGAAAGAGCAAGTGGAGTTTACGTTCCACCCCTTCATCAAAGTAGAAGGACTCACCACTCGCGAATTCCGTCAACAAAAAGTTCAAATTCTCGACCATTCCGCCATTGTTTTCACTTCACGTGTATCAGTTGACTTCTTCTTTACACTCTGTAAGGAAATGCGCATTACCATGCCCGACGACATGAAGTACTTTGGCCTTTCTGAAGCCATTGCTCTTTACATTCAAAAGTACGTTCAGTATCGCAAGCGTAAAGTCTTCTTTGGTACTACGGGACGCTGGCCTGAGTTAGTTACGGTAATGGCAAAGCACAAGACCGAAAACTACCTTATTCCCCTCTCTGACGTTCACAACGACGACATCGCCAACATGCTTGACGCTAAGAAGCTCAAACACACCGAATGCGTGATGTATCGCACCGTGACCGACGAATACCCGAAGGATAAACCCTTTGACTTCGACATGATTGTGCTCTTCACACCAGCTGGCGTAAAGTCACTCCTCGAAAATTTCCCCGACTTCAAACAAGGCAACACGTGCATGGCATGTTTTGGCAACGTCACCAAAGAGGCAATCGAAACCGCTGGCTTACGTTGTGACTGCTTCGCACCAACTCCTCAAGCTCGCTCCATGACGGCAGCTATCGAGATGTACCTTGAAGAGCATAATAAGTAATTTAGTTGACGAGTTTTTTAGTTAACAAGTTGACGAGTAAGTTACTTTAAACAACATATTGAATAGAAGATTATTGAAAAGTTTAAGCGCGTGATAAGCTCCAAGCACTCTCGCTTAAACTTTTCATTCGTTTTAGGCCGTAATGCCCACTAAATCAAACTTAACCGTCAACTCGTCCCCCCCAAAAAATAGAAGAAAAGAAATGAAACAATATACCTTTCGCAAGCCCGAACACCTCTGTTTGAAAAGCGAGATCGAAGCGCTCTTCAGTTCAGGCTGCAAATCAATGAGCGTATTTCCGCTACGCGTCACGTTTCGCCGCTTTGCTTACACTGGGCAAGGGCCACAGGTAAAAGTGCTGCTAAGCGTCTCAAAACGCCATTTTAAGCATGCTGTCGATCGCAATCGCGCCAAGCGTCAGCTACGAGAGGCGTATCGTCACCTCAAACCCGCATTTCTTGCCTCTTTGCCTGACGATGTAGCCCTCCACATCGCCTTTATATGGCTCTCCGATCGTCCCGTGCGCACCGACCTTGTGGCCACACGTATGCAGACGGCCTTACAACGCATTAGCGAGAAAGTGATGCAACAACTGCCCTCATGATACGCCAACTCTTATCCCGTCTGCTTATAGCCCCCATACGCTTCTATCAACGCGCTATTTCGCCGCTGTTTCCACCCGTGTGTAGATTCACCCCTACTTGCTCACAATATGCCGTTGAAGCCATACAGAAGCATGGACCACTCAAAGGCCTTTACTTGGCCATTCGCCGCATTCTCCGTTGCCACCCTTGGGGCGGCAGTGGATACGACCCCGTACCTTAACATCAACACATAGATGGACATTAACGAAAAAATTAATGAAATAATTAATGGATAATTACATGATAATTAATGTTCTATACCAAGCGCGAAGCGCGTAACATCAATATTAGCGTTTTAAGTATAACGCGCTTCGCGCTTGGTATAGAACATTAATTATCATGTAATTATCCATTAATTATTTCATTAATTTTTTTTCGTTAATGTTCATTTTGGTTAGTTATCTCTATACGTTTTTAAAACCTTTGTTTTATCTTTCATGTTTCATTTTTCGTTATAACGGATTGAATATCAAACGTTTAGAAAGATGAAACATTGTGCTTCAATGTTTCATTTTTAGTTTCATGTTTCACTTTTCAAAACACAATGGGAGCGACTGCGCGCTCCCATTGTGTTTTTGTTTCGCTCCCTCAGTGTTTTGAAATCGCTCCCTCAGTGTTTTTGTTTTTCTCCCTCAGTGTTTTTGGAATGAAACATTGAAACCAAAAATGAAACATTGGGATACTATGTTTCATAATTTGAAAGCACTGATTTTCAATACTTTCAAACCTTAAAATGAAACATGAAAGCAAAAAACGTCGGCGGTAAAATATACGTAAGCGAAAGCCCTATTTCGGGCGTTCTGAAACGTTTTGTAGAGAAATCTCTGTAGAGGCCCTATTTTATTCAAGTTTCGGATTTAACAAGGGCGGGCTGAAAGCCCAATGGAGCACATAGCCCAGGGCAAGCGAAGCGACACCCTGGGTATCGCGTGTTGGAGCAGTCGCGCCCTGTAAGGGCAAAAGCTTTAAGACATGGCGCAAGTATTGAACAAAATATACATATGGTGTTCCACTTTAAGACCGCTAAATCAGCTATCAAGCAAGAATAACAATATAAAGGGTTAATGCTTTTGCCCTTTCAGGGCGCGGGGACTCTACTATGCGGGAACCCCAGGGTGTCGCTTCGCTTGCCCTGGGCTATGTGCTACATTGGGCTTTCAGCCCGCCCTTGTTAAATCCGAAATTTCAGTATTTTATCATTCGAAAATAAAAAAACGGACAGACTAAAGAATGCCTTTAGCCGGTCCGTTTTAAAGTTTAAAAAATGTTCAGCAAAAAATTATTGTGCTGCAGCACTCATTTGCTGTTGATAGTACTGCATACCGAGTTGGAACGAAGGAGTTGAAATCATCCGTTGGATTTGCATCTCATACATCTTGTGAGCCTTCGGATCGGCCTTCTTGAGCGCATCGCTGGCCTCAATAATGCTTGAGAACATGAAGTAGCAGCTACGACCATAAGTGTTGACATGGTCTTGACCCAATGAACTGATGTAGCGCATGTACTGCATATCATAGTCGAGCACAGCCTTCGCTACGCGAGCAGCCTCTTGCTTGTCACCTGCAGCGAGCCATATAGCAGCCAATTGCGAGTCATCATCATCGTAAGGAACAGTGTAAGCAGGAAGTACCTCTTTGCACTTCTTCAAGGCCTTAAGGGCCTTATCCTTCTCGCCACGACGCACAAGGGCATCGGCCAACATCATAAACATGCGGCGGTGAGTTTCGCACATACGGCCTACCGTTTCGTCTAAGTAGAAGTTCTTGTCAGCTACGTTGCCATACTTGAAGCGGTTCATCATGTTGTTGTACATCAAGTCGGCGTCAACTACGCCACGCTGGCCGAAGTTGAATGGTGTGATACGATAAGCCAAGCCTTCCAGCACGAGGTAATTCTCAAGTCCCGCATAGTTCTCCGGGCCAAGGGTTACGCTCATATACATGGGGCGCTTCCAGTCAGCATGTGCCAACATCTCGTATATCATCACGTCATTACGATAAAGGCCGCCTCTATTCTGCGCAAGGCTCTTGAGCGAGATAATCATCTTGTCGGGGATAGAGTCCTTACCCATCGGCAAGTACATACCACTCTCGATGACGGCTTGCTTATTGACGCTCACTACGACTGAGTCGGTGGGGAAGTAACCTCCCTCTGCCTTCTTCACGTAGTGGTCGAGTATGTAAGAGAGTTCGTAGGGGTCAACCTTCGGATTCTGCTTCTTCAGTTCGTCTAACTCGGCCTTACCTTCTGGACGTATGGGATAGAAGGAGTGCTTACCATTGTCAACGTAGAAGTAGCGACTCCACGTGATAGGCAATGCCTTAGAGTCGTAAGCGGGACGACGCATCTGGTCGGTGTACCAGTCGGTCTGCAAATATGAAAGGTTGCAGACGCGGGCGTCAGTACGCGTGCCCTCTACCTCTTGGTTGTACCACAAGGGGAAGGTGTCGTTATCGCCATTACTGAAGATAATGGGGCAACCCTTGTCGGGCAACGTGTTCAAATAGTTAGCACCAAAGTCACGACAAGTGTAGCGGCCTGAACGGTCGTGGTCGTCCCAAGTTTGACTAACCATCTGAATGGGCACGAGCACACCAATAATGGTTGCTACGGCTGCGGCCAACTGTGGTTTGCTCTTCAGCATCTTCTCAAGGCCTGCTGCGAGGGCAGCAACACCCAAACCAATCCAAATAGCAAAGGCGTAGAACGAACCTGCATAAGCATAGTCACGCTCACGAGGCTGACTGGGAGTTTGGTTCAAGTAAAGCACAATGGCCAAACCTGTCATGAAGAAGAGGAAGAAGACTACCCAGAACTGACGTACGCCCTTCTCGCCTCTGTAGGCTTGGAAGAAGAGACCTATCAAGCCCAAGATGAGGGGCAGACAGTAGAATACGTTGTGTCCCTTGTTCTCTTGCAATGACTTAGGCAAGAGGCTTTGGTCGCCATAGAGAGCATTGTCGATGAAGGAGAAACCTGTTATCCAGTTGCCGTGTTCCAGTTCGCCATTGCCTTGAATGTCGTTCTGACGACCGGCAAAGTTCCACATGAAGTAGCGCCAATACATGAAGTTGACCTGATAAGAGAGGAAGAACTTCAAGTTTGTCCACTGCGTGGGCATCTGGCCTGGATAGGTGTTGCCTTCGTTGTCGGCAAAGGTAACGTCCTTGTATTGTAGGTCGTCACCTAACCATTCTTGATACTGTGAGGTGTGAGCCGCACTATGAATACGAGGGAAAAGCATGGTCAAGCCTGAGGGATAGGTAAGGCCTGAGGTCTCTTCAATTTCTTCATAGCGATCGGGTTCTGAAGCATTGGCTTTCTCGACGCGCTGTGTACGCTTGCTCTTCTGATAGCCAATCGCGCCTACTTGGTAAGCTTGGCTCTGTGAGCAGAAGGCTTCGCCCTTAAGCAAGGGTGTCTGGCCATACTGTTCACGTCCCATGTACGAACCAAGGGTGAACACGTCCTCAGGCGAGTTTTGGTCCATGGGAGGATTTTGCGCTGAACGTATCACGATGATAGCGTATGATGAATAGCCAATCATCAACATCAGCATGCAGAGCAAAGAGGTATTTAAAAAGCGCTTGCGCACTACGTAGTTGCCGTCCTTGCCTTTGTAGTCGAGTAAGAAATAAAGGGCAGCCAATACGATCAGGCCTATCACGATTGAGATCGTACCCTTGCCCATAAAGGGAATACCCAACAAGGCTACGCTCAAGAGGTAGAGCACTTTCGTGCGAAGGTGATTAACAGTCGTAGTGCTCCAAATAGCGGCCAATACGACGGCTACCAAGATAACGAGGTAAACGATCATACCTACGTTGAACGAGAGACCGAGGTCGTTGGTAAAGAACCATTCAAACCAACCGCCTACCTTTACAATGCCTGGCACAACGCCATAGAGTACAGCGGCTACTAAGAGCATAGAGATAATCAAGGCTACGAGTGAGCCCTTGAGATTGGCCTGCGGATTGCGCTTGTAGTAATATACCAACGAGATTGCGGGCAAGCAGAGGAGATTGAGCAGGTGGACACCGATTGACAGACCAGTGAGGTAGAAGATGAGTACGAGCCAATGGTCGGAATGAGGCTCGTCAGCGTGGTCTTCCCACTTGAGTATGAGCCAAAACACCAAGGCGGTGAACATACTTGAATAGGCATATACCTCACCTTCGACGGCTGAGAACCAGAAGGTGTCGCTCCACGTATAGGCTAAAGCACCTGTCAGACCGCAACCCATAATGGTGATGAGTTGGGTGAGGGTGGTCACTTTGCCGTCGGGGGTGATGAGCTTACGAGCCAAGTGGGTAATGGTCCAGAAGAGGAACAGAATACACAGGGCCGAAAGCAAGGCCGACATGATGTTGACGCAAAAGGCTACCTTGGAGGGGTCGCTCGTAAACTGCGTAAAGAAGTTGCCTGTCAACATGAAGAAGGGGGCGCCAGGGGGGTGTCCCACCTCAAGTTTGTAGGCAGTGGTGATAAACTCTGGGCAATCCCAGAAACTTGCCGTGGGCTCTACCGTAGAACAGTAGGTGAAAGCCGCAATGGCAAAGGTGAGCCATCCAAGGATGTTATTCACCAGATTGTACTGTTTCATAATGAACAATTAATTCCCGTTGCTAAAACGTTAATTGGTGCGCTTCGCGCTTTTGTGTAAACATTAATGTTTAAAACTAAGCGCGAAGCGCGACTTAACGTTAACATTAATGTTTAAAATCAAGTGCGAAGCGCGACTTAACGTTAATGTTTAACGTCCATTACCGTTCATAGCAACGATATTATGAATGTTGAATGTTAATAGCGTTTACGCATCGACATTGGCGTAGATAGCGTTCTTCTCAATAAACTCGCGGCGCGGGCCTACATCGTCACCCATCAGCATAGAGAATACGTAGTCAGCATCGGCAGCGTTTTCAAGCGAAACTTGCTTGAGCAAGCGGCTGTCGGGACACATTGTTGTGCTCCACAACTCCTCAGGGTTCATCTCACCCAAACCTTTGTAACGCTGGGTAGAGATACTGCCTTCGGTACCGTCGCCATACTTATCCATAAAGATTTGACGATCGCGGTCGTTGTAGCAATACTCTGACACCTTGCCCTTCGTACACTTATAGAGGGGCGGCATAGCGATGTAGAGGTAGCCGTCTTGTATAATCTGAGGCATGTAGCGATAGAAGAGGGTCATGATAAGCGTAGCAATGTGCTGACCATCGACATCGGCATCGGCCATGATAATCACCTTGTGGTAACGCAACTTGTCGAGGTTGGCCTCCTTAGAGTCTTCACCCATGCCGAAGCGAATACCAAGGGCTTGAATGATATTGTTTACCTCATCACTCTCAAAGGCTTTGTGCCACATGGCTTTCTCTACGTTCAGTATCTTACCACGAAGGGGAAGAATGGCCTGTGTTGCACGGCTGCGACCTTGCTTGGCCGAACCACCTGCTGAGTCACCCTCGACGAGGAACAACTCACAGATTGAGGGGTCCTTTGAAGAGCAGTCAGCCAACTTGCCTGGCAGTCCACCGCCTGAGAGGGGGCTCTTGCGCTGTACGCTCTCACGTGCCTTACGGGCAGCAATACGAGCAGTGGCGGCAAGGATTACTTTGTCGACAATGAGTTTGGCTTCCTTGGGGTGCTCCTCTAAGTAATTGGTAAGGGCTTCGCCCACTGCTTGGTTGACGGCACCCGTCACTTCACTATTACCCAACTTCGTCTTGGTCTGACCCTCAAATTGGGGTTCGGACACTTTCACAGAAATAACGGCGGTCAAGCCTTCGCGGAAGTCTTCACCTGATATTTCTACCTTGGCCTTTTCGATTTGCTTGCCTGCGGTCTCTTCAGCATACTTTTTCAACACGCGGGTAACGGCTTGACGGAAACCGACCAAGTGGGTACCACCTTCGATGGTGTTGATATTGTTGACGTAAGAGTGGATATTCTCTGAGTACGAGGTGTTGTACATAATGGCCACCTCGATGGGGATATTGTTCTTCTCAGTATTGAGATAGATCACGTCGTTGAAGAGGTGCTGACGTGAAGAGTCGATGTAGCGAACGAACTCACGCAGTCCGAGGTCGGAATGGAACACGTCCTTGCGGGTGTTGCCTTCTTCGTCAGGGCGTTCGTCTACCAACGTAATGGTGATACCTGCGTTCAAGTAGGCTAACTCACGCATACGGTTGGCCAAAATCTCATACTTGTAAGTGGTCGTAGTGAAGATTGTAGGATCGGGCCAGAAGTGTTGACGTGTACCACGAATGTCGGTCTCTCCTACCATGGCTACGGGTGCTTGGGGATGACCCTTAGCATACTCTTGGCGATAGACTTTGCCGTCGCGGAACACCTCGCTGACCATTTTGGTTGAAAGGGCATTCACACAACTTACACCTACACCGTGCAGACCGCCTGACACCTTGTAAGAGCCTTTATCGAACTTACCACCAGCGTGGAGCACGGTCATTACCACTTCGAGGGCTGAACGGTGTTCCTTGGGGTGCATGTCGACGGGAATACCACGACCATTGTCTTGTACAACAATAGAGTTGTCAGGACAGATGGTTACTTCGATGTGCGTACAATACCCCGCAAGGGCTTCGTCAATGGAGTTGTCGACGGTCTCGTACACCAAGTGGTGCAAACCTTTTTCACTGATGTCGCCAATGTACATAGCGGGACGCTTACGTACTGCTTCCAGGCCTTCAAGCACCTGAATATTACTGGCACTATAAGCGGCTGCGCCTTTGTTTTCTATTTCTTCCATATAGGGTTTTAAACTTGTTTTTTCTTTACAGGTATATTATGCGCAAAAATACTCATTTTTTGGCAATTAACGTGCGTTTTAAGGGGCGAAAAAGCATGGACAGGAGAAACGCAAAGCGACATCAAGAAAAAAAGAAATAATATGCAAAATAAAAGACAAATAGACTGCAATTTATCTGCCTAACGAGAATGAACATTAACGAAAAAAATTAATGAAATAATTAATGTTCATTCTCGCTAGGCCGATAAATTGCAGTTTATCTAATTCAGCATTGTGCGGCCAATTGATTGTTGATTGCCTTACAAACAAACGAATTGATAGAGATACCAGCCTTTCTTGCTATATCTACAATTTTTGAATGCATATCTGGCGAAATACGAATATTTAGTGAACCAGAGAAAGATTTCCTGGGCTGAATCTGATGTTCTTCACAATATTGTAGATAATCGTCAACTGCACCCTCGAAATCCTGCTTTAATGCCGAAACCGTATCGCCCTCATAAGTTATACACGTATCGTTAGGCAAATCCATAACTTTACCATATAAACAATTATCTTCTTGACTTATTTCGACACTACCTACATAACCCTTATAGCTTAACGTATTCATATGATTCCATTTTTAGTTAAAAAATCAAGTACCTGCTTCATCACATAGCCTTTTATATACTTGTCAGGATGTGGTTTATGTGCTATATAACGTGCTTTTCCATTATCAAATATTACACGCGAGCCACTTGTTTTCCCTTTATTGCCCAATTCAAAGCCTAATATAGAGAACAGCCTTTTCAACTCATCCCATGTAAAGTCTTTTGGTAAGAGCTTGAAGCGTTCTATCAATTTATCCTTACTTCCCATTCTGTCATATTTTTTTGCAAATGTAATAAATACATTATCACCCTCCAAACATCACCCCACAAAAAAGCGCGCCCGCACTTGATGTGCGGGCGCGCCGAATAAATGATGTTCACTCCTCACTCAAAAGAAAAGAGTGAGAGAGGAAGCGTGGTTTACTTTACAAGTACCTTCTGACCACCGATTACGTAAACACCAGCGGGGAGGTTCTTAGTAGCATTAGCAGCCTTAACGCTCTTCTTGATGAGCTGACCGTTGATGCCGTAAACGTTAACTACTGAAGGAAGAACAACTACCTTAGCATCGTCAATGCCAGTGAGCGTGTCACCAACACCCTTAGCTAAATCGATAGAAGCTTTACCCTTCTCAGCTGTAATAGCAGCGTTAGCAAGGTAAGCACCATTGCAAGGAACTGTGTAAGCACCAGTAACGATCTTGCCGTTAGCGAGGTGACCACAAGTTTCAGCGATTTCAACAGGCTCGCAGAGTACACCGCACAAGCCGTCGCCTACCTTAGGTTCGAATACGAATGTTGCAGAAGCGAGGTCTTCGCAACCTACTGTTAGATTACCTACTGTACCTTCACCATTGTTAGTGAGGACGTCAGCGAGGAGGATAACAGGAGTACCAGCAGGAACTTCGTCTTCAACTTCAGCCAAGATGAGCTTATCCTTAGCTTCGTTTACACCGAGAACAGTGTAAAGAACTGCGTTACCATCAGGAGTAACAGCAACAGGGAAGGTACAAGCATAGAACTGACCTTCTTTTACACCCTTAACAGCGAAGCATTCAGTAGTGTAGTCGTCGTCTGCCAACTCGTTGAACTGCCAGTAAGAGTTTTCATCAGCAGGATCCTTCCAAGGTACTACAGTGCCTGTAGCGCCCTTCGTGTTCATGTACTGAGTTACGCCCTTAGCATCTGCACCGAGGTTGAAACGGAATACGTTAGGCTTAACACCTTCACCAAGGATAGGAGTAGGCTCAGTGCTCTGGTAGAGCTTACCGTTAGCACCTGTGAGGTACATACCAGTAGCGAGGTTGCGGAGAACCATCTTACCGTCTTGAGCAGTTTCAGCCTTCCATACGTATGAAGCATCGTCCTTCAATGAGATAGAGTCTGACAAAGAAGACATCATAGCATCGAGTGAAGTTTCACCGTCAGCAGTTACTTCGCTTGAGTGGTTAGCGAAAGTGAAGCGTACTGCGCTATTAGCGTCAGAGAGTGAGTTAGACTTGTTGTTGCCTGTAGAGTAAACAATAGCGTTGTAGATAGCGCCTTGGTAACCCTGAGCTTGCTTATCAGCTTCAGCAACTACCTTAGTAGAAGCACTCTTGATTGTGTAGAACTTACCAGCTTCGGGCAAACGAACTGAACCCTTGAATGCGTTGAATGCAGCATTGATGTCGTTAACAGCAGCGTTGATGCTTACGAGGTCAATCTTGTCGAATGTCTCGTACTTAGCCAAAGTAGTTTGCAATGCATCAGCACTCTCTTGAGAGTACTGAGCGAGCTCTGTACCAATCATGTTGTTGGTGTTAGCAGCATCGAGGAATGCCTTAGCAGCATTGTAAGCGTCAGTTACGCGGCTGGGGTTAGGCAAGTTGTTGTTGAAGTCTTCAACAGCAGCGTTCAAGGCTTCGAGTTGAGCCTTAGTAGCCTTTTCAGCTTCGATTTCCTTAAGGGCAGCTGCCAATTGGGCTTCGAGGTTAGCGTAAACCTCAGGAGAAGTTTGCTTCAACTCAGCGTACTCAGGAGTGAGTGTCTTAGTGATGTCAGCAGCTTCCCATACGTTCAATTCTGAAATTGCAAAGTAACCACGGTTGGGATTAGGAGCAGACATATTGAAAGTAGTCTTGATAGCAGCCAACTTGAGGCAGTTGTAAGAACCTTCAATGTTGATAGTTGCCAAACCTACACCCTTAGCAATTGTGCCGAGTGAGTCAGAGTAGTAGATGTCAGCGTTGCCCAAGTGCTTCCATTCAGTGTTGTCCTGGAATACACCGTCAACGGTTGCAGTGTCGAGAGCTGCAGCACCGTAAACAGCGAACTGCAAGGGGAAGTCGTTACCTGTCATACGCTTACCTACCTTGATACCGATTTCGCCAGTAACAGGCTTATCGAGAGCGGCAGCTAAGTAGTGGTTCTTTTCGAGGCTCGGAGTGAATGCCTCGTGCCAGTTAGAGTGGAAGTAAGTAGTAGAATTGTTATCGAGAAGTGCCTCGTAAGTACCTTCAGAAGCTTCCTTAGCATTAGAATACCAACCCTTAGTAACCAAAGCACCAGCAGTGCTGAAGTCATTGCCATAAGCGTAACCGCTATTGAACAAGACGTTAGCAGCATCGTAAGCTTCGGTCAACTGAGTATTGAGTGCCTTTTGCTGAGCCTCAGCAGCCCATTGTGCAACCTTAGCATCGTCTACATCAACAGCAGTGAATGTGAAGTGGTTACCAGCATCGTTAACGTCCGTCCAGCTCAACATCCAACCTGCGGGGTTAGTACAAGCACGTTCGTCACCCTTGGGGGTGATCCAGAATGTAGCTCTGTTACCTGCAGTAGGAGCAGAAAGCTTCAAAGCAACGGGTTCTTTACCAAGAGCATAGTGATGGTCGTCAGCCATTGTGCCCTGAACGTACAAGCCAGTGAGCAAGTGCTTCAAGTAGATTGAGTCTTGACCTGCAATCTCAACATCCCAAAGGTAGCTTGCAACTGAGTTATCCAATTCTTCAGGAACTGTGTAAGCTGAGCATGCCCAAGCGTCCTTGTTGCTAACTGTAGTAGCATTCAAGTAGAGCTTTGTATCACGGTTGTCATTAATGAGGTAACGACCAGCAGTCAATGGGAAACGTGCGTCAGCAGCTTTAAGAGCTGTCATGGTGTTCTCGATCTTATCGCAAAGCACGTTCGTCTCTTCATCAGTAAGCGTGTATGAACCTTCTACCTGAAGGATGTCATAAGCTTCTTTCCAAGCAGCGTGTGCAGCATTAACAAGTTCTGCCTTGAAATAACCAGCTGTTGTACCAGCGGGGTAATTTAATGCAGGGTCAGCATTGTCTGTACCATAATAAGCGGTAGTGTAAGCCAAGAGCTTGTCCTTACCTGTAGGCTGGAATACTGAGAAGATCAACCAATAGTTGGTATCTTTATAAAGTGAATAGAAAGGCTCTGAATAGTGACCTAAGTATTGTACGTTAGCACCAGCATTATCAGCACGGTGGTCAGTAGCAAGTACGAAACCTACACGGCTGTAGTCTTGGTTACCACCTGCTGAAGTAGCACGAGGGTCATCGCTATTTTCAACACCTGGAACTACTGTGAACTTCATAGCTTGAGCCTTGTCAGTAGTCAACTTTGTCATGTGACCATCAAAAGGAGGGTCTGAAGTATCTTCTTCATCACCAACCGTGTGGTCAGCGAAGTACTCGCCTGTTGCAACACGCTTGAGTACGTAGAGGTTGTAGCCATCAGCTGTGCCATCAACCTTTTCAAAACGATAAACGCAATCTTTAGATACTGTTGTAGCGTATCCTTGGCCACAGAGGTACTCATTAGCATGGTACCCACCAGTCGACATCAATAGGACATCTTGACTCGTAACAGCTTCTTCTGTTTCGAGCAAGTCACCTTCTTGATACGCCTGAGCCATTGCGCTCGTAACTCCTGCTACCATGAGCAGAAGCAATGAAAGGAAGTAATTGTAAAACCTTTTCATTTGCGTAAGTAATTTATAAAGTTAAACATAGAATAAGTTCATAGCTTTAAGGAGCGTTTTTACACCTTATATAATATGTCGGGTGTCATGTCAATGCACAACGACTCATATTACGCGGCAAAGATAATGCTTTGTTTTTGATTGGTGCAACGTTTTTGTAATTCTTTTTTTTCAAAATTGTAGTTTATAACATTTATAATGTAAGCACTTGCTAAGTGGAGCAAACAATTGCTCTGCTTAAACTTAAACACGCCCCTTCGTTTAATCTTCTACACCCAAGCTCTTAAATTGATTTTGGTGAACTGCAATTTGTCTGCCTAATTGAGGAAACGCGTTCTAACCTGGGGGCGACGCGTCCCCGCGTCGGTATTGCCATGTTGGGGCTCGAGGCCCCAACATGGTAATGCTTTAAATAGAAGAGCATTTGCTTGTCAAGGCATCGAGCCTTGACAAGCAAATACCGACGCGGGGACGCGTCGCCCCCAGGTTAGGATGCGTTCCCCCAATTAGGCAGACAAATGGCTGTTTGTCAACGCTATATACGAAAAAAAGGCATCACACAACCTTGAGTTGTGCAATGCCTTTATTGTTATAAAGCTTTTAAGCTACTTGTCGTAGATTAGAGCTGGGGACCAGCAGCAACGAGAGCCTTACCAGCTTCGTTAGTTTCGTACTTCTTGAAGTTCTTGATGAAACGAGCAGCGAGGTCCTTAGCCTTCTCTTCCCAGATAGAAGCATCAGCGTAAGTGTCGCGAGGATCGAGGATCTTAGGATCAACACCAGGAAGTTCAGTAGGAACAACGAAGTCGAAGTAAGGAATAGTCTTCGTAGAAGCCTTGTCGATAGAACCGTCGAGGATAGCGTCGATGATACCACGAGTATCGCGGATAGAGATACGCTTGCCAGAACCGTTCCAACCAGTGTTAACGAGGTATGCCTTAGCACCGTTCTTCTCCATCTTCTTAACGAGTTCTGCAGCGTACTTAGTGGGGTGCAATTCGAGGAATGCCTGACCGAAGCAAGCTGAGAAAGTAGGAGTAGGCTCGGTGATGCCGCGCTCAGTACCTGCCAACTTAGCGGTGAAGCCAGAGAGGAAGTAGTACTGTGCCTGCTCAGAAGAGAGGATAGATACGGGAGGAAGTACACCGAAGGCATCAGCAGAAAGCATGATTACTTGCTTTGCAGCAGGACCCTTGCTGATAGGCTTAACGATGTTTTGGATGTGGTAGATAGGATAGCTTACACGAGTGTTTTCAGTAACAGTCTTGTCAGCGAAGTCGATCTTGCCGTTAGCGTCAACGGTTACGTTCTCAAGGAGAGCGTTGCGCTTGATAGCACCGTAGATATCGGGTTCGCTTTCCTTATCGAGGTTGATAACCTTAGCGTAGCAACCACCTTCGTAGTTGAAGACGCCGTTGTCGTCCCATCCGTGTTCGTCATCACCGATGAGCTTACGCTTAGGATCGGTAGAGAGGGTAGTCTTACCAGTACCAGAGAGGCCGAAGAAGATAGCTGAGCTGGTCTCTTCCATGTTGGTGTTGGCAGAGCAGTGCATAGAAGCGATGCCCTTGAGGGGGTTGTAGTAGTTCATCATAGAGAACATACCCTTCTTCATCTCACCACCGTACCAAGTGTTGATGATTACTTGCTCGCGGCTTGTGATGTTGAATACAACGGCAGTCTCAGAGTTGAGGCCAAGTTCCTTGTAGTTCTCAACCTTTGCCTTAGAAGCGTTGTAAACGATGAAGTTAGGTTCGAAGTTCTCCAATTCCTCAGCTGTGGGGCGGATGAACATGTTAGTTACGAAGTGAGCTTGCCATGCTACCTCTACGATGAAGCGCACAGCCATGCGAGTTTCCTTGTTGGCACCACAGAAACCATCAACTACGAAGAGACGCTTGTTAGAGAGTTCCTTCTTAGCGATTTCCTTAACGGCTGCCCAAGCTTCTTGAGAAGCGGGTTTGTTGTCGTTAGGATATTCGGGAGTTGTCCACCACACTGTGTCCTTAGAGTTCTCGTCCATAACGATGAACTTATCCTTAGGAGAACGGCCGGTGTAGATACCTGTCATTACGTTAACGGCGCCGAGTTCAGTTTCCTGACCCTTTTCAAAACCTTCGAGGCCAGCCTTAGTTTCTTCTTCGAAGAGCTGCTCGTAAGAGGGGTTGTGTACAATCTCGGTTACACCGGTAATACCGTACTGGGTTAAATCTAATGTTGCCATAATGATTTATTAATTAATAAAATTGGTTTACTTATAGATTTTAGTTCGGGGCATTGCGCAGCAAACGCTTACCCTTTACCGCGGCAAAAGTACGAAAAGTTGGTGCAACCGAAAAGTTTTTAACGCATTTTATTTCTCATTATTTCATAAACTGCAATTTATCGGTCTAACCTGGGGGCGACGCGTCCCCGCGTCGGTATTGCCATGTTGGGGCTCGAGGCCCCAACATGGTAATGCTTTAAATAGAAGAGCATTTGCTTGTCAAGGCATCGAGCCTTGACAAGCAAATACCGACGCGGGGACGCGTCGCCCCCAGGTTAGGATGCGTTCCCCCAATTAGGACGACAAATTGCAGTATACCCACACTATTCGTTACAGATCCACAAAAAAAACTTCTGCAAGTTTGGCTGTGTTTACAACCAACTTGCAGAAGTCTTCATGTAGTATCTGTATGTTATACGCGCTTATTCGCGGTTAGCGCGCTTACGAGCTAAGTGGTCGAGGATAACCTTACGCATACGCATTGACTTAGGCGTTACCTCTACGTACTCGTCTTCCTTGATGTATTCCAAAGCCTCTTCGAGCGAGAATACTACAGGAGGAATGATACGAGCTTTGTCGTCAGCACCTGAGGCACGCATATTGGTAAGCTGCTTGGCCTTGGTTACGTTGACTACGAGGTCGTTTTCGTGAACGTGTTCGCCTACTACCTGACCAGCATACACCTCGTCTTGGGGGTGAATGAAGAAGCGGCCACGGTCTTGCAACTTGTCAATGGCATAAGCAAAGGCTGTACCCGTCTCGAGCGAAATCATTGAACCATTTGAACGACGCTGTATTTCGCCCTTGTAAGGTTGATATTCCTTATAGCGGTGAGCCATGATAGCTTCGCCCTGTGAGGCGGTAAGCACGTTGGTACGGAGGCCGATGATACCACGTGAGGGAATGTCGAACTCAATGTCAACGCGGTCACCCATGTTTTGCATTGAAGTCATCTCGCCCTTACGACGGGTTACCATATCAATCATCTTTGAAGCGAACTCTTCGGGCACGTTGATGGTCAGCTCTTCGATAGGTTCGCACTTTACGCCGTCTATCTCTTTATAGATTACTTGGGGCTGACCTACTTGGAGTTCATAACCCTCGCGGCGCATCGTCTCGACAAGGATAGAGAGATGGAGCACACCACGTCCGCTTACGATCCATGCGCCCTCCGTCTCGGTAGCACGCACGCGCAGAGCGAGGTCTTTCTCCAATTCCTTCTTGAGGCGGTCGCCAATGTGGCGTGAGGTGCAGAACTTACCCTCGCGGCCGAAGAAGGGAGAGTCGTTGATCGTGAAGAGCATTGACATAGTAGGTTCGTCAATGGCAATGGTAGGAAGGGGCTCTGGATTTTCAAAATCGCAGATCGTATCGCCAATCTCGAAGTTCTCCAAGCCTACTACGGCACAGATATCACCTGAGCTGACAGCATCGGTCTTCTGACGACCCATGCCCTCGAAGGTTTGTACTTCCTTTATCTGCGTCTTCTCAAGCGTACCGTCGCGGTGAGCAATGGTGCACTTCATGCCTTCACTAATGGTGCCACGGTGAACGCGACCTACGGCGATACGGCCCGTGTAGTTAGAGTAGTCGAGCGAGGTGATGAGCATCTGAGGAGTACCCTCAAGCTGCTGAGGAGCGGGGATTACCTCGATAATCTTGTCGAGTAGGTAGTTGATATTGTCAGTCGGCGTTTTATAATCTTCGCCCATCCAACCGTTCTTAGCCGAACCATATACGACGGGGAAGTCAAGTTGGTCCTCTGTAGCGTTAAGGTCGCACATGAGGTCGAACACCATTTCGTACACCTCCTCAGGACGACAGTTAGGCTTGTCCACCTTATTAACTACAACAATGGGTTTAAGGCCAATCTCGAGTGCCTTTTGCAAGACAAAGCGTGTTTGGGGCATCGGGCCTTCAAAGGCATCGACCAAAAGGATGCAGCCGTCGGCCATATTGAGCACACGTTCTACCTCACCACCGAAGTCGGAGTGACCCGGAGTGTCGATAATGTTGATTTTAGTGTCTTTATAACGGATAGAAACATTCTTTGACAGGATGGTTATACCGCGCTCGCGTTCGAGGTCGTTGTTGTCGAGAATAAGTTCACCAGCGTTCTGGTTTTTGCGGAACAAGTGTCCAGCGAGCAGCATCTTGTCCACCAACGTTGTTTTACCATGGTCAACGTGGGCAATGATGGCAATGTTACGAATGTCTTGCATACAATAATTTTCTAATACCTATATATTTGGCCGCAAAGTTACAAAAAGTTATATTTATTATGCAAACATTGGTGGATAAACTGCAATTTGAAAACTTAACATGCATGAACATTAACGAAATAATTAACGAAAAAAATTAATGGAATAATTAATGTTCAATTAATGATAATTAATGTTCTAAACAACGCGCGAAGCGCGCCTAAACTTAAACGTTAACTATTTATGTTATGCGCTTCGCGCTTTGTTTAGAACATTAATTATCATTAATTGAACATTAATTATTCCATTAATTTTTTCGTTAATTATTCGTTAATGTTCATTCTCGTTAGGCCGATAAATTGCAGTTTACCCACACGATGCGTTACAGAGCCATGTTCTGATTATCAGCACGTCAAAAACTAAGCGTACGAATTAGCGGCTATGAATGTTTACTTACAAGCATTCATAGCCGTTTTTTGTCGACTTCGTCTTAATCATATTGCCATCATCACCTGTTTTTATACTATACAACATAATACGTCCCCGATTTAGTTAATTATACCTTTTGTTATTTAAAGCAAAATCTGTTTAATTGCACATTTTTTCATTTTTATGTACTTTTACAACCCGCAAAACCTAAGAATGCCTTTTTTCTGGCTAAACAACAAAAAAACAACTTTCATATATAGCACATGAAGCTCAAAAAACACCTATTATTATCTGCACTATTCCCACTCACAAGTTTAGGAGCTTGGGGCAAAAAGGTGATGGCTAAGTAACAGCCCCAATACAGTAACGAATAGCAACCCATCTTATCCTCATCGGGATTTGCGACACCGACGTATAAGATTGGGGGCGCCGCAGTATTCAGTATTTAATTTACGAAGAAATGAAAAAGATAAATTCTTGTTTAATCATGTGTGCAATGTCTTGTGCTATGGTGGCGCAAACCACAGGCGAAGAGGCTGGGCATACTTGGATTGATTTGGGTTTGCCCAGTGGAATTAAATGGGCTACAACCAATATAGGGGCTCATCGTCCACAAGACGCGGGCAACTACTACGCATGGGGCGAAACTACCCCGAAAACGGACTTTAGATGGGCCACCTACGCTCACGGAACGGCTGACAATTCGCTCACAAAGTATTCCCAAGAAGACGGATTATGGACGCTCGATGCCACCGACGATGTCGTTTCCTGTACATGGGGAGGCACATGGCGTATGCCCACCAAGAATGAATGGAATGAACTCCAAGAGCATTGTGTTTGGACATGGACTGACGACTACAACCAAACAGGTGTTGCAGGATACGTGGTTGCGAGCAAGAGTAGCGATGCTTCACTCTTTTTGCCAGCAGCAGGTTGTCGTTATGCCAACCAAATTAACGAAAAAGGAGTACACGGTTACTACTGGTCGAGTTCGCTGTTCACCAACCATTCTTCTTACCGTGGCTCAGCCTACCAGTTACAATTTTTTCAGGCTATTGTCAAATCTAATTGGAACTACACACGCTATTATGGTTCTTCTGTGCGTGGTGTGTGTCCTGCCCCAACAACAAAGAGTGCGGGCAGCACACAATCAAATCGCTCCATAAATGCAATGGGTGGCAAAACCCATTTTAATTAGGATTACCACAAAAGTGATAGGGCACAGCAGAATGGTTCGCATTCTAAGAACGTATATGCTGTGCTGACAAAAAACTACTGAGAACGAGTCAGCGTACATTGACGAAATTCTTAAGTCTGAAAATGATAATATGAACAAAATGAAAAAGACATCAATTATATTTGCATTGGCATTCGCGCTGGGCTTCATGCTTCCTTTTTCTTCGGCAAAAGCAAAAAAGGTGCAATACTGGGCCAAAGGCGTCAGCATAGAGTCTGGCTGGTACAACACCTTTCAGTTTACAAATGGTTGCTGGGCTGCAGTTAGTAGCAACATGATAGCATGGTGGCAGGATCGCATCAAGGAAAAATACGTCTACACTGGCAAATGCTGGGATTCGGAGGAAATCAATCGCGAATTTGATACCAACTCCTATTTCGGTGACAATGGTGACTACGTATATAAAGCCCTCGATTGGTACCTGCGAGAGACGCATCCCTCCATCGCTTACACACGTAACGGCCTTTATATGTCCTACCTCGATACTGACGATTACGATAATCCCATCATCTTCACACGTGGCTACATAAATTCAAACGAAGAAAAATTAACCGACGCATTGCTGAGCTATTTCACCACGGGTAACTACATTGCACAAATTCGTGACAATAACCACGCTTGGACTTTGTGGGGAATTGAAGTGGACACTGAAACTAACACCATCACGCGTATATGGATAACCGATTCTGTTCCTAACGATCGCAAGAATCCCAAAAAGGAAATACATGCCCTCGAGCCCAAACGCTATAATAACCTGTTCTATTTCGAACGAGGCATCTACGATGAGGAGAATAATTCATGGGGAGCTCAAGCCCTTCACCCATTGGAGTTGACCTTCTTTGGTATTGAAGGCAGGTTCTTAGTCGATTCAAATGGTGAACCTGTGTTTAAATCAAATGCCCCCGCTGCTCCTACTCAAGTGGAAGTGAAGATGAACGCAGCCGAGCAACTGCAAGACGTAGCATCCATTGCCACCTTTAGCGCACCCTTTAACGCCGTAGTACCCAATGGCGCAAAAGCATGGTACGTTAAGCAAGTGGCCGACAACAAGGCACAACTCACTGCGGTGCCCGAAGGCTGTGCCATCCCTGCCGAACAAGGGGTTTTGTTAACCACCAACTCTGCAACCGACGTGCTGGTTATGGAACAAGCTGACGCCTCAACCTTTGTGGCCGAACTAACGGGCAACCTTTTGCAAGCTAACGCTCAGGACGGCCACGTTATTGCACCCAACGACAACGCTTATGTGCTGAATACTCAACAGGGACAAACGGCTTTTTACCGTGCCAAAGTGGGTACCACATTGCCACGTTACAAGGCTTATTTGCAATGGAGCGCCAAATTCCCTGCCATAACCATGAACTTTGCCAACGAACAAACTGCGGTGAGCAACGTGGTGGATAATGGTACAAACGCCCCCACCGCTATTTATAGCATCGACGGTCGTAAATGTTCGTCTACTCAGGCCAAGGGGGTGTACATTGTAAACGGCAAAAAAAGAATCATTAAACCCTAACAACGCAAACATAACTACGACAACAAAAAAGGCGTACTTAGCCCCCAAATCGCAACAATACGCTTTCGTTACGGAACAATTATTGGCTTCGTCGCCCCAAATCAGTATCAATGACAACATTGAAGTTGATGCCAGCACATCGTATTCGAACGCTAAGAGTTGGGACAGCATGAACTGGACGAACCACCCTGCTGATGAATAACAAATAACGCTTTCATCTCTAAAACTATACTCAGAAAGCAAACGCTGCAAGTGGGGAGTAGGCAATGGCGCCTACTCCCCACTTGCTATACTACTAACATCTGATGGGTTGATACTTTTTACCCTCTCCAGCAGTAGCGATTTCCGGGAAGGTGTTTGACGAGGTTTTCGTCTTCGAGGTCGAAGAGAATGTCGGTGAGTTCTGATACGGTAAAGTCCGTTGCCTGTGATAGGCGGTCGAGCGTGCAGTCGTCGACCTGCTGAAGGACTTCACATACCTTCTGCTGGTCGGGGGATAGATTTACAAATAGGCTGCGTTGTTCTCCCTCCTTCTTCTCGGGGGGAGCACTCTCCCACCCTAACAGGCGTACAATGTCATCGGCACAAGTCACGAGCGTGGCCTTGCCGTCACGTATAAGGTTGTTACATCCTTCTGAACACGCATCAGTAGCACGACCTGGCACGGCCATTACCCGTCGACCATACTCTCCTGCTAAACGTGCCGTCACTAACGAACCTCCATGCGAAGCACTCTCTATCACGATCGTAGCAGACGACATGCCGGCTACAATGCGGTTGCGACGAATAAAGTGGCCCTTGTCGGGGATCGCTCCCGTAAAATATTCTGTCAACAACCCGCCGTGTTGTGTCATTTGCTGTGCCGTCTCGCGGTGCATACGCGGATAAATGCGGTCAAGGCCGTGGGCGAGCACGGCCAAAGTGTCAATATTATTTACCAAGGCGGCACGATGGGCGTGTATGTCTACCCCATACGCCAATCCACTGACTATCAACGCGTTCGGTATCTTCTCAGCTAAACCCGCGATGAGTTTTTCACACATCTTTTTACCATATTCGGTAATGTTTCGCGTGCCCACTACGCTGATTATATAGCGTCGGTCGATATCTCCCGTTCCACAGTAGAATAGTTGCAAGGGACGATCCTCTACCTTTCCTAACAAGAGGCGGCGCGGATAGTCTTCACTCGTGACGGTGATGACACGAATGTTGTGCGCTTGGCAAAAGTCATACTCTTGCAAAGCGCGTTCGCGTGCTGCATGCAACGCCGATGTGTCTTGCTGCAACATAGCCCAAGCTGGGTCAGCAGGTGCATCATCAGCCAGTGCGGCGCACGCCGAACCATAGCGGGCCACAAGGGCCAAGGCTTGCGACTGGGTGAGTCCTTGCAAGCGGCTCAGCGTAAGGGTGGCAACGACTTCGTCTGTTTGTTCTGATGTGAGCATAAAGCGTTATGCTTCGTCGGTTGAATTAAAAAATACTTTATTGAGTTCTTCGCAATCGCTCAATTTCCCATTAATTAAGCACACGGCCTCGACGGTCGACTTAAACACGGGTTTGTGGTCGGGCAAGCGATAGATGTCTTGCACAAACACATACTTAATACCTTCCTTTCGCAATGCCAAGCACGATTCAAATTCATCGCCACTGCGCAAGGGCGTTTTGAAGCGCATCTGCATACCTGCCACCACAGCATCTATGCCACGGTCGTGCAGTTCAGCAAAGCTCACACCATGCGTTCGCAGGAACTCATGTCGCGTATGTTCGGTGTAATGTTGATAATTGGCATTATTAACAATGCCTTGTAGGTCGCACTCGTAGTCGCGCACCTTAAATTGTAAAGTATATATGTAGTTCATTTTTTTGAGTTGACGAGTTGACGAGTTGACGAGTTAAAGAGTTAACAGGTTGACGAGTTAACGAGTTAACAGGTTGACGAGTTAACAGGTAAGTTTGTTTTTTAGTTGACGAGTTAACTCGTTAACAGGTAAGTTTGTTTAAAAGGTAACTTACTTGTTAACTCGTCAACTTGTTAACTCGTTAACCAAAAATCAAGTTCTCCCCCGCTTCAAGTATTCTGCTCCGAAGCGGCAGCGGAGGCAATCTTTGCGGTCGCAATAATTATGACGCAATTGTATCAAGGCTTGACTATCAGCCGCATGCGTTATTTTAAGTCCTGCGCGCTCCCAACAACGGGTGATGTAATTGCGCTCTGCAGGTAATTGCTCTAAGAGGTTGAAAGCACGCTCGGCCAAGTCCTCGTCCATGCGTTCACGGCCACAAGCAAAGAACAATGGTGAGGCCGTATTAATGATTAAGAGGTTGAGCGAACTACTTTGCAACGTTTTGTCGCTCTCTTTGCTTTCCTCGCCAAAGGCATAATGTGTGCGCCAATAGTCAGTCACGCCAATGCGGAAGAGCTGACGTAAGTCGTCCATAGTTGCCGTCTCTAACAGTCGCGAGAGGTCTACCCTGCGCTCGGCATACAATCGAGCCAATTGCGAGAGTCGTACATGTGGGAAGTTTTGCGGCCGCAAACGTCCGAAGCGCCATACTGTAGGATCAATGGGCTGTAGATTGAACTTATGCTGCAAAAAGGCATACTCCGTTTTAAGCTGCATATAATAACTATCTCGTCGTTCGAGCTTTATCAAGGCATCGTTCAATAATCCAGCTTGGCCCATAAAGAAGGCCTCTACTTGAAATACATCGTCGCGATGTTTACCTATTTGTTGCGGATCGATCGTAAAGGCCCATTGCTCAAAAGCTTGTGCGTTCGTACCAAAACCGAAGTTGCGCGCCAAGGTGATAAAGAAGGCACGTTCCCAATCGTTCCCCACACGCTTTAAGTATTGCTTTACACGTTCGGTCTTCTCCTCCAAACGCTCTACAGTCAGACGGCTCATCCACGCATGTACGATCATATCGGCCACATCGGGTATAACGCGATAACAAGGCGGATAAGTCTCTTCATCTATCAGTTCTTGATAGTTGTGTTGCAACCCTTCTGGCACTTGCAGCACCAACTGAGGCAACAACTTGCCGTCCCGCGTGCGCACCTCATCGTCCACCTCACGCACCACATGCAGTATCACATTATTATAGGCTACGTCCGTTTCGTGATGATGACGATACCAATCGCTCGAACGTTCATGTATTTCGACATTGCCCACCCACAATAGTCCGTCAATCTTCACCTTGGCGTTGAAAAAGTCGGGACCTGAATTGCACAAGTTATGCACCCCAACGTCTACCACTTCCACGCTTTGGTGGTCAGTAGTTTCGAGCGGGGCTGTGCCATAAATGCGGTGTTGCCACACGTAATGGATTAGGTATTCCATATTTTCGTCCATATTGGTTAAACCTACAAAAGTAGGTCTTTTTTCATATCCTACAAACGTAGCAAAGTGGTAAATCAATAAAAACTTGTAATTTTGTGGCAAGAATCATCACAGGGTTAGAGGGTTAGAAGGTTAGAGGGTTAAAAAGTAAGACTTATTAAACTCATTAAACTTATTAAACCCACTAAACTTATTAGACCCACTAAACTCATTGAACTCACAAAACTTCCACAAATGGACACAATATTTCACTACGATGTCATTGTTATTGGTGCGGGACACGCTGGTTGCGAGGCAGCCAGTGCGGCAGCTCGCATGGGCGCAAAAACGTGCCTTATAACGATGGACATGAACAAAATAGCGCAGATGAGCTGCAACCCTGCCGTGGGCGGTATTGCCAAGGGACAGATTGTACGCGAGATTGATGCGTTAGGCGGACAAATGGGCGAAGTGACCGACGCCACGGCTATTCAGTTTCGTATGCTGAACCGCTCAAAAGGACCTGCCATGTGGAGCCCTCGTGCGCAGTGTGACCGCGCACGCTTTATCACGGAATGGCGCTTGCGCCTCGAAAACACGCCCAACCTCAACATTTGGCAGGACGAGGTAACGGAGATACTTACCGAAAAGGGCGAAGTGAGCGGTGTGCGCACCATTTGGGGAGCCACCTTCTTGGCACGCGCTGTAGTGGTGACGGCAGGTACTTTCCTTCGCGGTTTGATGCACATCGGACGTAAACAAGTCTCGGGTGGCCGCTGTGCCGAACCTGCTGCCGCTTTCCTGACAGAAAGTATCAATCGGCTGGGCATTCGTTCTGCACGTATGAAGACGGGGACTCCCGTGCGTATTGACAAACGTTCGGTCCATTTGGACGAAATGGAACTGCAACCAGGTGAAACAGACTTCCACCGTTTCTCTTACATCAGTCCCCTGCGTCCTCTTCCCCAACTCCCGTGTTGGACTACCAATACGAATGCAGAGGTACACGAGGTGTTACGCTCTGGTTTAGCTGACTCACCACTTTACAACGGACAAATCAAAAGCATCGGGCCACGTTACTGCCCAAGCATCGAGACAAAACTGGTCACTTTCCCTGATCGCGACCACCACCCGCTCTTTCTTGAACCCGAAGGGGTCGAAACGAACGAACTTTACCTGAATGGGTTCTCTTCAAGTCTACCGATGAATGTGCAGATTGAAGCACTGAAGCGCATTCCTTGTTTCCGTGATATTGTGGTTTATCGTCCGGGCTATGCAATTGAATACGATTTCTTCGACCCGACCCAACTCCACCACTCGCTTGAGACGAAACAAGTGCCAGGCCTCTTCTTCGCAGGACAGGTGAATGGTACAACGGGGTACGAAGAGGCAGCAGGCCAAGGACTCATCGCGGGCATCAACGCAGCCCTCAAATGCAGCGGTAACGAACCCTTTACGCTCCACCGCGACGAGGCTTACATCGGCGTACTCATCGACGACTTAGTAACGAAGGGCGTTGACGAACCTTATCGTATGTTTACCTCTCGTGCCGAATATCGTATATTGTTGCGTCAAGATAATGCCGACATTCGTCTTACGCCCTATGCAGAAAAGTTCGGTCTTGCCACCCCCGACCGCATTCAACGTTTCCACACGAAGAAGGCGGCTATCGATGAAATCATCAACTTCTGCAAGACCTACCCCATTAAGCCGAACGATATTAACGCTTTCTTGGAACGTGTAGGCACAACTCCTCTACAGCGCGGTTGCAAACTATTCGACTTGATTAATCGTCCACAACTCTCGCTACAAAATCTTTCTGATGAGATAGAAGCATTCAAAACATTCCTCGCTCAATTCTCATCTGACGCAGAAGAAACGATTGAAGCGGCCGAAATCGAAATGAAGTATCATGGTTATATCGCTCGCGAACGTGCTTTGGCCGACAAGATGCAGCGTCTCGAAAATATCAAAATTCGAGGTCACTTCGATTATAACAGTATTACCCAACTTAGCACCGAGGCGCGTCAAAAGCTTACGGCTATCGATCCCGAAACGTTGGCACAAGCCGAACGCATTCCTGGTGTTTCGCCCAGCGATATTAGCGTACTGTTGGTATTGATGGGGAGATAAAAGCCTCACCCCCTAACCCCGGCCTCACCCCCTAACCCCCTCTCCGACCAGAGAGGGGGAATAAGTTACCTTTCATTGCTCAGTATCCTTCTATCGCTTTTAATTATTACTTAAAGTAAAACTTTAATAATACGATTAAAAGGGGCAAAAAGGCGAGAATTTGGGGCAAAAACGAGCGTTTTCGTTCACGTTCCACGTGAAACAAGCCTATCTAAAGTATATCAAAATCAAATGTTTTATGAATAAAAAGTTGTTATTAGACAATTTGCGTACCGTCTACGACTTCCCAAAGCCTGGCATTCACTTCAAAGACGTTACCACCCTCTTCAAAAATCCCGCTTGCATCGACGAAATGACGCAAGAATTGGTCGAACTTTATAAGGATAAAGGCATCACCAAAGTGGTAGGTATCGAAAGTCGCGGCTTCGTAATGGGTGCTATCTTGGCACAAAAGCTCGGCGCTGGCTTCATCATGGCACGCAAGCCTGGAAAGCTTCCCGCTGAGACACGCAAGGCTACCTACTTAAAAGAGTATGGCTACGACACCATCGAAATCCACGCTGACGCTATCGAAGCCAACGACATCGTACTCATTCACGACGACTTGCTCGCTACAGGTGGTTCTATGCAAGCTGCTTACGACCTTGTACAAGCGTTCAAACCGAAGAAAACGTACATCAACTTCCTCATCGAGCTTCAAATGGAAGGACTCGAAGGACGTAAGTTCCTTGGCAAGGATTTAGACATCACGACACTTCTTACCATTAACGAATGAACGATCTACAAGCCTACTTAAAAGGCATCGTTAATAATCTGCCCGAAACACCGGGGTGCTATCAGTACCTCGATGATTCGGGCACGATTATTTACGTTGGAAAGGCCAAAAACCTTAAACGACGCGTTAGCTCTTATTTTAATAAGGACCAACAAACGCGCAAGACGCAAATGCTCGTTAAGCACATTCGCGACATACGTTACGTGGTGGTAAAAACGGAAGAAGACGCACTCCTATTAGAGAACAATCTTATCAAACGTTACAAGCCGCATTATAACGTATTGCTGAAAGATGATAAAACGTACCCTTCCATCGCTATTTCGAACGAATACTTGCCACGTATCTTCAAGACGCGTCAACGCGGCAAACGAGGAGCCACGTATTTTGGTCCTTATAGCCACGTGCCAACGATGTATGCTTTACTTGACCTTTGTCGCGAACTCTATCAGCCACGTCCGTGCCATACAGCCATGACCCGCGAAGGCGTTGAAAGCGGCAAATACGATGTTTGTCTCGACTATCATATTCATCGTTGTCAAGCCCCCTGTGTGGGCAAACAAAGTCACGAGGACTATATGCGCAATATTGAGGCATGTAAGGAAATATTGAAAGGAAACACCTCTGAAGTAGCACGACAGATGCGAGAGAGAATGATTTCCTTGGCCGCAGAATTACGATTTGAGGAAGCGCAGGTGATTAAGCAGCAGTACGACATAATCGAGAATTATCGTGCCAAAAGCGAAGTCGTATCGAACGTATTGCACAATATCGACGTTTTCAACATCGAAAGCGAAGAGAAAGTGGCTTATATTAATTACCTACACGTAGCCAATGGCTGTATCAATCAAGCTTTCACCTTTGAATATAAGAAGAAGTTGGACGAAACGGACGAAGAATTGCTTACACTCGGCATCATTGAGATGCGCGAACGTTATGCCAGTCAGTCGAAAGAGATTGTAGTGCCCTTTCATGTCGACCTACCCGATGAAATGGTCGAACAGACGATTCCACAGAAGGGGGATAAGAAGAAGTTGCTCGACCTCTCTAAGCTCAACGTGAAGCAATATAAATTCGACCGTCTGAAACAGGCCGAGAAGCTCAATCCTGAGCAAAAGCAGACGCGCCTGATGAAGGAGATACAGACCGATCTCGGACTGCCCAAACTTCCCCTTCACATTGAACTTTTCGATAATTCTAACATCAGTGGCGATGATGCCGTGGCAGCTTGCGTTGTGTTCGAACGACTCAAACCTGCCAAAAAGGAGTATCGTAAGTACAATATCAAGACAGTCGTTGGCCCAGATGATTACGCTTCGATGAAGGAGGTGGTACGTCGCCGTTACAGTCGATTAAAAGAGGAAGGGAAGCCTCTGCCCGACCTCATCATTGCCGACGGTGGACGCGGACAAATGGAGATGATTCGTGAGGTGGTAGAGGACGAATTGGGGTTGAGCATTCCCATTGCAGGCTTGGCGAAAGATGACCGTCACCGCACCCGTGAGATGCTTTACGGTTTTCCGCCCGCTGTGATTGGTATCAAACCCGAAAGTCAACTTTTCCGCACGCTCACGATGATGCAAGACGAGGTTCACCGCTTTGCGATCACTTTCCACCGCGACAAGCGTTCAAAACGCCAAATTGCCTCCGAACTCGACGCAATCACTGGCATTGGTCCAGCCACTAAAAAGGTGCTTTTACAGCAATTCAAGAGCGTCAAACGCATTAAAGAAGCTTCTCTCCCTGCACTCCAAACCTTACTCGGCAACACCCGTGGCGAGAAGATTTACAACAATCTGCATAAAGCAGAATAACGTTCAAACTCCAATTTGTCTGCCTAACGAGAATGAACATTAACGAATAATTAACAGAAAAATTAATGAAATAATTAATGTTCAATTAATGATAATTAATGTTCAAAACAACGCGCGAAGCGCGCCTAAACTTAAACGTTAACTATTTATGTTATGCGCTTCGCGCTTTGTTTTGAACATTAATTATCATTAATTGAACATTAATTATTCCATTAATTTTTTCGTTAATGTTCATTCTCGTTAGACAGACAAATTGCAGTTTATCAAAAAACTTACACGTTAAGTAACGGGCTTGCCATAAATAATCGTAAATTTGCCCTATGAGAGTAGTAATTCAGCGTGTAAAACACGCTTCTGTCACCATTGACGGACAATTAAAGTCAGCTATCCAACAAGGATACCTTATCCTTTTGGGCATCGAAGAGGCCGACACGCACGATGATGCCGATTGGCTGTGTCGTAAAATAACTGGTCTACGCGTCTTTGACGATGCAGACGGAGTAATGAACCGCAGCATTACTGATATTAACGGAGAAGCGCTCGTAGTGAGCCAATTCACGCTCATGGCTTCGTATAAGAAAGGCAACCGCCCCTCTTATATACGTGCCGCAGGACACGAACACGCCATTCCACTTTACGAATACTTCTGCCAAACGCTCAGCACAACGCTTGGCAAGGACGTCCAAACAGGCACTTTTGGCGCCGACATGAAGGTGGAACTCCTCAACGACGGACCCGTAACAATCTGTATGGACACGAAGAACAAAGAGTGATACCTTTATGGAAAGCAAAGACTCAACATTCACGCTCAACGAACTGCAAGCGCGCGTTGACGAATGGATACACCAATATGGTGTACGTTACTTCAACGAGCTTACCAACATGGCTTGCCTTACCGAAGAAGTGGGCGAATTAGCACGCGTCATGGCCCGCAAATATGGTGAACAATCGTTCAAGGAAGGCGAGAGTGACGATCCTTCTGAAGAAATGGCTGACATTCTGTGGGTACTCGTTTGCTTAGCCAATCAAACGGGTGTCAACCTCGACGAAGCCATACGACGCAGCTTTGAAAAAAAGACAAAACGCGATGCCACACGGCATCTGAATAATAAAAAGCTCAAGGATTAATGTGAGAATGTGAGAATGTGAGAATGTGCAAATGTGCAAATGTGCAAATTGTTACCTTTGTACGACTAAGAACTTGCATAGCAGGCACAAAAGGCGACCATTTGCAAATGTGCAAATTGTTACCTTTGCACGACTAAGAACTTGCATAGCAGGCACAAAAGGCGACCATTTGCACATTTGCACATTCTCACATTTGCACATTAACCACGCATTTGCACATTAGCACATTAACACATTAGCATATTACCACATTATCCCTTATGGAATTAAAGATCAACCGCAACGATGCTCCTCAAGAGAGCAAATACGAACAAGCTTTTGAGAAGTTCGATCTGAGTCAAACTGACGAACAAGTAAGTGCCGCCGTGCGCCAACTCGTGGCCAACAACCGCGACAAATACGATAACGCAGAGGTACTCAAACAACTCCTTTCTACCGTCGAACTCACCACACTCAAGGTGACCGACTCACAAGAGAGCGTGCTCCGCTTTACTGAGAACGTTAACCGCTTTGCCGACGAACACCCCGAACTCCCCCCTCTCGCCACTATCTGCGTCTACCCTAACTTTGCCAAAATCGTGAGCGAAAGCCTCGAAGCTGACGGAGTGAAGGTAGCCTGCGTAGTAGGCGGTTTCCCCTCTTCACAGACCTTTATCGAAATCAAAACCGCTGAGACGGCCCTCGCCGTACACGATGGTGCTGATGAGTGCGACATGGTACTCAGCGTAGGTACATTCCAAAGCGGCGACTACGAAACTTGTGCCGACGAGATAGCAGAAATCAAGGCTGCCTGCAACGAAAAGCCTCTCAAAGTTATCCTCGAGACAGGTGCTCTCAAGACGGCTGAAGCCATTAAGAAAGCCTCTATTCTTTCTATGTATGCAGGGGCCGACTTTATTAAGACCTCTACGGGCAAAATAGAGGTCGCTGCGACGCTCGAAGCCGCTTACGTGATGTGCAGTGCCATTAAGGAATATCACGCGCTTACAGGTCAATATATAGGCTTTAAAGCTGCGGGTGGCATTAAGACCACTGCCGAAGCTATCGACTTCTACACGGTTGTACGCGAACTCTTAGGCGAGGACTACATTAAGCAAGGCCTCTTCCGCATCGGCACAAGCCGCTTGGCCAACCTCTTGGTGAGTGACATTCTCGGCGAGGACGTTAAACCCTTCTAACGCCTACGAACATTAAGCTTGGCGCGCTTCGCGCTTGGAGGGAACATTAATTATCATTAATTGATCATTAATTATTTCATTAATTTCTTCATTAATTATTTCGTTAATTTTACTCGCAACAATAAAAGAAAAAATTAATGAGCATTAATGAAATAATTAATGAAGAAATTAACGAAGAAATTAATGATCAATTAATGATAATTAATGTTCCCCCAACGCGCGAAGCGCGCCAAACTCATAACATCAAAGTAAAACACGAAGCGCGAAACCATCCCATTGGTTTCGCGCTTCGCGTTTATTATATGTAGACATGTAGACGAATATTACAGATCGCGGTCTACCACAAAGTCAATGTAGCCTCGCAATGATTCTCGCACCTCAGCGTTCTGCCACGCATCGAGCAATTGAAGTGCCTCATTGTGCAACTCACGCATACGACGTTCAGCGTATTCTATGCCACCGTGTGACTTGGTGTAATCTACTAATTCTGCAATCTCAGCAGCCGAAGCCTCCCCACTCTTCACACGCGCAGCTAATTGCGTAACGTGTTCATTATCAGCGTGTTGTATAGCATAAATGACAGGTAGCGTGAGTTTACCTTCGAGCATATCGTTGCCTGTAGGTTTACCAATCTTACTGTCTTCGTAATAGTCAAAAATATCATCACGGATTTGGAAACAAAGCCCTACCAACTCGCCAAAACGTTTGGCGCGTGCCACGTAATCCGCATTGCCTCCAGCTGAGATCGCCCCCAACTCCGCGCAAGCCGCAAAGAGGGCCGCCGTCTTATGATAAATGATATGGAAATAAGCCTCCTCAGAGATGTGCTCCTTGCGAATATTTGCCAACTGATACACCTCCCCCTCAGACAGTGTACCCCCCAAACGTGAAATGATTTCGACCACGTGAATGTTGCTCGTCTGAGCCGCTTGAAGCAAGGAAGTAGAGAGCAGATAATCGCCCACCAACACAGCCACTTTATTGTCGTAAACGGCATTAACCGAACGCTGACCACGGCGTTCACCACTCTCGTCCACCACATCATCGTGTACCAACGAAGCCGTGTGTAAGAGTTCGAGCGTAACAGCCGAGCGCAACGAATTGACCGACACCTTGCCCAACTCCTTAGCCATCAACACTACCAACAAGGGGCGCATCATCTTACCTTGACGACGGCGCACATAGTCAAGCGCCTGACCCAGAAAATCATCTTCATGAGCCAGAGCAGCATCAAACAATTCTTTGTAAGCGGTTAATTCCTGTTCTACAGGTCGGCGTATAGCAGTTAATTTGTCCATATCGTTTTTTGGGTTGACGAGTTAACGAGTTGACAAGTTGACGATTAAGTTTGTCTTTGTTTACCTCATGATAAAAAGATAACTTACTTGTTAACTCGTTAACCTGTCAACTCGTTAACTTGTAAGCCCCAAGGGGCTTTTGGGGTACAAAAGTACGAAAAAGGCCGTGTTTACGAGAGTATTTATGTATTTTTGTGAACAAAATAAACAACTACACGCATGAAAACGCTCTATCTGCTCGACGCATACGCACTCATCTATCGTGCCTATTATGCCCTCATACGCTCTCCGCGCATCAACTCTAAGGGACAAAACACCTCAGCCGTTTACGGCTTTGTCAATACGCTCAACGACGTATTGAACACCGAAAAGCCCGATTTTATCGGCATCGCCTTCGACCCCGCGGGCGGCACCTTCCGCCACCGCGAGTATCCAGAATACAAGGCACAACGTGAGGCTACGCCTGAGGACATCAAGTGGGCCGTACCCGTTATTAAAGACATCATCAAAGCCTACAATATTCCCCTACTTGAAGTGGCCGACTATGAGGCCGACGACGTAATCGGCACGTTGGCCGTCAAGGGCGTGAGCGAAGGATTGGAAGTACACATGGTCACGCCTGATAAGGACTACGCACAGTTAGTGCGCCCCGGCGTGTTTATGCGCCGCCCAGGGCATGGCGCTGCGGGCATGGAGAAGTTGGGCCCAGCCGAAGTATGTGCGAAGTATGGCATCGAGAGCACGGAACAAGTGATCGACCTCTTAGGGCTCATGGGCGACACGGCCGACAACGTGCCGGGCTGCCCTGGCGTGGGTGAAAAGACAGCTGTCAAACTCATCAACCAATTCGGCTCGATTGACAACCTCCTCACTCACACCGACCAACTCAAGGGGGCGATGAAGAAGAAAGTAGAAGAGAATGTAGAACAAATCCGCTTCTCAAAGTTCCTCGTCACGATCAAGACGGACGTACCTATCCAACTCGACCTCGACCAACTGCACACTACCCCACCCAACCAAGAGGCATTACGCAAAATCTACGAAGAATTGGAGTTCCGTTCGTTCTTGAAGAAAATGGACGACAACAATGCCGAAAAGCAAAATAAAGCTAATTCATTAGGCGCTCTCTTTGACGCAGAGCCGAATGGTTTGTTTAGCAACGAAGTACAAACGCCTCACAAAACGCTTTCCGACATCGAACACGAATACGTTCTTATTGATAATGAGAAAGATGCGGCTAAACTTTGTGAAGAAATCATGACATTTCAAGAAGTCAGTTTTGACACAGAGACGACCTCCGTCGACGCTATCAGCGCCCAACTGGTCGGTTTGAGCTTCGCAGTAGCTGGCGGCAAGGCTTGGTACGTTGCCGTTCCACGTGAAACGGAAGCTGCACAACGCATGGTCGACATCTTCCGTCCTTTTTACGAGAGTGACACCATTCTGAAGGTGGGACAAAACATTAAGTACGACCTCACCGTGTTGGGCAACTATGGCATCAAGCTTCACGCGCCAATGTTTGACACGATGTTAGCCCATTACCTCGTACAACCCGAATTGCGCCACAACATGGACTACATGGCCGAGGTCTACCTCAACTATCGCACGATTCACATCGACGAACTCATTGGGCCGAAGGGACGCAGCCAAAAGAACATGGCCGACCTCGCCCCTATCGACATTCGCGACTACGCTTGTGAAGACGCTGACGTGACGCTCCGCCTCAAGCAACCTCTCGAAGAGGAGATGCAGAAGAATGAACTCACCCGCGTGTTCTACGACATCGAAATGCCGCTGATGCCCGTGTTGGCTAAAATGGAGCGCAACGGTGTAGTACTCGACACAAAGGCGCTGGCCGAAACGGGCAACCACTTCCGCCAACGCATGGAGCAATTGGAACGCGAGGTGTACGAACTCGCGGGACACCCCTTCTTGCTCACCTCACCCCGACAGGTGGGCGAAGTCTTGTTTGAAGAACTCAAGCTCAACGAGAAGGCGAAGAAGACCAAAAGTGGACAATACTCTACGGGAGAAGAAGTACTCGAAGGCTTGCGCGACAAACACCCTATTGTAGGCAAAATCTTAGCGCACCGTGCCTTGAAGAAGCTCATCAGCACCTACATTGACGCCCTCCCCAAGTTGATTAACCCCACGACGGGCCACATTCACACGTCATTCAATCAAGCCGTTACGGCTACAGGACGCCTCTCTTCGTCCAATCCAAACCTCCAAAACATTCCCGTGAGAGGGGACGACGGCCGCGAGATTCGCAAAGCTTTTGTACCCGAACCTGGTTGCATCTTCTTCTCAGCGGATTACTCACAGATAGAGTTGCGCATCATGGCTCACTTGAGTCAAGACGAACACTTGGTCAACGACTTCCGCGAAGGACGCGACATTCACGCTGCCACAGCTGCACGCGTTTTCCATAAGGAGTTGGAAGAGGTATCACGCGATGAGCGTCGCAAGGCCAAAACGGCTAACTTCGGCATCATCTATGGCATCTCAGCCTTTGGTTTAGCCGAACGCATGGAAGTGTCACGTACGGAGGCGAAAGAGTTGATTGACAACTACTTTGCTACTTATCCGAAGGTGAAGGAATACATGGAGAAGAGCGTAGAACTGGCGCGTCAACGTGGCTACATCGTCACGGAGTTTGGTCGCCGTCGTTACCTCTCTGACATCAATTCGCGCAATGCCGTTGTACGGGGTTATGCCGAGCGCAATGCTATCAACGCTCCTATTCAGGGCACTGCGGCGGACATCATCAAGGTGGCAATGATTCGCATTGACGAGCGTTTTGAACGTGAAGGCATTCAGTCGAAAATGATTCTTCAGGTGCACGATGAACTTAACTTTTCTGTCCTTCCTGAGGAGTTCGACCGCGTGAAACAAATCGTCATCGACGAAATGGAACATGCCTTCACCCTCAGTGTCCCCCTCCTCGCCGACTGCGGGAAAGGACAAAACTGGTTGGAGGCACATTAAGAAGCCTCTCCCCCTACCCCCTCCCCGACCGGGGAGGGGGAACAGGTTACTTTTACTTTTTGAACTCTCTGCTGGTTCTCAGTTATAAACCCAGCAAGAAAAGGTAACTTGTCCCCCCTCTCCTCAAGGAGAGGGGGTTAGGGGGTGAGGCCGTGTGCTAAAACTCCCTAAAGTTTGCCGTTACGCCCTTAAAGTTTGCAATGTATGGTTTAAAAAGTGTAACTTTGCACGCTACATTCAAAATTACACGACAACCCTATGAACAACATTTGTTGCATCGGACATATCACACACGATAAAATTATCACACCTCATACCGAGGCCGACTTGCCTGGCGGCACATCCTACTACTTTGCCCACGCAATGTATCACCTCAATGGGGGCAAGAACTTTCAACTCATTACGTCTCTCGCTCCCACTGACATGGCTGCCGTCGACGAACTGCGTCAAATGGGCATTCACGTGGAGGTAATTCCTTCGCGCAACACCGTATACTTTGAAAATAAATATGGTGAAAATCAGAACAATCGCACCCAGCGCGTACTCGCCAAGGCTGATCCTTTCCCCGTCGAAAGCCTCAGCCACGTAAAGGCCAGCATCTACCACCTCGGTTCACTCCTTGCCGACGACTTCTCTACCGACGTGATTCGTTCTCTCAACGGCCGTGGTGTAGTGAGCGTCGACTCACAGGGTTACCTACGTGAGGTGCGTGGCGAAAAGGTATATGCCGTCGATTGGGCCAATAAGTTGGAGGCACTGAAGTACATCGACGTTCTGAAGGTCAACGAGTACGAAATGGAAGTGCTCACGGGGCAGAACGAGCCACATGATGCCGCCCTTCAGCTTGCAGAATGGGGTGTAAACGAGGTGTGTGTCACCTTAGGCGACTTAGGTTCGGTCATACTTGAGAACAATCACTTCTACGACATTCGTCCTTACAAACCTACAGCCGTAATCGATGCCACAGGTTGTGGCGACACTTACTCTACGGGCTACCTTTATATGCGTTCGCGTGGAGCTTCACCCGACGAGGCAGGTCAATTCGCCTCTGCCATGTCGACCCTCAAACTTGAACACACTGGGCCTTTCTGCCAAACGGAAGACGATGTGTGGAGAATGATTAAATAGAGTCTACTTAACACTTAATAATTAGGGGGGCGGGTCCTCACCTGGGGGCGACGCGTCCCCGCGTCGGCATTTGCTTGACAAGGCTCGATGCCTTGACAAGCAAATACATAAATATCCATATTTCAAGTATTGCCAATTTGGGGCCTCGAGCCCCAAGTTGGCAATGCCGACGCGGGGACGCGTCGCCCCCAAGTGAGGACGCGTCGCCCCCAGGTGAGGATGCGCCCCCCAATTAGGCTGACAAGCTGCAATTTATCCATTAGATTGTCTTATATTACAAACAAAAAAGAGTGTGTGTCAAACAAAATGCTTGTTTACGACACACACTCTTCTTATTTATACACAAGGATTAATAATCCTCCGAAGTATCCCAGTATTCACTGGCACCAAAGTCGTCAGACTCACGTGAGAGTTGACTTTCGCCTGGGGCAGTTACACTGCCATCTACTCCACTACCAGGACTTAGAGCCAACATCTGCTGCATATCGAGCAATACTACCTGAGAGGTAGGACTAATATATCTTTTCTTCATATTCATTTGTTACTTAACGATTACCTTGCGGCCATTATTAATGTAAACACCTCTCTGAGTAGGCTTTTGATTGAACTTAACACCGTCGATGCCATACCAGTCGCCATCTTCAACGTCGTCAGTTGCTATCTGAATGAAGCCGGTCGTTACACCGTCTTCAAATTCCATGCTGATAGCGCGTGTACCGTCACCCGTAAAGACATCGTTGGTGAGCAATTGCAAGTAAGCACTATGAGCCTTCAAAGCATACTTAGCAGCCAAAGGATACCAAGCTATCACACCCTTCTGTTGAGAGAGAATGAAGTTGGTTTTATCACCCTCAGTCGTCTCAACTTCAGTAATCTTCGTGAGACCCTTAAGGTTATTACCAGTCAGTGCTTCAGGCGTAAGATTAAAGAGAGCGGGCACATAGAAAGTCTCGTTAGCAGTACCCTTCAACATTAAGCCCTCACCAGCAGGTGTTGTTTCAACTTGCGTCATTGTCAGCACGCCAGCATTGTTAGCCGTAGCAGCAAAGCCGCTTGCGTAGTGAGCCGTAAGGTCGCTGATGTTAGAGAAGTCGAGCACGTTGTCACTTGCGTATGACATAATACCCAAACCATTCATCGTAACCTTATCGGCCATGCGAATGCGCAGTTGATTCTTTGTGCTGCTAAGGCTGTTTCCACTAACTGAAGGAGTGAGAATCGCATTATTGCCTTCACTTGTGAAAGGTCCTGTTCTGTCATTTCGGTATTGCAATGTCTGAGAGTCATTGCCTTGATAGACCCTGAAATTGCGACCACCTCCATAGCTATCTCCACTCACTTCTTTAACGTAAACGATTAAAGCAAGATTGCTAACGCCATCATAGTCAAATGGCTTAGAAAGTTCAATGGTAGTCCATTGGTTATTTTCGAATAGCTTCTTACCATCATACACTTTGTCTGCCTCTGTTACTGAAATCCAATCTTTAACACCCTCGAATTTAGTCTTATCGGTCTTAACCAGATAAATTTCAATCGCATTATCGCATTTATTGTCATCAGTTTTGAAGAAGTCAAGGCTCATAATAGTACCAGCCTTCTTTCCCAGTTCTTCGGCCGTGTAAATTTGTTGCGTCAGATTATAATAGTACCAATTATGGAAAGGCAAACTTTCACTTGTATTATTGCCCGAACCAATCAACAACTTGGTAGTGGGTTCAAAGCTGCAAACGTTACTCCAATCGCTCTCTTGGCTTCCATAGACGGCCTTCACACGAACGTAATATACTTGATCTGCTGAGAGATTTTCAAGTGAAACAGTTTTTGCGTTTTCGACGTCGATATGCGCTGCACTTTCAAAGGTCTTGTCGGTGCTGTACGCTACTGTCCATTTCGCAGCATAAGTATCTTTCCACGTTACAGTAGCGGTTGTCGCCGTTACATTTGTGCAACTCAATTCAGTAGGCGTTGAATAGTACACATTGAATGACACCTCCTTCGTACCAGTATAGTTACCCTTACCCGTAACTGTCAACGTATAATCACCACCCTCCTTAACAGTAGTAGGATTGGTCACAAAGGTGTAATCCTTATCCTCACCTTGCGCCAACGTAATAGACCCATACTTTACGGTAGGTGTCACATTGATAACATCGCCTGTATAGGGCTTATCATTAACCGTTATATTGCAACCATTGATATCATAAGGCACAATCTTAAAGGACTTAGTTAACCTTCCACTGTAACGGCCAATACCTTCAACCGTGATTGTATAAGTGCCAACATTGGTACATCCTTCGCTATAAGTTACCTGATAGTTAGATCCCGCCTCAAGTACATTCGAATTCAATGTAACAACAGGAGCGGGGTGTTGTACTTTGCCATTATAGCTCAAATCCGTTATATCAGCAATCGTAGCACCTGCGGTAGCTATGTCAGTAAGTTCACTGGCATACGTAGCAGAAATGACAACATCGTCAGTGAAGTCTGTCAGGGTGTGTGTGCCTTCTTTAGTACCAGCATTGCTAATCTTACCATTATTTACTGTATAGTGATCCCAATATTTACCTTCGGGTACGGTGCAATCAAGTGTTACAACAACGCCACTTTCGTATAGATTTTCATTGTTCCATACGTAAGTAGGTGTAGTAGGCAGTGTTAATGTTACACCCTCTGTAGCCGTTATCTTTGCTACTGTTGTAGCACCCGTTTGGTCTGTACCCGTAGCAACACCATTAGCACCGACGCCACCAGTCGTAGTTGTAGTGTGATAGTTATCTCTTAATGTTGAAGTAGAATTATTCTTTCCTACAATAGAGCCTACAAACGAAGTACCTTGTACAATTCCAGCATTAAAACAATCGGTTACTCTTGTATAACTTGAAAAGCCAACAATGCCACCATAATATTGGCTTTTGGAATTATTACCCTTAACGCTGGCCGTGTTAACGCAACTGCTTATGGATTTATAATAGATGTACCCAGCAATACCGCCATGATACATTCCATCAACCCCATCTGCTGTCTTAATAGCTCCACTAACTTTACAATTAGATATAGTCGTTTCACTTGCATGTCCACAGATGCCTCCTACATAATCTTTTGCAGTAATATCGCAATTTTCGATAATTACATTTTTAATAGTTGCTTTATATGCTCTGCCAAACAAACCTTGGTATGTTCCCTCTGCTTGGTTGATCAACAAGCCTTTGATGACTTTATTGTCACCGTCGTAGATACCCTTGAATGGTGTATTACTACTATTTCCGATAGCTGTATGTTCATCGGACAGAGTGATATCAGCACTCTGCTTGTAGTATCCATCCAGACGTGAACCTGTATTGACAATGCTTGCTAATGCCTCCAAATCCTCAGCGGTTTCAATCAAATAGGGGTTTGAAGCACTATTAGCTGCTGAAGCATCCTGAAGTGGGAAGTCAACGATATTGAATGTTTTAGTTTGCGTACCCTTGTAGTTGTTGATACCCTTTATTGTGATTGTAGCCTCGCCAATAGCCGTGTTATTGCTACCCTCTACAATATAGTCAGTGCCTAAAACAAGCGAAGTTTCACCGTTGGTCATCGTGATAGTGGGGACAACACCCACATTACCCAACCAACGCATGTCGGGTATGGCAGCAATCGTAACGCCATTGACGTCAGTAGCATCATTGTTGCTTACAAGAGCTGAGATGGTCACATCTTTGTCCGTTATAGTCAACTTGTGTGTACCGTCAGCAGTTGTTAAGTCAGAAAGCGTACCACCCTCACAAGCATACGATACAAATGTCACATCGGTTTGATCAGGTGTCAAGGTCAATGTCCAGTCACCTTTTGTACAATACTTTTTACCACTGATTGCACTGGTGACAACAGTTCCTTCTGCAATATCAATTTTACTGATATGCTCACCTGTAGTGACAGCGTACGCTACTTCTCCATATCCTCTGTAGTCATTAGAGCTTGAAGAAGTGCCGAACGCCTTTATAGTACTTCCATTTGGATAATAGCAATGGTCATAATTGTGTACAGAATACACCTCACCAGCAATGGCACCCACGAATTGATTGCCATTAACCACACCTGTATTTAAACAGTACTTAAATTTATTACTACGACTGTTATCCCGACCTACGATACCACCATGATTTTGTCCGTCACCTGATATATTGGCAGCATTTTCGCACGAAGTTATGACAACATCAGAATTCGCAGCGCCTACGATACCACCATAATTGTCATTGCTGACTGAGGTTGAAATGGTTCCGGTTACGGTACAATTCGTGATACTTGTTGATGTGGCAGATCCAGCAATACCACCATGTCCGCTTGCATCGCTTTCCGTTGCACTGATATTACCCCTAACATGGCAATTCTCAATGGCAGTGGACGTCGACGCATAACCTACAATACCACCCGTATATTGTTTGCCCGTAATATTACAATTAGCGAGTATCACATTCTTAATCACTGCATTATAAGCATATCCAAAGAGACCTTGATAGTTACTATTAGGCGCGTTGACAATTAATTTGCTAATTGTCTTGTTATTGCCATCATAAGTACCCTTAAAATTTCTGGAATTACCTTCAAAGTATCCACCGATAGATGTATGCGCAGCGGTTAAAGTAATATCGGCATTCTGTTTAAAGGTTTTGCCTAAAGCATCGTGGCCACTATTCACATAGGCAGCCAAACGCTCTAAGTCGCGCTCATCATTGATGAGGTACACCTTACTCTCACCTTCGCCTTCTGTTTTAAATACATAGCCATCCAAATCTTCACCTTCCATGACACTGAAAGTGCGTGTTGTGGTTCCCGCGTAACCACCACTATTACCCTCTTTAGCCGTAAAGCTAATCGTATAATCGCCAGCAGCTGCTGGTGCGTTGGACGAAAGCGTCACCGTATAGTCTGTATCCTTGGTCAATTTGCCGCTATTCGTCTTCAGCTCATAGGCCAAGCTCACTTCTTCGCCATTATTATATGGATAGCTATCGTTTAGCCCTGTAATCCAAACAGACTGATAAAATTGATAGCCCTTAATTTCGCGTTTCAAATATAATTCATCAGCTGGAGCCGTATTCGCCACTTGGTAGCAACCATATTCTTTAGCGATGTACTTATTATTTACTGCTATTTTGTTGACGTAATAAAGGCTATTAACTCTCTCATTAGAAAAAATACCATAAGCATTCCTTGGATTCATGTAAGTAATATTGGTATAGGAACCATTCTCCAGACAGTTTTCAAAGTAACTATAACCATAACCATATCCACAAAAACCGCCCGCGCTGCGACGATCGTCGCTACTCGTGTTGATGATTTTACCAGCAAATACACTATTGGTAAAATATAAGTTATTTCGATCGCTATAGCAAATGTTACCAACAAAACCTCCAGCCCAGTCAGCACTGGTGGTAATGGTTGCTTTAACTACACAATTTTTGATGTATGAACTGTTATAATCACCATCTACCCAACCTACCAAACCTGCAGCATATTTGCTTGCAGATGTAATTTGACCTGCAACGGTTAGGTTTTGAATAGTTGCTTGTTTTATAAGATGGAACGGAGCCACACCTTGATTGTTTTTATTATCATCGGTGGCTGTGCTTGTGATATTGGCGGTAAGCGTGTGATTATCGCCTTCGAAGATACCTCTAAAGGGTCTGTCACCACTTTCATCACAAACGCCCACCATGGTTGAAATGGTAATATTGTTGGTTAGTTTAACGTACTTTCCATAATAATCGATACCACCTTCTACCGATTTTGCAAAGAGATTCCAATCGTCAGTAGTATTGATAAGGTAGGGTTCATCTTTCGTTCCCGTACCGCTTATATTCTGAGCAACTTCAAACTGATGAGTCAGCGTACCGCTATAGCCATTGGCGGTATTGCTTGTTACGGTCATTGTGTATCGGCCCACTTCCTTTACTGGACTGGGCGAGAAACTAACGCTGTAATTTTCAGACGACACCGTGTTGCCGTCCATATCCTTCACCGTGGGAGTCACAGTGATGTCTTCGCCTGTATAGGCCCAGAATGTGTTGCACTCAATGCTACCAGTACTTAGGTTTTTGATGTCAAAGACGGGGACTACTTTATCTCCCTTCTTTTCCCAACCCTTACCAAGTTTATTTAGTAGCTCACTATCTGTCATATTGCCAATAGCAGTGCCTTGTTCTTTACCTAAAGGCGTAGTATAATAATTATTGGTATTGACATCACTTTTGTATGCAAAGGTATAGCTATTATCAGTAGCAACTGTCAGCTGTGTTGGGGCAAAGAGACAATTGCTGATTTTCATCGAACTGCTGTTAGAATTACGTTGGCCAACAAATCCAGAACACCCGTCAGCATCAGCTCCTTGCAAACTACCATCAAAGCGGCAATTGTTGATGTTGATATTACTATCATAACTATAGCCTACAAATCCTGCATTGCATGAATAAGAGCTTTTTTTAGTGCATACAATATCCACACTGCTCCAACAATTGTAGATATTCAGTGTACCCCATCTGTGATAACCCACAAGACTTGCTACGTAATAACTATTCGAAGTAATCTTACCCGCAATGTGTAATCGTTTGAAAGTACTTCCACCTACATAACGAAATGGAGCGCAGTACGAGCTACCATCAGTTGTCAGATTGAGCGTCATCGTATGACCATTACCATCAAAGACACCTTTAAAAGCATTGGTGTCATCATTCTTTCCGGCCATTGAGGTAACATGAATGTCGGCAGTAAGCTTATAGTTTTTGTAGCGATACTGGCCTCCTTTGTCGTTAATATAGCTGACAAAGGTTTCCCAATCAGCGTCACTGCCAATTAAATAGGGGTCGGCAGCAGTTCCGCTACCCGAAAGCGTCCCCTCGTCCGCCCTCGCACCAATGCTGGCGAACATGACAAGTAGCAACGTCATTGCTGCCCTTGCCAAAAAATGAAGTCGTTTCTTTTTCATATTAAACATGTTTTCGTTAAAATTTATTTGCAAAAGTATATCATCACGAACGTTTAAAGTGTCCGATTGCTTGTACTATGTGTCCGATTGCCCCCAAATAGTTGTCCGATTGGTACCAATCGGACACTCTTATTAACACAAATAACATTAAATGAAAAGCTGAATAACTCCAAAAAAGCGCCTTTTCATCGCAACTTTCGACAGAAATGAACATTAAAGCGCGCTTCGCGCTTTGTTTTAACATTAATGTCTCATTAATCGACCATTAATCTTTTCATTAATCGACCATTAATCTTTTCATTAACTCAAGTTTCGGATTCAGCCCGCTCATACTAAATCCGAAACTAAAATAAACTATATTCCACGAAAAACGGGCTGCGCGAATCACTTCGCACAGCCCGTCAAATGAAAAAAATTACTTTAACTTACAGGGCTACCTACTCCCTGCAAGAGGGTAAAGGATTGGAGCATAAGGGCAGCTATGCTGCTTACCTCCAGCCTTTATGCTTATCTACATGCAAGATGCGTGTACGCGCACGCACCTCGCATGATGAGATTAGTCTTCGTCAGCCGACCAGTTGTCGCTGTCCCAAGCCTTACCGTTAGACCATACGTCGTCGGTCTTATTATCGTGTGTAGCCTTCTCTGTGATAGAACCGCAAAGAGGCTGCAATGCTTCAAGATAGCAGATTGAAGTGCTTGCGGGAGCTATATATTGTTTCTTCATTGTTACAAACGTTTAATGTGTTTCAGTTAATTACTTTACGATATACTTCTTACCATTCTGAATGTACAAGCCACCCTTTACAGCCTTCACTACACGACGACCAGAAAGATCGAAGATAGGCGCGTTGGCATTGACATTATCCGTAGCTACATTGTTGATGGCAGTTACGTTGCCGAAATTCAATGCAATAGATGAGCCCGTTGTATCCATAAAGAATGCGCGGTTGGCAGGGATGGTTGTGGCAGTAGGTTCAAAGAAACCTACTTCTGTTTCCGCTGCTTTATTCTTACCAAATACCAAGTACTTAGTCTGTGCGTCAGTGATATCCTTAGCGAGCAAAGTACCCTGCAAAGCGCTAGAGCTAGCAGCACCTTCCACATCGCCAATAGTCAGAACGGCCTTTGCTGCAGCGTTATCGCTAACGAGGAGTATACCATTTTCCTTTGCAAAGCTTGTAACCTCAGTCATTACAGTTTGACCGTTAGCAGGTTCAGCAGCAGTGTAAGCCTTAGCACCACTTACTGCGCTTACGCCGAAGGGGAGATAAGCTGTAGCGTATGACTTGCTTTCTACAGTATTGAGAGCTACTTCAATTTCTGTAGCAGGGTCAATCGCCCATGTTACTTGATTGTAATAACCAGGTTGGCCTTCCCATTTGTCAATGCCACCATTTGATTCCAAATTCATACGGCCATTATTGCCATCACGCAATACGAAGCCCTCTGCCGTACCACTTGTATTAACACTGATGCTATACAAACTGCCTTGAGTCAGATCTGCAGTCATGGGCGTTACAGGATTATCTGTACCTGCCAAAGCACCAAGATATGCTTGAGCATTAACATTGTAAAGTTTTACGCCATATTGGTTAGTACCTTCCTTTACAACAGGAACGAACTTCCATACAGTAGAGGCATTTCTCATCTTTTCGGCTGCAGCAACACAAGCTACGCTAGTGGCATCTGCAGCAAGTACAGATTTCGCTCTTGAAGTGTTGCAGTTGGTAATTCTGTAATAGGTTTTGCCAAAATAAGTCTTTGCAGCTTCGATAAAAGCGTCTTCATTCTTCTGGGTTTTGTTTGCCTCCCATGTAGAAAGTTCGCTCGAACACGCTGTTGACACACCTGGAATATGGCGGAAAGCATCCACATTCGTAGTTCCAAAGAATACACTAACATCATACTTAGCGCTTGACAAATCACTCACAGGAATAAAATAAAAGGCATTACCTTTTGTTCCTGTTGTTGATGCGTCATTCTTCCAATATGACAAATGGCAGCCACCTCCATCAGAATTATTCCACCAGTAGTCACCGTCTGATTTGCCATGGAATTTAACGCAATAAGCTGTTGACGTTGCAGTTGAGCTGGCAATATCAAAACTCTTAGCAACATCGTCCGTACCTGAGGCATCATACATTTTTGACCAATTAGATACACCAAGCACTTTAGAGGTTCCTTCGCCCTTATTGTAGAACTTATAACCATTAGTAGCATCGCCTACAATACACCACAGCCCCTTTTCGGTTGTGGGAACAGCTTCATTGTTCAGCAATAATCCGTTGCCGTTAGTATAGCCGTCTTCTGTGTTGAGATAACCAGCCTTTGGGTGATAGTCATCTGTATAAGCGACTCTAATAAGATACCATTGGGTGTTGCTGGCCCAGGTTCCATCACTTGGTGCATCAGAGAACTTAAGACTCTGCGCACTTGCCGTTACCCCTACAAATGCGAGGAGAAGCGACAGCAAGAAAGTAAATTTCTTCATGCTTTTGTCTGTTTTTGTTAGGTTTATAAAATGTTAATGTTTTTCAAAAGTTTTGTTCCCTATTAAGTTGAATATGAGCGCAAGCGTTCTAGGGCGTTGCGCATAAAGGAATCACACAGATCAACTACACTTCACGTTGATATGTGCTTAATACGCGTGTAAGAATAGCTTTTTCTGTGTCCGCTGCAAATGTACGCACCATTTGTAAAAAAACCAAACGGGGGGGGGTAAAATATGTTAATATTTCATTCATTCTTTCTTTTTTGACATACTCACTCTAAAAAAGCACTAAAAAAGATGCACTATATGGCTCCATGTAGGAAGCAGAATTAGTCACTTTACTTATGTTTTAAGACATGGCGCAAGTATTAAACAAAATATACATATGGTGTTCCACTTTAAGACCGTTAAATCAGCTATCAAGCAAGAATAACAACATAAAGGGGTAAAGCTTTTGCCCTTTTAGGGCGCGACTGCTCCAACACGCGATACCCAGGGTGTCGCTTCGCTTGCCCTGGGCTATGTGCTACATTGGGCTTTTATTGACATCATCGGCTGCGGCTCAGCAATTCAAGCAAACTTGATTGCATTCGCCTTGCACGATGATTCAGCCCGCCCTTGCTAAATCTGAAACTTCAGTTAATGATTAGATTAATGAACAAGATTAATGGTCGATTAATGGAACATTAATGTTAAAAAAGCGCGAAGCGCGCCTTAATGTTCATGGTGTCAAATCCGTGCGAAATCGCCGATGAGTTATCGTCCACTGGCCTGTGGAAACACGTCCACTGGCCAGTACACATGTTTCCACTGGCCCGTGGAAACATGTCCACAGGCCAGTGGACGATAACTGATCAGCGATTATTCGACCACCATTCGGCAGACTTTCGACAACATATAGTCCATATAACCCCTTAAAATTTTGGCATTCGCAAATATTTGCGATACTTTTGCAGTATCTATGAATTTGACATCAATTATACGTCCCGTATTCAATAGCCGACTGCGGGCTATTGAACAATACGACAGTCACGCTGAGGACATTCAGCGCACTGTACTTGATAGTCTGCTGCAAAGAGCAGCCGACACGGAGTGGGGACAGCGCTATAAATACGCCTCCATTCACTCTTACGAAGAATTTGCAGCTACCGTACCCGTCAACACCTACGAGGAATTGAAGGGCTACATCGACCGTATGCGCCACGGCGAACGTAACGTCTTGTGGCCCGGACAGGTAAAGTGGTATGCGAAGTCGTCGGGCACGACGAACGATAAGAGTAAGTTTATACCCGTAAGCCAAGCGGGCCTTCACGATACGCACTACCAAGGCGGTACAGATGCCGTAGCACTCTACTTACACAACAATCCACTGAGCCGCCTCTTCGACGGTAAAGCCTTGATATTGGGCGGTAGCCACGCGCCTAACTATAATGTAGCCAACTCGTTGGTGGGCGACTTGAGTGCCATTCTGATTGAAAATATCAACCCGTTGGTCAACCTCGTGCGCATTCCGCCTAAAAAGATTGCCTTGCTGAGCGACTTTGAGGAGAAACGCGACCGCATTGCCGAGATTGCTATCAAGAAGGACGTGACCAACCTTTCGGGCGTTCCGTCGTGGATGATGGCTGTCATCACCCGTGTGCTCGAGCTTTCGGGTAAGCAATACTTGGACGAGGTGTGGCCCAACTTGGAGGTGTTCTTCCATGGTGGCGTGGCCTTTACGCCTTATCGTGAGCAATATCACAACCTCATCCGATCGCCCCGTATGCACTATATGGAGACGTACAATGCCTCTGAGGGCTTCTTCGGCCTACAGAACGACCCACTCGACCTCTCTATGCTCCTGATGATCGACTATGGCGTGTTCTTTGAATTTATACCACTCGATGAGGTAGGCAAGGAGCACCCCACAGTGTTGCCCCTTTGGGCGGTCGAGAAGGACAAGAACTATGCCATTGTTATCAGTACGACGTGCGGCTTGTGGCGCTACCAGATAGGTGACACAGTGAAGTTTACGTCTACCAATCCTTATAAGTTCATTATCAGCGGCCGCACGAAGAGTTTTATCAATGCCTTTGGCGAGGAACTCATCGTCGACAATGCCGAGAAGGGACTGCACGAGGCGTGCCGCCAAACGGGTGCTGTGGTGAACGAATACACGGCCGCTCCCGTGTTTATGAACAACGAAGGGAAGTGTCGCCACCAATGGGTAATAGAGTTTGAGAAGGCTCCAGCCGACATGGCATTGTTCACACGCTTACTCGACGAGGCGCTGCAACGCATCAACTCTGACTATGAGGCCAAACGTTACAAAGACATCACCCTGCAGCAGCTTGAGATCATTCCAGCTCGCAAGGGCCTCTTCAACGATTGGCTCAAGAGCAAAGGCAAATTGGGCGGTCAACACAAGGTGCCAAGACTGAGTAACAACCGCGATATTATAGAACAGATCATAGCTTTAAATATTAGAACATCCCTTTAAACTGATGCTGAAACGCTATATACAATTTCTACTCGTCACGCTCTGCGGCCTCATTACTATGGGCTGCGCCAACCCTGGTTCGGGGCCTGACGGCGGGCCGTATGACGAGAATCCTCCCCGCATTGTGCAACTATCGCCGGCCCTTGGGGGCACGAACGAGAAGGCTAAGAAGGTGACCATCACCTTTGACGAGCTGATTAAGGTGGAGAATGCACAAGAGAAGGTGACTATCTCTCCACCTCAAATCGAAATGGCGGAGATTAAGACCTCTGGCCGCCGTATTAGTGTGGCCTTGCAGGACTCGCTTAAAGCGAATACGACCTATACCATTGACTTTAGCGATGCCATTGTCGATAGCAACGAGGGCAACCCGTTGGGCAACTTTACGTACTATTTCAGTACGGGTGCGCAACTTGACACGATGGAGGTGGCAGGGCACGTGCTCATGGCGCAAAATCTGGAACCTGTAAAGGGCATTTTGGTAGGGCTGCACCGCAACTTGGCTGACTCTGCCTTTACTACCCTCCCCTTCGACCGCGTGGCGCGTACCGACGGCAATGGTCACTTCTGCATCAAGGGCGTAGCCCCTGGCTCGTACCACATCTATGCTTTGAAGGACGTTGACGGTGACTTTAAGTACGCGCGTGGCGAGATGTTGGCCTTTAGCCGCCAAGAGATTACGCCTTCTTCTTTCCCCGACGTGCGCCACGACACGCTATGGGCTGACACGGTGCATATCGATACGATTAAGGCCGTGTCGTACACGCACTACACGCCTGACGACGTGGTGCTCTTGGCCTTTAGCGAACAGAGTCAAGTAAGGCAGTTGCTCAAGTCGAAGCGCGAACCGGAACGTTTCACTACTTACTTTACCGCACCGTCGAAACACGTTCCGACAGTGCGTGGCCTCAACTTCGACGCGACGAATGCCTTTGTAGAAGATCGTTCGGCTGGTAACGATACGATTACGTACTGGCTGCGCGATACGGCGCTCGTCAATCGCGACACGCTGACAATTGCTTATACCTACGAGGCCACGAACGACTCTACGCTGCAAACGTACTTACAGACGGACACGCTCGACCTCGTACCACAATTCTCATACGAACGCCGCCAGAAGTTGGCGGCTGAGGAATTGGCAAAGTTTGAGAAGGGACGCGCCAAACGTCATAAGCAGGGTGACTTTAGTCAAGAGACTCCGCCCATTAAACCGCTTGATGTGAAGTGTACCATCTCTACTTCTATCGGGCCGGACGAGAATCTACACTTCACCTTGCCCGAACCGGCAACGCGTGTTGATACGACCCTATTCCACCTCTTTGTAAAGCAAGACTCGACGTATCACGAAGCTCCCTTCCGACTGACACGCGACTCGCTCACGATGTTGCGCTACACGCTGCGCGCAGAGTGGCGACCGAAGCAGGAATACGTGCTGAACGTTGACTCTGCTGCTATCAGTGGACTTTCGGGATTGGTCAACAAGCCCCTCGACCTCAAGTTTACGATTGCTGACGAGACAAGTTACGGCTCGCTCTTCCTCCTACTCCCCGATGCGGACTCTACAGCCGTTGTGCAACTCATGCAAGCGGACGATAAGGTGGAGAAGCAGTTGCCCATTCGTGACGGCCGCGTTGACTTCTTCTACCTCAAACCGGGTAAATACTACGTGCGCCTCTTCAACGACCGCAACCATAACGGCCGTTGGGACACGGGTTCCTACACCGCTGGCCTACAGCCCGAAGAGGTCTACTACTACCCTCAAGTGTTTGAAGTGCGCGCCAACTGGGACATTGAACAGACTTGGCGCCTCACTGACCTTCCGCTCACGCAGCAAAAGCCACGCGCCCTTATCAAACAAAAGGAGGACGCTAAGAAGACGCCCAAGAGCCGCAACGCTGAACGCGAACGAAAGAAGCGGGAGGGGTAGGGTTTTTTAATGTGCAAATGTGAGAATGTGCAAATGTGCAAATTGTCGCCTTTGTACGCGCATTTACAAAAAACATTCTTACATTTGCACACCTATACATAAACTCAGCAAAATAAGGCGACAATTTGCACATTCGCACATTTGCA
>OGJJ01000217.1_pt1 | contig 53848 bp, 41 predicted proteins | sample 1572081 | NCBI WGS metagenome assembly OGJJ01 (sample SAMEA2582122, study PRJEB24529) | metagenome | biome: Human gut stool | place: China | collected 2011
GTTTTGGTAAGATCGTTTTCGTTATCCGCAAGGATTTCGAGGATCAGTTCCGCGAGAAAATCCTCTCTAAGTACGAGGGCCATATCCCAGCAGAGCTTTGCTTCCAGTCTTTGGATGCACTCCCAGAAGGATTCAGCGTACCTGAGGGTCGCGAGAAGCCATGGGGTACCAACCACGCAGTGTTGATGGCAAAGGACGTTATCAAGGAGCCTTTCTGCGTAATCAACTGCGATGACTTCTACAACCGTGACTGCTTCATGGTTATCGGCAAGTTCCTCTCTGAGCTTCCAGAGGGTAGCACCAACAAGTATGCTATGGTAGGTTTCCGCGTAGGCAACACCTTGAGCGAGAACGGTACAGTAGCTCGTGGTATCTGCTCTAAGGATGAGAACGAGAACCTGACAACTTGTGTAGAGCGCACCGAGATCATGCGTATCAATGGTGAGGTTTCTTACAAGGACGAGGAAGGTAAGTGGGTTGCTGTAGGCGACAACACTCCTGTATCTATGAACGTATGGGGCTTTACTCCAGATTACTTCGCTCACAGCGAGGCTTACTTCAAGGAGTTCCTGAGCGATCCTAAGAACATGGAGAACAAGAAGGCTGAGTTCTTTATCCCATTGATGGTCAACAAGCTCATCAATGAGGGTACATCTACCGTTAAGGTACTCGATACCACCAGCAAGTGGTTTGGTGTAACTTATGCAGCCGACCGCCAGAGTGTAGTAGATAGAATCCAGAGTCTCATCGACGAGGGTGTATATCCTAACAAGCTCTTCTAATTCTATTAGATGGATATTCAATTAGATATTTTAAACGAAAAGGAAGCCGCTATTCTCCGAGAGACGATAGCGGCTTCTCAGCATATTGTCATCTGTGCCCACAAGTCACCGGATGGCGATGCTATTGGCTCATCTTTGGGATGGGCTTATTTTTTGCGCTCTCTGGGTAAGAAACCTGTCATCTGTGTGCCTGATATGATACCGGATGCCCTTTCCTGGTTGCCTGGTAGTGATGATATCGTGAGATACGACAAGTATCCCGACAAGGTGCAGCAGGCTTTTGATGAGGCTGATCTGGTATGCTGCGTGGATTTCGGCAGCACTGGCAGACTGGATGAGATGGATCATGTGCTTGCTGGCTGCAAGGCACAGCGTGTTGTCATTGACCATCATCTGGCTCCTAACCTGGAGGCTAAGCTGATGATTTCGCAGCCTCATGTCAGCAGCGCCAGCGAACTGGTGTTCCGTGTGATATGGCAGTTGGGTGGTTTCCCTGAGTTGGATAAGACCTGGGCTACCTGCGTATATTGCGGTATGATGACTGATACGGGTGGATTCACCTATAATTCTACCAATCCGGACATCTACTACATCATCTGCCAGCTGCTTACCAAGGGTATCGACAAGGATAAGATTTATCGCAACGTCTTCAACAATGCCCGTGTTTCTGCAGTCCGCTTCCGCGGTCATCTGATGAACGAGAAGCTGCAGGTCATCGAGTCGCTCCATGCCAGTTACTATACCGTAACCCGCAAGGAGATGAAGGAGTATGATTTCATCAAGGGCGATCTGGAAGGATTGGTGAACGTGCCTCTTACCATCAGAGGTCACAAGCTCTCCATCTCGCTCCGAGAGGATACCGATGTGGATAACCGCGTACTGGTGAGTCTCCGTTCTGTGGATGATTTCCCATGCAATAAGATGGCGGAGCAGTTCTTCAATGGTGGTGGACATCGCAACGCATCAGGCGGTAAGCTGCTTTGCAGTATCGAGGAGGCTGAGAAGATTGCCCAGAAGGCAATTCTTGCCTTTGCCGATTTACTGAGATAAGGAGGCTTTTGCGCCTGAAAAAACAGAGAAATTAGGAAAAACAACCCCGAAAGAGGCATTAGGATGATAATAAGTGATAAATAATAATAAAATCATCCTATACTTCTCGGTGTTGTCTTTTCTTTTTTGTACCTTTGCCCAATAAATTAGAATTTAGTAAAAGGAATGAAGAAATTTTTGTTTGCCATCATGGCTATAGCAGCACTTTTCTCGTTTGCTGCATGTAACGATACTGAGACATATAAGGATTTGCGTGACCGCGAGTTGGACTCTATCAGTTCTTTCTTGCGTCATGAAAACGTGAAGGTTATTTCAGAAGAGGAATTCAAGAGTCGTTGGGAGAAGAAGCAGAAGGACAACAGCGTGGTTCTTACTGATACTTCCAAGAACAACAACGAGTATGTGCTCTTCAACAGTAACGGTATCTATATGCAGGTATTGGAAATGGGCTGTGGCGACTATATCAAGATGGGCGAGACTACTGATGTGCTCGTTCGTTTCTCAGAATACAATCTGAATACCGCAGCAGAGATGAGTCTCAAATCTTTGCAGTTGAGCAATAATCTGAAGCAGTACTCTTTCTATACTGATAAGATGACCGTGACCAATACTTCCGGCACTTTCACCGGTACTTTTGATGTGAATAGCAGCTTGATGGCAGCCACTTACAACAAAAACTACTCCGGCGGTTATAGTGGAACAGTACCTAGCGGCTGGCTGGTTCCTTTCAGTTGGGTAAAGATTGGTCGTGGTAATGCCGAGGGCGAGAGAATAGCTCACGTTCGTCTGGTAGTTCCTCATACCTATGGTACTACAGCGGCATCAGGAAGCGTATATGCCTGCCTCTATGATTTAACCTTGCAGAGAGGCAGATAAGATAATTTCATTTTAAAAAGATATTATTATGACACTGATTAAGTCTATTTCTGGTATCCGTGGAACCATCGGCGGTCCAGCGGGCGATACTTTGAATCCGCTCGACATCGTCAAGTTTACATCTGCTTACGCTACATTCATCCGTCGTAGCGGTGCTTCTAAGAGCAACACCATCGTGGTTGGTCGTGATGCACGTATCTCGGGCGAGATGGTAAAGAATGTGGTTTGTGGAACTTTGATGGGTATGGGTTACGATGTATTGAACATCGGTCTGGCTACTACTCCTACTACAGAGTTGGCTGTAACCATGAGTGGCGCTGCCGGTGGTATCATCATCACAGCTTCTCATAACCCACGCCAGTGGAATGCTCTCAAGCTTCTCAACGAGAAGGGTGAGTTCCTGACTGCTGCCAATGGTAGCGAGGTATTGAGCATTGCAGAGAAGGAAGACTTCGAGTATGCTGATGTAGATGCTCTCGGTAAATATACAGAAGATGATACCTTCAACAAGCGCCATATCGACTCAGTGCTTGCATTGAAGCTCGTGGATGTTGAGGCTATCAAGAACGCTCATTTCAAGGTTTGTGTAGATGCCATCAACTCTGTAGGTGGTGTTATTCTCCCAGAGTTGCTCGATGCACTCGGCGTAGAATATACATTCCTGAATGCTGAGCCTACCGGTGATTTTGCTCACAACCCAGAGCCGTTGGAGAAGAACCTCGGCGGTATTATGGATGAGTTGAAGAAGGGTGGCTATGATATGGGTATCGTTGTTGACCCGGATGTTGACCGTCTGGCTTTCATCTGCGAGGATGGTAAGATGTTTGGTGAGGAATATACCCTGGTAAGTGTAGCTGATTATGTATTGAGCAAGACTCCAGGTAACACCGTCAGCAACCTTTCTTCTACCCGTGCTCTCCGCGATGTAACCGAGAAGCATGGTGGTTCTTATTGTGCTTCTGCCGTAGGCGAGGTGAATGTAACTACCAAGATGAAGGATGTTCACGCAGTGATTGGTGGCGAAGGCAATGGTGGAGTTATCTATCCAGAGAGCCACTATGGCCGTGATGCCCTCGTAGGTATTGCTCTCTTCCTGAGCAGTCTGGCTCATAAGGGTTGCAAGGTTAGCGAGCTTCGTGCCAGCTTCCCTAACTACTTCATCGCCAAGAACCGCATCGACCTGACTGCTTCTACCGATGTAGATGCTATCCTCGTGAAGGTAAAGGAGATGTATGGCAAGGAGAAGGATGTAACTGTTACTGATATCGACGGTGTGAAGCTCGACTTCCCTGACAAGTGGGTTCACCTTCGCAAGAGTAACACCGAGCCAATCATCCGCGTATATAGCGAGGCTTCTACCATGGAGCAGGCTGATGAGCTTGGAAAGAAGCTCATGCAGGTAGTTTATGATATGCAGTAAGATACTGCATCATATATAAGATATTGTATATATATAAGATATTGTATTTATATAAAAAACGACTTCCAACGATTATAGGCAGCAATGCTTATAAGCGTTGGAAGTCGTTCTCGTTTATAAAAGTTCCGGCTCGATATGATGGAAAACTTATTGCTCAGCCAGCTCCTTCATGGCATCATTCAATGTATTGAACAGTACATTGATGTTTTCCTCTTGGTTCTTGCACGCCTCCTTGAAGAGAGCGACAGGATCTTCTGAATCGCCCTTCAGCGGAGCCTCGTTCAGGAGGATATTCACATTGTTCAGCAGCATACCGTGCAGGGTAGGCATGTGTAGCTGATGCTGGGTGCCTTCCTTGCTGCCACATTTCAGTCCGGCAGCGTATGCTTTCACGATGATGCGCACTAGCAGATGGATAGCCATCGGTTCGTCGGCAAGGCTGATGAGTACACCATGGGTATAATCTCGTACGTGCTCCTCTATGCTTGTAAACTTACCCTGCAGGAGCCAGGTGAAGTTGCGCTTGTATTCAGCTTCCATTGCCTTGTACAGCTGGTTCGATTTGCAGGCGATGCGCAGATAGTCGAGCATGGTTGGCTCGAAGGTAGGATCGGTCTTCTTCATGCTCTCAAAATTCTTCTGCATGCGCTCGTTAGCCTCTTCCGCACTCTTGTAGTTGAGTCGTACGAGGGTAGAGAACATGATGTCGAAGAAGTACTGGTTCACTTCTCCATAGTGTTCCAGCATCATCTGCTTCACCTCTTTGGGGTCGTTCTTCTTCTGGAAGTCATCGCCGCCAACCGCAGCATCCATGATGCCGCGTGCGTATGCCTCGAAGAATCCTCTTACGAAAGAGGCTACAGCCTGATAACTATTGATTCTCTTGCTCATTGTCTTTTGAATGTTTTAATCAAAGATGATTTAATCAAAAATCTTAAATTCATATCCCTGTTCCATCAGCCATTCTATGGATTGTGGAAGTGCCGTCTTCAGCTTGTCGATGCTCTTCAGCGAGTCGTGGAAGGTGATGATGCTGCCGTTGCGGGCATACTTCTTCACATTGTTCACCACATCTTCTGCCGTCATCCACTTGGAATAATCTCGGGTCACCACATCCCACATGATTACCTTGTAGGTGCGGTGCAGCCACCAGTACTCGCTCTGTCGCATCCAGCCGTGAGGTGGACGGAAGAGATGGGCATGGATGATGTCATTCGCCTTGTTGGTGTTGAGCACGTAGGAGATGACACGATGCTTGAAGGCACCGATATGATTGAAGGTATGGTTACCTATCTGATGACCCTCTGCTACAATCTGGTTGTAGAGATCGTGGTTGCGCAATACGTTTTCGCCCACCATGAAGAAGGTAGCCTTGATGTTGTACTTTCTCAAGGTTTCCAGGATGAATGGGGTGGATTCGGGAATCGGACCATCATCGAATGTGAGATACACCGAATGGTCGTTCTTGTCCATTCTCCATATTGCCTTCGGATATAACCATCTGAGCCATTTGGCAGGTTGCTCTATGAACATAGGAATAACTTGATTAGGGGATGATACAAAAAGGGAGACCTAGCAAAAACGCCAGGTCTTCCTTGATATTCTTTATTTTACTGATTGCCCTGTGGCATGCTGCCGCCTCTGCCGCGATAGAGTGTATAGAGGGCATTGAGCTGCTTCTCATAACTCTTCTGCAACTGAGGGCTTACCATACCTGCCACATCGCAGATGCTCTGCATAATCATGATCTGACGGATGCAGTCGTTCTGGCTCTGCAGGAAGCGGTCGTTGGTCAATGAGAGGTAATAGTCGAGATACTGGTGAGCATTCTTCCAGACAGCCTCTACATATTCCTTACCCTTTGCCTTCTGACCGGTGAGCAGCCAACCGCGAGCCATATCCAGACCACCGCTCATGTAATCGAGGGTGACATTGTATGCAGGAATCTCCACATCAGCCTTCTTCAGGATGTTGATAGCCTTCTGGCTCTTGCCGTCGGCGATGAGCTGGAGGGCTGTCTGGGCGAGCAGGCGACGGTGGGTATAGCACATACGCATGGTAGTCTCGTCGATATAGAGTCCCTTCTGCTTCAGGTTACCGAACTTGAATCGGGTCATGATGTTGTGATAGGTCTTCTCAGCATCGAAGTTCTTCGCACCTGGCTTGTTGGTGGTGAATGGAGTGATACGGTTGGCAAGACCCTCCTGTACGAAGTTGTCGCCAAGGTTCATATAGTTCTCCTGTCCCACGGTAAGAGCCACGTAGATAGGACGTGTCCAGTTGCACTGTGACAGCATTTCGAGCATCATCAGGTCACCCTTGTAGAGAGCGTTCTTGCCTGCAAGTGAAATCACCATCTTGTCTGGGATGGTATCAGAAGCCATCATCATGCCGCTCTTCTTCACAGCCTCTTTGTCGATTGTTACATAGACGGTATCTGTAGGGATGAAGTGCATGTCTGAGTTCTTGCTGCGTACCCAGTACTTCAGGATGTTCTTGAGCTCGAAAGGCTCATCGCCAAACTGCTTTTTGGCATTCACTGGATCCTGCTTGTAGAAGTCGAGAATCTGCTGCTTAGCCTCTGGCTGGACAGAAACATACTCGTTGGTACCCGAACAGAAGTCGAGACGAGGCCAGGTGATTGGCACGGATGGTGAGTTGTATGCAGGACGCATCATCTGGTCGATATACCAGTCGGTCTGCAGATAGCTCAGGTTACATACGCGGGCATCTGTACCTACGCCTTCTACCTCCTGGTTGTACCAGAGTGGGAAGGTATCGTTATCACCATTGGTGAAGATGATAGGGTTGCCCTTCTCCTGGAGCGACATCAGATAGTTCTGGCCGAAGTCGCGGCAGGTGTAACGTCCTGAACGGTCGTGGTCATCCCAGGTCTGTGATGCCATCTGGATAGGAATGAGCAGGGTTACCACAGCCACGATAGCTGTTACGGCAGTACCGCTGAGCTTCATCTTCTCCTTCAGAAGGTCGATGATGGCGAGAACGCCAAGACCGCACCAGATAGCGTATGCATAGAATGAACCGGCGTAGGCATAGTCACGCTCACGTGGCTGCATAGGAGTCTGGTTCAGATAGAGTACGATGGCAAGACCTGTCATGAAGAACAGGAAGAATACCACCCAGAACTGCTGGATACCTACAGGGAGAACCTCCTCTGTCTCCACGCCGTTCTTGATGACCTTGCGCTTGCGTGTGTACCAAGCCTGCCAGAAGAGACCGATGAGACCGAGAATCAGCGGCATGCAGTAGAACACGTTGTGTCCCTTGTTTGCCTTCAGGTCGTCTGGCATTTTGCTCTGGTCGCCATAGAGAGCATCGTCGATGAATGAGAAACCGGTAATCCAGTTACCGTGCTCAGGTTCTCCGTTGCCCTGGATATCGTTCTGGCGGCCGGCAAAGTTCCACATGAAGTAGCGCCAGTACATGAAGTTGCACTGATAGGAGAGGAAGAAACGGATGTTCTCCATCTGTGTAGGAACCTTCACCATCATGTTTTCGCCACAACGGTCGTAAGGCACCTGGTTACCCTCTACGCCACCCATCCAGTCTTCGTATGCCTGGGCATGAGCCGAACTGTGCATACGTGGGAAGAGCATATTCTGTGCATATACATACTTGTTCTTATGACTTACTACGAAGTAAGAGTCCTTCTCATCGGCAGAAGCCTTCTCCTTGCGCTGATAAACAGGTGCACCTTCCTTCGTCACAGGCTTGCACATGTTGCCGTCAGCCTCGAGAGCCACCTGAGAAGTGTAAGCCTGACCATAGAGCAATGGAGTATCGCCATACTGGTCGCGGCTCAGATAACTGCCCAGGGTGAAGATATCCTCAGGAGAGTTCTGGTCCATAGGAGGGTTGGCAGATGAACGGATTACGATGAGCGCATAGCTTGAGTAACCGATCATCAGCATCAGCATGCAGAGCAATGCCGTGTTCTTGATGCGTGCAGAGATGAGAGGCAGCAGCTGCATCTTCTTCTTCTCGATGCCTGTAGCCTGGTCAACGCCGGTTACTACTTCCTTCTTGCGCTTGTAGTTGAGTACAAACCAGAGGATAGCCAGGATGATGATGCCGGTGATGACAGCGCTCCATCCATATCCGAAGAATGGGATGCCGAGCATGCCGAAACCGAGAACGAAGGCGATGTTCTGCTTCTTCTCGTTCTTTTCTGATGCATTGTAGGTCTCGTAGATACCCCAGATAACAGAGGCTACGAGGCAGATGATATATACGATTTCACCGGTATTGAATGGGCAGCCGAGTGTGTTGACGAAGAACAGCTCAAACCATCCGCCTACGGTGATGATGCCTGGAACCACACCATAAAGTACGGCTACTACCACCAGGAATGAAAGGAAGAGCGCCATGAGCGAACCCTTCAGGTTGGCATGAGGCACCTTCTTGTAGTAATATACCAGTACGATGGCTGGGATGCAGAGCAGGTTGAGCAGGTGTACGCCGATACTCAGACCTGTCATATAGGCGATGAGCACGAGCCATCGGTCGCTATGAGGTTCGTCGGCATGGTCTTCCCACTTCAGGATTAGCCAGAATACCACAGCGGTGAAGGCAGAAGAGAAGGCGTAAACCTCACCCTCTACAGCAGAGAACCAGAAGGTATCGCTGAAGGTGTAGATGAGTGCGCCCACCATACCTGATGCCTCGATGGCAATCAGCTTGCTGGTGGTCATCTCCTTCCAGTCGCCGATGATGAGCTTGCGTGCCAGATGGGTGATGGTCCAGAAGAGGAACATGATGCAGACGGCACTGAGGAGTGCGCTCATCGTATTCACCATCTTGGCTACCTGCGTGGTATCGCTGGCGAAATGTGTGAAGAAATTGCCCATGAGCATGAAGAATGGTGCCCCAGGTGGGTGACCGATCTCCTGCTTGTAGGCAGTTGTAATAAACTCAGGACAGTCCCAGAAGCTGGCTGTCGGTTCAATTGTGGAGCAATATACGAATGCCGCAATGATGAATGCGACCCATCCGAAGATATTGTCCACTAATCTGTACTGTTTCATTATTGTTTAAACTTTAATGTATTATATTTCTATGTTTCCTATTTATATAATGTGTATAAAACGTTGCAAAGATACTAAAAAGTAAAGAGATAGCGTAGGATTGCTTCTCTTTTTTAGGTTATATTAAATTTAAATGAGGGATGTTGTAGAAAAATAAGCATTAGGATGGGATATTTATTACGTCGCCACGTATGTAATATTACGTCCCGACGTAGGAATTCCTGCGTCGGGACGTAATAAAAAGGGGGTAAAATGTTATTGAAAGCGGTATGTATTTATACATTCAGGAAATGCTCTTCCAGCTTTTCTCTTGGCATATCCGCCGTATCGTGATAATGCAGGTGCTGGTTTACGCAGGCGATATGCTTCACGTTGTTGAGCACTTCGGCTACATCGTGACTGACGATGATGATGGCGCACTCCTTGTTGATCTGCTCCAGCATCTCGTACATCTGCTTTTGGAATCGGCGGTCGATGTAGGTGTTAGGCTCGTCGAGAATCACGACATCGGGCTTTGATACGATGGCACGGGCGAGGAGCACTCGCTGAAGCTGACCGCCGCTGAGGGCAGCGATGTGTCGGTCTTTGAATTCCGTCAGCTGCATGCGCTCCAAGGTATCGAGCACCTGCTGGTGCTGTGCCTGGGTGTATCGCGAAAAGAGACCTTTGGTCTTGCTGAGTCCGGCAAGTACAACTTCATATACAGAGATAGGAAACTGCTTGTCGAGCTGGTTGTATTGTGGGAGATAGCCCATTGAAATCTCCTTTGTTTCTTCAACTTTTGCTTTGCCGTTTTCATCAAGAACCGTATTTCCGTTCTCATCTTTTACTTTTCTGAAGTATCTGATGGTTCCTTCCGTAGGCTTCATCAGTCCCAGAATGAGACGCATGAGGGTAGTCTTGCCACCACCGTTTGGTCCGATGATGCCAAGATAATCGTCTTGATATACGGTGAGATTTACGTCGCTGAGCACCTGCTTGCCGTCATATCCGGCAGATAGGTGCTCTATTTTTATGATTGGAGTCATATGATTGTAGTTTTTACTTCCCAACAACGATTTTCTTGCCCTGTACCGCTGCTGCAGCTTCCTGCATCGCCCAGTTCCAGTCGCCCTGCAATGGATTGATATCCATTGGTTTGGTGTGGCTCTCCTTGATGAAGGTTGTGGTGTTGCGGTTGGCAAATTCTGCCTGTATCAGGCAGAACTTGATCTTTTCTTTTCTGGCTCTCTCTATGAGGCTCTTCAGCTGGGAGGCACTAGGCTCCCTGCCTTCTTCCTCTATGGCAAGCTGTTCCAGCTGGTAATCACGGGCAAAGTAGGTGAGGATAGGGTGATAGATCACAAACTTGCGAACCAGATATGGGTCCTTTTTGAAGCTCTCCTTGATGGTGCTGTCTCTCTTGTCGATGATGCTGAGCAGCGACTGGTAGTTCTTCTCGAAGAAAGCCTTGTTCTTCGGCTCCAGTTCGCAGAGCGCCTTGAGGATGTTGCTGGCTATGATGCGGGCGTTGCTGCAACTCATCCATACGTGTGGGTCGATGTTGCCACCCGGAGTCTTGGCAGGCTTGATGCCCACGGAAGTATCTATCACTTTCATATCTGGAGCGTTGTCCTGCAGCTTCTTCATCCAGGTCTGCTCAAAACCGATGCTGCCCACTTTCAGATAGAGGGCACTCTTCGAAAGCTCCATCATCTGCTGGGCGTATGGTTCGTAAGTCTCCGGGTTGTTGCCATTCGATACCATCACGTTGACATCCACCTTGCCTTTGGCAATTTGATCTACGAAATACTTGTAGGGGGAAATCGTAACTGTAACTGTAACCGCAGGCTTCTCTGTTCCGGAAGCCTTTCCCGAATCTGCCTGTTTCTGAGGTGTACCCTTACATCCGGCAAGAATAACACATAATATAATAAGGTATAGAAATCTCTTCATATATTAAAATCTTCTTATGTTATAAATCGGCTTATATGTTTATACGATGAAGCTGAGACCATAAACCAATAGGATATATCTCAGCACTTTTCCGATGGTGATGCTGATGGTAGAGATGATGATATTGGCTCTTGTCAGCCCCAGCACGATGGTGATGGCGCTTCCCAAAATCGGGATGAAGGCGAAGAAGCCCATCCAGGCACCTCTATCAGCCATGAATCTTTCTGCCTGATCCAGTTTCTCCTTCTTCACGTGCAGATATTTCTCTATCCATTCCATCTTGCCCAGTCTGCCTACACCATAGTTGAACAGCGAGCCCAATACATTTCCTATGCTGCCATATATCACCAGAGGGATGGGATCCAAACCTGCTGCCTGCAAGCCCGACATCACTACCTCGCTGCTGAAAGGAAAGAAACTGCCGGCAAGAAAGGCGGAAACAAGCATGCCCCAATAGCCCCAGTTGATTAAAAAGTCTATTATGTAACCCATTGAATATTATTTGTTTAATATTCTTGATGCAGCGTTTCGCTGCATCAAGTCTATCTCTGAATAACTCTTATCCCAGAATCAATCTTATCCCTGAATAGCCTGCAGAAATATCGTTTCTGGAATGAAGATATTGTATAGCAATATCAATACCATGATGATCAGCGCCGAGATAAAGACGATGTTCGCCACTTTTCCCTTGGTATAGGTGATGAAGTGAGCGGTGAGTGGTGCCGTATTTACAATCATGATGCTGCTCAACTCCTTGATATGCTGAGGCTGCAGGATGATGAAGGCGAGACTCACATAGTTGATCAGAATGAATGAATTGTAGATCATTCGGGTACGGATCTTATCTGCATAAGAGGTATGCAGGAAGTGTATGCTGCCTAATGTGCTCAGGATGATGAGGAACAGGAGATTCACCACCTCATGGTCGGTAACCTGCGAATAATCGAACAGATCCTGATAGTTGACGAATTCCGCAAAATGATTGATCAGTCCATTGATGTTATTGGTGTAGGCGAAGTAACCCGCTGAGAACCAATACGGCATAATGAGACCGATGATAGATGCAAAGAAGTTTCGGATGCTGAAGGAATTGGTGAATACCATCATCATCAGCCACAGGAAGGGCAGGAAATATCCCACCTGGATGAACACCAGCGAGGCGAGTCCTACGCAGAAGAAGGCATAGAAGGTCCATCCTGCCGCCCGCTTGTCCTGGTAACTGTTCCAGATGATGAGGTAGAAGGCGATGGAGCACATCGTCACGATGCTTGCCTTGAAGGAGGGTGTAGGCAGAGAGGTCATGGTGATGAACACCAGGAAACTGCAGGACACCATTCGGCTGTAGGTTCGCATCAGGGAATTATGGTTGTTAAGTTCCACCATCAGCAGGGTAGAGAGAATGGTGAAGGCGAACTGCACCCAAATGTTAGCTACTAAAAAACCTACAGCAACCCATACCAAGGCGGCAAGGATTGCTGTTACAGGTAGAGCGTAGCGGCTAGCCGCTACTTTATTTTGAAAAGTTTTCTTTCTTAACATTATCCGTTAAAATTAAGCTTTTGCCCTTAAAGATCCTGTCCGATATCAGAGCGGAAGTACTTGTCTGTGAACTGGATCTTCTGTGCCTCGGCAAAGCTCTTCTTCAGAGCCTCTTCCTTATCCTTGCCGTAGCTGCTTACGCAGATTACACGGCCGCCATTGGTTACAACCTCTCCATCCTTCATGGCTGTACCAGAGTGGAAAACTACAGAACCTTCCACGTCGTCGATACCCTGGATAGGATAACCCTTCTTGTAAGCCTCTGGATAACCACCGCTTACGAGCATCACGCAGACAGCTGCACGCTCATCAAACTCGATGCTGCGCTTGTCAAGATTGCCGGCAGCTACACCCTCGAAGAGATCCACGATGTCGCTCTTCAGGCGGAGCATCACGCTCTCAGTCTCTGGGTCACCCATACGGCAGTTGTACTCGATAACCATTGGCTCGCCCTCTACATTGATCAGACCGAAGAAGATGAAGCCCTTGTAGTCGATGTTCTCCTCAGCCAGACCCTCTACGGTAGGACGGATGATGCGCTCATCCACCTTCTGCATCCACTCCTTGGTAGCGAAAGGCACAGGGGTAACGCTACCCATACCGCCGGTGTTCAGACCGGTATCGTGCTCGCCGATGCGCTTGTAATCCTTAGCCTCAGGCAGAATCTTGTAGTTCTTGCCATCGGTCAATACGAATACGGAGCACTCGATACCGCTGAGGAATTCTTCGATAACTACGCGTGCAGAAGCGTTGCCGAACATACCGCCGAGCATCTCCTTGAACTCCTTCTTAGCCTCTTCCAGGGTAGGAAGGATGAGAACACCCTTACCGGCGCACAAGCCGTCAGCCTTCAATACGTATGGAGCCTTCAGAGTCTCCAGGAACTTCAAGCCTTCTTCTACGTGCTCGCCGTCGAAAGTCTCATACTGAGCTGTCGGAATGTTGTGGCGCTTCATAAACTGCTTGGCGAAGTCCTTGCTTCCTTCCAGCACGGCACCAGCCTTTGATGGACCAATCACAGGGATGTTCTGGGTGCGAGGGTCAGCCTTGAAGTCATCATAGACACCCTTTACCAGTGGGTCTTCCGGACCTACTACCACCATATCAACACCATTCTCAACAGCGAAGTTCTTGAGCGCCTCGAAGTCGTCAGCCTTGATATTCACATTCTCGCCGACATTCTGCGTACCGGCATTGCCAGGAGCGATAAAGAGTTTCTCACACTTCTCGCTCTGAGCGATTTTCCAAGCTAAGGCGTGCTCGCGGCCACCGCCTCCTAACAATAATATTTTCATCGTAGTTACGTTTAATAATTCTTCTATTATATGTTACAATCAGGATATTGGTCTTCTCCTTCTTTTACAATCAGGATAGATATTTACTCCTTTTTGCATCCAAATTCCTAATTTGCTGCAAAATTACTAAATTTCAGCGAACTATACAAGCAAAAAGCCTAAAATCTTTATCGCATATAGTTCTTATAGATTTCATAATAGATATTCGGCCATCCGTAGATGGCTATCCTCTCCAGTTCCTTGTAGAGTTCCGGTATGTCATCTATCAGCTTCACCAGGTCGGGATTGTATCGGGTTCCTGCGCCTTTCCTCAGCTCTTCCATCACTTTTTCGAAGCTCTTTTCCTGCTTGTAGTTTCTGCCTACTCGCTCGGTGGCAGCCTGCATGCAGTCGCACAGGGTTATGATGTCTATCATGAAGCGGTAAGGCGACTTGGTGTTGTCGAAGTAGCTTGGATAGCCTCCCTTGCCGTTGTACCATTTATGATGTCCCAGCGTGGTATCGTGGTAGGATTTCAGCTCCTTCGAAATCTTCAGGTATTTCAGTCCCAGTCGGGGATGCATTCTGATGATTCTGCGCTCCTCATCGGTCAGCTGCCGATAGTCATTGTTCACCACGCTTACGATGCTGTTCTTGCCAATGTCGTGACAGAGTGCAGCATGGATGATGAAGTGGATGAGCTGTCGCTGATGAAGCCTTACCTGCCATTTGCTGGTGATGCCCAGCTTTCCTACCAGCAGTTCCCGCTGGTGCCTGATGATGGCTTTCATCATAGCTTCTGCAAGTCGTGCCACGTGGGTAGAGTGGGCGTAGGTGGTTACCTGGGTTGCCACGTTCAGTTCCAGCACGAATCCTATTCTTTCCTTATCGCTCAGGTATTTGATGAGTCGGGGATTGGTGCTCACATGTTCCAGTACCTGGTTATACTGTGTGGAGTTCTGCTGGTCTTTGCGATGTCTGAACATCCTGATAATGTCTTCACAAAACATCCTTACGCACTTCTTTTTGTACTTGGCTGAAACTCTGGCGGTATCTACGATGAATGCCAGGTTGGTATAATGATTCATCAGCGAATTGAAGGCACCTTCCCCCAGTTTTTTTTGTCGGGTAAGGGGTTTGATTGATGTTTCGTATATTTCCTTGGCTTCTTTCAAGGCAGTTCTTGTCCGGATTTCTCCCATTCTTAGCTTCATGACGATGAGATTGAGCTTCGAGGTGGTGCTGAGTCCTACGGTATCCGGATATTGTCTTATTACCCGTTTTACCAAAGCGTCTCCTTCTTTCTTTTCTATCAGTTCCGGATTGGTGAGATAGATACCTCTTACTATCTCCAAGTCTCTGTTTTTGATTCGGTTAATCCATAGCTGTCTTCTCTTTTCGGGTACTTCCAGTTCGTCTGCCGTATGATTTCTGGCCAGTTCTTCCAGCTTTTCGTATCTTTCCTGCAGTTTTTTCAGGGGTTGGATATGGTTGAGTGTCCATGCCGATAGGCACAGATCCTGTAGGGCGTAGCCGTACAGACCCAGTTCTTCGGGCGTATGACAGTGTGCACTGTCGGCTACGTATGCGATGCAATCGTATGCTTTTTTCAATGTCTCATTGTCTCTGTTCAGTCGCCATATCTGGTAATAGGATGCCCCCTTCCAGCTCATGGCTCTCAGAAATTCGTAGTTCCTTTCCGGGCGTTTTCTGAAATTCCGAATCAGAATATCCGTAACCCTGTTTGTGATGAATGGATCCGTCAGGGCATAGGCGTAGTTATGAAAGAAGTTTTTGTCCAGACTGTCGTAGGCTGCATCCGGCAGAATGGTCTCCTTCGTAGTGTCTGCCATATCGGTTTTGAAATAATCTGCAATGCTGTTCAGCAGCTTCTCGTTCTCTTGATAGATTTTATGGTTCTTCCGGCTTCTTGTCATGAAGAATCTTACCCATTCGTCGTGGTTGTGGATGCTGAAGATGCTATCGTTGTAGCGATTGTAGATGATGCGGTTCTGAGATAGCTTATCGAAGATATATTTAAAGTCGGCGATGCTCTGTTTAGAAACAAAAAGCTCTTTACCTGCCACTTGCAGGTGGCAGGCAAAGAGTATGGTGGTAATTAATAAAATTACTTTTCTTATCTTGTTAATCATCTTTTCGTTCCGAAGATTTGTTTTGCTTCAGATAGACTCTTGGATATATTGCCATCCGAATTTTCTTCAGATAGAGTCTCTTATACATTTATAACTTTTCTTTTTATTTCAGGTAGTCGAAGAAGTAGTTGCTGATTCTTTCGTGCAGGTGAGTGCTCTGATGACCTCGCATGTTGTGAGGCTCACCTGGATATACGAAGAAATCTGGCTGGGTACCTGCTGCGATACAAGCCTTCAGGAAGGTGAGGCAGTGCTGTGGCACTACGGTCACATCGTTCAAGCCCTGGATAATCTGCAGCTTACCCTTCAGATTCTTAGCCTGATAGAGCAGGGATGTCTTCTTATAACCCTCTGGGTTGGTCTGTGGGGTATCCATATAGCGCTCGCCATACATCACCTCGTACCAGTGCCAGTCGATTACCGGTCCGCCTGCTACGCCTACCTTGAATACGTCAGGATAGTTGGTCATCAGCGAGATGGTCATGAATCCACCGAAGCTCCAGCCATGAACACCAATCTTGTCGTCATCTACGTAAGGAAGGCTCTTCAGATATTCCACACCCTTCATCTGGTCCTTCATCTCTACCTGACCCAGCTGGCGGAAGGTAGCCTGCTCGAAAGCCTTGCCACGGTTCTCGCTTCCACGGTTGTCGAGGATGAAGAGCAGATAGCCCTTTTCTGCCATGTAGGTTTCCCAACCACGGCTAGAGTAGTTCCAGCGGGCATCCACGTTGTGGGCATGAGGTCCACCATATACATATATAATGGTAGGATACTTCTTGTTAGGGTCGAAGTTCACCGGCTTCACCATTCTCCAGTAGAGGTCGGTTACGCCGTCGTCGGCCTTGATTGAACCGCAGCTGTATTCAGGCACGTTGTAGCCCTTCCATGGGTTCTTGGCTGTGAAGTAGGCGGTGCGCTTGCCGTTCTCAGTGTTTACGATGGCAATCTTGCGAGGCACGGTTGGAGTAGAGTAGTTGTCATAGATAAACTGTCCGTTCCCGCTCAGGGTAGCGTTGTGCCATCCCTTGTCGCAATCGTCCATCATGGTGCGCTTGCCGGTCTTGGTATCCACCACGAAGATGTTACGCTGGATAGGAGAGCATTCGTTGGATGCGATGATGATGCTCTTGCGCTTGGCGTTGAAGCCGAGCACTTCCATTACCTCCCATTTACCTGATGTCAACTGCTTGATTTCGAGTGATTCCGTGTTGCTCGCCATGCGGCTGCCGTGCTTGCCAAGGGTGCAGAGGTAAAGGTGGTTGTAACCATCCTTGCGGCTCTGCATGATGAAGCTGTTGCTGTCCCAAGGCAGAAACTGGATTGGATGACAAGGCTCTACATACTTCTCATCGGTCTCGCGATAGAGCTCGCCGGTCTTCTCGCCAGTCTCTGCGCTGTAGGCAGTAAGGCGACAGTCATTCTGGTCGCGGTTCAACTCAAACATATAGATAGTCTTGCTGTCCGGGCTCCATGCGATGTTGGTGAAGTAGCGGTCTGTTGGGTCGCCAGCCTTCAGATAGATGGTCTTGCCGGTCATGCAGTCGAACACGCCTACGGTCACCTTATGAGATGTCTCGCCTGTCATCGGATACTTGTCTGGTGCAGGCTTGGCGCAGCAGGTCTGGGTCTCTGGATGATTGAAGTAATCAATCTCCGGGATATCCACCTGCGGATAATCAGTCACCATGCTCTGGTCCATGCGATAGAAGGCGAGCAGTTCGCCGTTAGGGCTCCAGAAGGTACCCTTGCTGATGCCGAACTCATCGCGGTGAACACTCTGACCATAAACGATTTCTCGGCTGCCATCCTTTGAAATCAGGAAATCGTGCGATTTCTTCTCTCGGGTCATGGCATTGTTGGTCACGTCGAAGGTGCGCACGTAGAGGTTGCTGCCCTTCAGATAGGCGAATGCATTCTGTTGGGCGTTAGCCTCCAGCAGGTTCTCGCCGTCTTCAAACTCCATCTCGCTCAGCAGCTTATGCTTCTTGAAGTCGATGGTGTAGGTCTTGCTGCCATTGCTTACCATCACGATGCTCTTGCCTGCAAAAGGGAACTGAGCGTTGTAGAGGGCTCTTACCTTGATGTCCTTGGTAGGAGCAATCCACTGGTTGATATCGTTGATACCGAAGAGTTTTGTCTCCTTTCCGGTAGTCTTGTTTACGAGATAGCATGCCTCGATGTCCTGATGGATGAGTTCATTTCCCCACCAGGTACACCAGCGGTTCTTTGCCACCATGTTGCGGTAGTTGTTGCCACCGAAGTTCAGGTCTTCCAGTGTGAAGGCTTTCTCGCCCTTCTGTGCAGGAACCACGCCCTGAGCCTGTATCTCGGTTGCATTCATTGCCATCATGGAAATCATAGCTGCAAAAGATAATTTATAAATTGATTTCTTTAGATTCATGATTTTTTTCTTGTTTTTTGTAACACATAACACCACGTTTTGTGGTGTTATGTGGTTTAACTATCTGATAACTAAGATTTTATCTTTAGCGACGCACTGTTTTAGTGCATTACTAGAAAATCTTAATCCTCGTCATCAAAATCGGTGTCGAAGCTTGGCTTGCCGCCACGCTTTCCTCCAAAGTCACGTCCGCCTCTGCGGTCGCCCTTGAAGCCACCACGCTTGTCGCCTTTCTCGAAACGCTTGCCGTCGCGCTTTCCTCCGAAGCTTCTGCCACCCTTGCGGTCGTCCTTTTCAAAACGCTTGCCACCACGCTTGTCGTCACGGTCGCCGGCTGCACCCACACGTGGACGTCCGCCACGGCGAATCTCATTGCGGCGCTTCTCGAAGTCCTCCAGGCGATGGCTGTGGAACTGGAAGCTGCGGATATCTGCCTCCTCGTTCTCAGTCTCCTCGCTCACACGCTTCTTGAACTCGCGCTCCTTCTTGAAACGGTGCTTCTGCGCCATCTCGCTCTTCTCGCGCTCAGTCTTCACGATACCGCCCTCAGAGCGGAACTCCTTCATCTTGCCGTCGAACATCACATACTTGCGGAACTCGCACTCCAGACTTCCGTTATATACCGGAATCTTGATAGATGGCTTCAGTCCAATCTGCTCGAAGCACTCCTCGCGGTAGCTCAGTACCCAAGCCTCGTTGCCTGCGAAGGCACGCTTGAATCGTTCGCCAATCATCTTGTAGGTGTTCAGCAGGTTAGGAGTAGAGATACGCTCGCCGTATGGAGGGTTCATCACGATGATGCTCTTCTCGGCAGGCTGTGTGAAGTCCTTGAAATCCTGCTGTGCGATGGTGATATCCTTGCTCAGTCCGGCTGCACGCACGTTGAGGTTGGCAGTGTTCACCGCCTTCATATCTACATCATATCCGTAGATGTGGTGCTCGAACTCGCGCTCCTGAGAGTCGTCGTTATAGATCATATCGAAGAGATCCTGGTCGAAATCGTTCCATTTCTCGAAGGCAAACTCCTTGCGGAATACACCTGGAGAGATGTTGCGGGCGATGAGGGCAGCCTCGATGGCGATGGTTCCCGAACCGCACATTGGGTCGATGAAGTCGCATTCGCCCTTCCAGCCGGTCATCAGGATCATACCTGCAGCGAGAACCTCGTTCAGAGGTGCCTCTACCTGCTCCTGACGGTAGCCACGGCGGTGCAGACTCTCACCGCTTGAGTCGAGACTCAGTGTAGCGTTATCCTCTGCGATATGGATGTTGAGGCGGATGTCTGGGTTAGACACGCTGATGTTAGGACGTGTGCCCTGCTTCTCGCGGAACCAGTCCACGATGGCATCCTTTACCTTGTAAGTCACGAAGCGTGAGTTGCGGAACTCCTCAGAATAGACTACTGAATCTACCGAGAAAGTCTTCTTCACGTCTAAGATGTCATCCCACTTGATCTTCTGAACCTCGTCGTACACCTCTTCGGCAGAACGAGCCTTGAAGTGCTTGATAGGTTTCAAGATGCGGATGGCTGTGTGTAACTGGAAGTTAGCACGATACATCATTTCCTTGTCGCCAGTGAAAGATACCATGCGGCGACCTATTTGTACATTGTTAGCACCCAGTTGGGTGAGCTCCTCAGCCAAGACTGGCTCCAGACCCATAAAGGTCTTGGCAATGAGTTCAAATTCCTGTTCCATTATTGAATTCTATATCTAATAAACTTTGTTTTTCTTTTCTATATTTCTTTGTTTTCGGCTTCATGTCCTTGGTCACCCATACGTTGGCGCCCACGATGCAGCCTTCTCCGATGGTGATTCTGCCCAGGATGGTGGCGTTGGCATATACGATGACGTCGTCTTCCAGGATAGGGTGGCGAGGGATTCCCTTGATAGGATTGCCGTCCTTATCCAGTGGGAAACTCTTGGCTCCGAGGGTAACACCCTGATAGAGCTTCACGTTGTTGCCGATGATGCAGGTGGCACCGATAACCACACCCGTGCCATGGTCGATGGTGAAGTGGTGGCCGATGGTAGCCTCCGGATTGATATCGATACCCGTCTCCGAGTGTGCCAGCTCCGTCATCATTCTTGGGATGAGGGGCACGCCGAGCTTGTGCAGAACATGAGCTATACGATAGTTGGTTAAAGCCTTGATCACGGGATAGCAGGAGATGATTTCTCCGTGGCTCATTGCCGCCGGGTCGCCGTTGTAGGCTGCCTCTACGTCGGTGGCGAGAATCTTGCGGAGCTTGGGAAATTCCATGATGGCTTTGGCGGCGATGACGCCTGCCTTGGCACGCTGGTGCTGCAGTTCTGCCTGGGTTTCCGATTCGCAGTCGTTGGCGAAGCAGAGTCCGGCGAGAATCTGTTCTGCGAGCATCTCGTAGAGTTTCTCAAGTCTTACTCCGATATGGTATTTGATGGTAGAGATATTCACGGATGAGTTTCCGAAATATCCCGGAAAGAGGATGGATCGAGACAGATTGATGATGTCTTCGAGCGCCTTGCCCGAAGGAAGTGGATTCCCGTCTCTATGCTGATGGAAGAGACCCTTCAGCGATTCGGCGCTTGAAAGCTCGTCGATAGTCTCTGTCAGCTGATGAGTTAGTGTATCTTTACTCATGTTCTTAATGTATCAATAAAATTCGACTGCAAAGATACGATTAATTTCTTGAACTGCAAAGAATTCGTTCTTGTTTTTTATGATTTTTTTAGCGTTGCTGAAATTTCATATCCCTGAATGCACTCCAGGCTATCGGTATCGCCACGAGGAAGGAGCAGATATCTGCCCACGCCTGACACATCTCCACGCCCAGTAATCCGAAGAAATGAGGGAGGATGAAAATGAGCGGAATGAAGAACAAACCGCTACGTGCTGCTGCCACGATATTCGCACGTACGGGCTTGCGGATGGTCTGCATCAGCATATTCGTCAGCACGATGGTGGCTACCAGAGGGAAGCTGATAACTTGCCACTTCAGGGCAACGGACCCCACGGCTACCACGCTGGCATCATCACGGAAGAGTTCGATGATAGGCTCGGAGAAAAGGAAGCCGAAAACGGCACAAACCGCCAGAAATACCGTGCCGCATTTGATGCAGAAAAAGAATGCCTCCTTCACACGCTCGTACAACTTGGCTCCATAACAGAAACCGCAGAGCGGCTGGAACCCCTGACCCAGTCCGATGACCACGGCATAGGTGAAGAACGAGATTCTCGTCACGATGCTCATACCCGCAATGGCTGCATCGCCGTAGGATCCTGCTGCTACATTCAGCACCAGCGTGGCGATGCTTCCCAAGCCCTGTCTTGATAAGGAAGGCGTGCCGCCAAAGATAATCTCCTTGATGTAAGCCCTGGTTGGCGTGAAGTTGTGCAGATGGATTCGGATGTTCTGACCCTTGTGGGACATCCAGAAGAGCATGGCGCAGCCGAAGCACTGGCTGATGAGGGTGGCGATGGCGGCACCCGTGATGCCCATGGCAAAATAAAGGATGAGCAGTGGGGCAAGGATGAGATTGAGGAGCACTCCCGACATGATTCCCTTCATTGCGTACATCGCATTGCCCTGGAAGCGCATCTGGTTGTTGAGGGTCAGAGAGGTTGTCATGAAGGGAGCACCCAGCAGGATGATGCCGAGATAGCGCTCGGCGTAGGGCTGGATGGTGGGGGTGGAACCCAGAAGAATGCACAGTGGTGTAAGGAAAAGTTGTCCAAGAATGGCGATGAGAAGTCCCGTCAGGAAACTCAGCACGAAGCCCGTGGATGCCATCTTCTTCGCCTTCTCCACCTCCTTGGCTCCCAGCATTCGGGAAATATAGTTGCCGGAGCCATGACCATAGAGGAAACCAACGGCCTGGATTACTGACATCATGGCGAAGGAAACGCCTACCGCTGCCACGCTCTGGGTATTGATGCTGCCCACGAAGTAGGTGTCGGCGAGGTTGTACAAACTCGTCGATAACATGCTGATAATGGTAGGTATCGCCATCGTAAAAATCACCCGATGCACCGGTGCATGGGTCAGGAATGTATAATTATCTCTTGATTTCTTTATATCAGCCTGCAAAGTTACTGCTTTATTTCCGAAAGGGGGGAAATATTCGATGATTTTAACGCTCGGCAGGAAAAAAAAACAGTGATTTCGTTTGCCATCTCGGAAAAAACTCGTACTTTTGCACCGTTTTTCTGATGATACATTATTATAAAAAGAAAAATCAGAGCAAAAAGTTTTAGAAAAAAATCAGATCAATGAGTGATATTAGAATCATACCCGTTACTACCAAGAAAGGATTGAGAACTTTCATACAGTTCTATTACGACCTTTATGAAGGTAGCAAATATGCCGTTCCTTACTTGCGTTTTGACGAGTGGAATACATTGAGCAAAGACAAGAATTCTGCCTTCGATTTCTGCGAAGCGCAATATTTCCTGGCTATCGATTACAGCATCCCGAAGGTGGTAGGCCGCATTGCCGCCATCATCAACCATTGTGCCAACGACCAGTGGAACAAGAAGCAGGTGCGCTTCGGATGGTTCGACTTTATCGATAATCTCGAGGTTTCCAGTATGCTGCTGGATGCCGCAGCCCACTGGGGCAGAGAGCGTGGCATGGAAGAATTGGTAGGACCACTTGGCTTTACCGATATGGACCGCGAAGGAATGCTCATCGAAGGATTCCACGAGAAATCCACCATGTACGTCAACTACAATTACCCTTATTATCCCAAGCACATGGATGCTCTGGAGCTCTTCCAGAAGGACAACGACTGGCTGGAGTACCGCATCAAGGTGCCCGAGGTAACCCCTCCGAAATTTGCCAAGACAGCCCAGCTCATCGAGAGCCGTTACAATCTGCACGTGCATAAGTTTACCAAGCACGAACTGGTTCAGGGCGGCATGGGCAGGGAAGTCTTCCGCATCGTCAACGAAACCTACAAGGATCTCTACGATTTCCAGCAACTCACCGACCGACAGATCGACGGGTATGTGGATTCGTATATCAAGATGGCGGATATGAACCTCATCACCGGTGTGGTAGATGGCAACGACAACAACCGCCTGATCGGTTTCGGCGTATCCTTCCCATCCATGACCGAGGCGCTGCAGAAGAACCGCAACGGCAAGCTCTTCCCTTGGGGATGGCTTCGGCTCCTGCGGGTGATGAAGTGCCATGCCACTGATACCGTGGATCTGGTGCTCATCGGCGTGTTGCCGGAATACCGCAGCAAGGGTGCCAATGCCCTCATCTTCGCCGACCTCATCGAGCAGTACCACCGCTACGGTTTCAAATGGGCAGAGGCGATGCCACAGATGGAGAGCAACAAGGGTGTGCAGAGTCAGTGGCAGTATCTGGAAAGCGTGCAGCACCGTCGCCGCCGCTGCTACAGAAGAAAGTTATAGGAAATTGAAGAAAAATAAAAATAATTAGAAATAGATAGAATGAGATTTGCAGTTATAGCCGCAGGCGAGGGAAGCCGATTGGCACAGGAAGGTGTGGAACAGCCTAAACCCCTGGTGCCGGTATGCGGCGAACCGATGATAGAGCGCCTTCTACGCATCTTCGTAGATTGCGGTGCTACCGAAATCGTAGTGATTGTCAACGAATGGAGCACGGCGGTGCGTGAACATCTGGAGCAGATGACGCTGCCGGTGCCTCTGCGCCTGGTGGTGAAGACCACTCCTAGTTCCATGCACAGTCTGCATGCCCTCTCGCCATATCTCCGTGGCGAGCGCTTCTGCCTCACCACCGTGGATACCATCTTCCGTGAGGAGGAGTTTAAAAAGTATATCCGCCACTTCCAGGAGGCAAAGGATATTGACGGCTGCATGGCTGTCACCCCATACGTGGATGATGAAAAACCGTTGTGGGTAGGCGTGGAGAAGCAGGAGGATGCCGAGGGTGCCAGTCTGCTCGACAAGCAGGGCTCGCACAAGAAGCCCCGAATTACGGGCTTCCACGACAAGCAGGAGGGCGATGACCATCTGATTTCGGGTGGCATCTACTGTCTGGGCGACAAGGCGCTCGATGTGCTCGACCACTGCATGGAGCAGGGCATGAGCCGCATGCGCAACTTCCAGCGCCAGCTGGTGGTAGAGGGATTGAAGCTGGAGGCTTATCCTATCAACAAAATTCTGGATGTAGATCACAAGGAGGATATTGCGAAGGCCGAGGCTTTCATCCATCCGCTGGAGGGTAAGACCCTGGTGGGGGTATGCCGCGGCAACGAGTTCTCGCCTAATTGCGTGGATAACGATGCTGCCATCATGAATGCCGTAAAACAGCAGCTGGAGGCACTCGGTGCGCAGGTGATGCTGATGTGCGAGAAGGAATTCTGCCGCAAGGCAACTGTGTTGGAGAGAGCCTACGGATGGCCTCGCTGCCGTGTGACAGTGGGCGTGGATGGCTTCTTCTCGATGGCACGCAGCAAGCAGGCACTCGATATTCTCGGCAGAATAGAGGAGGAAGGCGTATTGGTGGTGAACTCCAGTCTGGGTGTAAACCGCTGCATCCGCCGCATCATGACCGAGCGTTTCATCGCCGGAGGCATCGCTACTCCCGAGAGCCGCATCATCGGCAGAAACGGAGAGATGGTGAAGGATATCCACTATCCTTGCTGGCTGAAGCGTGGCGACGGCTGTGCGCAGCAGAAGGAGGATACCTGCTATGTGCAGAACGAGCAGGAGGCTGAGGCGCTGCTGAAGGAATTCTGGCTGCGTGGCATCACATCGGTGGTGGTGAATGAGCATCTGAAGGGCGACCTCATCAAGTTCTACGGCGTATCGGGTACCGATTTCTTCTATTGGTTCTATCCATCGAAATGCGGCCATCGTTCCAAGTTCGGACTGGAGGTGATCAATGGCGAGGCGCAAGGCATCGCCTTCGATGCCGAGGCGCTGAAGGCTGAGGCTGACAAGGCTGCCGACATGCTGAATGTGCCGGTATATGGCGGCGACTGTGTGGTCAGCGAGGATGGCAGCATCCGCATTATCGATTTCAACGACTGGCCTAGCTTTGCGCCATGCCGTGATGAGGCTGCGTTCTATATAGCAACAAAAATGATACAAGAATAAAAATAAAAAAGATGAATCAGGAATTTAAGGCTTCTCTGAAATCAGCGGATACCGAGGAGCACATTGATATTTACTTCTATCGCCCCATTGGCTACCAGTGGGCGCGATTCTTCCGCATGCTTCACGTCACTCCAAACGTGGTGACCATTCTTTCCATCTTCCTCGGCGTAGGAGCGGGCATCTGCTTCTATTTCGACGATTTGGCAATCAACATCTTGGGCATCTTCTTGCTCATTTGGGCAAACGTATATGACAGTTGCGACGGTCAGCTGGCGCGACTCACCAATCAGAAGAGTGCCCTGGGCAGAATCCTGGATGGCGCAGCTGGCGACTTCTGGTTTGTCAGCATCTACTTCGCCATCTCCTTCCGTCTGATGCCGGAGTGGGGCTGGAAAATCTGGGCACTCTGCATCGTTGCCGGTTTCGGATGCCATGCCATTCAGAGCCGTCTTGCCGACTACTACCGTCAGATTCACCTCTTCTTCCTGAAAGGCAAGGAGGGAAGCGAACTGGATGATGCCAGCAAACAGGTAGAGCTGTGGAAGCAGATGAAGTGGAAGAAGGAGCCAGTGCAGAAACTCTTCCAGTTCTTCTACAAGAACTATACCTTGGGACAGGAGCGGGATACTCCTATCTTCCAGATATTCAAGAGAAATCTGCGCGAAAGATATCCGCAGCAGTTGCCTGAGCAGTTGCGTGCCGACTTCCGTGCGGGCAGTCTTCCACTGATGAAATATGCCAATATCCTTACCTTCAACTGGCGCAGCATCACGCTGTTCATCTCTATCCTGATAGGTCTTCCATGGCTTTATCCGGCTATTGAGATTACCGTGTTCAGCTTGATTTTCTTCTATATGAGAGGAACCCACGAGCGTCTTTGTCTGAAGCTCAACCAGAAGGTCCTGAAGGGAGAGTATGAGGCATAAACAATAACAAATACTTATATGAATAACAAGTTCAGAAATATATTCATGGCGTTCGGTATCATCGCCATCATCATTATGCTCTGCACGATGGATATGGACTATACCGATATCTGGCGCTATCTGAAGCAGGCGGGCATCTATTTCCCGCTGATTCTCGGTCTGTGGCTCGTGGTTTACTGGGTGAACACCATTTCCTGGTGGCTCATCATCAACGATGAGGGTAGGGTGAAGGGACTCTCGTTCTGGCGAGTATATAAGCTCACCGTGAGCGGATTTGCCCTGAACTACACCACTCCCTGCGGATTGATGGGCGGCGAACCTTACCGCATTATGGAGCTGAAGCCTTTTACGGGTGTGAGCAAGGCTACATCATCGGTCATTCTCTATGTGATGATGCACATCTTCTCCCATTTCTGGTTCTGGTTCCTGTCGGTATTTCTCTATATCGCCCTGTATCCGATAGGTGTCCCTATGGGCATCATGCTGGGCTTCATCGCAGCCTTCTGCCTGCTAGGCATCTACTTCTTCGCCCGCGGCTACAAGACGGGAATGGCGCAGAAGGGCATTCGTCTGCTCACCCATATTCCTTTCGTGAAGAACTGGGCTAAGCGGTTTGAGCAGGAGAAGCAGGAGACCCTGGAGCAGATAGATTCGCAGATAGCCCTGCTGCATGGTCAGCACAAGAGCACCTTCTACAGTTCCCTCTTCTTCGAGGTGATGGCGAGAGTGCTCCAGAGCCTGGAGATTTATCTTATCCTGAAGGCTTTTGCGGCGGAAATCAGTATCGCCGACAGTATTCTGATTCTTGCCTTCTCATCGCTTTTCAGCAACCTCATCTTCTTCTCTCCTATGCAGTTGGGAGCCCGTGAGGGTGGTTTGGCTCTGGCGGTGGATGGCCTGCATCTTACGGGTGCCCTGGGCGTATATACCGGTCTCATCACCCGAATCCGTGAGCTGGTATGGATAGCCATCGGCATTCTGCTCATCAAGGTGGGAAACAAGGATCTGAAGAAGATTCAGGAAGAATACGAGGCTGATCAGAAGAGCCAGCAGCAAACAATTAATAAAGGAAAATAATGAAAGTACTGGATATAAAAGGAATCATCTTTGATTATGGTGGCACGCTCGATACCAGGGGCGACCACTGGTCGGAAGTGCTGTGGCAGGGCTACGAGCATTTTGGCATCGGTGTGGCTGATGACGAGGAAGTTGAGCCAGGAGTAAGTATCCACAAGCAGGCGTTTCGCGATGCCTACGTGTATGGTGAGCGAGCACTGGCTGTGAATCCCATCGTGACTCCTGATTTCCATTTTGAGGATATTCTCAGAGAAAAACTGATCCTGGAATTGAATTTCCTGGCAGGAAAGGAATTGCTGGAGACAGGAAAGGATGATTCTGAGAAACAGACGAAGCTTGGGAATCCCGGAAAAGATTCTGATGCTTCATCAGAAAGCCTTTTCCTCTCCCTTTCTGATTCAGAAATCCTGCAGATTGCTGTGGATATGGCTCGCTATATCAATGCCAAGACCCTTGCTCTTCTGAATGAAAACAAGCAGGTGTTGGAGCATCTGAAGCAGAAGGGTTATCCGATGGTGCTGGTTTCCAATTTCTACGGCAACATCAATCAAGTATTGAAGGATGCTGGAATTGATGGCTATTTTGAGGACGTGATAGAATCGGCTGTAGTGGGGGTGCGCAAGCCGAACCCAGCCATCTTCGCCCTCGGAGTCTGCGCCCTCGATCTTCCTGCCTCTCAGGTGCTCGTAGTGGGCGATACCTATGGCAAGGATATCATTCCTGCCCACAAGCTGGGTTGCCACACCCTATGGATCAAGGGATTGCAGTGGGAAGAGAAGAAGGTGGATGAATCCATCCCCGATGGCATCATCAAGAAACTCTCTGAGATGGAGGGATTTCTGAAAATCTCATAAAAAACTGAAATATATAATAGGTTTTTGCAGCTATTTACGAATAATGTTATAACTTTGCAGCCTGAAAGTAGAGAATGATTAATAATGGGCGCAAGGCCCCTATATATATAATAAGGTAATGAAAGGTATAAGAAAATTGTATTTGGTGCTCGTCCTCCTGGTGGTTTCTACACTCCAGATGATGGCGCAGCAGAAGATAACAGGTCGTGTCATCGACGATGACGGCTTTGCCGTATCGTATGCAAGCGTGCAGTACAAGGGACACAAGATTGCCGTTTCCAGTGATGGAGAAGGTAAGTTTACCATCGAAAAGAAGCCGGGACTGATGCTTACCGTCAGTGCTCTGAGCTACAAGACCACAACGGTCAAGGTAGATGAGAAAACCAGCTTCCTCGAAATCAAGCTCAAGGACGATTCCCACAAGCTGGGAGAAGTCGTGGTGAAATCGAAGAAGGGAAGATACAAGCGCAAGGATAACCCTGCCGTGGAACTCATGCGACGTGTCATCGCTGCCAAGAAGAAGAGCGACCTCAGCAACTATGATTATTATCAGTATGATAAATATCAGAAGATCACCCTCGCACTCAATGATATCACCAAGGAACAGATGGAGGGCAAGTTCTTCAGCAAGCGACAGTATCTCCTCGACCAGGTAGAGCTTTCGCCTTATAACGGCAAGCTCACCCTGCCGGTAAGCATCGATGAGACCGTTTCGCAGCACGTATATCGCAAGGACCCGAAGAGCGAAAAGGATATCATCAAGGGTCAGCAGAGCAATGGTATCGGACAGGTGATCCAGACCGGAGAAATCCTGAATACAGCCATCAAGGATGTCTTCACCGATGTGGATATCTACGATGACTACGTGCGACTGCTCCAGTATCCGTTCCCATCTCCGCTCGGCAGAACTGCCATCAGCTTCTATCATTATTATATAGAAGATACGGTGTATGTGAACCGCGACCTCTGCTATCATCTGCAGTTTATCCCAGCCAACAGTCAGGACTTCGGATTCCGAGGCGAGCTCTATGTGCTTGCCGACAGTACCCTGCACGTCAAGAAATGTAATCTCTATATGCCTCACAACTCAGCCGTCAACTGGGTGAAGGATATGAAGATTGAACAGGAATATACCAAGCTCGACAATGGCGAGTGGGTGCTCACCAAGGATGATATGATAGCAGAGATGCACATGAACAAGCTGCTGCAGGACCTGCTGGTGGTGCGAAACACCCGAATCACCGATTACGCCTTCGACCCTTTGCCGAAGATGCTCTTCAAGGGCAAGGCGAAGGTAAGGCATGATATGGATGCGATGAACCGTGATGAGGCTTACTGGAACAAGTACCGACAGGTGGATCTCACCAAGAGTGAGTCTTCGATGGACAGTTTCATCCACCGCATGGAGAATTCCAAGGGATTCAAGTACATCATCTTCGGCGTCAAGGCGCTCATGGAGAACTATGTAGAGATAGGAAGCGGAGGAAAGGATGGCAGAAAGAGCCTCTTCGACCTCGGACCTATCAACACCTTCCTCTCCAACAACTACGTGGATGGCGTGCGCCTGCGTCTGGCAGCCCGCACCATGGCGGCACTCAATCCTCACTTCTTCTGGGATGGATATGGCGCCTACGGTACGAAGAGTCACAACTGGTACTACGGTCATCTCTTCACCTATTCGCTCAACAAGAAAAAGAACAGTCCGTTCGAGTTCCCGATGCGCAAGTTCGTCTTCGAGATTGGTCACGATATCACCTCTCCATCCGATGACAACCTGCTGCACAACAAGGATAACTTCTTCATGACCATCCGTGCTGCTACGCAGGACCAGATGTATCTCTATCAGCGACAGAAGTTCAGCTTCGTCTATGAGACCGACTGGGGACTCCGCTTCGATGCGGGAATGAGATGGCAGAGCAACCGCACCGTGGGCAACCTGCATTATTTCAAGGTGAACACGGGCGAGGAAGTAAAGAAGATACGCACCACTGAGGCATCTGTGGGCATCGACTACAACCCGGGTGTTACCTATGTCAACACCAAGCAGCAGCGATTGCCTATCAATCTCGACAGTCCTGAGCTCACCCTCCGCCATTCCATGGGTCTGGACGGATTCATGGGCGGTCAGTATCAGAGCAACCTCACCACGCTGGGCATCTACAAGCGCCAGTGGCTGGGCAGCTTCGGATATGTGGACTTCAACATCGTGGGCAAGATGCAGTGGAACAAGGTTCCATTCACCATGCTCGTCCAGCCACCAGTCAACCTCTCCATCTTCGAGCAGGAGGCAACCATCAGTATGATGAAAGACTGGGAGTTCCTGAGCGACCGCCAGCTCTTCTGGTCGGTAGCCTGGGATATGAACGGCAAGCTTCTCAACCGCATTCCGCTCATCAAGAAGCTGAAGTGGCGCGAGTATGTAGCCGTGAAGGGAGTATGGGGACAGCTCACCGACAAGAACAATCCGGTGAAGAATACATCGGATGACGTGATCTTCAAGTTCCCTAACAACTCCTATACCTTTGGCAAAACGCCATATTGGGAGGTGGTAGCCGGTGTGCACAACATCTTCAAGTTCTTCGGAATCGATTATGTGCGCCGTATCAACTACCTGAATCATGCCAATGTAGATAAGTGGGGCATCCGAATGGGATTCCTCATGTCATTCTAGGAAAGATAAAACAGGGAGAACATAGCAAAAGGCTATGTTCTCCCTTCATAAAAGTTTGGTCATAAAAGAGTATATAACAACATAAAAGAAGGAGATTGGCTTATGAAGATTCTATTGGCAGATAAGCAGGATATCACGCGTGCCGGACTGATATACGTGATAGAGAGAATGGAAGGATTGGAAACCAAGTATGTGGAAGACAAGACAGAGCTGATGCTTGCCTTGCGGGAAAACGAAGATACGGTGGTGATACTCGATTACACGCTTTTCGATATCAATGATTCCGCCGAACTGCTCATTCTCAACCAGCGCTTTCCCTATACCCGATGGCTGCTGTTCAGCGAAGACCTGAGTGCCGATTTCGTACGTGTGCTCATCGCCAGCAGCAGTATGTTCAGCGTGCTCCTGAAGGAGAGTCCGCTGACGGAAATCAAGGAGGCGATACGCTTCTGCGTGGACAGCAAGCGGTTTGTCTGCCAGCGAATGATGGAGGTGCTCCTTACTCCGCCGCAGGAAGTAGAAGAAAAGGTGAATCTCACCAAGACCGAAACCGAGATTCTCAAGGATATCGCCCTGGGTATGACAACCAAGGAAATCGCCGAGAAGCGCTTCTCCAGTTTCCATACCGTGAATACCCACCGGAAGAATATCTTCAGAAAGCTCGGAGTGAACAACGTGCACGAAGCAACAAAGTATGCACTTCGCGCCGGACTGGTAGATTCTGCGGAATATTATATTTAAAAAAAATGCTTCAGATTGTCTCCCGACATTCTGAAGCTTTTTCATTTCTAACTAACTTATTATCAACTATTCATTACTTTTCGTGCTGCAAAATTACAAGTATTTTCAGAAATATGTGCTATATTTGCTAAAAAAACACACGTAAACGTTTGCAATTCGGAATAAAAATAGTATCTTTGCAGTAAATTTGATGCAATATCGCACCATACATAACTAACTTATTATACATGAAGCAGCGTAGAACGTCATTAAAGGACCTTGCAGATAAGCTTGGTGTCAGTATAGCTACCGTTTCCAGAGCATTGCGAAACAGCCATGAAGTAGGAGAGGAGATGACCCAGAAGGTGAAGCAGCTCGCCAAGGAGCTGAACTATCGCCCGAATCCCTTCGCCCAGAGTCTCCGCAAGGAAGCTCCGAGGGTGATTGGTGTCATCGTCCCAAATCTCGTGACTCATTATTATGCCGCTGTCCTCGATGGCATCGAAGACTATGCCTCCAAACTGGGTTATTCCGTTATCAGCGCCAACAGTCATGAAGACCATGAGCGCGAGGCGCAGGCACTGGATAACTTTCTCAATATGCATGTAGAGGGTATCATCGCCTGTCTGGCGCAGGACACCACCGACTATTCTCACTTTGAGCAGCTCCACAAGATGGGGATGCCCCTGGTATTCTTTGCCCGCTGCTGTCTGGAAGATAAGTTCTCGCAGGTGGTGGGAAATGGTGATGTGGCGGCTCAGGAGGCCACCCAGCACATGATAGAAACCGGTTCGCGCCGTGTGGCTTTCATCGGCGGTCCCAACCATCTCGATATGGTGCGCCGCCGCAAGCACGGTTATCTCGAAGCGCTCCGCGAGAACCGCATCCCTATCGACCGCGACCTGGTGGTATGCGACAAGATAGATTTCGACGTAGCGCGCAATGCCACACTCCGACTCCTGGAAGGTGAGAATCCGCCTGATGCCATCCTCGCCTTCAATGATATCATTACCTATGCAGCTTTCGATGCTATCAAGTCGAAAGGTCTGCGCATTCCGGAAGATGTGGCTATCATCGGATTCACCGATGGAGATACTGCCGCCTTCGTAACCCCTCGCCTCTCCGCCATCATGGATCAGGCACACGTGCAGGGCACCAAAGCCTGCCAGCTCCTGATGAAGAGCATCAATGGCGATGAGAAGATTTACAAGGAGGTGGTGCCGATGATTCTCAAGATACGTGAAAGTTCGGAAAAGAATCTCGAGAAGAAATAGACTAGTATAACAATTTTATAAACTCTAAAAAAACAAACTAAATGAAACCAACCAAGACATTATTAGTTTCGGCTGCATTGATTCTGGGCGCTATGGGTGCCCAGGCAGCTGATTTTGTCCAGAATGGTAATTATCTTACCGTACAGTTAAAACAGCATCAGAACTACGGTCCGTCGCAAATCCGCCTCCAGGTGGTAGGCGACCGCATCATCCGTGTGCAGGCTACGGCGGAGCAGAGCTTCCGCAACAAGCAGAGTCTCATCATCGTGCCTCAGAACTCCAAGGCGCAGTATAAGGTAGAGGAGCAGGGCGATGACCTCATCATCACCACCGCTGCCATGCGTGCCGTGCTGAATGAGGCTACCGGACAGATTACCTTCTACGATCTCAAGGATCAGGTACTGTTGAAAGAGGTGGCACAGGGAGGAAAGACCTTCAAGCCTTTCACCGTGCCCGACCGTGAAATCGGTGTGGATATCGCAAAGGTACCTGAGGCACAGAAGCACGGATGGTCATGGCGTGCCCTCTTCGATTCGCCGGACAATGAAGCTTTCTATGGTCTCGGTCAGCACCAGAGTGAAGAGCTCAACATGAAGGGCAAGAACGAAGACCTCTTCCAGTATAACACCAAGGTGAGCGTGCCTTTCGTCATCTCCAACAAGAACTACGGCATCCTCTGGGATTCGTATTCTTATTGCCGCTGGGGTAATCCGGGCGATTATCTCCAGCTGAACCGTGCCTTCAAACTCTACGACAAGGACGGTAAGGAAGGACAGCTCACCGGTACCTACATGGCTAAGAACGGACAGAAGATTGTTCGTGGCGAGGACAGCATCTACTTTGAATATGCCATGCCTGAGACTTCAGAAATCTGCAACAGGACTGATAAGGGCGGCATCCAGAACCTGCCTAAGGGCTTTGCGCTGAATGGCTCCAAGGTGGTTTACGAGGGATATGTAGAGGCGCCAACCAACAGCTTCTATCAGTTTATCCTCTACTATGCCGGCTATATGAAGATCTATATCGACGGCAAGCTGGTGGTGCCTGAGCGCTGGCGTACCGCCTGGAATCCGAATTCCTATAAGTTTGAGACAGCCATTCAGAAGGGCAAGAAGACCCCAATCCGCATCGAATGGCAGCCGGATGGCGATGTTTCCTACTGCGGTCTCCGTGTGGCTGCCCCACGTTCTGAGGCTGAGAAGAACCAGCTGAGCATCTGGAGCGAGATGTCGCCGGATATGGATTACTACTTCATCGCCGGAAAGAATATGGACGAGGTAATCTCGGGCTATCGCACCCTTACCGGCAAGGCTCCGGTATATCCTAAGTGGGTGCTCGGCTTCTGGCAGAGCCGCGAGCGCTATCAGAGCAGCAAGGATATCGAGGAGAACATGAAGAAGTTCCGCGACCTGAAGATTCCGGTGGATAACATCGTACAGGACTGGAACTACTGGAAGCTGGATTCATGGGGAAGCCACGAGTTTGAGGCGGCACGCTATCCGAACCCTCAGGCGATGCTCGACAGCGTGCACGCCCTGCATGGAAGATTCATGATTTCGGTTTGGCCGAAGTTCTATGATACCGTGAAGAATTACAAGGAACTGGATGCCAAGGGGTGGATGTATCACCAGGCTATCAAGGATGATATCCACGACTGGCTCGGTTTCCGCGGCTCCTTCTATGATGCCTACGATGCCGGAGCCAGAAAGATGTTCTGGCGACAGATGGATGAGAATCTCTATACCAAGTATAAGTTCGGTATCGATGCCTGGTGGATGGATGCATCAGAACCAAACGTTCGTGACTGTACCCCGATGTGGTACCGTAAGGCGCTCTCCGGTCCTACCGCCCTGGGCACATCTACCGAGTATTTCAATGCCTACAGCATCGTGAATGCCGACGCCATCTACAATGGTCAGCGCATCGTGAACCCTAACCAGCGCGTCTTCCTCCTCACCCGTTCGGGCTTTGCTGGCGAACAGCGCTACAGCACTGCTACCTGGTCGGGCGACATCGCTACCCGCTGGGAGGATATGCGTGCGCAGATGACTGCCGGACTGAACTATTCTATGGCAGGTCTTCCTTTCTGGGGAATGGACCAGGGTGGTTTCTGTGTGGAAAACCGCTATGTAGCAGCCCAGCAGGAGTTTGACAAGACCGGTAAGGAGAATGCCGATTTGAAGGAGTGGAGAGAGTTGCAGGCTCGGTGGAACCAGTTTGGCTGTTTCGTTCCGCTCTATCGTGCCCACGGTCAGTGGCCGTTGCGTGAGGTTTGGAACATCGCACCAGCCGATCATCCTGCCTACAAGACCATCGTAGCCTACGACAAGCTCCGCTATCGCCTGATGCCTTACCTCTACAGTATGGCGGGTATGGTGCATCTCAAGGATTACACGATGATGCGCGGACTGGTGATGGATTTCAATGGCGATGAGAAGGTGTTGGACATCAAGGACCAGTGGATGTTCGGTTCTGCCCTGATGGCTTGTCCGGTGGGCGAGTATCAGAAGTATTCACGCGAAGTCTATCTGCCTAAGCAGAAGGGCTGGTACGATTTCTATACCGGAGCATATCATGCAGGCGGTCAGACCATCGTGGCCGATGCGCCATACGATAAGATTCCTGTCTTCATCCCAGAGGGCGCCATCCTTCCGATAGGTCCTGAGATGCAGTGGAGTGATGAGAAGAAACCGGAGTTGATCGACCTCTATGTCTATGCCGGCAAGGATGGCTCTTATACCTTGTACGAGGATGAGGGCACGAACTATAACTACGAGAAGGGCAAGTATGCTGTAATCGATTTCAAGTATGATGATGCCCGGAAGCAGGTAACCATCGGTGCCCGCAAGGGTAGTTTCGACGGCATGCTCCAGAAGCGCCGCTTCAACATCATCCTGGTAGATCAGAAGAAGCAGCAGGGCGTGAATCTCACCAAGTCGCCTAAGGGCAAGGTAGTGAAGTATGCAGGTCAGGCAATGACTGTAAAATTGAAATAATATGAAGAAGATATTTGCTTTAGCAATTCTACTATTGGGCGCTCAGTCTTTGAGCGCCCGCGATCGCCAGTCTTTTGATAAAGACTGGCTTTTCGTTTTGGCTGATAGTGCCAGTATGCAGAATTCGGAGTATGCCGACGGGCATTGGCGCCGCCTGAATCTCCCTCACGATTGGGCGATAGAGGGCGATTTCTCTCCATCGAATCCTTCGGGAGCCAGCGGTGGTGCTCTTCCGGGCGGCATCGGATGGTATCGCAAGCACTTCTCCCTTTCGCCAGACGAGAAGTACGACCGCTTCACCATCACCTTCGATGGCGTGTATATGAACTCCACCGTCTATATCAACGGTCACAAGCTCGGCACCCGTCCCTACGGCTACAGCACCTTCGAGTACGATCTTACACCTTATATATATAAGAAGGGTGATAACGTCATTGCCGTGAAGGTGGATAACAGCGATCAGCCCAACAGCCGCTGGTATTCGGGCTGCGGCATCTACCGCCACGTCTGGCTTACCAAGACTCTGAAGAAGGCATACATCCCGCAGTGGGGGCAGTATGTGGCTACCACGCCGAAGGGTGATGTCAAGGTGAAGGTGGATTTCCATGCCGAAGGCAGCAGGATGAAACTATCCATCCGCAATACCATCTACGATGCGGCTGGCAAGGTGGTGGCAAGGAGCCAGGGTACCCAGAGCCAGCAGCTCAAGGTAAGGAAACCTCATCTCTGGTCTATCGGCAAGGGCTATCTCTATACCGTGAAGAGCGAACTGGTGGTGAATGGCAAGGTGGTGGATACCGCCACTACGCAGACCGCCTTCCGTGATGTGAGGTTTGATGCCCGGAAGGGTTTCTTTCTCAATGGCGAGAATATGAAGATCAATGGCGTGTGCGAGCATCACGATTTCGGATGTCTCGGTGCCGCCCTCAACGAGGATGCGCTTCATCGCAAGCTCACCATCCTCAGGGATATGGGTGTGAATGCCATCCGAAGCAGTCATAATCCTCCGGCTCCCGAACTCCTGAATATGTGTGATTCCATGGGAATCATGGTGATGGACGAGAGCTTTGATATGTGGCGCCGCAAGAAATCGAATGGCGATTATGCCCGCTTCTTCGATGAATGGCACCAGCGTGATCTCTCAGATCTGGTGAAGCGCGACAGAAATCATCCTTGCATCATCATGTGGAGTATCGGCAACGAGGTGCTCGAACAGTGGTCGGACGCCGCTGCCGATACCCTGAGTCTGGAGCAGGCGAATCTCATCCTGAATGCGGGGCATGATGCCTCTACCCTGGCGCATGGCGATGAACTCAGCGTAAACTCTCTTCTCACCCGTCATCTGGCAGATATCGTGAAGAAGTATGATCCGTGGGGCGCCCGTCCGGTAACAGCCGGATGCAACGAGCCTGATCCTAAGAATCATCTCTTCAAGAGCGGTGCCATCGATGTCATCGGATTCAATTATCATCATCAGTGGGCGAAGGATGTTCCAAGAAACTTCCCGGACAAGCCGTTCATCTTCTCCGAGAGTGTTTCGGCTCTCCAGACGCGCGGTTATTACCGGATGCCGAGCGACAGCATCTATACGGCTCCGGTGGAGTGGTGGCTGCCATATACCGATCCATCCTTCAAGTGTTCGGCGTATGACAATATGCATGCCTCCTGGAGCAGTACGCACGAGGAGACCTGGGATGTGGTGAAGCACAATGATTTCGTGGGCGGACAGTTTATCTGGACTGGTTTCGACTATATCGGCGAACCGACTCCTTATGCCTATCCGGCACGCAGCAGTTATTTTGGCATCATCGACCTGGCTGGTCTTCCTAAGGACAGTTATTATATGTATCAGAGTGAATGGACGAAGAAGCCTGTTCTCCATCTTTTCCCTCACTGGAACTGGCTTCCGGGTCAGCAGATAGATATGTGGTGCTATTACAACCAGGCTGATGAGGTAGAGCTGTTCATCAATGGCAAGAGCCAGGGCATCCGGAAGAAGAAGGTGCATGGAGAGGGAAATGGTGCCGCAGCCAATGCTGTTTCTGCAAAAGCCGGCGCCAATGCAGCTGCCGATGCTGGTGCTGCCAATGCTGGCGACTTTGATCGCAGTACCGAGTACCACGTAATGTGGCGAGTAATTTTCGAGCCGGGTGAAGTAAAGGTTGTAGCGAGAAAGCAGGGCAGGGAGATTTCATCCCAGACCATCAAGACAGCCGGTCCTCCTCATCATCTCGTCTTGAAGAAGACCTATCAGAACACCCTTGCATCCGCTGCCCAAACCCCGTCAGGTGTTCCTGCGGATTTGCAATCGTGCACTCCGACCCCGTCAGGCGTTCCTGCGGATTTGCAATCCGCAGTCAAAAAAGGTTCGACCTCTCTCCCTGGGGATTTGCAATCCCCATCTTCCCCTACAACCTTCGTAGAAGTAAATGTAGTGGATAAGGATGGCAATCTCTGTCCGAATGCCGAGAACGAGATATATTTCTCTTCCACCGCCGAGATTCTGGGCACAGATAACGGCAATCAGACCTCTCTGGAGCGTTTTACCGATCCAAAGAGGAAGGCATTCTTCGGCAAGTGCATCATCGTCTTGCGAGGTCACGGCACGCTCCGTGCCGAATCCATAGACTTGCAACAAGCTATTATCAAATTATAAAAAACAAAAAAAGCATGCCAAAGTCATTTCGACTTTGGCATGCTCATTTAAGTTACATACAGCTCGTCACGCCCAGAGAGCAATATACAAAGTGCAGCCTTTCTTCTTTTGACGATGCAAAGGTACGGCTTTTTTAGGGAACCACCAAAAAACAGGGTGTGACAAGCCCCGATTTCAGCAGCCACAGAATACGAATCCCGTTAATGGGTTTAACTCGCTCTAAATTGGACTTTGATTGAAAATCAAGAAGTTGGGCGTTTGCCTATATTATATAGGTAACAATATGGAAACGAGCGGACTTCTGCTCGTTTCTGTATTTTGCAATATGCAAAGAACGCCTCAATTCGGGGACAAAGATACGATATTTTTCTTAATATCCCATAATTTGCAAGAAGAGAAACATAGAAATTAGGACTTTTTTACATAAAATCTTCTGTTCAGATATATTCCTATTCATTTATATTATCACCCCCACTGACATAAGAAAGAACCAAACGGCGAACCACGGCATGAATGTCTTCATTAGGGAACTTCTGGCGATATTTCTCCGTAAGGTCTTCGCAGAAATACATCTTGCTATGAACCAAAGAAGAAGGAATATTTAGATGCATAAACACATCGTATGTTGCAACAGGCTTGCCATCCTTTGTGTCGACAGGCACAATATCCATCTTATACCAAGCTAGTCCAGATACGGCAGAGAACAATCTATAATTGTCCTTACTCTCCGCTTTACCAGCGATGCTCAGTATATACCCGTCAGCAGACTTATCGTCCTCAGGGTTCACTGCATATAGCATATATAAAGGAGAAAGCGTCGAGTGTCTTTTTATGATAAACTGATATTTCTTGCTTCCTCCAAAAGGAGGGTTTGCCTTCAAATCCTGCTCTATATCCTCACGAATTTGTGGCGCATCCACCACAAACTCTACTTCGCCAGTATAATTGACGACAGTTTTCCATGACTGTGGATTGGGCTGAATAACTTCACCATTGTCATTGCTGTTGTCACACGCACAAAAAGCCAAGACTACCAACAGTAGTAAGACTGATTTTTTTACTAGATACTTCATATTCTAATTTGTTTATTAAACCTATTCTGATATTAAACGTAGAATATGCCTAAAGCTTGCTCTATTTTACGTTTTTAACATTCCATCTAAAACTTGCCAACACTCACAAGAAGCAATCATTTCCCCGCTTCCTACTGCCCCTTACGGTAGATGGCAACAAAGCGGTTAGCGATATTGATGAGTTTCTGCCGGGCATTAGGATCACTTACATCATCAAAACTCCAGTTGGGAAATTCGCCACGCATCTTGGAGAAACGCTTGGAGATGACACTGGCATTGGTCAGGTCGGAAGGCAATTTCAGCTGCTCTGTAAGATACTTGCAGAAAGATGCGCCATTATCAAATTTGCCTTCAAAATCGTTGATATCAGAGAGCGCCACCATAATCAGGGCATAGTCTTTCTTCAAAGGAATAGCCTTCTCGTCTATCATCTTCTGCAAGGCTCGCTTTACTCTTTCTTCCTGGCTCAAGTCGCCCCATTCCTTCTCATTATCTTCTTCCGTTTTTTCCTGCCCGCCGTTTTCCTGATGCTCATCGTCTGTCACTTCCAATTCCAATGCCCTCTGCGGTTCAGGCTCGAATCCGTGAAGATAATCTTCATCATTGTTCTGGCGCATCAGTTCATTGATCTGAGATGAAACGAAGAAACCATCCTCGCCATAATAACCGATTTTGGCTGCCAGCCGCTCAACCACATCCCGATTCTTCTCCAGCGATTCCAGGCATCGGTTAGAAAACTCATAAGCCACATAACCTCTCCATTGCGCCATAATCATTACCGAAAATTGAGACAATTTCGACTCCAAAGGCATCATCTGAAGTATCACAGCTGCCATATACAGGATGACAAATACGATTCTCTGCCGCTCGTCCTGAGCTGTAGCATACTCATCCTCGTCAACATAGTTTTTTTCATATTGCCCTATTCCTTCCACAAAGGCAAGGCGGCTCTCCGTATCGGTATGCGAAAACATCATTTTGTCTACGATGCAGAATACCTCATAAAAAAACATCCTCGCATGAACATCTGGACGTAGGAAACCAAGTCTTGTCATTGAAAATGTCATGAGATTCTGTGGATGAACATCTCGGTTAATAAATCCTGAGATATTCATCACACAGAATTTGGGTATTGCATTTTAGAGGTTGATTTGAAAACCAATACTTTTCTAAAAACGATTAATCTCATCCTCAGCAGAACCGCTTCCGTTGTATTTATCTTTGAAACTATTGAAGTTGTAACTAATGGAAGCTATGATGCAGCGATTGAAGTTGTTCACCTTTCTGTTCTGCACCACAAAATTAACCCTCTTTACATCGTTCAACTTCGAGCTATCAAACAAGTCCTCTGCTTTCAATGTTATCGTCAATTTCTTTTTAAGTAACTGTTTCTGTACCATCATATTGAATGACGAATAACCGTTTTGCTCGTAGATGCCATGATGTCCCTTAATGTTCCAAAAGAAATCACATCGAAAAAGCCAATCGTTCCTTAGTGCCACTACATTTTGGAAAGCGAAGAGACCGTATGGATGATTGTAGTCTAATTGCTCTCCATTATATGATAGCGTGAAATAAGGTTTATAGACACCCACCGTCAAAGTAGGTCGCCAACAACCAAAAACAGGTGAAACAACACATTGCGCTCCTAGTTGCTGGAAATCCTTGGCGTTGGTTGACATCCAAGTTACCGTTCCAGGTTTGCCGGATACAGCAACGACAGTCGGATGGATGTAATCCTTGATATACTGATAATCCAACTTGAAGTCGAATATGCTATAATTCACACTAAGTTCTGTATCATACACGTATTGCGGTTTCAGATAAATGTTGCCTTGCTCATAATGGTATTGATTGTTGTAGCTCACACTGTTGTTCAACTGACGAAACGAAGGACGGTTGACCCTGCTACTGAAATCAAGATTCATCCCCACTCTCCCAAACATAGTGGAAAGAGAAAGGGATGGAAGTAAGTCCGAATAATTGGTCTTGTTCTTTACTTCTCCTTGGTCTGTGTTGATGGCATGAATGTACTCATAGCGAAGCCCGATGCTTCCTTTCCATTTGGAGGCAGACAAACGGAAAGTGGCAAATCCTGCATACTTGGTTTCCTTATTCTTGAATTGGTCATCGGCTATCTTCCCTTCTTCGTTTACAGACATACCCCATGAACTGATTTTACTGAAATCCGTTCCGAAATCAAGCCTATCATTCTTATTCATGTTCCAAGCAAACACCCCTTTGAGTGCAGTCGCACGATTTCGCTGGTCGTTTCGCATATGCGTGATTTCTGAGACTGCATCTATTCTACTTGTCTCGCTCACTTGTTGCTTATGTTTCAGTTGAGCATAAACATAGTCGGCATCCAAGTTGAGCTGTAGGTTGTCTGTTAGTTTGCCGATATAATACAGATTGACATTGTGAAACCTTTCCTTTTCAGATTCTTCAGTCTTGTTGTCTGTAGATGTCAGCAGTTCATCATTCTTGTACGTCTGCATATAGTCGAAAGGAGAGTCGAGCATCTTGTAGTTGGAGATGCTTCCCAAATATCTTCCGCCGATAGTGTGATTCTTGTTTATGGCATAATTCATACCAACATTATAGTCATGAGAGCGAGAGCGGTCGGAATATTCAGAAGTAGAAATCTCATGAAATGTATCTTGCTCGTAATTGAACTGGTTAACATCATATCTGATGTCACTTCTCGTATTGTCATATTGATATGCGAGGAATACATCCAAAGCTCCCTTGTGGATGTTGAGGTTGACCTCCTCGTTGTTAGACAAATTCTTATGTTTGGAGATTTCCGCACCCACAATACCAGAGAGTCCATCCAAGGAATGGTGTACGGTAGTGATGTTTATGACACTCCTTGTTTCTGCATCGTATTCTGCCCCAGGGTTTGTTATGAGCTGTACAGACTTCACGTTGGTAGAAGAAAGGAGTGACAACCCTGAAATATTAGTCTGCTTTCTTCCATCTATATAGATGACAGGCTCACCCTTACCAAACACCTCATACTTTCCATTTGTATAGAGCATCCCAGGAATATATTTGATAACATCTGTTGCCTTGCCAATATTTTTCAAATTGGAATTTTGAACGTCAAGCGTAAGTTTACCGTTTTCTCTTGATATGTATTTGCGATGCCCTTTAATCACAACTTTTTGCAGATTAATTGTTGCATCCTCCAAGGTTATGGCACCAACCTCACCGGTACGATATGCATTACAATAAGTTTTGTAGCCCACACAACTCACTTTCACAATCGCCTTTTTCACCTCGCAAGGAATTACGAACTGACCATTCTCATTTGTTACACCACCCGTGATTAAACTGGAATCACTAACATTGAGCAAAGCGACATTGGCGAAATCGACTGGTTGATGGTGAGTGTCTACAATGCGCCCCATCATTCTGTTAGAAGTCTTTTGGATACATTCAACGATAATAACATTATCCACTTGTTTCATCTTGATAGGATAAAAGCCTATCAAGTTCATGATGGCATCTGGAACACTTTCATTTTTGATGTTCTTTGTCACCTTGAAATCCTCCAACTCGTCATACACAAAGTTGATGACATACTTATCCTGTCGAGCATTCAAATCCTTCAATGCCGCAGAGAATGACACATTATTATATTGTCGGGTAATGCGTTGGGCAGAAACGCCCATACTTATCACCGAAAGCAAAATCAAACTTATCAGATATTTACTCATAGCCTATTCTCTGTTTTATAGTCCATATACTGTATATACAGTTGAGGGAATCAAAAAACTAAGCAAAACAACAACTTTTTCCAAAATTTACAGAAAAAAATTCAACGACTCCTTGTCTTCCACAAAGCCATAGGATGAAATTTGATTCTATTGACCATCTCTTTATCTTCGAACAGCAATTCTGGAATATACTTCTTGGCATTGAATTCCCGCACATATTCTTTCTCTGATTCTGTCAAAACCAATAGCTTTGAGAGAAAGTCTTTCACTTCTGTCTTGGCTATTTCAAAGTCAAAATGCTCACTGCGCCTAAGCACAGGCAAGAGTTGCGAACGAATCTGCGGAAAACGAATTTTGTCTATCTGCGGAAAGTCAGTATATTCCGTAGGCGTAGCGTTGTCTTTTCTGCTTGAGCCAACAGTCAGATAAAAGACGGTCGCTTTTCTCAGCAACGTTTTCTCTTCATCGCTCACGAATAGCTGATGCTTCACCATGTTATAGACATCATAAATGTCACGTGCAGCACTTCTGCCTATCAAGGCGTTTATCTTGGTAGCAAACAATTCGACTGGTGAAAGAGAACGTACCTTCACATCGCTCAGAAACGGAATGGACACATGAGTCTCTATGGCAGGCAGGATATGGCAACGGTCGGAATAGTTGATTTCTATCTTGATGCCATCGTTGTTGCCAGCGGCATTGGTATAATGAAACACCCATGAGTCAAGCGTATGCGGTGTCTTGGAGCCAGGCGCAAGATGATAACCCTCCGACTCCATATAGCGTAGAATCTCGTTATTCACTTCTTGGCGAATGGAGAGCATGGATTCTCGGTCGCAATCCACCGTAAAGTCAAGGTCTATATCTACCGAGAGTCTTGGCAGTTGGAAAACGGTGAGATTGATGGCTGTGCCACCTTTCAGCACAAGAGATTTAGACAGCAAAGGACTGTCATGGAAATAGTTGAGTATCTCCACTAATCGCATCACCTTTTCGAGGTTGTCGCGAATAAAGCCTTGTTCCTTGGCGATGATGTCAAGAGCTTGTTTGTTATATGAGTTCATATTCTTCCTTTGATGTTAGTTCTTGCGGCACATACATGCGCCATTTATTTACAAATGTATCCGACTCTTCGTTGTTAGTCAACCACTTGACGCTTTTGGTTCCCTTTGCTCGGCACAGCTCCAAAAGGGATTCTGAGATGTTGGCTTGTTCCTTGATTCGCTCCAACAGATAGCCTGTCTTCTGGTACAGGAATGCCTTGTCGTACCTTGCGAGATAATCGATGAGCCTTTCCTCATTGAGCAAGACGATACCCTCCATGCAATGCAGCAATTCCTCAATACCACCAGCTCGGTCGATGCGGTCAAAGCAATCCAACAACGTACTCTCCACATCCGTTACTCGCACATAAGGGTTTCCCTTGGGTGTCATCATACCAACGATTTCTTTTGTTTGTCGGCAATAGGTATAATCCACATCGTCGAAAGAAAAGGAATTGAAGCGAGTCATGCTTTTCACAAAAACCTCATTGAAGGGTTGATGAGCCAATCCATGAAATTCCAATGCTGTGTGATAACTGATGCAAGCTGTAGGTGACAAGTGGCTTCCTATCTCATACTTGTCGCAAACAGGTAAGCCAGATGCAATATCCTTCATGCAATAGGTATTGCGCCGTATAGCCACAATCCACCCTTGTTGCTTGTACCGAGCGAGCAACGCCTCCACCGCCTTCACCTTGTCTTTCAGAGCCTCAGAAAGTTCATCCAAAGTGAATATCCGCAGCTTGTATAATATACTCAATAGTTCTGTCATTGTTTCTAATTTTGCGCAAAGATATGAAATCTAATTTGTTTATGAGAAAAATCAGAAACTTTTTATGCTTTTTTATATGTTCTTTCCATCTTAATTGTCCGACTACGGAGGAACAAATCACCGACAGGCAAGTTCTTTTGGGAGAACCCAAAAGGTTTCGAGTAACTCGAAACATACTTGTCACTGCCAACTAAAGCCAACGACTGCCACAACCACTTGAAACTCAAAACAAATGCTCTATTTTGCTATTTTTTGCCTTTTTAGGCGTTCTTTTATGTTAAAATCAAATGCCTTATAGGTATATCGCTGAATAAAATCAATATCTGTACCTCCAAAAATGCCCATATTATAAGCTTTGCTATCAATATGAAGGTCATATCGTTTCATTTCCTCTGGCATATAGCTGATAGCATGACGGATATCACGCCACATCTTTCCATAATAGTCAGTTGTAGTTTCTTCATTCTGGACAATGAGTTCATGATCCCTTAGGCTTTCATCAATTTTTGTCCAAATGAAAACATCGCCATCAACATGGATAAATGGTTCCTTTATAGACTGGTAGGCCTTAATTTTTGCCAATGCCCACAATTTCGGATTATAATGATTCAGGCAGTCAAGAGATACGATTACATCCGTATATGGCAAGTGCAATTTGTTGATAAGAACATCATATCCTTGACTGTCGGATCATCATAATAACGTCGTAACTGATTACAACTAATAATCCAGCTCAGATAGTTGAATATAGGTAAAAGCCATCCATAACTATCGGTCAGACTATTCTTGTTGCCGGTCCAAAAACTTTGTATAATTTTCATTTTCTTATTTCTTTATATCAGGCAAGCGATTAGTTTCATTGTTGCTGATGTTTATATCTGCCTTTTTAGCTTTTTGCTTGCCGAAATTATAAGTCAATCCCACACGGAATGAGGTGTTGTCATTGTTTATTCTGTTTCTAAAGACATAATCTTTATATTCAGCTCTGTTATTGCTCTTAGTACCACTAAAGATGTCTTGGGCTTGTATATTCAAAAGAAGTTTGTTCTTAATAATATCAATCTTGCATCCTAAGCCGACACAATCGATGTTTCCAGTGTGAAAGGATTCTTCTATTCCTGGAAGCACATGATAATAGTTCGCATAAAAGTTCAAAACTTTGTAATGGTAACTTAAATTGGCAGAAAAAGATGTATTCAGACTTCGCAAATCTTTGTCATCCAGCTCGTCAACGTAAGATTTTGCTTTAACGTAGAACATAGATACACTTGAATACAAATTGAATTTTCCAAATGAGAAATTATAACTAGCATCTGTACCAAAAGTATTAATGGTAAGACAATTCTTTGGAGAATACTTGGTGAACAAGTCATCCACTACCTGAGTCAGATTCTGTATGGCATCAGATGTGTGATAATAATACAGGTTAAAAGAGAAATTTCCTTTAAACACATAGTTAAACTCCAAATTATCCATGACCGATGGTGTAAGTCTATCGTTACCTTCGGTGTATGTGTAGGTGTTACGAAAAACACGTGTAGGATTCATATCATTCATAGAAGGTCTGTCAATACGTTTGCTGTAGCTTAAGGCAAAGGAATGATTATCTGAAGGATTGTATGAGATTTCTGCAAATGGGAACCAGTGATCATATTTATTAGAAACGGACAGCCCTTCTAATGTTATTCCATCATCATTGGTGTGTTCATATCGTAAACCTGCTTTGGCGTAAAAAGAACCAAACATTCGATTGACATCTGCATAGAAGGCTGTTACCGTTTCTTTATATAAAAAAACATTTCTACTTCCAAACTCAGAGACGTTATTGGTCCTGAAATGGGAATATTTTCCACCTAACTCAAAATTTAGCCAAGTAAACGGAAGGTTTAAATCTGCGCTCAGGGTATTGACGATATAGTTATAATCATTATTGCTGTTCGAGAAGTTGTGTGCTGTACTCGAATCAAAATTCTGATTAATTTTGTCAATGACATGGATATAGTTGTAATTTACCGTTACTTTTTTGCCTAAGCTATCAAGTTTCCAGTCCACATAGGGGGAGATTGTCTCCAAACGGTATTTATCGTGATTCGACTCGGAATAAGAATTCGATGGACATGCGTCTGCATTGAAAGTCATCTGCCCCATTTGGTGGGCTTTACTGCGAGAATTATTTAATGTTGCAAAAAATCCCAAATTCAAATCGCCTAATTGGTAATTGCTATTTAGATTCTGACCTAGTATGTCATACCTATTTAAAGTATTGTCGGTCGTAAAGCGCATATAGTCAGGATAAGAATAAGTATTCTGTACTATTTGGCGGCGCTTTTCATTGGAATTATTTATTTTGTATTCAACAGAAAAATTGCCTGAGGAAAAAGACAGTCCAATTCCTTCTTCTGCGCTAAAGTGAGAGCGTTGTGTTAACACCGTGTGGACATTCCCATCAAACCCCACAGGCTTACTCTTTAGAATAATATTGATTACTCCGCAATTGCCTTCTGCATCAAATTCGGCAGAAGGATTGGTTACAAGTTCTATTTTGCTTACATTTTCAGATGGTAAGGTGCGTAGGTACATATCCAAATCTTTACCATCTAAGTTAATGCGATGACCATTAACCAAAACAACAACACCGTTTTTGCCAATAATCTTTATTTCATCACTTGTCGGATCTATACGAGGAATATTATGGAGCATATCTCGCATATTGAAACCACTGGCAAAGGGACTGTTTTGAACAAGATAAACAAGTTTGCCAGCTTTCTGACTAAATAGTCTGCGCTGAGAGGTAATCATCACCTCATTCAGTGTGTGCTCCTTCACAGTCAACATGATATCGCCCAAATCAACATTGTTGTGTACGTCAATGGTGTCAGCTTTTAATATATCACCTAATTGTCTGTATCTGACGACAAACTTTCCTGACGGTAGAGAGAATGTAAACTTTCCTTGATTATCAGAAAAACCACTGGAGATAGTTTCTCCATCAAGATGACTTACTATTATTTCCGTGGCTTCCAACGGTAAAAAGCCTGCAGCTTTATCAAATAGTCTTCCTGTTAAATTCCATTCTTGAGCAAATGCCATATTATTCGAAATGGATAATGCTATAATAATTATAAACTTTAGTTTCATAATAATGCAATGAGTCCGCTTGAGAAAATTTTCTGCTATCATTGCATGACTTGGTAACTATAGTTTTTAAAGCCTTAGCCATAGGAAAGAAAAACTCAAGTTTTCTCCTTTTTTAAATGTTATACATATTGCGGAGGTATACAGCCTCTTTCTTTCCATTTGCAAAAGTACTAAAAATGCAGATACGAAGAACTTTTATGTTGATATTTTAAACTAAATTAAACTTATAAACAGCAAAATTATACTCACTTAAATAAAACTGTATCTTTTATATAGAAATCTCAAATTTGTCAACATAACCCCATCATAAAAAATGAATAGCAAGTATTCCTGCTGAGTTTATCAAATCAGGGCCATTGTTGTTGATGACGACTCTACCATCAGCTCATATATACCTTTCCGACACAAGCATATATTGTTTTCGTTTGTACTCCGAGTGTGTACAGTTTCAAACCATGATTTACATTCTTATATAAGAAAGTGAAGCCGTGATCATTTGTGTATTTTTGCCAAACTAACTCCAGTACAACCTATGTGACGCAATGGACATACGACAGCCACAACCGCCTGTTGGAGATGATTTATCCAGACGAGGAGAAGATTACCTATTCTTACAACCTCGGCGGTCAGCTTGAAAAGGTTCATGGCTACAAGTCATACGGCTACGATTATGTGAGCAAGATAGGCTATAACAAGTTTGAGCAGCGCACATACTTGAAGTATTGCAACGGTGCTGAGACCTTCTACACTTACGACCCACAGCGTCGCAGATTGCAGAACCTCACGGTGAATAGTGGTGGAAACACCATCATGGATAACGCCTACACTTACGATGCCAATTCCAAATATATAAATAAAAAAAATAAACATTCCCACCAAAAGAAATTGCATCCAAGTCACGAGAACCTATTTGTCCAACCATTACAGTATCTGACAGTTGGACAAAAAACAAGCCTAATTGAGATATAATTAGAGGAATTGATAATTTTAATATAGACTTTATCGAATCCCAATTCATACAAATTAATGGGTGGCATTATACCATCGTGTATATATTTTTGGATTTGAAAGTCTATTACTACTAGGATCAGAAGTAGTAATACCAGAATAATGATTAATGGGCAATATTCCTTTAAAAGCAGAATAGTATTGTGGAGTATGACATTTGAATAATATTGTTTTCCTCAATTGATTTGAAAATTCATCAAGAATCACACTATCATTACAAATCTTATTAATATAGTCTTCAAAATCAAAGAAAATAGTCGGAGTATATCCATCCATTACCTGGATACTATTTGCTGATATATTATTATTTTGATTTTCGATATTAATTCTTTTCACAATATTTGCCAATTGTTCTAATTCTTGACAATTCGTAACGGCTGCTGTACCATATGGATATGTATATTGACTATAAAACTCATAAAATGCTTGAATAACTCCCTCATAATCAACATTTCCTATAAGATATTTCCCACATTCATGATATGGGAATCCATATGCCATTACTTCAGTGGGACTAGCTATTAAATATTTCGTGACATCTTTTAAATCATAAGCAACCTCGATTGAAGACATATAGCAATCATCAAATAGTATATATTCCATAGTAATTCCGGACTCTAAAATTGCTTGAGCCAAGACAGACGTTTCTATTTGATATTCCTGTGTTAATCCACCGAAATATCTTGTCATTGGGCCATTACTTACATTATAATGAAATATCTCTTGAGTTTCATTGGATTTTGTATGAATTACTGGCAACCATCCCATTCCATGGCAGCCGATAATTAATCCATATTTCTTTCCAGGCGCATATTCTTTTATAGCCTTCAATATATTAGAAATACCCTCTTGCGAAGTAAATCTTTGATTGTCATAAGTTCTAATATTCTCAACGATACAACTTCCATTATCATACTTTAATTCCATGAGATCCGCAGTATTTGGCGTTGTAGCTAAACAGACCATGACTCGTGCATTTTGTGAGCCTCTTTCTTCTATACTTTTAGAAAAATCTTTTATGTTTTGTTGAAAATAAGGTAACAAATTTGAACTCCAAGGGAAAAACATTATGACTGTTTGTTCATTTTCTTCCTTTGGAACAACAATTTCTTCTTCACTCGAACATGAAATCACGATAGTCAGTGAGGCCAACGTGATAAATATGAATATTATATGTAATAATTTATTTTTACTTATGTTCATTACTTAACACATTTTTTATTCTAAAGTTAGTGATTTTTTTGCCAACAATAGCTATTTTGTGTTATTTTTATGATATTTTTCATCTTATTCACCTATATTAATTTAAACTGACTTGTATCGTTTTAAACGAATCATTTTGAATTGCCTAGCAACAAAACCTCAGATTGCCTCAATCCAAGGAATATTCGTCTCGTAACCCATATCAAAATTAAATGCGAAAACAAACTGATGGTGACGAGGTAATATTTTTGCCACTATCAGTTTTTTATATAGTGTTCCACCTGCTACAATGGTGCAAACACAAGAAACAACATCTTATTATTTCTTGATAAGCCTTTTGATTTCATTTGATTCGTTTGTCAACTTTCTTGCCAAGCTATCTTTGTATGCTGCTATCTCCACCATTTTATGATAACGAAAGATTGAATCTTCATAAACAGCAACACGACTTCTTACATCATCAATAACTTTCTCATCTCGGCAAACAGAGAAATGCTTTTCGATGTAGCGAATATTTGAGTCGTCAGATGGAAGAACCATTTTTAAGGCTCTATACTTCAAGTCTGCCTCCTCCCAATTTTTGTGCTCTCGCCATTGGGTGAGATTACCCCAAATGGAGATAACAAGAGATAAAGCCAAGCCTCCAATGAAAAGAAGAATATACTTTGAAGTAGGCTCGAAACGATGGGTGACAACCTTCTTTTGAGGAATGCTACCCATTGCGTGAAGTTTGTCCTGCACAACTTTTGATGTAGTATTCAGCTCTTGTTTCATCTGATTAATGGTATCAAACAAGAGTTTGCACCGCTGTTCATCTTTGCTTGCTTCTTTCTTGGTAAGGTCGATATAGATACATATCGCCTCTCTTAATTTTGCCAAATTGCTTATAGTCTCTTCTTCTTTTGCAGATACGGAAAGTATGGCTTTTTCAAGTTTACTTGTGTCAACATTTACAGGGACGGGGATGGCTCCAGTCTCTGTCTTCTTTGTGGAGGCAGAAAGTTCATCGACTTTCTGCTCCAATCTCTCAACTGTGCCGTAGATGGCTTCCAATAGTTCTTCTTTCATGTTCGATTCTAATTTTAAGTTTGTAACTTGCATCAAAGGCTGAAGCCCTTTCTGCGTTTTCTCTTTTTCTTCTTGGCTGATTCATCCTCTGGGAAAGACTCAAAGGTCTGAGCGTTGGCAGGAGCAAAAAGTCCTATGGAAGAAATACCGTCCCAAGGGTCTTGACTGCTCTCCGATATGGATGGCTCCTGGTTGTTCTTGTGATTGCCTTGCTCGTATTGCTGAGCAGATTTGGCTCTTGCTGATAAAAGGTTCTCCGTTCTCTCTAATCTCGCATTCAGTTTGCCAAAGCTATAGTCTCGGCTAATCTGCGTACCCTTGAAGCTATATCCATCCTTGCAGAAACGGATGCCTTGAACCTTGGTTCGCTCCTTATCCTTATAGACAAACTCTAAGTGAACACCTCGTTTTGCAAGTTCACTTTTGAACTCGTCCCAGCTATCTGCCATTCTCAATGCGCTCTTTACAGCATTGTGAATTTCATATTTGGCTCGCTCAGCATTGCGTAACTTGCGAGTATTAGTATTGCTCTTGTCCGTTCCGTAGGTAAATCCATACTTGGATTTAAGAGCCTTGGTCACTTGCTCATTACGCCTGTAATCATTCCTGTCTGATATGAGTTTGCCCTCGTTATTGATGCGGTTATATACGATATGACAATGTGGATTGTCCGTGTTGTGATGCCTTACGATGATGAATTGGGTATCGGTGATGCCCATCATCTGCATGTATTCAATGGCTATCTTAGCCATGAACTCATCCGTCAAGCGTGGCTTGTCCTCGGACTTGAAGCTCAAAGCTATGTGCCCCACAGGCTTCTTAATCCTTGGATTTAGTTGCCTTTGTAGCTCGAAACTTTGCATCATCTCGGCATTCGTGCCGAGTAACACACCATCAGAGGCAAGGATTTTCGCCTCGTCCTTGCCTGTAACATAGCGGATGCAACCAGCAAATGAGCTGCCCTTCTTTAGCTTGCCTATCATGTGGCATCCTCCTTTCTGCCCATACTGCTTGGCTTCGGTTTATAACTTGCTTGGCGATACTCGCCAAGGATTTCTTTCAATCTTCTCAACAAGTCCACCACATATACATGGGTTTCATGGAAACCTTTCTGATGCGACAGCTTGGTAAGTTGGTTGAGGTTGTTCGCCATGCCTATGAGATTCTTAGCGATGGCTATCGTCTCAGCATTGTGTCCGCTGACCACCTCGCCATTCAAGGCTGACTCACGGATATACTCCGCCAACTTGCGATTGGCTTTTCTTGCCCTCAGTTTCAATGCCTCGTAGCTTGGCTTCGAGAACTTCACCGTAACAGACTTCGACAGCTTGCGAACCCTGCCTGTGGGCGGTCTTCCGCCCTTTCTCTTGTCTTGTTCCTGTACGTTTGTCATTCGATACACTGTTTATAGTTGGTACACTCACTTTCTGCGACCGTTGGGAGCAAAAAATCTCCGCCCTCATGGTGGAGCGAGGCGTTTTGGGGTTCCCAAAACATAACCTCGCTCCCTCTCAGAACACGTTAGTTGGAACTACAGCCTTTCAGCTATCCACGTCCAAGGTCGCAGACCTTAATTCTCACAATTTGCGCCAAGCCTCGAAGTCCTCTTCATAAAGGCTTAGGTGGTGGCGCACGATGTTCTCGATGATGCCCGATACGCTCATGCGTCTCCCTCCGAGGATGCGGACGACACGATCAAGACGGTCTCGCACATCGGAACTGACGAAGACTGGCTTGCGGTCGTCAATCCTTGGAACTTGGAGGAAGGTCTGCTGATACTCCTCTAATGTCGCCTTGCGCTGCTTGCCACTGATGCGCTTCTGCGGATTCGGTGGCGATTGAACCTCGTTCGTCAGCTCGTCCTCCATGTTGGAGGTTGTTGCAGCCACATCCTCTGTCACAACTTCTAAATCGGAGTTCTCCACCTCTTCAAAGAAAGAGCTATGTTCTTGGGCATAGTCTTTACCATAAGTGGATGGTTGAAGCGAAGCCATCACCTCCTGTGTCATTTTCTCCTGCTGTTCAGGAGACATTTTCGTTTCTTTTGTTCTTGCCATAGCTTATGCTGTTTTATTTGTTAGTATAGTGGTCACGG
>OGJJ01000219.1_pt1 | contig 53819 bp, 53 predicted proteins | sample 1572081 | NCBI WGS metagenome assembly OGJJ01 (sample SAMEA2582122, study PRJEB24529) | metagenome | biome: Human gut stool | place: China | collected 2011
GCTACCACAGTTAAGGATAAGAATTAAATTTTTAGACATGTCAAATACCTTAGTTTCGTTAGGGTTTCGTTTTAAGAAAGATAGATAAGACACGCAAAGCGTGAACTACGAGGCATAGAATATCACGTTTCATAATCTGAATTAAAGCGTAAATGCAAAAAATTTGATTTAGATTAGCAAAATACAGTCAAAGAGTTATAAAAACAATTTTTGCAAAAACATCTGAAAAATTGACCGCACTTTGGAATGAGAAGGCTGTATAAAACTTAAATTTCAGACGGACTTTTATGTTTAAATCGTCATTGACTTAAATACATTGGAATGTCAGCTGTAGTTTGTTAAGGTATTTGTTGGGACTAGGCTACGACTGCTAAAATTCCTTACGAAATGCCAACGGTGTTTTCTGCATTTCTTTTTTAAAAAATTTGCCGAAATGTGTGGACTCCTCAAAGCTGAGTTGCCACGCGATTTCTTTGACGGATGCTTTCGTATAGGCCAACAATCGCTTACTTTCCAATAAAATCCTTTGATTAATATTGAATGGTACAGCACCGATTTCCTCAGAGGGACACAACTATAAAGGGGAAATAGCTAAGAGACAATGGGTAGATGCTCAGCACTTGAAACAAGGTTATCGCTTACTTTCTGAAAGTGGAGAATGGCAAACGGTTTACAAAGTGACTATCCAATCAGAAAAATTGCAGGCATATAACCTCACCGTGGATAAAGATCATACATACTTTATTAAAGGTGCTAAGACTGATAGTCAAGGTGTATGGGTGCATAATGATTGTTGGCATGCTTTACCAAGCGATGCGAAACAAGTTGCGAATATTGATGGTTATAAGGATTATCAATTTAAGGATCTAATCGAGCTTATTTACGTTCAGAAACGTTGCAGAAAATCTATGCAAATTATGATAAATTGTCGAATGGCAATTATCGTAATAAATTGATTAGACAAGAAATTAAAGCTCTTATCGATATAGGGCATATGTATGGCTGGGAACATAGAAGATTATCGTTAGCAGCAAAAGAATTAAACTGGAGTCAAAAACAATTTAATGATTATGTCAATGCGAGATCGGAGAATTTCAGATTGGAAAATATGTCTGAAAACCGTAGTCATAGAAATGAAATGCCGGGGAAAGGTAATATTTTTGAGATCAAGCAAGATATGCAGAAATTTATGAATGGAGATAAATAGGATGGAATTATCATTACTAAATGAACTAGAGCTTGAAGAGCTTATTGTAGAAGCAAATTCTAACAACAATATCAATTTTTTAAATGAGGTATTCTTAGATAGAAAAATTGCTGATATAAAGAAAATAACAGAATTTGATAGATGGAACTATTTACATAGAATTTTGTGTTATTTTAATCCAAGTTTGGAGCTTATTAGGTTCTATATAAATAATGGATTGGATATTAATGCTCAGGATAAATATGGAATGACTCCCTTACATTACGCAATGAGGTCAAAAAATGTTGATGCGGCAATTGCATTATTAAATGCGGGGGCGGATCCCAATATTCCAAATCAAGATAATCTCATCCCTTTGTCAATGATAGGATATTTACCTGATAGGTTAGATGTCTTAGAGCTCATGCTAGAAAAAGGAGCTAATGTACATTTTTTAGTAAATGAAAATGAAAGTATATTGGAAAGTTATAAACCAACATCATCAGAACCTCATTTGAACCCAATATATAAATTAATGATGAAATATTCTTAGTACAGATATTTATGATTAAAATTTTGCAAATTCTAGCGGTAAATTTACCGCTTGTGGAATTGGTGGGCGTTATATAACCCCAAAGTATATTCTCCAAACAATCCAATTAATGTGAACGTTAAAGCAGTTGACTATTATCCAAATAGGAATGGAGCGTTGGCTACAAAAGGTGAGGTTTATTATACAACTCCAGGAGCAATAGAGGCAGCTAAGAAATTAGGATTTGAAAAAACGAATCAAACAATAAAAGGAGAAGCTATCTATAAAGATAATAAAGGAAGGTATATTACAGTAGATGTAGGTAATGGTCGGAATAAAGGCGGAGCCCATAATGGAGGAGTTTGGAAAATGGCTGATTCTATTAAAAATCTAGGAAAACGAGAAACAAGAATGGGAACTTATGATGCTAATTTGAATAGAATAGGAGATTAGTATGAAATATACATTGCTTAAATCTAAAGTAGATAACTTTATTTTATTACTAGATGAAGGGTTATTTGATGTGAATAGTTATTCAGAGATAGAAAAAGAACTATTGGAAATTTCATTTTTGTACCATGAAGAGGATAAAATAGAAAAAAAATAGTGGAAATATTTTATTTTTTCTCTACATCTATATCTTCTAGCTTCCAGTTTCATATAAATGAAAGTGATATTTTTGAAGTTGAAAATATAAGTACAGAAAAACTAAAACACTATAGTGATAGAGCTAGTATATTAATAGGCATACTTCTTGGGATGTATTCTTATTTGGATAAAAAATATTATTTTGAGTAGATACAGCTTGGGGGCGTTAATCGATGCGAGTTTAGGGGCGACAGCAACACGGTAAACCAATCGGTACAGATGGCGTGGAGAACGGAGAAGTTTAATAGACAACTTCATCCAACCGAAAAACAACGAATTAAGGATTTAGCTAAGGAGTTAGCGAAAGAAAAAGGGAAAGATCCGAAATATTGGGAAGAACAACTGACATTAGTGGCTTCTGCAATGAATGATGAAAAAGAAAATCAGCTAATTTCAGCTAGATTAGCGATGATTTTTAATAATGAACAATCCGCCCCTTCTATTTCAAAAGAAAAACTTGAAGCGGAAATAAATAATTTGGCGATTGCTTATCAAGTTATGCAGAATGAGTCTAAAAAGAACCAGTCCTATTGGATATAAATTATCGACAGGACAAGATATTAATGGCTATCTAGCACTTAGATTATTTTGTTTCGCATAATGTATATTATGTTAAATATATTATAAAATAACTATATCCTATACGTTTTTTATAACTTCTGCCTAAGATCTTGATATTTATCAAACTTTTACCGTTTTCTCTAATCATCTTAAGAAATTTTACAAATAGTGATAAAATAACGAAAATTCTTTCTCACAATAAATATTAGGAAAATAAAGATGACTACCCCATTTATTGATCTGCAAATTGCCAGCGAAAACCAAGAAGGTTTACCAACGGTTGAGCAGTTTACCCACTGGGTGCAAACTACCCTTGCTTTCGAGGCTCAAACTGGCGATTTTCCCGAAACGGAAATGACTATCCGCATCGTAGATGAAGAAGAAAGCCACCATTTGAACCTCACTTATCGTGGTAAAGATAAACCAACCAATGTGCTCTCTTTCCCATTTGAAGTACCTAATGAAGTGGAGCTTGCCTTATTAGGCGATTTAGTCATCTGCCGCCAAGTAGTTGAACGTGAAGCCGAAGAGCAACAAATTAGCCTTGAATCACATTGGGCTCACTTAGCAATACATGGTACGTTACATTTGCTTGGCTATGATCACATCGTAGATAAAGAAGCTGAAGAAATGGAAGGATTAGAAACAGAGATTATGCAAAAACTTGGTTTTGACGATCCTTATCTTTCTGAAAAAATGATTGAAGAATGATTAGCAAGCACAATGCGTAAACTAATTATTCTTACTCAAATCCCTTCTTGGCTATACGATAATTTTAGAATAAACGTTACAACGCATCGAAATAATGTTATTCAAGAAGGGATTTTCTTACCTCATTTTTCAAATGCACACACAGAATATCAATTCACTCCCTTTACCAATGCCAAAGGCTTATTAGGTTCAGAACACCCTTTCGCTTTTTATTTTACAGGCACAGACTCTCTTCATTTCAATCTTGATGCTTTTGCCATTTTAGCGGGTACCATTGAACAACAAGGCTGTTTATATTTAATCTGCCCAGATTGGAATAAAATCGAAACTGTCACCGATTACAATGCGTTACGTTGGAACGAAAATCACGCTATCCCCTGCCCTACTTTTTTCCAATATTTTAAAACATTAGTAGAACATTTCGATTTTTATGTCAAAAATACATTAACGCTAAATGATTTACCAAGTGCTCAAAACAGAACGACATTTTACAAACTGACAGCTACGAATTTAACAAAAGAACAGCAAAACATTTTCCAAAATCTACCGCTTGCAAGTGAAGATATCCATCTGATCACCGCACCGCGTGGACGAGGAAAATCCACCCTTGCAGGGAAATTAGCCGAGCAAATTGCACAAGAATACAGTGTTGTGATTACCGCTCGAAGTCGCTCAGCATTGACTAATTTCTGGAAAATTTCAGACGAAGCGCAAGTGACATTTTTTTCCCCCGATACGTTATTGCAAAAAGTAAAAGAACAATCGATTTCGCCTCGTCAATGGCTTTTTATTGATGAGGCAGCAAGTCTGCCTTTACCATTCTTGCATCAATTTTGTCACTATTTTGACAAGATTGTTTTAACGACAACAACGCATAATTATGAAGGCACGGGCAGAGGTTTCTCGCTGAAATTCTTACCTCAACTTCATCGCAAAGCAAAACATTGGCAATTAACCGAACCACTTCGCTGGAAAGTAAATGATCCTCTTGAAGCCTTTGTAAATACGCTTTTGCTGCTAGATGAAGATCTTTCATCCGATTTGCAGAATGTAAGATCCTACGATCCCCACTACTCTTCAACTCTAATGAGTCTAGATGAGAAAAAAGCCTTTTATACCCTGCTCGCACAAGCACATTATAAAACAACGCCGACAGATCTCCGCCGTCTGTTTGATGGTGGTAATCAGCAATTTTTCCGAGTATTACATCATCACAGGCTACTTGGTGGCATTTGGGCGATAAATGAAGGTGGTTTAAAGCCAGAGCTCTCTCAAGCAATTTGGCGAGGAGAGCGACGTCCGCAAGGTAGCCTAGTAGCACAATATCTTTGCTTTCAAGCGAATTTGCCCGAAGCATGCAAACTCAATTCAGTGAGAATTTCGCGTATTGCTATCTCTCCAGAGTTACAAAACCAAGGCATCGGCAAGCGGTTAATTTCTGAGTTTATTTTGCAAATCCGCCAACAAAAACATCCGCTTGTGGATTTTGTATCGGTAAGTTTTGGGATGTCAGGTGAATTATTGCACTTTTGGCAACAAGCAGGCTTTAAGTTGGTTCAGATAACACCGAATAAAGAGGCTAGCAGCGGTTACCCAAGTGCAATGATGCTCTACCCTTTAACACAACAGGGTAGCACTTTTTGTGAAAAAGCAGAACAACGTTTCCAAGCAGATCAAGCGGTGATTTTTGGAAAAGAAAATGCAGATTTGTCTTTTAAAGAGGAAGATCTTCAAAACTTAAATGGATTTGCCAATCATCAACGAACTTTAACCGCTTGTTATGCAAGCCTCAAGCGGTTGTATTTATCTGATACTTTGCAATTCGCCGAGTTTGCTGAGATTTTTGAGAAGCCAATCGGCTATAAATATAGTAAATCGCAAGTAGCGAAATGGAAAGAAATGATTCAGCACAAATTATTCAAGGCAAACATTTAACTTTCACTTGCAAAATGCTCTATTTAGTTTTATAAATCAAACACTCTAACTTTTGATCAAACACAACTTGAGAGGTAAGAAATGTCAATGTTTAACCATATCCAAGCAGCTCCAGCAGACCCCATTTTAGGCTTAGGTGAAGCATTCAAAGCAGAAACCAGAGAGGGTAAAATCAACTTAGGGATCGGCGTTTATATGAATGCAGAAGGCAAAACCGCGATCGTTAAAGCGGTCAAAGAAGCCGAACACCAATTATTAGCCAATGAAACAACCAAAAACTACTTAACCATTGATGGCGTGCAAGCCTACAACGCTTATACGCAAAAATTACTTTTCGGTGAAAATGCTGAAGTAATTACCTCGGGTCGTGCAAAAACAGCACAAAGTTTAGGGGGCACAGGTGCATTACGTATTGCAGCAGAATTTATCAAACGCCATACTTCTGCCAAAAACGTTTGGATTTCAAACCCAACTTGGCCAAACCACAATGCGATTGTAAACGCTGTGGGTTTAACCGTAAAACACTACCGCTATTATAACGAAGCAACAAAACGTTTAGACTGGGATAATTTAATCGCCGATTTAAGCCAAGCAGAAGCAGGCGATGTCGTGTTATTCCACGGTTGCTGTCACAACCCAACAGGAATCGATCCAACACCCGCACAATGGGACGAATTAGCTAAAATGTCAGCTGAAAAAGGTTGGTTACCACTATTCGACTTCGCTTATCAAGGCTTCGCGAATGGTTTAGAGGAAGACACTTACGGATTGCGTGCTTTCGTAAAAAATCACCGCGAATTATTAGTCGCAAGTTCTTATTCGAAAAACTTTGGTTTATACAACGAACGTGTAGGTGCTTTCACACTGATTGCAGACAATGCCGAAGTGGCAAATAAAGCCTTTACGCAAATTAAAGCCATTATTCGTACCCTCTACTCTAACCCAGCTTCACACGGAGCAAGTGCAGTTGCAACCGTATTAAGCAATCCTGCATTAAAAGCAGAATGGGAAGCAGAATTAACCGAAATGCGTAACCGTATTAAATCAATGCGTAGCCGTTTGGTGGAATTATTAAAAGAGAAAGGTGCAACTCAAGACTTCTCATTTATCAACGAGCAAAACGGGATGTTTTCTTTCAGCGGTTTAACCCCAGAACAAGTTGATAAGCTCCGCGAAGATTTCGCCATTTACGCCGTTCGTTCAGGACGTATTAACGTGGCAGGTATCGTTGATAGCAACATCGAAAAACTAGCAGAAGCGATTGTGAAGGTGTTGTAAGGTAAGTTTTAAAGGAATAAAAAAGCCAGCAGCCGCTGGCTTCTCTCTAGCGTTTAATATTTCCGTTCAATCTCTTCAGGATTAAACATCTTCGGCTTTTCCACTCTTTGCAATAACTGATAGTAATAATCGTAAGTCACCACATTTTGCACATAGCCTCGAGTTTCCAAAAATGGAATAGATGCGATAAACTCATCCATTGCCAATCGTCCTTCTGCACGTTCTAACCAACGAGTAACACGGCTTGTACCTGCGTTATAGGCGGAAGCAATCAGAATACGGTTTTGTGGATATTTCTCATTTAATTCCGCCAAATGTGCAGTGCCGAGCATAATATTACGGAAAGGCTCGATTAAATCACGTTCTCCCGTGTAAGTTAATTCATTCCCTTTCGCTGTATTACTTGCTGTACTTGGTAACATCTGCATTAAACCGATCGCATCGGCGTGTGAGCGTGCTTGTGGGTTCCACGCACTTTCTTGACGTGCAATTGCCATTGCAAAAGTTTGCGTTATCGGTTTTCCTTGCAAATTCATCGCAAACCAATCGGCATAAGCATTCGGCAAGCGAAGCGGAATGTAATCCCACGCTTTGGCTTGAATTGTACCCTCTACCGCCAAATCATACCAATTCTGCTCAAGGGCAAATTGGCTAATTGCAAGTTTTTCCTCAAAACCAACCACTTGTAATAGCTCAATCCAAGCGGTTTTTGCTTGTGCCATACGGTTTAATTCGCGCAGTTCGGCAATGCGTTCAAGCGGTTGTTTCCATTGTAATTTTTGCAAATCTGTCAGTGGTGTAACCGTTGGCATTTCAACTTGGTAGGCTTGTCCTAATTGCTCAGCGGCTAACATTGGATAGAAGCCTCGCTCTTTAGCTAATGCAGCCAACACCTTTTGTTGTGCTTCTTTTGGTAAGGTCTTTGCCTGCCAATAACGCCATTCCGCCTTATTTTTCCCTTCATCGCTAAGTAATGCTAGCCAAGGTTTGAGATCGCTTTGTTGCCAAATTGCCATTCGTAAACGACGCTCAGTGAGATTATCCGCCTTAAGTTCCTTCAATTGTGTATCTCGCCACAGTTGGAAACTCGGATCTGAATGGTCAAACAGATGGCTAATAAAACCGACTTTCCAATCCCGAATTTCATCTGCTGACAGTTGCCATTTATCCGCCCATTGCTGATAAAGTGCAAAACTTGGGTTTGGCATTTGCTCACTTAAAGTGTTTATCCATTTGGGGAAAACGGCTAGCACAATTCGTTTGTTTTCAGCGGTAAGCGGTTGATTTTCAATAAAATTCTGCAAGCTGTTTGGATTGTTCTGTAATGCTTGAACCGCGGTTAACCAAGTTTGTAATTCAGGATCTTGAGTTTGAGTGAGTAAATTGGCTAAACCTTGTTTTGCTTCTAAATGGAAAAAATTGACCGCTTTCTGTTTGATTTTCTCAGGTGTTCGTAAGTTTTGATCTCGCCAATAAGCCTCAATCCCCGCGCATTCTGACGGCAATTGTCCGTTGGTTTTCCAGTAATTCGGCTCAACGTTGCTTGGCATCAGCCAAAAATCGTTATTTTCAGGGTTATTGCCTTGCCAAAATTGATCAAATTTTGTCAGTAATTTACTCATCTCCTCTGAATTTGGCTCTGCGGTTTGGTTGGCTTGAGCCGCTTCAGGATTGATCTGTAACTGCTCGGCTAACAATTGAAATTGAGCAGAAAATAGGCGACATTGATTAAGTACGCTTGTTGCACTTACCGTTCGTCCATAAGCCAACAATTCTGCCCATTTTTGTTGTTGATAAAGCGTTTCAAACGGGCGTTGTGCAAGCTGATTACGTTTCGCGATGTTCGGATATTGTGCAATAAACTGCTGCAATTCCTCATCAGTCAGTATGTTTGCCTTAATTTTGGCTCTTACCAATGCCCATTGAGCATCTTCATATAATGGATATCCAACTAAAGTCATCTGAAGTTGCTGAACCAATGCCAAAATATTTGGCGATAAATGCTTTTGTTGTTCACTGGCTTTAAGTAATCCTTCAAGTTGTAGAAAATTATTACGTTGCATCAGCCGCGTTTGTTGCTCAAATTGTTGAGCCTGTTTCCAGCCTTTTTCCCAATCTGCGAGATTGATAGTTGCGACATTTTGTGTTTCAGTTGAGGGTTGAGGCTTGGGATTATTTGCCCAAACCAAAGGAGCTGCCAAGCAAAGGGCAAGATAGCTTTTTTTCCACATTTTATCTCTTTCCTTAAAAATACTTCCTTTTCTTTGAATACAAAAAACGCTTGAAGTTGCAAGCCCCAAGCGTTTTCTTTGGTAGAACAGATTACTCTTCAATAACCACTTTACCAATATAATCTAAATTGCGGTAATGCTGTGCGTAATCGATGCCAAAGCCAACCACAAATTCATCAGGAATAGCGAATCCAACCCATTCCACAGGCACTTCTACTTCTCGGCGAGATGGTTTGTCTAAAAGAGTACAAATAGCAATTGAACGTGGCTCACGAAGTTTTAAAATTTCACGCACTTTATTAAGCGTAAAGCCTGTATCAATAATATCTTCCACGATTAATACATCTTTACCTTGAATTTCGCTGTCTAAGTCTTTTAAGATTTTGACATCACGACTTGATTCTGTGCTTAATCCATAGCTAGAAGCGGTTAAAAAATCTACTTCAACAGGTAAGTCGAGATAACGAACTAAATCTGCCATAAACATAAAAGAACCGCGCAATAAACCGACAACCACCAAGTTTTGGCAATGCTCAAACTGTTGATAATGACGGTTAATTTCTTGTGCCAACTCTTTTACGCGAGATTGAATATCTTCACGAGAGATTAGCGTTTCAATGTGATGTTTTTTCATAAAATGCTCTCTTTAAAAATTTTTGCTACTCTAGCAAAATTCAATTCATTTTACTAGCTGTTTGCAAACGTTTGCAATTTTATTTAGGCTGCAGACATTATCTCTTCAATATCCTCAATCTCTTTCGGGCAACCGCTGGTCAGGTTTTTATTTCCGTACTCGGTCATCAATAAATTATCCTCAATGCGAATACCAATGCCCTTATATTGCTCTGGCACATCTGCATCACTGGAGATATATAAACCAGGTTCGACAGTAATTACCATACCTATTTCTAATGGGCGACTACGTTCGTTACTGTAATCGCCGACATCGTGTACATCCAAACCAAGCCAATGGCCTAAACCGTGCATATAAAATTGGCAGCACGCTTTTTGTTCAATCAATGTTTTTACATCACCTTTTAGAATACCGAGTTCTACTAAACCTTCGGTAAAGATTTCCATCACACGATCATTTACGATTTTGATGGAATTATTCGGCACTAACAGCTTAATCGCCTCTTTTTGGGCTTTTAGAACTAATTCATAAATCGCTTTTTGCGGCTCGCTGAATTTACCGTTTACAGGGAATGTGCGGGTAATATCACCTGCGTAATAAGCAAACTCTGCCCCTGCATCAATCAACAACAAATCGCCCTCTTTCATTACCGCACTATTCTCATCATAGTGAAGTACACACGCATTTTCACCGCTTGCAACAATCGAATTATAAGAAGGGAAACGAGCTCCAAAGCGGTTAAATTCGTGCTGAATTTCGCCTTCAATTTCCATCTCGTAACGATTTGGACGCACCTGTTTCATTGCTCGAATATGAGCTAATGCTGAAATATGACAAGCCTGTTGAATAAGTGCAATTTCCGCGGTTGACTTAATTAAACGCATCTCTGAAAGCATTGGTCGCCAGTCAATCACTTCTTTAAACTGAGCAGAAACAACCTTATCGCCCCATGCTTGATACCCTTGGGCATAGTAGCAAGCGGTCAAATTTTGTATTTTTTCTGCAAAAGTTTTGTCAAGATGTTCAATTTCAAATGCAGCATCAACTTTTAAGATTTCTGGTGCAGCTTCCACACCCAAGCGACGACCTGTCCAAATCTCTTTTTCGCGATCTTTTTTGCGTAAGAAAATGGTACTTTCATATTCTCCATTTCGCTTAATTAACAACAACGCTGACTCTGGCTCCGCAAAGCCCGTGAGATACCAGAAATAGCTATCTGGACGGAAGTGATAATTGCAGTCGTTATTACGGCGTTTTTCGGTTTCTGTAAAAATAATAAAGGCGGAATTGTCTTGCATTTGAGCAAAAACTTTTTTGCGGCGGATAATGAATTCTTCTCGTGGAAGTTCAGCAAGATAGGCGAGATCCATAGTTCCTCTCTTAGCCCTATTAGGCTTTTAACTGTTCAATTTCTTTAATAAATTCGTCAATATCTTCAAAACTGAGATAGACAGAAGCAAAGCGGATATAAGCCACTTTATCCAACTCTTTTAATACATTCATTGCTAACATGCCTACCAATTTACTTGGCACTTCACGTTCGCCAGTGGCTCGCAGTTGCATAATAATCTGGTTAATAGCACGCTCTTGGTCATCAGTAGTCACTGGACGCTTTTCCAATGCTTTGACTAAGCTAATACGTAATTTATTGACATCAAAAGGTTCGCGGTTACCATTATTTTTTACAATATAAGGAATAAAAAACTCAGCTGACTCGAAAGTGGTAAAGCGCTCTTTACAACTTGTACATTTACGACGACGGCGAATTTGATAACCATCTTCCGCCAAGCGTGAATCAATCACTTTAGTCTCTTCTTTACTACAAAATGGACAACGCATAATTCTCTCTAGTGTTCTAAATTGTGTTTTTATTTAGTATAAAAAACATTCAAATAAATAAAAAAAGCCCCTTGAAAGGGGCTACTCGGAAAGCAAATTTATGAAATCGGTTGTTGAACACAACTCTAGTTTTCGTTGCTTGCAAAGATACTCGAAAATTTTTGCTTTTTCAAACGCATTTTACAAAAACAGAAAACCAATGTTTAAATTTGTGATCGAGTTCAAATTTTTATTTTTAACTCGATCATTTTTTAATCAAATTAAACTCTATAAACGGCGTGCTTGCCAATAAGCTTTTGCCCAAAATGGCGTATTCATACTGGAATAAATAACCCCACCTTTGGTTGAAGCATGTAAGAATTGCCCGTTTTTCACATAAACTCCAACGTGCTTACCATTTGGTCCTCGCCCCGTATTGAAGAAAACCAAATCGCCCGTTCTGATTTCGTGTTTCTCGATTTTTCTGCCCACCTTAGCTTGATCAACCGTCATTCTTGGCAAATCAATGCCAAACAAGTCTCTAAACGTGATTTGCATAAAACCAGAACAATCAACCCCGCTACGAGAATTTCCACCTAGCTTATAACGCGTGCCTTTCCAAGCTTGTTGATGCTCGCTTAAATTCTCCATGACCATAATGGGATCGCCTAAGCTGGTTTTATGTGTGCGATAAATTTTGTTTGCTTGCGATTGAGATGATGGACCTGAAGAACAAGCAGTCAAAATGGCTGCTAAACTTAGCATCATCGCTTTCGATAAATGTTTTTTTAAAAATGTTTTCATAGCTTCGCCCAATGAAATGCCCAAAAACATTTGAGCACCTTTTAGTTTTGGCTCTCTACTTACTCTTTTTTGCTGAACTTACACGATCACGCATTTTTTGTCCTGCTTTGAAAACTACCACACGACGAGCAGAAATCGTCACACTTTCACCCGTTTTCGGATTGCGACCTGGACGTGCTTTTTTCTCGCGTAAGGTAAAATTACCAAAACCAGATAGTTTTACCTCTTCACCTGAGGCCAATGTTTTTCTAATTTCGTCAAAAAATTGATCAATAAACAATTTTGCGGCTTGTTTGTCAAATCCTTTTGCCATCAATGCTTCCGCAAGTTCAACTTTAGTGAGAGCCATAGAATATCCTTTTACGAATTAGTCACGAAGTACTGCATTAAAGCGTTTTGCAAGTGTTGCTAACACAGCTTGCATTACCGCGTTAATTTCGTCTTCTTCTAAGGTTTTTTCGGTATCTTGAATCGTTAAGCTAATCGCTAAACTTTTCTTACCTTCTGCAAGATTTTTGCCTTGGTAAACGTCAAATAAATTCACGCCAACCAATTTTTCCCCACCTGCTTTACGGCAAGTTTCGAGCACTTCACCCGCTGCAACACTTTCATCAACTACTACCGCAATGTCTCGATTATTCGCAGGGAATTTAGAAATCTCTTTTGCTACTGGCACAGGACGTTCCGAAATTGCTGAAGCTAATAATTCAAACACTACAGGTTTGCCTTTAATGCCCAGTTTTTGCACGATTGAAGGATGAATCGTACCAATAAAGCCGATTTCTTTACCATCAAGCATAATTGCAGCCGATTGACCTGGGTGTAAGGCTGGGAATGGTTTTGCTACAAATTGCAGATCTTGACGTGCCGCTGTTAAAGAAAGCACACGTTCTAAATCGCCTTTTAAGTCGAAGAAATCTACCGCTTCGGCTTTGTTTTCCCAGTGAACCGCTCGTTTATCACCCACGATTGCTGCCGCAAATACAGGCTCTTGACGCACGCCTAATTCTGCATTTGCATCAGGAATAAAACGTAGTCCAGCTTCAAAAATACGCACGCGGTTTTGTTGGCGATTTTGGTTATACACGATGGTTTCCAACAAGCCCGTTAAAAGCGACACTCGCATTGCCGACATTTCGCTTGAAATTGGGTTCGGCAGAATTAACGCCTCTTGGTCTGGGTGTAAAAGCTGTTGGATTTTCGGATCAACGAAGCTATAAGTAATCACCTCTTGGTAATCGCTATCTACTAACGCCGTACGCACACGAATGGCTTCCAATAATTTCTCTGGCGTGCCTTTCATTTTAAGGTGTGCTAATGGCGAATTATTTGGAATATTGTTATAGCCATAAATACGAGCCACTTCTTCGATCAAATCTTCTTCAATTTCAATATCAAAACGCCAGCTTGGTGCAACCGCTGTCCAAGTGTCATTTTCAAAGGTAACATTTAAGCCTAAACGAGTGAGAATATCGGTCACGATTTCATCTTCGATATGGTATCCGATCACCGCATCTAATTTGCTACGGCGTAAGCTCACAGTTTGGCGAGTCGGTAAATGTTCTTTTGCAACCGCTTCTACAATTTCGCCCGCTTCACCGCCACAAATTTCTAATAATAATGCGGTAGCACGTTCCATTGCTTGGCGAGTTAATTCAGGATCGACACCACGCTCAAAACGGTGTGAAGCATCGGTGTGTAAGCCGTATTGACGTGCACGTCCCGTAATCGCAAGTGGTGCAAAGAATGCGGCTTCTAATACCACATCTTTGGTTTCTTCATTCACGCCACTGGCTTTACCACCAAAAATCCCTGCCATTGCTAATGCACCTTTGCTATCCGCAATTACAAGCGTATTCGGCTGTAATTTTGCCGTTGTGCCGTCTAACAACACTAATTCTTCGTCTGCTTTCGCCATACGTACTTGAATTGCACCATTAATTTTAGCTGCATCAAAAGCGTGCATTGGCTGGCCTAACTCAAGTAAGCTCAAGTTTGTGATGTCCACGATTGGATCGATAGAACGAATACCACAACGGCGTAATTTTTCCTGTAACCATAACGGTGATGTTGCCTTCACGTTCACATTTTTTACCACACGAGCTAAATAACGTGGGCAAGCCTCTGGGGCTTGTAATTCAACGGCAACTTTATCAGCAATGGTTGCAGGCACTGCTTCAATTGCTGGTACTTTTACTGTTGCACGGTTAATCACTCCCACTTCACGTGCAATACCTGCAATGCTCAAGCAGTCTGCTCGGTTTGGCGTTAAGCTAATTTCGATTGCCACATCGTTTAAGTTTAAGTATTCACGGAAATCTGTGCCGATTGGTGCATCTGCAGGAAGCTCAATAATACCACTATGATCTTCTTTAATGCCTAATTCAAAGAATGAGCAAAGCATACCTTCAGACGGTTGACCGCGTAATTTGGTTTTTTTAATTTTGAAATCACCAGGTAGCACTGCACCTTCTGTCGCACACGCCACTTTTAAGCCTAAACGGCAATTTGGTGCACCACACACGATATCTAATAGGCGATCGCCACCCACATTCACTTTAGTAACACGTAATTTGTCTGCATCAGGATGTTGTGCACATTCCACTACTTCACCAATCACCACGCCCGTGAATTCACCCGCTACAGACTCCACACCATCTACTTCTAAACCTAACATCGTAATTTGGTCGCACAGCTGTTCCGTTGAAATCGCAGGGTTCACCCACTCGCGCAACCAAGATTCATTGAATTTCATTTTATATCCTTTCCAATTTTGTAAAATCTTTGCGGAATTTTACCGCTTGTATATGATAAACATCGTTATCAAATCTCCCCTACCCTCTCTTTTCTAAAGAAGGGGATCAGATAATCTGAAATTTCAGATCCCCTCTTTGAAAAAGAAGGATTAGGGGGAGGTTTTAGTGAAGCGTTATTTAAACTGTTTCAAGAAACGCAGATCGTTCTCAAAGAATGAACGTAAATCAGTCACGTTATAACGTAACATAGTTAAACGCTCAACGCCCATACCGACGGCAAAACCGCTGTATTCTTCAGGGTCGATACCCACGTTGCGTAACACGCTTGGATGAACCATACCGCAACCTAACACCTCTAACCATTTACCATTTTGACGCATCACATCCACTTCGGCTGAAGGCTCTGTGAATGGGAAGAATGACGGACGGAAACGCACTTGTAAATCTTCTTCAAAAAACGCTTTTAAGAAATCATGGATTAAACCTTTTAACTCGGTAAAGTTCGCTTTTTTATCTACATAAAGCAATTCGATTTGGTGAAACATTGGCGTATGAGTTTGGTCGTAGTCGTTACGATAAACACGACCAGGTGCCACAATGCGAAGTGGTGGTTGGACTTTTTCCATCGTACGGATTTGCACGCCAGAAGTTTGGGTGCGTAATAGACGGTTTGCATCAAACCAGAAAGTATCGTGATCAGCACGTGCTGGGTGGTGTGCAGGAATGTTTAACGCATCAAAATTATAGTAATCACTTTCTACTTCAGGGCCTTTTGCCACGGTAAAACCTAATTCAGAGAAGAACTTGACCACACGCTCAATCGTAATGGAAACAGGGTGTAAACCGCCCAACTCAGTTTTACGACCAGGTAAAGAAACATCAATGCTCTCGCTCGCTAATTTTGCGTTTAACTCTGCCGTTTCTAATGCTTCTTTTTTCGCATTTAATGCATTTTGTGCAATTTGTTTTGCATCATTGATTTTTTGCCCTACCGCAGGACGCTCTTCTGCAGGCACATCACGCAAGCCTTGCATTAACGACGTGAAATGTCCTTTTTTGCCAAAATATTCTACTTTTAATGCTTCAAGTGCAGCCACATCTGAAGCTGTACTCACCGCTTCAACTGCTTGTGCTACCAAACTTTCTAAGTTTTGCATTCTATCCTCTAAAATTGCTGATGAAAAATTGTAGAGATAATAATACTTTGCAGGCGGAATGTAAACGTGAAGATAAGTTCAAGCAAAAAATTTTCCTTTTAAATCAAGGGTTCTTTGCTTTTAAGCGAACCTTCAAGCGGCCAACTTTTTAACAAAATTTGTAAATGCTAAAAGAAAAAAGTCGATAGAGTTAAATACTCTACCGACTTTAATTGTTATTGTTGAACATAAGGATAATACGGCTTACCCCAAGTAGGCTCGTCATCATTACGCAACATAATTTTTACCATCGCAGGCACAAATAAAGAAAGTAACGCACAGGCATCTTCCAATTGTTTACGGTTCGCACTGCTATCATAAGTTGAACCTCCATGGATAAGCTGATTTCTGAGCGTATATAAATGCCCAAAGACAACTTCTAACACCTCTGCTGTTTCTTGCTCTTCAAATGCAAAATTTGCTTTTTTCTTTGCAGCCGCAAACATTGTTTTCCACTCTTTGCCTTCTAGTAAGCCATTATGTGCATCCCAAAATGGCTGGAAGGTGTAAGGTGTATCCAACAATGTTCTCACTGCACCGGGGAATTCATCCCAAATAATCCCATAAAGCAAACGTTCGGTATCCAATTCGCAAAGGCGCATAATAAATTGATGAAACACCTTACGCTCCACTTCTTCTTTGTTTAACTCGTCAGCATACGCTGCATTAAAAGCAATCCAAAGGGAGATAAATTTGAAATCCAAATTTTCTTCTTCATTGGCTTTTTTCAACCAGCTCAACGTGCGGTGCATTTTTAAGCGAAAGTTATCATTAAAATCAGCACGATTTTCTTTATAATAAGCGGTCAGATTTTCGAGTTGTTCTGCAAGTAACATAATAGGCTCCGATATAGTCAAAATTGGGCTATTATGGTACAGATTGGCAAGTTTGTAAATTTTAAAAGAAAACCGACCGCCTGGGTCGGTTTTTGGGGCATGATTTTATAGCTTTTGGCAGATGTCTAAATTAAGTTTAACAAATTCTTCCCATTCATAAATTTCTTTTAAATAGGTTTGATAATATTGCTCTACTCGACAAACAAGCGGTCTATTTTCATAGATTAAACATAATTTAGTGTTCTCATCAAAATGGTAACAAGTGCCATCTCCGCGATCTAAAAATTTTGTTTGCTCACTTTTATCTACGTTTTGACAGCATTTGCCGCAGGCTGTGCAGGGGAAAGGCGAAAGTATTTTTTCGCCTTTTGAGATTTCTGCTACCATTGAATTGCCAACATTGCTGTTTGACTTTGTGTAACAGTTTTAAATGCTTCATCTAAAGCATTATTTTCTGATTTCAACGCATTTAACTGATGTTGTACTTCGGCAATTTGCTGATCAAAGAATGGATTAATTGCCTCTCCTACTGATTGATAAGCGTCATTAATAAAATCAGTAGTAATATTTTCAACAGACTGATTTAATTCAAGTATTGCTCTGCGTTGTTGAGCATTTCTTTCTTCCTCTTCTTTTTTTGATGAGTAAATGTCCCAAATAGCAGAGGCAACTTGTAATACTACAGCTGCCTTTCCAGCCCAACTACCTAAAGTTTTTTCCCAGCGTCCTTTCAATGGTGGAATTTTTAGTTTACGACCGATAAGCAATCCTTCTTTAAGCATATTTTGATCCGTCAATAAATTTTTCCCCATATCTTTCATTTTATCTGCAAGGGCATTGCTAGGTACTAAATCGCCTATAGGTACAGAATAATTAGTATTAAAACTAAAATTAAAATCTGACAATTCTTTTTGCATTGTTTGTTCAATCGATGAACTCATTTTTTGAAAAATATGGCTCATTTCAGATTGTACCTGAGATTCACTACTACAATTTTGTAATATTGCAGAGATTGCTTCTCTATTTGATGTAGATTGCATGCGAATAGCATCAGAAACACGATTAAAAATGATATTCTTACGTTCATTTAATTCATTTTTCTGATCAATCAATTCTCTTGCTTTTTCTTGATCTTGAGCCGATTTTAAACTCGTGATCTTTTCAAGCAATGGAGAATACCAACGTTCATTAACAAAGTTCTTAAAGCCATTAAAACGTTGGCGTTCGCTATTTTGTTGTGCCGTCCAAGCATTAAAACGTTCAATAAATTCACTATAGCCGGAATGTACTAATAATGGTTCTTTATTAAGTTCTTTGCCTTTCAATGCAGTTCGTAAATTCATAGGCAAAATTTCGACTTCACCTAATTTATCCAAATTAACTTGATGATTTGAAGCAAATTTTACTAGAAGATCTCGAATGTGCTGGGCAGCTTGATATTTATCTTCTTCATTACTTAACTGATTGTTTAACACAATAAAGATTTTTTTATCTTTGCGTAATAAATCGAATAAACGATCATAAACATCTTTTGAGTCCATGTCGCCATCGCGAATAACAAAGAGAATAACAGAACAGCGACTTAATTGTTCAAGAGTTACATCTTCATGTTGGATTGGTGCATTCACACCTGGCGTATCCAGTAATATGTAGTCTCCCCAAGAATAACGATCCACTTTATCGGTTTTGGGAATATCCGCAACAGGTGCAATCTCTTTACCCGAAAGCACATTAATTAATGTACTTTTACCGGCATTATATGCCCCATAAAGCATAATATTTAATACGCTGTTATCCATTTCTTTCTGAATTTCGCTTAACGAGGCAGAGGAAAATTGATATGAATTTGCTATTTGTTTAGTTTGCGTTACCAACTCAAATACTTGTGAATATTGATTCGCCATATAAATTCCTTATCTTTGAAATTCTTTAATAAGTTTATTTACTTCGCTTTCTAAGTGGTTACAGGTTTCTTGAAGCGGTTGAATTTGAGCAATAATACTATTTAGCTGACGATCTACGGTTTGTTTAATACCATTTGAAATCTGCTCTTTTAAACTTTTTTCCATTTGCTCGGTATCAACTCCAACAATTTCGGTAACAGTTTCAATATCAATCATTGCAGAACCTGCAGCACCACCAAGGAAACCACCAAGCAATCCTCCCACAACGCCACCAATCGCTGTACCAACACCTGGTAAAATCGCCGTTCCAATAGCCGCACCAGCAGCCCCCCCACCAGCTGCTCCACCTGCTTGTGCTAATGATTTTTTACTCGCGCCACGTTCTTGTTGATAAGTAATTTTTCGATCTTCAAAATCTTTAATGCTAGAACTATCAAGCTGTACAGAAATTTGACTTAATGAAGAAACAAAACCCTCTAAACGCTTAGCAATTTCTTGACCAAGAGCCTGTGAAATAAGGCTATTTATATCTTGTACAATCGCATTCTTATTCCGTGATTTTCTATGTTTATTCACTATTTCATAAGTATGGTTATGTGCATTACCTTCTACAAGATCGGTAATCATTTTTCGATCTTTTTCTAACTTACTAAGTACATTCTCTGTTTGAGTAGAAATTGATGAAATCTGCGTTTTAATTTCACTATTTAAAAATGAAAGTACATTTTCATTGATAAAATTCTCAATTTGTTTATTCGCTTTTCCACCTTTATAATTTGCAGCATTCTTCACGAGTTCTGCCATTTCATTAAATAAACGAGCAAAACCGGCTTTATTTAAATCTTGATGAGATTTAAAAGTATAAACTGAAATAGAAATAGGTTTTTTTATTTTTATTGTACCTTCGCTTTTCTGCTTTTGTTCAAGACGTCCATACACATCCTTTTCTTGTAACTTGCGATTATCAGGTGTTTTATCTTTAACAACAGCAATAATATCCTGAGCAACTTCATCCCAATCTTCCTCTGTTTCATCAGATCGAGTAATTACAGGTAATAATGGCTTACCTTTTTCAAGTTCATACTTAAGCTCATCTAACTCTTGAACTTGCCCTGGAGAGCTTGAAGGTGTAAGCCATAACACAGCATCGGCACTATCCACAAATTGCTTAGTTAAATTTCCGTTTTTCTCCTCGGTGGAATGTAATCCTGGAGAATCTAACAATACAAAGTATTTGCCTAATTCTACACCTTGAATTTGAGCTGTAGTTTCAGTAAAGCCTTCAGCAAAATCGCCCTCAATAGTTACTATCTTATTATCTTTTAATGCAAAGCGGCGAATATGATCGTTAGGGAAAAGAGAGCGATACAAGTCTACGACTTGATTACTAAAAGAACTTTTTCCTGCATTGACTTTACCAAATACTAAGAAAATAATTTTATCTTCAAAAGTTTTCGATAAATTTTGCATTGGTGAAGCTGCGACAATTTTTTTATCCCATTCGGTAAATTTAACTTTTAAACTATTTGTCAATTCGGCAATTAATGCTGTTAACTGATGTTCATTTGTTAATGCTTTATTATCAAAATGACTTGAATTGCTTAATAAATTTTTGATGTACTCAACCTTTTGCTTTAACTCACCTTCTTTTTGATGGTTTTTATTCATTTTACTTGCAAATTGGTTAAGCTCATCAAAAAATTGTTTTAATGAGCCTTGTTGCATATTAACCTCTACAATCCTAATTGAAATTTACGTAATCCATGAAGTTTATTAGTAAGATCTTCTATCTTTTGTTGATCTTGCTTTTCATCCCAAATCTCTAAAATTTGTCTTTTAGCATCATCTACACCAATGTTCTTGATTATAGAAATAATTCTAGAGTCAAAACTATTAACGCCATATTCATTACATAAACTATTCAAACGATTAAGAATAGCCTCTTCTTTTGCTTTTTGAGCGGCTTCTTGACGTTGTTTTTCTATTTCTCTAGCACGTCTAGCTTCTGCCTCGCGTTTTTCAGCTTGTTCTTTTTCTAATCGAGCTCTCTCTTCCTCTCTGCGGCGACGCGCTCTACGCTCCTCTTCCTCTCTATCATCACTAATTGATTTTGCAACTGCGCCTGCGATGCCTACAACTGCTGCACCAATAATCCAAGGTAATGCCATAATTTAGTCCCTCTCTGTTAGATTGATTTTAAAATTTGATCAAGTTGATGTGAAAATGCTTGGCGTTTTGCTTTTCTCTCATTTTTTATTGATGAGATCTCGCTATTTATTTCTGAAATACGATTATTTAATAGACCATCTAATTCAGTTTTAAGTTTATTTATTTCAATTTCTCGTTGTTTCTGTACCGTTTTTGTTAAACCTAAAATCTTTTGATTTAATTCAGGTATTCCACTTCGCTCCATTAATTGGGGTTGTTGTTTCTCTATACCAGTTAGATAACGTTTCGCAGATACCAAAATTGGTTCGAATAGAGGTACTTGCTCTCTAATACGCTTAACGGCCTGCACTTGCTGTTCTGTATTTGTTTCATCGATTTGGGTAAGTACCAATAATTTATTATCATTTTTAGAGGTATTTAATAGACGTTTAATGTGTTCAACTTCCTCCTTATCTAACTCACCTGCTTTCAATGTATGAATAATTAACACAATATCCGCAGAAACAAAGACCCCTTTATTTGCTTCGAAATCATCTATTCCGTGAACATCAGCACCTAGTCCTGGCGTATCAAGCCACGCTAAATTATTCTTTTGATCTAAGAATACTTTATTAACTTGCGTTTCTCGTTTATCAGATGCTTTAAAATAATTATTTTGATTGATTAAAGCATTGAGCAATGTGCTCTTGCCGTGGTTATATTTACCAAAGACCGCAACACAAGGTTTATCACTTGTCGATGTCAAGTGAATATACCGCTCAATTTTTTCCCGATAATTTGGGAATTGATTAATGAATGCTTGAGTTTCTTTCTTGCTAAAAGCCATTTTTATTTTCCTTATTAAAGAGTAGATAAAATTTATTTAAATTTGGTTATATATTGCTGCAAACTAACAATTATCTTCTCTTGCAACTCTGCAGGACTAACAATCGTCAAATGCGGAATCCAATACTGAACCACTGGCACAATATCCAGCTCGTTTACATTCTTGCAAGAAAGCAATAATTCACCGTTTTCGAGTTTTCGAACCAGATCTTGATTTGGCAATAGATTTCGACGTGTAAAATACGGTGCCGCAAAACTTGACACTTTAATCACGACTTCACCAAGCTGATTGCCGTGCGAAATGCTATCATTAGTTTTAATCTCTTCGATAAATTGCTGGTTTGGTTCGAAAGTTTCATTTAACGTTTTGAGCATTCGTATTTGGGTAAAACAGAAGGTCTTTTTCTTGCCTTCATCTGTACCGATGAGATACCACACGCCGTTTTTGTTAATCAGGCTGTAAGGTGCAATTTTGTAAAACTTTCCTTCTTTTTGACCGCTTTTAGTGTAGTTAAAATCGATCATTTTATGGTCGTCAATCGCTTTTTTCAGCAAGTCGAATTCTTTTTTAAGTTGGCTAATATCTTCATATTGCACACCTTTCACTTGCACACTTTCGATAAGCTTTTCTTGGTAAAACTCGCGGTCAATTTTTGGGAAAAGGTCAGAAATGTTAGCGAAAAGTGCAAAACGTTCAATGTCTTGCTGATTTAATAAACCTGACTTAGTGCGGTTAATTTTGTAATACCGCGGCCCTTTTTCTTCCCAATCGAGGAAATCAAGGCGTTCATTAAAATCGCGTTGTAATGTGCGTAGCGACATTCCGAATTTTTCTGCCATTTTTTGTAAATCGACCCGTTCACCTTCATTCAAAATAAATAGAATTTCGACAAACCGTTGCTTTGAGCTTATACTGTTTTTCATTAGATCCTCCTATTTGATGAGGCGAATTATAAGAATGCAGAACGACAAAGTTTGTCGTGTTGGAATTTATTTAAAAATTTTAACAAGAAAAAAGCCATAAAATTGACATATTCGCAATACATCAATTTTATGGCTTTTATTTGGAAAACAAAAAATCAAGGACTACAATCCTGATTGATTGATTGATTGATTGATTGATTGATTGATTGATTGATTGAGCAGCATTATATCTTCCTAGGTTTCAGATGCAACTGAATAAAGTCTATCGAATTTATGAGACAACTTCAATAAACAAGCGGTTAAAATTCGAAAATTTTTTGCAAATCAACAATATACATGTATGATACGCCTAGGCTTTGATAATAAAGGAATTGATACAATGAACAAACAACAAGTTTTAGATGCTTTTCATTTTCGTGCGGCGTGCCGTGCTTACGATCCTACTCGCAAAATTAGCCGTGAGGATATGGACTATATTTTGGAATTAGGTCGTCTTTCGCCAAGTTCGGTAGGTTCTGAACCGTGGAAATTTTTAGTACTACAAAATGTGACAATTCGAGAGAAAATCGCACCTGTTTCGTGGGGCATTAAACACCCAATGAATGAAATGAGCCATTTGGTGGTGATTTTGGCGAAGAAAAATGCCCGTTTTGATAGCGAGTTTTTCCGCACTTCGCTAGAAAAACGTGGCTTAACGCCTGAGCAGATGAGTGCGACCATTGCTCGTTATAAAACTTTCCAAACTGATGATATTCAAATCTTAGAAAGTGAGCGTACTTTATTTGATTGGTGTAGTAAACAGACCTATATTGCATTGGGTAATATGATGACAGGGGCAGCACTGATTGGCATTGATTCCTGTCCAATTGAAGGATTTAGTTACTCTGAAGTGAATCGTATTCTAGCCGAAGAGGGCTTGTTCGATCCGAATGAATGGGGTGTTTCTTGTATGGTTACTTTTGGTTATCGTGCCAAAGAGATTAAGAAGAAATATCGCAAGCCTACTGAAGAAGTGATTGAGTGGGTTGAGTAAGGAAATTGTACAGAAAAGCGGTCAAAAATGACCGCTTTTTTACTTATTTATTTTACCAACTTCAAATGTGTTGGTTTTTTCTTCACGATTTTTTTCGGTTTCTCTTCTTCCGATTTTTTAGCAGTACGAGCAAGATAACTTTCTTCGCTGTAATATTCTTCCTCTTGGAACATTGTGCCGTCGCCTGTTTCTTGAGCATAAAGTGCTTCAGCTGCACCAAATGGAACGTACAAATCGCGAATCATTCCTTGAAATCTCGCACTAAATGAAATGCCTTCATCATCTACCACATAATTACCAATGGAACGTGGCGAAATGTTTAAGATGATTTTTCCATCGCGGATAAACTCAATCGGTACATCCACATCAGGATAATCGCAATTAACCAACAAATAAGGAGTGTTGTTGTTATCGCAAATCCAACTGTAATAAGCGTAATAAATATAAGGGCGTAATGGTTTCATTAATCTTTATCATCCATTAAATGTTTAGGGGCTGCACCGCCTACAGATTGCATAAAACTATCGCGTTTAAATACGCGGTTCATATAGTTTTTCACAGGTTTTGCCGCAGGACCAGTAAATTCTACGCCTAAGTTAACCATACGCCAGAGTAATGGAGCAATATAACAATCAGCTAAACCAAACTCTTCACTCATAAAATAAGGCATCGCATCAAAAACAGGGGCTAATGCTAAAATCTCTTCACGAAGTTGAGCTAATGCTTTTTTACCTTGGGCTGAAGCGGGATCTTTATTTACGATATCAATTAAAGAATACCAATCTTGTTCAATACGGAACATGGTTAAACGGCATTTCGCACGTAAAACGGGATAAACAGGTAAAAGTGGCGGATGAGGAAAACGCTCATCAAGATATTCCATAATGATGCGAGAATTGAATAATACTAAATCGCGATCAACCAATGTCGGCACGCTACCGTATGGATTTACTTCCATTAAATCTTCCGAAATAGCATCTGGCGTGATATTTTCAATTTCATAAGGCACAGCTTTTTCTGCTAGCACGATGCGAACTTGGTGGCTATAAATATCACTTTTTTCTGAAAATAAGGTGGTTACCGAACGTTTATTTGCACTACTCGTCATTTATCTTTCTCCAATAATTCAAGCTCATTAAATCTGCTAAAAATAGTAGCGTATTGTAGCATAACAACTTGATAAAATCACAGGTTTTATTTTTTGTACTTTTGGGGAAAGAACGATAAAATCTCACCGCTTGAAAAAGCAAAGCAACCGTTTGCTTTTTGTGGTATCCTACGAAAACTTTTAATTCAAATAGAGAAAAAATATGACTAATAAAGCTGAAATTGCCATCGTTATGGGCTCTAAAAGTGATTGGGCAACAATGAGTGAAGCAACCCAAATTTTAGACCAATTTTCGTTACCTTATCACGTTGAAGTGGTTTCTGCACATCGTACGCCAGATAAACTGTTCACTTTCGCGGAAAATGCAGAAAAAAATGGCTATAGAGTGATTATTGCAGGTGCTGGCGGTGCGGCTCATTTACCAGGGATGATTGCAGCGAAAACGATTGTACCTGTGCTTGGTGTGCCAGTAAAAAGCTCTACGCTAAGTGGGGTTGATAGCCTCTACTCTATCGTGCAAATGCCAAAAGGTATTCCCGTTGGTACACTCGCAATTGGCCCTGCTGGTGCCGCTAATGCGGGTTTATTAGCTGCTCAAATTTTAGCTGCATTTAATCCTGAACTTGCTCAAAAACTCCACGCTTTTCGCCAAGCTCAAACTGAGCTCGTGCTAAATAATCCTGATCCACGAGCGGAATAAATATGGCAAAACGATTACTGATTTTACACACTGGCGGTACGATTTCAATGAAAGAAGGCGAAAATGGTAAAGTATCGCCTTCAGCTCGTAATCCATTGTTAGATGCGTTAGAACGACTTAATCACCCTGCTGAATTACATCAAGAATCTGTTTTTAACGTGCCTTCTCCACACATCACGCTCGATCACTGGCTTGTACTAAAATATCGTATTGAAAAAGCAGCCAATGAAGAACATTTCGATGGCATCGTGATTACTCACGGTACAGACACGCTTGAAGAAACTGCCTATTTCCTTGATTTAGCCCTCAATATCAACGTACCTATTGCTATTACTGGAGCAATGCGCTCAAGCAATGAACTCGGTTCAGACGGGTTAATTAACTTGCAAAGTGCTATTTTGGTGGCATTAAGTGAAGATTCGAAAGGCAAAGGCGTATTGGTGGTCATGAATGATGAAGTCCATCATGCAAAATTTGTGACCAAAACGCACACCACTAATGTAGCAACGTTCCAAACACCTACTTTTGGACCTTGCGGATTGATTACTAAAAACAACGTAATCTATTTCCAAAAATTAACCGCTTACGAAAGTTTCCCAGTGCAAAAAATTACCAAAAATAATATTCAATTAGTTAAAGCCTATGCGGGAATGGATAGCTTTTTACTTGAGCAGCTTGCTCATCACGGCTGCGATGGCGTGGTTATTGAAGCTCTTGGCGCGGGTAATCTTCCACCAACTTCACTTAAAGGCGTGCACGCATTACTTGAGGCGAATATCCCCGTTGTACTCGTATCACGAGCTTTCCACGGTGTAACTCAAGATGTATACGACTATCTTGGTGGAGGTAAAGAACTCAAGCAACAAGGGGTGATCTTTACTACAGGTTTAAGCGGACAAAAAGCACGCATTAAATTGTTGGTTTTACTCAACCAACAACGCGAAAAACCACTTTCTCACTATTTTTAACTCTGATTTAGGTTCACTATTATGAAAAAAACGATGCAAACTCAAAGCACAATCTACCCTCCTATTTATGTGCTTGGCAACGGACAATTAGGCAGAATGCTACGTTATGCGGGAGCACCACTGGATATTGATGTTATCCCTCTCGCCTTTGATGCACCTGTCTTTGAACTGGCAGAAAACGGCATTATTACCGCAGAAATCGAACGTTGGACAGATACACCGTTAACGCAGCTGCTTAGCAATCACAAAAACTTCGTGAACCTTAATGTGTTTGGGCGATTAGCCGATCGTTTCACGCAAAAATCATTACTTGATCAGCTTCATCTTTCTACTTCGCCTTGGCAATTACTAGAAAGCCCTAATCAATGGGAGCAAGTTTTCCAAAATATTGGTGAAAAAGTCGTAGTTAAGCGACGTACTGGTGGTTATGACGGACGAGGGCAATGGATTGTCACCAAAGAAAATATCGAACAAATCACACCAGATCTGTTTGGTGAAGTGATTGCGGAGAAATTTATTCCGTTCGATGGCGAAATTTCGATTGTTGGAGCAAGATTTAGAGATGGTTCAACCCGTTTCTACCCTATTACTCATAACCTACAACAAAATGGTATTTTGCGTTACAGCGTGTCAGATGTCACGCTACCTAAACAAGTCATTTTCCAACAACAAGCCGAACAAATGCTCAGCAACATTATGCAAGAGTTAGAATATGTCGGCGTAATGGCAATGGAATGTTTTGTAGTAGGTGATAAATTGCTCATCAACGAACTGGCTCCACGCGTTCATAATAGTGGACATTGGACGCAACTAGGCTGTTCAATTTCTCAATTCGAATTACATTTAAGGGCATTATTAAATCTCCCAACGCCAGAACTCAAAACCACCGCTCCAAGTGTGATGGTAAATCTTATCGGTATTGAGCATAATAATGAATGGCTAAATCTACCATTCTCACAATTACATTGGTATGGCAAAGAAGTACGTGTAGGACGTAAAGTCGGACATATTAATCTTACCCATCCTGATAAAGCAGAGCTGACAAAATTACTCGAACAACTCCGCCCTGCTCTTACCGAAGATTTTAATTCTGGATTGGATTGGGTTATTGAAAAATTGAGGGTATAAAAAAAGAGCAGGCAAATGCCTGCTTTCTTATTACTGCTTATGCGGCAACTTCTTCCAAGTTACTTCATTACGTAAATAAACAGGTTCGATTTCATCAACCGATTTTACATTCCCTTTCTCAATTTCTTGTTCGGCTAAAGCAAGCATATATTTTGCTGAAGGCAAAGTAATTTCACTGATTACAAGCGGTAGATTCTGCTCGGCAAATTGCGGATAAGCAACCCAACCTGTGCCCACCACGGTAATCTTTTCGTCATCTAATTGAAACTGCTCTAACGCACATTCTGGCGAGCAAACTTGCTCTTTTACTTTCTCCATCCAACCGTTTTCGGTACGAATTAATTGCGAAAAATAGACCTCATTCATTCTGGCATCAATCAAGGCAATCACTTCTGTTGCACCTAGCTCTTGATAAGCCTGCTCTGCCATAGTGGTTAGGTTTGAAATTGGTACAACTTTCAACTCAGCCCCGAATGCCAACCCCTGAGCTACCCCTACGCCTACGCGTACGCCTGTAAAACTGCCAGGACCTCGACCGAAGACTAAATAATCCAACTCTTTGATAGAAAGATGAGCATTTTTTAATAAACCATCTATCATCGGTAAAATTAGTTGCGTGTGTGTTCTTGGGCTAAGTTCATCTTCAAAAGTGATATTGCCTTGATGCAACAAAGCCACCGAACAAGCTTCAGTGGCAGTATCTAAGGCGAGAATGGTATGATTCATTCTAAACTCTCTAATTTGTACGTAGAAGCAAGGTTTATCCCTGCCCTTATAAAATGAAAATAGGACGGGGATAAACTCCGTCCCTACGATTTGATACTTTAAAGATTATTTTTGATGTTTACGACGACGCTCTTCAACTGCTTCTGCTAGAGCAAATAACGCTTTTTCGCTATCTTCCCAGCCGATGCAACCGTCGGTGATGCTTTGTCCGTAAACTAAATCTTCAAGCGTTTGTCCTGATTTCAGATCTTGGCGACCTTCGACTAAATGACTTTCGATCATCACGCCTGAAATTAACTCTGAACCGCCAGCAATTTGTTTGCAAACATCTTCACACACATCCATTTGACGCTTGAACTGCTTACTGCTGTTCGCGTGGCTGAAATCCACCATGACATGTGGGCGATGGCCTGATTTTTCGATCTCTGCACACACTGCCGCAACTGATTCTGCATCATAATTTGTACCTTTATCGCCACCACGTAAAATGATATGGCAATCCTGGTTGCCTTCAGTCGAGACGATTGCTGAATGGCCAAATTTGGTTACCGACAAGAAATGGTGCGGTGATTCTGCTGAAGCAATTGCATCTAATGCAATTTTTACGCTGCCATTGGTACCATTTTTGAAACCTACTGCACAAGATAAACCAGAGGCCAATTCACGGTGTACTTGTGATTCTGTCGTACGAGCACCAATTGCCCCCCAACTCATAAAGTCTGCCATATATTGTGGCGTGATCATATCCAAAAACTCACCCGCTGCTGGCACGCCTAAATCATTAATATCTGAAAGTACTTTACGACCTAAACGCAAACCATCGTTTAATGCGTAAGTTTCGTTCAAATATGGATCATTGATTAAGCCTTTCCAGCCCACAGTAGTGCGTGGTTTTTCGAAATACACACGCATCACCACTTCAAGATTTTGATTAATTTTTGGATTTGCACGCATTGTTTTAATTCGATCAGCATATTCAAGTGCAGCTTTTGGGTCGTGGATCGAGCAAGGCCCAATCACCACTAATAAACGATCATCTGTACCATGAATAATTTTATGAATCGCTTGGCGCGCTTTTTCCACCGTTTCTGCTGCAAAATCGCTTGCAGGAAAACGCTCTAATAAAGCAATCGGTGGTAAAAGTTGTTCAATATTTTTAATACGAAGGTCATCATTTTTGTAAGACATTGTGTTCTCTCTTGTTGTGTTATAAGTAAGTGGCTATAAAGGTAGTGTAATCAAATTAAAATGTCAAACACTTTGTACTATTATAATAGTACAAAATTACTTTGATCAATAAAATTTATGCAAGTAATGGATAGATATTCATTGAAATCAATAAACAATCGGTGATTTTAGCAAGATCCTTTGCAAAATACTCAGCAAAAATCGCCGCTTATTTCTACTAACGTTAAATAATTTCACGCTTACCGCGTTTATCTGGTGAAGACAAAATCCCCTCGCGTTCCATCTGGTCTAAAATACGTGCTGCACGGTTAAAACCTAAACGAAGATGACGTTGCAAACCACTAGCCGAAGTAATGCCTGTTTCTTGTACAAAAGCAACTACCTCATCAAAACGCTCATCTAAATCGCCACTACCGCCCGTCTCTCCTACCTCTTCATCAGCAGGCGACTCCAAAATACTCTCAATATATTCTGGCTTGCCTCGTGCTTTCCAATTATCCGCCACATTCACGACATCATCATCGCTCATATAAGCCCCATGAACACGAACCAACTCCGGGTTACCTGCTTTGGAATAAAGCATATCGCCTCGACCTAGCAAATTTTCTGCACCAATGCTATCTAAAATAGTGCGAGAATCGTAAGGGCTTGCCACCGTAAATGCAATACGGCTTGGAATATTCGCTTTAATCACGCCTGTAATGACATCGGTTGATGGGCGTTGCGTTGCCAAAATCAGATGGATACCAATTGCACGTGCTTTTTGTGAAATACGCATAATGTATTCTTCCACCTCTTTGCCTGCGGTCATCATCAGATCAGCAAACTCATCCACCACCAAAACAATGTAACTGAGTTTGCCCAACACAGGCGGCATTTTATCCATTGAATCGCCCTCTTTCCAATTTGGATCCGCAATTGGCATTCCCATTGCTTCAGCTTCATCAATTTTATTATTGTAGCCTGTAATATTACGCACATTTAAATGAGTCAGTAAGGTGTAGCGACGCTCCATTTCATCTACTGCCCAACGCAAGGCATTTGCCGCCTTTTTCATATCGGTTACCACTGGCGTTAGCAAGTGCGGAATATCGTTATACACCGAAAGTTCAACCTGTTTCGGATCAATCATAATCAAGCGAACTTGTTCAGGTGTGAGCTTATAAAGCAAGCTCAAAATCATCGTATTAATCCCAACCGATTTACCACCGCCCGTTTGCCCTGCCACAAGTAAATGTGGAGTGTCCACCATATCCATAATCACAGGTTTATTCGCCAAATCTTTACCCAAAATCATCGGCAATTTGGCTTGGGTATAACGGAATTCATCGCTTGCGATTAAATCGCGTAACCACACAATTTCACGATGCGGATTCGGCACTTCAATACCCATATAAGGCTTACCTGGCACCACATCGGTAATCCGAATAGTAGACATCATTTCGCGGGCTAAATCACTCGCCAGCGAGGTAATTTTCGCTGCCTTTACGCCCACTGCGGGTTTAATTTCGTAACGGGTTACCACAGGCCCCACTAATACATCTTCAACCGTTGCTTTTACGCCATAGTTTGCCAATGCAGTTTCAATGCGGCGAGATGTCGCAATAATTTCTCCTTCTGTCATCTGCTGACCACTTGGTTGATGCTCTTCCAATAAATCTAATGTGGGTAATGGGGTTGTTGGTTTTTCCAATTTTTTACTGCCTTGCAATAATGGATGAATTAAGGTTTCGCCATAGCCACCTCGGGGATAGTCGGGGGGGTTATTCCCTTCCACTCCCACCGTTGCTTTTAATGGCGTTGTAAATTTTGATGGCGTAGGTTCTGTGCGAATTTGCACATTAGTTGGTAAAGTCGTTTCAAAATGGCTTGAACCTTCCGTAATCTTATTAAAAGTATGCTCTAAGCCTACCGCTTTTGCTCGAGCCTCAAGTTCTGCTAAACGCTGGCGTTCCATTTCCGCAAACTCACGTTCACGAATCGCATCAAAATCTTCATCTTGCTCTTCGCTTTCTTCCGTCTCTGCCATCACTTTAATCACAGGTGACGATTGCATAAAATGCGGCATTTCAGGCTCAAATGCCACTTGCTCAGCCATATCAAGTTCAGGATCTTCATTTACTAAACGCACACTAATTTGGGGTTGCACAGTCGAATTTGCGAGATTTTCTGCAAAATCCACCGCTTGTTCTACTCTCTCCGCTTGTGGTTCAATCGGATTTAAACGCACTTTGGGTAGTTCAACATTCAACCCAATCTTATTTTCGGTTTGGGCTGGCAACACTTCCGTTTCAATCTCAGGTAAATTAATTTTCGGCAGTGGAAGCTCTGTATGAATATCGGCAGGATTAAACAAATGCATCTCCGCTGTTTCCACAACCATCGTTGGCTTCATTTCAGAAGAAGGCTCTGCGGAAGCTTTTTCAATAGAAGATTGATGTAGCCCGCTGATATTGGGGCGTTTAAAGATCGTAAGATCTGTTAGCTGTTCATCTATCGAAATGACAGTGTCTACACGCTCGTCTGTTGGTTCTTCAGCTGCAAGCTGTGAGTTTTCACTACCTAATTGCAAATCATCTTCGGTTGGCTTAACTTCGGCTACGGATTTAACTTGCAAAGTTTTTTCTTCCGCTGTAGCATCTTTCGCATTTACCCAATCATAGAAATGAATTAATAATGGAATAAGGGTTTGACCTGAGCAGAAATAGAATCCAGTTACAGTCAACAACATTGCCACAAACAAACCACCGAATTGTCCGATATGCTCACTCATCAAGCCTTGACTCATCGCCCCTACAAAACCGCCCGCCAGATAATTCGGCGTGTTCGATAAAATCGTATTCGCTAAGCCTGCCAAACCAATCATCAGCATAAAAAAGCTCAAACTACGGAGCAAAAGGCCTTTCAAGGTTGCATTTGCTGCCCCTTGTGTGAGTAACATATAAGCAGAAAATCCCGTTAAACTAAACGGCAAGAGAAATGCCACTTTGCCAAAAAAAGCATAAAGCAAATCGATCATCCATGCCCCAAACACCCCCGTTTTATTTAACGGCCCACTCGTAGCGGTACTCGCCACCGACCATGCATTATCTAACGGGCTATAACTTGCCCAAGCGAGAATAAGATAAATCCCAAACAAGCCACAAAAGGCAAAAAGAAAATTAAAGGCGGTTTCTTTTCCTTTAAGTCGTCTAATCACAATGTTTCCTTTTATTTAAGCAACAAATAATTTGTCTGTTTCACTTCTTCCATTACCACATAAGTGCGAGTATCGTTCACACCAGGTAAACGCAAAAGTGTCGTACCAAGCAACTTACGATAAGCCGCCATATCGGCAACTCTCGTTTTGAGTAAATAGTCGAAATCGCCCGAAACTAAATGGCACTCTTGGATTTCATCTAACTGCTGCACCGCTTGGTTAAATTCCTCAAATACATCAGGCTTACCACGCACCAGCGTAATTTCCACAATAACTAAAAGCGGTGCTTCCAGCAGTTCAGGATTGAGCAAGGCACGATAGCCCATAATCACGTTCTGTTTTTCTAAACGTTTAACCCGTTCAAGACAAGGCGTTGGCGAAAGCCCTACTCTTTTAGAAAGTTCGATGTTAGAAATTTTGCCGTTGCGTTGGAGTTCATTCAGAATTTTTAAATCAATCGCATCTAATGCTCGGGGTAATTTTTTTGTTTCCATAGTGTTTATCTCATTTTAATTAAATACATTCACCAATTGCTTGCCATATTCTTTTCGCCAACCACATAATAACTCTGGCAAACGATCAGAAGATCGCCCTTTAATATGCCAATTAAACAGCTGATTTAACTGACGCTTACTTGCCACCAGTTCAGCAGGCAGATCAAGCGGTCGAATTTCGGCAAGTTTTTGCTGCAAGGCTTTTAAGCTATATTTGTAATTAGGCTCATCCACTAAACGTACAATTTTGGCAGGATAAAGTTCCATAGGGGTATTCAAGCCTTGCTCTACTAAATGTAAGATTTTTTTGCCGTGTCTGCGAACTTCATTCGGGTGCATAAAATCTAACAATTGCGAAGGATTTTTCGGTAATGTACGAGCAATTTCATATAAATTCGATTCTTTTACCACAAAATTCAAAGCTAAATTGCGGCTTTGTGCCTCTTCCGCCCGCCATTTTGCCAGTAATTTTAACACAGCTAGCTGCTGCGGTTCTAACCGCCACGCATTTGAAATTTTGATGTAAGCTTTGTCTAAATCTTCCATGCGTTCACGCTTCGTTAAAAAAGCGGAACACTCTTCATTCACGGCATTTTGCCAGTTTGTTTGAGCCAATTCTGTCTGCATTTTCTGATAAATCGGCAACAAATACCATACATCCGCTGCGGCATATTGCAATTGGGTTTCACTTAATGGACGGGCAAGCCAATCTGTGCGTGAAGCTCCTTTGTCGAGCTTAACATCTAAATAATGCAACACTAATTTAGCAAAGCCAACGGATGTGCCTAAATTTAAGAAAGTTGCCATTACTTGCGTATCTACCAACGGTGTAGCCAATTGGTTAAAAGCACATTCAAACACTTCCAAATCTTCACTGCAAGCGTGTAACACTTTGATGACTTTTTGATCCGCAAGCAATGCAACAAAAGGACTGAAATCGTTAATCACCGTTGGATCAATCAAACTGACTTGCTTGCCATCAAATAGCTGAATTAACCCCAATTTCGGGTAAAACGTTCGCTCGCGGATAAATTCCGTATCCAATGCTACTGCAGATACTTGGCGGGCATTTTGACAAACTTCAGCTAATTGCTGCTCATTTTCCACCCAAAGGTAGTGAATTGATGAATTCATTTCGGCTTTTCTCGTGATTTTCTTTAAATTTAAAAATAAATATGTGAACTAGATCACATTATGCGGATAAATTGGTTGTACTTCTACAAAATTCCCGCAAAATATAAAAACAAATGGAGCAAATAAAAAATAAATTATGGAGAACGTCAATTAATGATTACTAGCAATAAAATTCAAAATATAGGTAATATTTACCGTCTAACCGAACAGTTTGAGCTCATCTCTCGTACTGATCTTGCTAAACTCTCAGGGCTTGCCCCCGCTTCAATTACCAACATTACAAAACAGTTGATTGATAAACAATTTATTCTAGAACGTAGCGTGCAAGATTGTAACTCTCGCGGCAGACCAGCAGTCGGGCTTTCTGTTTCTACTTTTTTCTGGAAACAGCTCTGCCTCACAATTTTTGCAGACCATCTTACTATTTCGCTTTGTAAATTAGATGGCTCAGTCATTCACCGCCAAGATTATACCTTTTCTTTAAGCGATTATCCTAACTTAGATGAGATTATTGCCGAAAACTTGCAAAATTTCCGTCAAAATCAACCGCTTAACGATGCCCAAATCCTTGCGCTTTCCATTGCGGTTGTTGGACATATTAACGCTGAGAAAAACGCCATCGTTCAACTTGGGCAACATTTTCTGAAATGTCGCATTGTTGAGAAATTACAAGCGATCTATTCTCAACCGATTTTGCTCAATGAGCATTTCCATCTCTGGCTATTGGCGGAATCTACGCTAGGTAGTTTAATTGGCGATGATAATGTGATCTTCTTACAAGTCGATGATGCGATTCGTCTCAGCATTCTGTTGCGTGGTGCGTTATTACACGAGCAGAATATGAATGTAGATCATATGCTTATGCCTCGTTTTAGTACATTAAGTGATGAGATTTACCCTGAATTAGACAGCATCGAACGCTATCAACTCAACAATCAAGCGAGCTTACAAGCGTTAATTCAATTGATCGACAAACATCTACCCAAAAACTTTGAGATGGATGACGAGCATTTGAAAGAGGCAAAAATTAGCCATTTCTGCGAACAAGTGGAAGCAAAAAATCCAACAGCACTGGCTATTTTAGAGCATATTAGTAGCAATTTAGCCTATATGTTAATGAATTTAGTCAATATTTTCTCTACCGAAAAAATTTTGTTTGATTCTCCACTGCTACGCATTAAAGCCCCTCTCTTTGAGCAAATTACACAAAAATTGAATGAAAAAATGCTCAATCGCGATCTCAATATGCAATTAGTGACAAGCCATTTTGATAAAAACAGCACGTTGATCCCGTGTGCAATGATAAAACAGGGAATTTATGAAGGAAGTTTGATCAAGAACATAATCCCTGATTAAAAAATTCGATAGACTAAAGGGTATTCATCAGGTGGGTCTTAAGCCCACCATTTTCTATTTTATTTCTTGGTGAATTAAAAACCAGCTAACCAAAGGATACCCTATGCCCTCTTTATTTATTACAGGCACAGACACCGACGTGGGCAAAACGATTGTAACCCGTGCATTATTGCAAGTTTTGACCGCAAATAATATCGTGGCTGTACCTTATAAACCAATCGCTTGTGGGGGAGCAGAAGAATTACCCACAGAGCCAAATTTAGATGACTATGCCAGCGAAGATAATAGCGATGTTGTCACGCTTTTAAACAGCACTACAGTGCCTGTTGGCTATCGTGAAATCAACAGCTACACCTTTATTCATTCTAGCACCCCTGTTTTTGCCGCTCTTGATGCAGTTCGAAATATTCACGTGGAAAAATTGGATGTTGATCTCGCACGCTTACAAAATAGCTACCACAATATTTTAGTGGAAGGCACTTACGGCTGGCTTACTCCGATTAACAAAGATTTGAGTTTTGCTGATTGGGTGCAAAAAAATAATATGCCTGTGATTTTAGTCGTCGGCATCAAGGAAGGCTGTGCCAACCACGCCTTATTAACCGCTCAAGCGATAAAAGATAGCGGCGTTCCGCTTTTAGGTTGGGTCGCAAACCGCATCAACCCTGGATTGCGGCACTACATGGAATTGATTGAAATGCTTAAGCAAAAAATCCACGCTCCTCTTCTCGGACAAATTCCATATATCGGACACCCTGAGCAAAAAGATCTGGTGCAATACATTCAACATCCAGAACCGTTGTTGGAGTTTTTCAAAGCATAAAAGAAAAAGAGCGTTTTAAATGAACTACACCCCAAAGTAAGGCTAAATTTCTCACTGATTAAAGATTAGATCAAGCTAAACGCTCTTTTTACTTTCCTTAATGATAGGTCTTCATAAATTTGTGATACGCTTTCAAAAAGGCTTCAAAATCATCTAGCCCGCAAAAGGCAATGCTTTCTTCGTTATAGAAATTAAAGCCCTCTTCCATCAGAGATTCATCAAAATCATCTTCTAAATTATTCGCCTTCACCATCACTTCATCGTTAGTGAAATAGAGGCTATATTCCTTACCTTCAAACACAAATTCATACTGGTTTGGATAAACCGCTCTGCAACGTTCAATTTCAGTTAAAATAGCATCTAAAGCTTTATGATCGCCTGCGATTTCATTGTTTAGCCAACGGGCAAATGCTTCGTGATCCATTGAGCAACGGGCAATCACACCGTGCATCGTATGGGTAAATTGATATTCCATCTTTCCTCCGTTTAAAATTGGCTTATTATACGCTGCTTATCTCCTTCAAGCGGTTGTTTTTACTGAAAAATTTGCGACCATATTTGCCCAACAAAATTCCGCTCTGCTTCAAATTCACTCATCGGTACGCAACTTGGTTGGCGTAATAAATTCAAGTGATGAATACGGTTTCGCATTGCCGTGTAACAATGTTTGAGCTGTTCACCTGCTGGTTCAGTTAAAATGCCGTACGCCATTGCCGTGTCGAAAATGCGGACATTATCCGACCAAACCGCCATTTCTGGCGAGGTTTCTGCATTTGCTAACACCAAATATTGGGCGATAAATTCAATATCAGTAATGCCACCTTTGTCGGTTTTTAAGTTAAATTCGACCGCTTGCGGTTGGGTTAAATGCTTATACATTTTGGCTCTCATTCCTGTAATTTCTGCTTTTAGCATCACCACATCACGTTTTTTAGCTAAAGTTGATTGACGAATTTGATCAAATTCGGCTTTTAGACTTTTTGTACCATACACGCATCTTGCTCGTACAAGTGCTTGGCTTTCCCAAGTCCACGCCTCGTTTTTCTGGTAGAACTCGTAGGCATTGAAAGTGCTGACTAAAAGCCCTGCCTCGCCTGATGGTCGCAACCGCATATCCACTTCATATAACACGCCTGCACTGGTATTGAGGTTAAAAATAGAGTTGATTTTTTGAGCTAATTTCAAGTAAAACTGATGGCTAGAGACCGATTTCCGTCCGCCAACTGTTTCGCTATTTTCAGGGGCATTGTGTAGGAAAACCAAGTCTAAATCGGAATTATAACCCAACTCAATACCGCCCAATTTTCCGTAGCCAATCACCGCAAAACCTTTTTCATTTTCGCCCAAATACTCTGGTACACCAAACCGTTGGCTCACTGCTTTCCACGCCATATTTACTACCGCTCCGATAATCGCTTCAGCAAGGTAAGTGAGATGGTCGCTAATTTTCATCACAGGCAACACGCCCATAATATCAGCTGAGGCGATGCGTAAAATCTGGCTCTGTTTGAATTGTCGCAACGCATCAATCAACGCCTCTTCGTCCTCTTCAGGAATGCAAACCAAATAGTCGTTCAATGCAGGCTCATAATCGCGGAAATCAATCACCTGCGTGAGCCCTTTATTACTCATCAATTCATCCAATAACATTGGATAACGGGCAATCTGCTCGGCAATCATAATTGACTGACTACAAAGCGTAATCAGCTGTGGCAAGATCTGCTCTTTTTCTGTAAGGAGTTCCAAATAGGTAGTTCGGGTCGTGATTTTATCCAAAATCTTGAGCAATCGAGGCAGTAAAATTAAATAATTCGGTTGGCTGAAAATCTTATCAAGCATTTTCGGCAACAAGATTCTCAGCACTTCACGCCCACGCACGCCAATCGGTTTACGACTCCAATCTTGTAGCGTTGTGGTAAGCCAGCGGAAAATCTCCGCATAATCCGCATCTTGCACAGCATACTCTTTCAGCACGCTTGCCAAATCTTCTTCGCTCATTTCTAGATGCAAAATATCTCGCCACAAGGCAATTTGCTCGTTTACAAGTAGTGGATTTTCTTCTTCATCTTTCCCAATCAGTGCATTAAACACCGCCCGCACTTTTTTCTGATATTGCCCCAAGATCTGCAAGAAATCCGCCCAATTTTGGATCGAGTGCCCTAGCCACGTTTCTCCTTGTTCAGTTTCAATCAAATATTTCTGCGTAGCTAACATCAGGCATTGCTGAGCTTGTTCATCCGTTGGCAAGGTTTGGGTTTGCTTATCATCAATCGCCTGTAACACATTCTCCACTTGGCGGAAGAATAGGTATGCGGTACGTAAATCTGTTACTTGTTCTATAGTCAGTAAATTTAGCTCTGCCAAGCGAGGTAACACAGTCAATAGACTGCGTTCTTGCAAGATTTTATCGCGACCACCTCGCATCATTTGGAAAGTTTGCACAATAAATTCGATTTCACGAATGCCACCTGCACCCAGCTTGATGTTATCTATCAGATTACGACGTACCACCTCGCGGCTGATTTTCTCTTTCATTTCTCGCAGCGATTGGATCGCACTAAAATCCAAGTAGCGGCGATAAACGAACGGACGCAACATCTGCTTTAAATAGCGATGGTTGAGGTTGCTCAAATCTTCGCCTAAGATTTTCGCTTTAATCATCGCATAACGTTCCCAATCTCGCCCTTGTTCTTGGTAATAGTCTTCCATTGAGGCAAAACTAAGCACTAATGCTCCGCTATCGCCAAACGGGCGCAACCGCATATCGGTGCGATATGCAAAGCCCTCGGCAGTTACTTCATCTAATGCCCGAATTAAACGCTGCCCAAGTCTGGTAAAAAATTTGCTATTCTCAACCGCTTTCCGCCCGCCCACGGTTTCGCCTGCATCTGGGTAGACAAAAATCAGATCAATATCTGACGAGAAATTTAGCTCCCGCCCGCCCAATTTTCCCATTCCTAAAATCAGCAACTCTTGTGGCTCATTCAGACTATTCATTGGCACGCCATATTCCGCACAGCAACGCTGATAGAGCCAATCACGTGCCTGTAAAATAATCGCCTCCGCCAAATCAGAAAGGGCTTGAAAAACAAACTCAACACTGGCTAATTTGTTCGATTGAATAAAGCTAAGTGTTGCCATTTCACGATGGCGAAACAAACGAAGTTCTTTGCCTAATTGCTCTTCATCTTGCACATTTTGCAACGCTTGAGCTAAACGCTCAGTATAATGTTTGCAATCTTGTGGACTAGGCGAATGTTCAAACCATTGATTTAATAATTCAGGCTGAGATAAAAGCGTGCGTTTTACAAAACTAGACATTGAAATCGCATTCATAAGCGGTAGATTTTCTGCGATTTTTTGCGAAAGTGCTGGAGGGAATAGGGATAGTGGCATAAAAGCTCCGAGATTTGGTCAAATTCGGTGCTTAATTTACTGCTTGTAAAACAAAATCGCAACGTTTACTTTCTTACTCTTCTAGTTAATTTAGACTTGCATTGTTAGGCATTTCACATTAGAATGTGTGCCTCTTATCATAGCTGAGTTAGAGATCGGCTATTGATGTATGTTCAACCCTTAACAAAAAGGAAAATTAAGATGTCTCTAAGCGTAGAAGCAAAAGCACAAATCGTTGCTGAATTTGGTCGTGATGCAAAAGATACTGGTTCTTCAGAAGTTCAAATTGCATTATTAACTGCTCAAATCAACCATTTACAAGCTCACTTTGCTACACACAAAAAAGATCACCACGGTCGTCGCGGTTTATTACGTATGGTTTCACGTCGTCGTAAATTATTAGACTACTTAAAACGTACTGATCTTGCTAAATATTCAGAAATCATTGCACGTTTAGGTTTACGTCGCTAATTTCCGAAATTTGGAATTTGAAGACCGAGCAATTTTGCTCGGTTTTTTTATAGATTTATTTAAGGAATACTATGGCTTTTAGCTCTCTCTTTACCTTATTAGATGATATTGCTGCTGTATTGGATGATGTTTCTATTATGACTAAAATAGCAGCAAAGAAAACTACTGGCGTGATTGGCGATGATTTAGCCTTAAATGCAAATCAAGTCAGCGGGAAAAATATCTTACCTGAACAAGAATTACCGATTGTTTGGGCGGTTGCAAAAGGTTCGATTCTTAACAAGGCGATTTTAATTCCACTTGCTCTTCTGCTATCTATCTATTTACCGCAAGCCATCACAGTATTATTGATAATTGGCGGTGTTTATCTTTGTTTCGAAGGCGTGGAAAAATTATTGCATAAATTCTTACATCACGCAGAAAGTGCCGAAGACGAAAATAGCGTTTCAAAAGAAGACAAAATCAAAGGGGCAATCCGTACTGATTTTATTCTTTCAGCTGAAATTATTATCATCGCCCTCGGAGTATTACAAGAAAGTAATACAATAACCAAAATCCTTTCACTTTCTGCGGTTGGAATCGGTATTACTGTATTTGTTTATGGCTTTGTGGGTTTAATCGTGAAACTTGATGACATCGGTTTATGGTTGATGAAAAAGAAAGGCTCGTTATCGCAATTCATAGGACGCAGCTTACTCTTTATTATGCCGTGGTTTATGAAATCATTATCTATGATTGGCACCATTGCTATGTTTTTGGTCGGTGGCGGTATTTTCTCGCATAACGTACCTGGAATTCATCACTGGATAGAACATTTTATGGTTCCACTATCATTCTCTTCTGTCATTGATTTTGTGATTGGAATTATCGTTGGCACTATCGCTTGTGCGGTAATTTTACCTACGATGAAGTTGTTCAGTAAGAAATAGAAAATTAGATAGACTTCAGAGCATGTAAAACAAATTGAAGATTCTTAAATAATTTTTGAATCAGCTTGGAGAATAAGCATTCTCAAAACCTAGGCATCTTAAATCAAAACTGTGCTATTTTTAACCTTACAATAAGGTTCTTCAGTATTGTTTAGTTTGGTATATACATACCCAACTAATCCCATAATAGTGAAATGGTTAAGCCTCAAAAACCGTTTGTAGCTTTCACTACAAGCGGTTAAATTTCGACTAAATTTTATATTTAGTTTTTTAATATTTTCAGGCTAACATCAACCCCCAGCTAATTTTACCTTAAAACCTTTCTGCTCTAAAACTTGCTTGAGTAACTCTCGGTTATCGCCTTGAATTTCGATTGTACCATTTTTGACTGAACCACCTACGCCACTACGTTTTTTTAATTCTGCAGCAAGGAGTTTTAATTCGGTATCTTCTAAACCTAAACCTGTAATAATGCAAACGCCTTTGCCTTTTCGACCGCTTGTTTGGCGTTGAATACGAACGATGCCATCACCCTTTGGGCGTTCTTCTTTGGTCTTTTCTGGCTTAATTCTACCTGTCTCTGTTGAATAAACTAATGTCATAATAATTCCTATAAATAGTTCAGATAAAAATCCCCTCAAACGAGGGGATAAATAAGTTTTTGATTATACGAAATTACGCAATACTTGCGTTAATACTTTTAAGTACAGCAAGCGGATCTTCTGCTTGTGTGATTGGACGACCGATTACAAGGAAATCTGAGCCTGTTTCAATTGCTTGTTTTGGAGTCATCACGCGGCGTTGATCACCAAAATCACTTCCTTCTGGACGAATACCTGGGGTCACAAGTTTGAAATCTTTACCACAGTGTGTACGTAATACTTCTACTTCTTGTGGTGAACAAACTACGCCATCACAGCCCGCACGTTGAGCCAAGTGAGCTAAGCGGATTACTTGCTCCATTGGAGAAGCGTTAATGCCGATTTGTAACAAGTCTAAATCTTCCATACTGGTTAATACGGTAACCGCAATCAATAATGGAGCATCTTTACCGTACGGTTCAAGAATTTTACGAGCTTGTTCCATCATCGCTAAACCGCCAGAAGCATGAAGATCAACCATCCATACACCTAAGTCTGCGGCCGAACGCACCGCACGAGCTACAGTGTTTGGAATATCATGATATTTTAAATCTAGGAACACATCAAACTTACGTTCGTGGAGTTGTTTCACAAAATTTGTGCCGAGCGTAGTGAACATTTCTTTGCCTACTTTAAGGCGACAAAGTGAAGGATCAACCTGATCCACAAAATTCAGAGCTTCACGCTCTGTTTCATAGTCAAGTGCAACAATAACTTTATTATTCATAAAAACTCCAATTAGTGGGATTGTGGTTCAATACTGTGTATAGCTTTAATCGTTTCCCAGTGACGACAAGATGGGCAATACCAACTTAAACGGTAACTCTGGTAGCCACAATTTGAACAACGATACTTAAAACTTTTTCTAATCTGCTCGCCCACCATATTATATAACAAAATCAAACTCTCTTTACCGCTCCCCTCTTCTGCTTCGTTAATTTGGTAATAAATAAAACGATGGAAAGTGAGCATATTCGGGAATTGGCGTAACTGTTGATATAGCTTGGATTGTGCAGCAATTTTACCATCTTTTTCATCAATCAACTGTGTTAATGCTAAATCAACGTTTGGGTTCTGTTTTACCTGATTTGCTTTAATTAAAAAGAGCTCATAGCCAGAGAGATCATTTAATGTTAAATAACAATGTTTAATCTTATCTAGTACTTCGCCAATATAATCTACATTTTGACTAAGCACTGCTTCATAATAATCTGCGGCTAAACGAAATTGCTTATTTTCTAGGTGAAATTCTCCTAACAACATAGAAGCTCTAGAACAACTTGGCAAATGAAATAATGCTTTATTTAAGGCATCCAAGAAAGCTTTTTGATCATCATTTTTTACTGCTTGAGCATATTCACAATAATAATGGGCTAGAGGTTTTTTATCTGTTTCAGGAGAAATTTGCAGTAATTTTTCCGAAACATTTATTGCTTTTTTCCACTCTTTGGTTTTTTGATAGATAGTCATTAATTGTGTAAGAGAATTTACCGCAAAATCAGGCTCATCAAGCAATAAAATATAGTAATTTTCTGCACGATCATAAAAACCAGCTGCTAAGAAATCTTTAGCAAGTTGCTGCTTTGCTAATAATTTCTGCTCAATAGAATAATCTGGACTGGAATCTATGGCTTGATGGATTCGTAAAGCACGATCAACTTCGCCACGTGAACGGAATAAATTACCTAATGTTAATTCTGCTTCGAATTGTGATTCTTGAGAAATTTGATTTTCAGACTCTTGCTTTTGCAACATTGAAAGAAAAAGATCAACCGCTTTTTCTTGTTGATTAGATAATAAGAAGTTTAATCCCGTTACATAATCACGGGAAAATTGATTTTGAACAGTCTCTTGATCCTTTTTAGCACTTCTCCGCCCCATATACCAACCATAGAGAGCCGCAACTGGAAGTAAAAGGAACAATAATTCAAGCATTATTCAGCCTTAGGCGAGGTCAGTTCTGTAATTTGCTGAGATTGACGTTTCACACGGCGGTTTAATGCAATATTTTGCAATTTGATTTTAAGGTAGAAAATACCTGTGATTAACCAACCTAAAATTAATCCAAATCCAAACAAGATGGCAACAAGAGTAGATAAGCGTAATTCGCTTTGTGCAATAACATAGTTGAATGTGATGAGCTGATCGTTATTCGCTCCAATAGTAATGCCAACTAAAATTACAGCTACTGCAATCACAAAACCTAAAATATACTTAATCATCTCTACCCTCATTAAAAATTAGACTAAATCCACACACTCTTTAAGTTTTTTTCCTGCTTTGAAATATGCCACTGTTTTGGCTTCAAGTGTAACACTCTCCCCATTTTTAGGATTACGAGCAACACGTTCTTCTCTATCACGAATGGAAAAACTACCAAATCCTCGAATTTCAATACGCTTCCCCATTGCTAATGCAGAAACAATTTTTTCTAAAATTTCATTAGCCCCCTCTTCAATTAAATTAGAAGGAATTAATGGATTAAGTGTTGTTAAGTTAGCCACTAATTCTGACTTAGTCATATTTTCTACCCTATGAACTAATTATATTTAAATATCCTTATTTACTTAAATATAATCAGTCACAATATAACATCATAATAAGCGGATATGTTTAAACACATATCCGCCTTAATTACACTATAAGCGTGAATTATTCACCTTTAGCTTGAGCAAACGCTGCTGCCATTGCACTTGGTACTTCAACTTCTTGTTTGTTCACTTGAGCAATTGCTGCTGATTCTTCAGCTTCAGCTTTTGCACGAACAGATAAGTTAATTACACGCGCTTTACGATCAACGCCTGTGAATTTCGCTTCAATTACATCACCTACAGAGATTATTGAAGTGATATCTTCTACGCGATCAAGTGTTGCTTCGTTTGCACGGATGAAACCTTCAACGCCACCTTCTAATTCAACAGAAACACCTTTAGCATCTACTGCTGTTACTTTACCTGCAACGATTGCACCTTTTTTGGTTGAATCGATGAAGTTAGTGAATGGATCTGAGTTTAATTGTTTGATACCTAAAGAGATACGCTCTTTTACTGCATCAACTTGTAAAACGACCGCTTCTACTTCGTCACCTTTTTTGTAGTTACGAACTGCTTCTTCACCTTGAACGTCCCAAGAGATGTCAGATAAGTGTACTAAACCGTCAATACCACCTTCTAAACCGATGAAGATACCGAAGTCTGTAATTGATTTGATTTTACCTGAAACTTTATCACCTTTGTTGTGAGTTTCAGCGAAGTGTTCCCATGGGTTAGCTTTGCATTGTTTTAAACCTAATGAGATACGACGACGTTCTTCATCTACTTCAAGTACCATTACTTCAACCACATCACCGACGCTTACTACTTTAGATGGGTGGATATTTTTATTTGTCCAATCCATTTCTGAAACGTGAACTAAACCTTCAACACCGTCTAAAATTTCAACGAAGCAACCGTAGTCTGTTAAGTTAGTTACTTTACCAGTTAATTTGCTGTTTACTGGGTGGTTCTGTGCAATTGCACCCCATGGATCTTGACCTAATTGTTTTAAGCCTAATGATACACGAGTTTTCTCTTTGTCAAATTTAAGAACTTTAACAGTTACTTCTTGACCTACTGTAACCACTTCACTTGGGTGTTTAACACGTTTCCATGCCATATCAGTGATATGTAATAAACCATCAACGCCACCTAAATCTACGAATGCACCGTAGTCAGTTAAGTTCTTAACGATACCTTTAACTTCTGAGCCTTCAACTAAGTTCGCTAATACTTCTTCACGATCAGCTGAGTTAGTTGTTTCGATTACTGCACGACGTGATACAACCACATTGTTACGTTTTTGGTCTAACTTGATTACTTTAAGTTCTAAAGTTTGACCTTCAAGATTTAAAGAATCACGAACTGGGCGAACATCTACTAATGAACCCGGTAAGAATGCACGAACACCGTTTAATTCAACAGTGAAACCGCCTTTCACTTTACCATTTACGTAACCTGTAACAGTTGCTTGTTCTTCAAATGCTTTTTCTAATGCAATCCAAGCTTCGTTACGTTTTGCATCACCACGAGAAACAACTGTTTCACCGAAACCGTCGTCTGTTGCTTTTAATACAACATCAACTTGATCGCCAACTTGAACTTCTAATTCACCTTGTGCGTTCGTGAATTCTGATGCTTCGATACGTGATTCAGATTTGAAACCAGTATCAACGATTACATAACCTTTTTCGATAGCGACTACAGTACCATTAACAACAGAACCTAAACGAGCTTCGTTTGAAAAGAATTCTTCAAGTAGTTGAGCAAAATTTTCTGACATAATTTTCTTCTTAAATAAAAATGAACTTCCACTTAACATCATGTTAAATGGGGTTAGTAATAAAAGTAAAACAATCCGTGTTTTACTCAGGAAAAATTAAAAACCTTTGGAAGAAATATATTCCAAAGCTTGATTAATAACTTCACTAATCGACAAATGCGTTGAGTCCAACACTAACGCATCTTTCGCTGGAACGAGAGGTGCAACCGCTCGATTTCTGTCACGATAATCACGCTCTCTAATTTCATCTAAAATTTCATCAAAGTTAGCATTAAATCCTTTGAATTGCAACTGTTTTACACGTCTTTTTGCACGTTCTTCTGCACTAGCATCTAAAAAAAGCTTAATTTGAGCTTCTGGAAAAACTATTGTGCCCATATCTCGTCCGTCCGCGACCAAACCTTTTGAGCTTGCAAAATCACGTTGGCGTTGTAACAATGCTTCTCGCACTTTTGGGAAAGCTGCTACTTTAGAAGCATTCTGACCCGCTTCAGCAGTACGAATTTGGTCACCCACATTTTCGCCATCTAAAATTACATTCACCTCTCCATTATTAGGCACAAATTGCACATTCAAATTTCGCCCAATTTCCGCTACCGCATTTTCATCTTCTAAATTCACTTGTTTTTTTAGTGCATCTAATGCCGTAATACGATAAATCGCCCCAGAATCTAAAAAATCAAAGCCTAATTTTTCGGCTAAGGCGTAGCAAAGTGTTCCTTTACCCGCCCCACTCGGACCATCCACAGTAATAATTACATTTTTCATCATCATTGCCTTTTTAACTTTTTAAATTATTCATCAACGGGTTGATACTCAGGAAACTCACCCACTACTACATTAAACTCTAGCTCTTTACCTTGTCGAAGCAATAATACTCTCACTTTCGTATTTGGACTAATATTTCCCAAAGCTTCCATCATTTGCGAAGCCGAAACAGCCTCAATATTATCAATTTTTAAAATGATATCACCCACATGGATGCCAGCCTTTTCAGCAGGACCATTCGGATTCACGCCTGTAATCAAAACACCCTTTTCTACCCCCATTTGTTGAGCACTAAAGAAAATATCGCTTCGCACGCCAAAGTAGCCACGAATAACGCGCCCATCTTTGATGATTTTATTCATAATTTCGACCGCTTGACTGATTGGGATAGCAAAATTCAAGCCTTCTGCAATTGAATCTGAGCCTGTCACACTAAGTTCACGAATTTCTCCACTATTTTTCAGGCTAATCGTGTTGATTCCAATCAATTCGCCAGCAGTGTTGATCAAGGCTCCACCTGAATTTCCTTTACTAATCGGTGCATCAGTTTGAATAAAGTTCTGTCTTGTGCGGTCAGAAATCGTATTCCGCCCTTTAGCACTAATAATACCTTGAGTAACGCTCTGCCCTAAATTATAAGGATTACCAATTGCCAATACTACGTCCCCTACTTTGGATTCTCGTTGAGGATTTTGAGGAATAGTAGGTAATTTTCCACCATCGATTTTCAGTACCGCCAAATCAGTTAATACATCGAATCCAACCAAAGTTGCCGAATAGCCTTTACCCGATTGCAAATAAACATCAATTTGATAGCCATCTTTAATGACATGGTTATTGGTTAATACATAACCGTTTTCTGTCATAATCACGCCCGAACCTAAATTCAATCGAGAGCCGTTGCTGCTAGATTGATCTAAAATCTGCGTATAAATATTTACCACGGCAGGCGAAGCTTTTTGTACGGCTTCCGAATAGCTAAAAACATCAGGCTGAAATACACTCAATTGTTTTACTTGTTTTCCAACCCAAGGAAAAAGCAAAATCAGCCCTGCAAAACAGAGCCCAAATATCACCGCTTGTATGACCTTCTTTAGCATTTATTCTTCTCATCTAATTTCACTTGTTTTTCTTTAGTATATCATTTTCTTTTCCTAAAAAAAGGAATCCATTTTTATTTCCGCATTTAAAGTTGATATATTTTCTGTTTTAGACACATTATGCTAAAATTGATAAAAATCATCCAAATATATTATGGTTTGTACTTATGAAAATAGAAAATTATCAACAGCCAACTATGTTTCAATTTTTAAACCTCGTAGCTCAACTTCGCAATCCTAAAGGAGGCTGTCCCTGGGATCTTGCCCAAAACTTCGATACGATGCTTCCGCATTTATTAGAAGAAACCTATGAAGTTGCAGAAGCAATTCATACGCAAGATCGCACCGCTTTACGTGAAGAATTAGGCGATTTGCTCCTTCAAGTTGTTTTCCTCAGTCAACTTGCTAAAGAAGAGGGATCTTTTGATTTTAATGATGTACTGACTGATATTCATAATAAGCTGATTTATCGTCATCCACACGTTTTTGGCGATAAAAAAGCGGCAAACAGCGAAGAAGCATTAAAAACGTGGGAAGAACAAAAAGCGAATGATGAGAAGCATCAAGCTCATAATTCAATTTTAGATGATTTACCTTTCGCCTTACCTGCACTGACACGAGCATATAAATTACAAAAACGTTGTGCTAAAGTAGGATTTGACTGGGATAACCCGCAATCAGTCTTTAATAAAGTTAAAGAAGAATTACAAGAAGTCTGGAACGAAATGGTACAATCGCCCATTCAAGCCGAGAAATTAGAAGAAGAACTAGGTGATTTATTATTTGTTAGCACTAACCTTTGTCGCCATTATGGCATTGATGCCGAGAGCTGTTTACGCAAAGCCAATGCTAAATTTGAACGCCGTTTTCGTGGCGTGGAACAATTGGTTAAATCTCAACAAAAACAAGTTTCAGATTGTAGCTTAAATGAATTAGATGTATTGTGGAATGAAATCAAATCTCGCGAATAATTTGATAATTTAATCTAAAGTTATACATTATTCGCTGAATTTAAATGGATAAACGCTGAAATATACAAAAGGTGATGATTATGCCTGAAATTTTGCTTGTCGATGATGATTTAGAACTGACAGAACTCTTAGCAGAATTACTTTTACTAGAAGGATTCAACGTAACCGTTGTCCATAACGGTCAGGAAGCTCTTTCGCTTTTAAAAACCCAATCTTTTGATCTGATGTTGTTAGATATTATGATGCCAGTATTAAATGGTACAGAAACACTCAAACAACTGCGTAAGACTTCAAACATGCCCGTACTAATGCTGAGTGCTCGAGATGATGATATTGATCGTGTCCTTGGGTTAGAATTAGGTGCTGATGATTATTTACCTAAACCATTTAATGATCGTGAATTGGTCGCACGTATTAAAGCGATTTTACGCCGTTCTACATCTTCGCTTACTCCACAACCAATTACACAGCCAATTAAAACAAGCAATAGCCCAGAAGAACATAAAGGAAAACCACGTTCCTTTAATGGGATAGAATTACATTCAGGTCGTCAACAAGCTATTTATAACGGCCAGGATTTAGAACTAACTGGAACAGAGTTTTCATTACTCCAAATTCTTATTCAGAACCCAGGTGTCATTCTGTCTCGTGAACTATTAAATCTTGAAATTCTAGGAAAAACATTAACCCCTTATGATCGTGCTATTGATATGCATATATCTAATTTACGTAAGAAATTACCTGAGCGTGAAGATAATTTACCGTGGTTTAAGACTTTACATGGGCGTGGCTACTTACTAGTAACAGGGAAATAATTATTTTCCCTCGCTAAATCATTACTAGCGAGGGTTCTTATTTGAGAGACTATATGCAAAAAAAATCCGTTTCCTTATTTCCATTAGTTAATAATTACCTATTTTTTCAACTTTTTTTCTACTTTAGTGGCATTTTTATTTTCATTCTATTTCTAACTTTTTTTCTTTCTAATCTTGACGACCGAAAATTAATTCCTCTCGTTGAAAATGATATTACTTTTCTTAATAACGAAATTACTAAACTTAAACATCGCTATGACTTTGATGAGGTTTTTGAAAAAGATCTTTCCATTCACACGCCTAGTGGTTTAGAGCTGGTTTTAGTTGACCAACAAACAAATATTGTAAGCGGAATGGAACAATCTAACATTCGTCCTCTGCTTTCATTCTTATATCAAACTGAAGATAATGGTGTACCCATGGCTCGTAGCTTTGATGATTTACGTATTAATGGGCCATTTTTATTAGGCACAGAACACCGTACATATAAAGCCTACTTTCTATACCCAATTCAAGCACAAAAAGAGTGGTTAAACAACCTATATGACAACCCCATTCAAATAATTATTTTATTAATTATTTTGGTGCTTCCAACAATTTTTATCTTATCTTGGATCATTACTCGACCATTAAAAAATCTCCGAATCACTGCGAATGCTGTTGCTCGTGGTTCACTGATAATCGACCCTAAGATTGAATCTCGAGGAATTAAAGAATTTAGAGAAGTTGGTCGTAGTTTAAATTATATGATTCGTTCATTGCAAACTTCAAATAACCATCAACAACAATTACTTTCAGATATTTCACATGAACTTAAAACACCATTAGCACGCTTACAACTTGCTACTGCTATTTTAAAAAAGAAAAATGGCGAGACAAAAGAAACGGAGCGAATTGAAAATGAAATTCAGAAAATGAATAGTATGGTGCTTGATTTACTCTCACTTTCTCGCTTGGAATTAAATCAACATATTTCCCGCAAACTCTTTCAAGCCGAAGATATATGGAAAAACATATTAGAAGATACTCGCTTTGAAAGCGAACAATATGGTTTGAAATTATTTATCGAAGATCAGATTAAAGATAAAGAACTTTATACGTTAAATGGCAATGTCAACTTATTATCAAGTGCACTAGAAAATATTATTCGTAATGCACAAAAATATGCAAAAAGTATCATAAAAGTCCAGATATCCATTATTCAAGAGCAAAAGCAGGATCTTCTATTTATTGTAGTAGATGATGATGGCGAAGGCGTACCAGATCACGAATTAGAACATATTTTCCGACCGTTCTATCGTGTTGATGAAGCACGAGCAAGACAAACAGGGGGAACGGGATTAGGCTTAACAATCGTAGCCAATGCTGTTCAACAACACCAAGGTAAAGTCAAGGCAATAAAAAGTGAGTTAGGTGGTTTACGTGTCGAAATTCGCCTACCACTCTGGATGGAATAAGCTGAACTTATTGCTTTTTTGTTAGTCGAATAAGCAAGTTTTTCTCTCTTTTTGACCGCTTGTGACAACTCACAAGCGGTTAATTTTTCCTAAATTTTTACAAACACTTATGAACGTAATCGAAATTGAACAGCTCAACAAATACTTTGGCGAAGGTGAAAACCGAGCACACATTTTAAAAGATGTGAATGTTAGTATTCAGCAAGGCGATTTTGTGGCGATTATCGGAGCCTCGGGTTCAGGTAAATCAACGCTAATGAATATTATTGGCTGCCTTGATACTGCAAGTTCTGGTATTTGTCGCATTGCAGGCAAAGAAACCAAATTAATGACTACGGATGAACTTTCAGAACTCCGCCAACGTAAATTCGGCTTTATCTTCCAACGCTACAATCTCTTGAGCTCCTTAAATGCGAATGAAAATGTTGCTCTGCCAGCGATTTATGCAGGAATGGAAAGTACTGCCCGTAAAGCACGAGCAAATCAGCTGTTAGACAAACTTGGGCTTGCAGATAAAACTGAAAATCGACCGAACCAACTTTCGGGCGGACAACAACAGCGGGTCAGTATTGCCCGTGCATTGATGAATGGTGGAGAAATTATTCTTGCTGATGAACCTACGGGGGCACTGGATTCACATAGTGGTCAAGTTGTACTTGGTATTTTGCAAAATCTACATAAAGAAGGGCATACCATTATTATGGTAACCCACGACCCGAAAATTGCCGCAACCGCAAATCGTGTGATTGAAATCAAAGATGGGCAAATTATTCGAGATGAACGCCAACAACCTTATGCCGTAGAACCGCAATCAACTCCTCCACCGCATAAAAAACCTCGCTTTTTTGATCAACTTGCTGAATCGTTCAAAATGGCAATTAATGCTATTTTCGCTCATAAATTACGTGCACTATTAACGATGTTGGGGATTGTCATTGGTATTACTTCTGTTATTTCCGTAGTGGCATTAGGGCGTGGGTCACAAGAGCAGATTTTATCCAACATCAATAACCTTGGTACTAATACAATGACGATCATGAATGGTACAGGCTTTGGTGACCGACGAGCCAATCTGACTAAAAACCTTACGATTAGCGATGCAGTGATGCTAGGTAAACAGAATTTCGTGGATAGTACGACTCCTTCTAGTTCATTTAGCACAACATTGATTTATGGCAATACAAATGTAACAGGCTCCGTAAATGGCGTAGGCGAGCAATATGCCGATGTGCGAGGCATTAAAATGCACTCAGGGCGTTTTTTCAGTGAAGATGAAGTGAACGAAGCGGCTCAAGTGGTAGTGATTGATGCCAACACACAGAAAGATCTTGGATTAACTTCACCTGTTGAAGGTAAAATTATTCTGGTTGGTAAAAAGCCGCTTCGCATTATCGGCTTGGCGGAAGAGTCTAACAATATGAACCAAACCAGCCTGAAACTCTGGACACCTTACACAACGCTAATGCAACGTATTTCTGGCGAGAAGTCTATTGACTCGCTCACTGTCAAAATTAAAGATAATGTGGAAAGTCAGACGGCTGAGAAAAGCATTACCGAGTTGCTTACAGCTAAACACGGCAAAAAAGATTTCTTTATTATGAACTCGGACACAATCAAACAAACCATTACCAGCACCACCAACACAATGACATTGCTAATCTCTTCGATTGCATTAATTTCACTTGTTGTGGGGGGCATTGGCGTGATGAATATAATGTTAGTTTCAGTGACCGAACGCACGAAAGAAATTGGCGTGCGGATGGCGATTGGAGCGAAACAGAGTAACATTCTGCAACAATTCTTGATTGAAGCAATGCTAATCTGCTTACTTGGTGGCGTGATTGGTATTCTTTTTGCCGTTGCCATTATTACGGCATTTAACACACTTGGCAGCGATTTCAAAATGGTACTCTCGCCTGAATCCGTTATACTTGCCGTATTCTGCTCTACCTTAATCGGCGTAGTGTTCGGTTATATGCCAGCCAAAAACGCCTCGAAGTTAAATCCGATTACCGCGTTATCTCAAGAATAATCTGTACAAGCGGTCAAATTTGACCGCTTTATTGATCTGTCCCCCAAAAGTTAGACTAAACGTCTAACTGATTAAGGTGCAGATTTTTTATGACTAAATACAATCAACTTTTCAAAC
>OGJJ01000223.1_pt1 | contig 53499 bp, 42 predicted proteins | sample 1572081 | NCBI WGS metagenome assembly OGJJ01 (sample SAMEA2582122, study PRJEB24529) | metagenome | biome: Human gut stool | place: China | collected 2011
TGGCTTACAATCCTTCCAGAGGACTTGTGGATCTCTTCGGCGGTATGGAGGATATCGACAGAAAGATCATCTGCTGCGTAGGAAATCCGCTGGAGCGTTTTACAGAAGATGCACTTCGTATTATGCGTGCAGTCCGTTTCAGTGCACAGCTGGGATTTACTATTGAAGAGGAAACCCGCAAAGCGTTAAAGGTTCTTGCGCCGAATTTAAAGCATGTCAGTGCGGAGCGAATTCAGGTGGAACTTGTCAAACTGGTGGAATCCATGCATCCGGACTATCTCCGGGTGGCTTATGAAACCGGCATTACCAAAGTGATTTTGCCGGAGTTTGATCGCTGCATGGAGACAGACCAGTGCAATCCCCATCACTGCTATACCGTGGGCGAACATATTTTGCACAGCATGCTCGCTGCGCCATCGAACCGTTACCTACGGCTGACCATGCTGTTTCACGACATCGCCAAGCCGGAGACGAAAAAGACGGATGAACAGGGGATTGACCATTTTCATGGACATCAGGAAGCTGGTGCGGAGATGGCAAAAAGCATTCTGCGCCGGTTGAAATTTGATAACGAGACGATTCATGTGGTGTCGAAGCTCATCAGCTTCCACGATTACCGTTTCCCGGCGGAGAGACGCAGCGTGCGCCGGGCAGTATGGAAGGTGGGAGAGGATCTGTTTCCCATGCTGCTGCAGGTAAAGGAAGCGGATACCATGGCGCAGAGTTTTTTTGAACGGCAGGAAAAGCTGGACTGGATCGCCCGGGTGGAAGCACTATATCATGCCATCCTGAAAGACAGGGAATGTCTGTCTCTAAAAGATCTGGCAGTGACCGGCAGAGACTTGATTCAGGCAGGCTTTGAGCCGGGGCCGGAGTTGGGAAAAATCCTCAATGAGATGCTCCAGGATGTACTGGAACACCCGGAACACAATACGAAAGAATATTTGTTACAGAACCCTCATAAGATAGGTTAGAAATAACCATAGGGGGGAAGCAAGTGAATAGCAACGCTGTCAGTCTGTTGGAGCAGTATGAGTTGGAAATCCTGCAAACCTGGAGGGGAAGAGACGCTTTTGTGTGTGAGTCCCCGAAGGGTCTGTTTATTTTAAAGGAATACATGGGTCCCAGAGAGAAAATCCTGTTTCAGGATCAGGTGTGCAGACAAATCCGGGAAGCGGGATTTGAAGGAGCAGAAACCCTTCTGCCCAATAAAGAGGGAGAACTGCTTACCATCGACACGGATGGGACTGCCTATCTGTGTAAATCCTATGTGGAAGGAAGGGAATGCAATATTCGTGACCGGGAGGAAATCCTGTATCTGACCGAAGTTATGGCACGTCTCCACAGCGTGATGCAGCTGCCCCTTCAGCAAACAGAGGGACAACAGTTACCCACACCTTCCCAGGAATTTGAAAAACGGGGCAGAGAGCTTCGCAAGGTTCGCAAATTTTTGAAAAATCGTGGACAGAAGACGGATTTTGAGTTATTTTTATCCCAGAATTATGAGCCCTTTTTCCGACAGGCGGAAGAAATCGCCCGTCAGGCAGCGGCAATAGAAGAAGTATCACAGATGGCACAAGCAGAAGGCATGATTCCGATATGCCATGGTGACTTGCAGCATCACAACCTGCTTTTAAATGGCAGGAATGCCTTTGTCATTAATTTTGAGAAATGTGGCACCGGCAGCCAGATGCGGGATCTGTACCGGTTTATGCGGAAGTTTTTTGAGAAAAACGGCTGGTCGGTAGCGGGAGCCCGCCAGATTGTGGAACATTATCAGAAGGAACGGACACTGGAAGCCCGGGATTTCCAGGAACTGTATTATCGGTTTGCCTACCCGGAGAAGTTCTGGAAAATCGTTAACTTCTATTACAATAAAGGAAAAAGCTGGGTGCCCGGCAGAAACGGCGATAAGCTGCGGAATCTGCTGGCACAGGAGACAGAGAAACAACATTTCCTGGAGGAATTTGAGAGATACTTATGAAAAAATTCGCAACGTTTATTTTAGTAATTACCATTGTGACGGCATTGGGGCTGTGTGGCTATGCGCTGCAAGTGCTGGGTGTATTCGGAGACACATCGGCGCAGCCGGCGCAGATACTGGAAGGATCAGACAGTGAGCCGGAACAACCCACCTTTACCTCATCCATCCCGGGAAGCTATGATTCCATGGATGAAGTGGCAGTGGTAATGGGGATTAACCAGGAGGAACAGACCATTACGTTGCGAAACACGGACTTACAACGCAATTATACCCTGGATTACAGCCAGGCAACCCGCCTGGAGGATCGTTACGGTTCCTCTCTTTCCATCGCCCAGATCAGGGAAGGAGATCTGGTTCAGGTTACTTTCCTGAAAAATAAGAAGCGTCTGAATACCTTGTTTATGTGCGGTGGGGCGGCATGGACTTACGAGAAAGCGAAGGAATATGCCGTCAATCGCAACACCAAAGTCCTTACTCTGGGGACAGACTCTTATAAGATCGGGAATGATACCCTGATTTTTTCCCAGGGAAAACAGATTGACTGGATTGAACTCAATGATGTGGATGTACTGACGGTGAATGGAATTGATCAGCATGTATACAGTATTGTAGTGGAAAAGGGGCATGGGTATCTCCGACTGGAAAATGACACCTACTTTGTAGGTGGCTGGATTGAAGTGGGTGAAAGTCTCATCAGCCCCATTACCCAGGACATGCTGCTTACAGTGCCGGAAGGGGATTACCAGGTGCTTCTCACCAATAACGGTAATCGTGGTGTGAAGAATATCAGCATCAAAAGGGGAGAAGAACTGGATCTGGACATTGGAGATATCGAGATTGAAGAAACGAAAGTGGGGCGTGTCGTCTTTTCTGTAACTCCCGGTAATGCCAGCATTTATGTGGATGGTGAGTTAGTTGATGTGGGCGCGCCATTGGAATTGGAGTATGGCATTCACCAGATGATTGCGGGAGCGGACGGTTACGATACCATGACCCGGTACATCAATGTGGGAGAAGAACTTGCCAGCCTGGATATCCGCCTGGAGAAGACAAGCACCGTCAGCGGAAATAGCAGCAGTGGGACAAGCACCTCTTCCGACAGCGGAAACAGCAGTGGAAATGGCACTTCCTCCGGCAGCGGAAACAGCAGTGGAAACGGCACTTCCTCCGGCAGCGGGACAGGCAGCGTGATTTCCGCCACGAATCAGGGGCAGTACCATGTGATGATTACCGCACCGGAGAAGGTGGAGCTATATGTGGATGGTAACTACATCGGCATTACTCCCATCAGCTTTAAGAAGGTGGCAGGTAGTCATGTGATTACGCTACGTAAGGACGGCTATGTGACACGCAGCTATACCATTCAGGTGGACGAGGAACAGAAAGATATCAGTTATTCCTTTGCCGATCTGACAGCAGGCAGCGTGAGCGGCAATTAAGAGTTACCAGCCCACCGTTTGCGGAGCCCAGATTTCACTCGGGCAGCGAATTTTACTGTTGTGGCAGCAGTACAATGCTTGCCGTTTTGCTGCGTAAAAATGTGAATCGTTACCAGAGCGAGGCAAGAGTGGACAGTAACATTTAGGAAGCCCCGAAAAATGCCCGAAATCAGCCTAAATGGCTTGACAAGGCAATAGAAAACGGCTATAAATAGTATAGATGTTTTCAGAGGAAACTCATGATGACGAAACATTAATAGAAAACTCATATTACAGGAGGAGTTCGAAATGAACAAAACAGAGTTAGTTGCAGCTATGGCTGATCAGGCTGGATTATCCAAGAAAGATGCAGAGAAGGCTTTAAAGGCTTTCACTGATGTTGTTGCAGACGAGTTAAAAAAAGGTGGAAAGGTTCAGTTAGTTGGCTTCGGTACTTTTGAAGTATCTGAGAGAGCTGCCAGAGAAGGAAGAAACCCTCAGAGCGGCGAAGTTATGAAGATCGCAGCTTCCAAGGCTCCTAAATTCAAAGCTGGTAAAGCTTTAAAGGATTCCTTAAACTAATTTTGATTAGTGATTGCGGAGAACCGTATGGTTCTCCGCTTTTTTTCGTTTTTTCTCCTTTTTCAATGCCTCTTTTTTCATTACGTTTTTCTCCATTGCACTTTCTTTTGCCTCTTTTCCTGCTTCCAGCGTTTCCATTACTCGTCATTTTGCATTGATCTTTTCTACATTGCTTTTTCCGTTCTTTCTACTTCCCAATTTCTTTCTGTCATCGTGTCTACACCGGCGCCGGTCTGAATCTATGATATGACGCCTGCATGGGCATATAGCTTTAGAAGCACTGTTTTTTGCCCAAGTGACCATTGAAATATAGTCAAATTCAGCTATTTTATAGGAAAATATAAAGGGAAATGGGCAAAATACTGCAAGAGACCCCATTTTTGCCCTGACAGAGTCCTAAAAGGAGGGCAAGAACTGCTATATTGCGGTATTTTGCCCGAGAGGTTTACATAACACAAGAAAAACAGCAGAAAATCTTCTGAAATAGTGGCGTTGGACAGTGTCGCTTGGGCAAAATTTTTCAAATAATACGTTTTTGCCCAGAGACCTCCATTATAATGTACCCCATAGCGTGGACACGGACATGCTAAATTATTTACCTAAAATCATGGCTGTCTGTAAACCTGCGAAAAACACCTGTTAGACATCCAACGAAAGGAATAGGCATTGCAAGGAGTAAAGTCATCGAAACAGTTTTCGAATTCCGTCGCATTGTGCGATATCATAAACAGATATGAAGGGATAGTCAATATACATATGAAAGGTTACCTTGAAATAAAAAATACATTCCTTAAAATGAAAAGAAAGAAGAAAAAGAAGTTGTTATACTTCAAATAGTACAAAAGAGGGAAAGAAATATGTGGCATAAAAATAATTCATTGGTTACTAAAGTCATAATCCTTATGAGTGAAATTTTAATATTAAGTGGAGTTATCCTGTTGACCATGTTGAGATACACTAGTAATGTTTTGGCAGAAAATCAGCAGGAAGAAATACAGCATTTATTAAATATTTATGCCACCACTCTGGAATATAGTTTGCATACCACAGACAATAATTTACTGTCAATTGCACAGGAACAAAAATCTCTTGAGCAGCTATCAGCTAAAGAAGAAGCGAGTAGATATTATGCCACAGCAGATCTTATAGACATCATAAAAAGACTTCGTTCTAATAATGATACAGTTGATATGTTGGTGGCAATCGGGAATTACGAGAACAATGCATCCGATGCCAGTTCTCGCCTTACAATAGAGGACCGAGATAACATTATAAAATATATGGAAGATTGGAGAAATGAGAGAAAAGAAGGAGGAAAAATGCCTACTGGGACGCAAGGCTGGATCAGCGTTGTGGTAGGAGAAAGCCGTTATTTGGTACGAAGTTATGATACACAGGACTATTCTGCAGCAGCATGGATCAAAGCAGACACTTTTTTGAATCAAGTAGGCAGGATGGAACAGGAAACGAACAGAACTTTAACGTTGGAAAACTTAGAGGGAATTGAAATTTCAGCAGGGAAAAAACTAGGAGATAATCGGACAAATACTTGGAAACAAGAGATAGGAAAATACAATCTGATGTTGGTATGTGCTGTAGAAAAGAGTACCGTCTGGGATCAGATCCCTTTTTTGCCGTTCTCCATTTTGGCAATTGTAACATTGATGATTGGATTATTGATATGGCTATATGGATATGTTAGAGGGGAGATATTCCAGCCGATTAAGGCACTAATGCATACCATAAAATATATACAAGACGGAGATTATCAACATCGCGTTGACACAAAATGTAAAAATCAGGAATTTAGTATCTTAAATGAAGCGTTTAATTCAATGTTGGATACAATCATGGAATTAAAGATTAGCGAGTACGAAAGACAACTTCGACAAAAAGAAGCGGAAATTAAATATTTTCAAATGCAAATCAAACCCCACTTTTTTTTAAATGCAATTGCTACAATCCACAGCATGAGTTTTGATAACAGAGGTGAGGATATTAGAACATATATTGCAGCGTTATCTGATAATATTCGTTATATGTTTAAAGCCGGATTACATACAGTTCCGATTGAAGAAGAACTGAAACATCTGGAAAGATATTTAGAAATGCAGGAACTGCTGTATCCTGGTTGTGTCTTTTGTTTTATTGATAGGACGGGAGAATTAATGGAATGGCCGATCCCGCAGATGATACTTCACACATTTTTGGAAAATAAATATAAACATGCAATAAAGGTAGGAAACATTTTATCTATTTATATTTTGATGGAGAAAGTAATACGGCGAGAGCAGACGGTTTTGAAAGTAACCATAGAGGATGACGGAGTTTCATTTCCGGAAGAAATCATAAATGGAACATGGGAAATGAACGACAAAAATGGACATAGAGTGGGAATTTATAATGTGGCAAAAACTTTGGAAATTATGTATGGAGATTCAGAGTTATTGCAATTTGAAAATATCAGCGGAGGAACAAAAATAACAATATATTTCCTGCAAAATCCAATTATTTGAGAAGAGGTATTTATATATGAACGTTTTAATTGTTGATGATGATATTAATACTGTGGATGTGATTATTCGATCTTTGGAATGGAAAAACCTTGGGATTGAAAAGGTGTTGTATGCATATGAGATTGCAGGAGCTAAGCGGATTTTGACAGAGGAAACAATTGATATTGTAGTGTGCGATATTGAAATGCCTATGGGCAGTGGATTGGATTTGATTCAATGGGTTAGAAAATACGATATTAACAGCGAGTTCCTGTTTTTAACTTGTCATGAGAGTTTTGAATTTGCTGTCTATGCCATGCAATATGAAGCAGCAGCTTATTTGACAAAACCTTTTGTTCCGGAAAAACTTGAACAGGAGCTTTATAAATTGATTAGTAAAATTGGACAAAAGCGAAAGCTTCTGGAAGCAGAAAAATACAGAGAACTGTGGATGGAAAGCGAGGAACGTATCCGATACGATTTTTGGAGAGATTTGCTAATGGAACAAATTTTGGCGCAAAGAGACTGTATTGACAAGGAGTTACATCGTAGAAAATTGAATCTGGAAGAGGAATCATGGATTTTGTTAGTAGTATGTTCTAGGAAATATGAGGATGCGTGGGAAGAATGGAATCCCTGGATATTGGAATATGCGTTACAAAAATTGGGATGTGAAATCTTGGAAGAGCAGGAGGAAGAAGGATATATTTTACATGAAAACACAGAAGATTTGTTTTATATGATGAAAATATACCATAGTAATCAAAAAGAGATGGCAGAGGGAGCAGGAGAACGTTTGCTACAATTATGCGATAAATGGTTTGATTGCGGCGTGACTTGCTATTTGACAGATCCGACAGAGCTGGAAGCGTTGGCAGAAGCAAGAAAAATAATCTTAAAGTATGATGCAGAGAACATGATGAAAAGAGGAAAAGTGTTACTAGAAGCAGAATGGCATATACCTCAAGTTCATGAAAAAATAAATATGGATTTAAAAGACCTTGAAAAATATCTCGTAGAGGGAAAGCAGATTGACATAATGAATTATTTGAAGAAGCTAATGGAAAAGCTCATGGAAAATCAAAAGTTAAATCCGTCTGCTTTGATAACACTACAGACCAATGTAACACAAATTGTCTATGTGTTTTTGTATAAAAACGGAATATGGGCAGATGAATTATTTCACAATGAGCATGAACAAAAGCTGCGAAATAAAGCGCAAAATTCGGCAGTAGATTTTGTAAAATGGGCGAATTATATAATGCAGAGGACACTGGAATATGTAAAAGAGATTCAGGAATCTGACAATGTAATTGAGATTGCTAAACGATATATCGCGGAGCATTATAGGGAAGATATTGGTAGAAATCAAGTGGCAGCCAGAGTGTATTTGACGCCGGAGTATCTTGCAAAAATTTTCAAAAAAACAGAAGGAATCAATATTAAAGAATACATTTATCAATTACGGATTCAGGAAGCCAAAAGGCTTCTGGCCGGAAATGTAAGGGTTAGTGAAGTAGCACAAATCGTTGGATTTGATAATTTTGCTTATTTTTCCACTGTTTTTAAAAAGGTTACCGGTTTGAGTCCCAATGAATATAAAAAAGCCGGAGAAAGGATAAATTAAAAAATGAAAGTACAGGAGTTAATTGACAGGGTAGTTCAAAAGTGTGGTGTAGTTCCAATGGAAAGAACTTGCGACCAAATTATAGAAGGAAAACCGGATGCGGAGATTACTGGAATTGTTACAACTTTTATGGCAACAGTTGATGTAATCGAAAGAGCACACAATCTGGGGGCTAATTTTATTATTACACATGAACCCACATATTTCACGGGGGATGATGAAAGAGAATGGGCACAGCAAGACCCAGTATATTTGAAAAAAAGAAAGTTAATATTGGAGTATGGAATTACTATATGGCGCATGCATGATTATATTCATATGGCAGTTGATGGGGATGGCATTTACCGGGGACTTATAAAGGAGTTGAACTGGGATAAATATCGCATTGCCAAAATGGATGGAAAGGAACGAAAAATTATAAGAGATTCTGAATTGTGTTATAGGATACCAAAGACAACGGTGGAATCTCTGGCACTGGAATTGAAAAATAAACTGCATATGGATGTGATGCAAATTGTCGGAAATAAAGATATGGAAGTGGAACGGGTAGGAATCCTGGTGGGTGGCGGTAGCTTAGGACTAGGCAAAGAATTCATGCCAATGAATGTTATGGAGAGAGAGAGCCTTGATGTACTCATTTGTGGTGAAATCCTGGAATGGACGTTGTGCGCATATGTAAGAGATGCTGCCATGATGAAAATGAATAAGGCTCTTATCATTCCGGGGCACAACCGTACGGAAGAAGCAGGAATGAAGTATCTACCGGAATGGTTGCAAACACTTGCACCGGAAATTCCCATCACGTTTGTGGAAGCTGGGGAACCATTTACATATTTGTAACGATAAAACCTTATTTTTGAAAAAGGATGCCTTATTCACGATAGAGATGAGCGATCAGAATTTGTTAGGATAACAACATCAGATAAACGTTTATCGTATTGCAAACTGAATTTAAAAATGGAGGTTACTTATGAAAAGAAAAAAACTATTAGCGTTGGGATTGGCAATGATGTTTGCTTTTACCGCTATAGGTTGCGGAGCTCAGAATACTACTGGAAGTGTTCAAAATGAGGAAAGCCAGATAGGTGATGCTAAGATGGATGATGGTAAGGAATATACGAAAATAGTATACTCCTACTGGACCATGGACCGAATTCCTGATGAGGAAGCTAGAGTATCTGTTGAAAATGCCATTAACGAAATTACCAGAGATAAAATAGGTGTAGAAGTAGAATTGATGCCTTTGGCTGCAAGCGAACAGGCACAGAAAGTAAGTCTTGCGATGGCAAGTGGCGAACAGATTGATATTTTCAACACAGTGGGCGATTTGAACACTTATATAGCCAATAATCAGACATACGATATTACGGATTTGGTTCAGGAATGCGCCAAGGGTGCTGTAGAGCAGGTAAGTGAAGAATTTCTGAAAACTACAGCAAAAGACGGCAGAATCTATGGAATTCCTGCAGATAAGGGAATTGCATTGGCACCGAATCTGTATTATCGAAAGGACATCGCAGATGAACTGGGATTGGATTTTTCAAAGGTAAAATGTATTGAGGATTTAACTCCAATTTATGAGAAGGTAGCTGCGGCATATCCGAATATTTCAGCTTTGGCAGGTGGTGCAGGAGGTTTGGAACTGATTCATACTTTTAAGGATTTTGAAGTGGATTACCTTACAGATTCATGGGCAAAACCAATGGGAGCAGTTTTGATAGGCGATGACATGACAGTAAAGAATCTTTTTGAAAGCGAACAGTTTAAAGAAAAAGTAGAACTGATGCGTGATTGGTATGAAAAGGGCTATATCATGAAAGATTCTGCTACTACGACAGCTAGTCCTCAGGAAACCGTAGCGGCTGGAAAAGCATTTTCCTTTATTGGTAATCAGGCAGGCAATTATGGTGTGCAGGAAGCAAGTTCTATGTGTGGTTATGATATGGGCTATGTAAGATTAGCTCAACCTTATCTGGACACCACTGCAGTAAATACAGTATCATGGTGTATTTCTTCTCAATGCAAGAATCCGGACAAGGCACTGGAATTTTTAAATCTTACCTATACAGATTCAGATATTGTGAATTTGATTGTTTTCGGATTAGAAGGCAGAGATTATGTGAAAGTAAGTGAACGTGAAATGGTATTCCCGGATGGCTTGGATGCAAATACGGTTCCATACACAGCTCAGTTCTCCTGCGGAGTTGTAGGAAGCCAGTTTAAACAGCTGGTACATCAGGGAACTCCAGAAGATAATAATGATTTGATGTACCGTGAGAATCACGAATCCAAAACCTCCCCGGCATTTGGATTTACCTTTGATAGTTCTTCCGTAAAGACGGAATATACAGCAGTTACCAATGTTATTAATCAGTATTTACCAGGATTGGTATGGGGAAGTATTGACCCTGAGACAGAACTTCCCAAATTCCAGACAGCACTGAAAGATGCAGGACTGGATGCGATTATTGCAGAAAAACAAAAGCAGTTGGATGCTTGGAAGGCACAACAGTAACGGAGGAATAGATGCATGGCAAGCACAGTACAAAGAAAAAAGAACCGAAAAAAGAATTTCATGTATATGCTGTTTCTTCTTCCGGGATTATTATACCTCCTGGTAAATAATTATATTCCTATGTTTGGTGTATTTATCGCGTTCAAGGACATTGATTATGTAAAAGGTATTTTCAAAAGTGACTGGATTGGATTTCAAAATTTCCGTTTCCTGTTTAAAACAAAAGATGCCTTAATCATGACACGGAATACACTGTTATATAATGTTGCGTTCATCATATTAGGAACAATATTTGCCATCTTTATAGCAATCTTACTCTGCGAATTAGGGGAAAAACTCTCGGCCAGGATATTTCAGTCTGCATTGATTCTTCCATATTTACTCTCTTGGGTTATTATTTCTTATATTGTGTTTGCCTTTTTAAGCTCTGATAATGGTTATATCAATAAAGCAATATTGGAGGCATCTGGTAAGGCGAGTGTTAACTGGTATGGTACCCCTGCTTACTGGGTACTCATTCTGATAGTTGTTTATCTATGGAAAGCCATGGGTTATCAGTCAATTGTTTACATGTCAAATATTGCAGGCATTGACAGTAGTATCAAGGAGGCTGCCAGAATTGATGGAGCTGGTAAGCTACAGGAAATAAAGTATATTATTCTGCCTTTACTGAAACCGACAGTCATTATAATGGTGCTTATGGCAGTAGGACGGATTTTTTATTCAGACTTTGGACTGTTTTTCCAAGTACCAATGGATTCCGGAGCACTTTATCCGGCAACGCAGACGGTAGATACTTATGTTTATAGAGGACTTATGAAATTGAATGATATTGGAATGGCATCTGCTGCCGGCTTGTACCAATCAATTGTTGGATTTATTTTGGTACTGGCATCAAATTTGGCAGTACGTAAACTTGATCCGGATAATGCGTTGTTTTAGGAGGTGACCATGACATGAAGAAAAAGTTGAATAGCGAAAAACTATTTCATGCAGTAGCATTTTTAATTTTACTAATTTTAGCGATTGTCTGCATTCTACCGATTATTCTGATTATTGTTGCATCGTTTACGGATGAAACAACACTTTTAGCCAATGGATATCGATTTTTCCCGGAAAAATACGGGTTGGAGGCTTATGTTTACTTGTGGAAACAGTCTGTAATGATGCTTCGAGCATACAAAATATCAATTTTGGTCACTGTAATCGGAACATTGGTAAGCCTGGTACTATCTACAATGTTTGCATATCCCTTGTCACGTAAAGATTTTAAGTACAGGAATTTCTTTTCTTTTCTTGTGTTTTTTACGATGCTGTTTTCTGGCGGAATCGTTCCATCTTATATGATGTGGACAAAATTTTTCCATATTAAGGATACAATCTGGGCATTGATTATTCCGAGTTATTTGATGAATGCATTTAATATTCTGTTGATTCGTAACTATTATACGAATAATATTCCAGATGCTTTGGTAGAGGCAGCGAGAATAGATGGGGCTTCGGAGTTCTTGACATTCCGGCGTGTAATTATTCCGTTGTCTGTACCTGTTATCGCAACAGTGGGTTTATTTACAGGACTTGCATATTGGAATGACTGGATTAATGGTCTGTATTATATCAATGATCCGAGTTTGTATAGTATACAAAATTTACTGATTCGTTTAATGAATAACATTCAATATTTGAATTCCGGAGCTGCAGCAGGTGTAGTATCGGGAGGAACATCAACATTACCAAGTACCTCTGTAAGAATGGCAATTGCTGTCATAGGTGTGATTCCTGTGGTCATCGCGTACCCTTTTTTACAAAAATATCTGATTCGGGGAACTGTAATTGGAGCAGTGAAAGGATAAGTACATGAGTAAAAAGTTGATAAAGGCACGAAAATATGAAAAAGAAATTTCAAGACATATACAAGGTAAAAAGCCCATATTTCATGTCGTGGCTCCAATCGGCTGGATTAATGATCCGAATGGCTTTTCTTGGTATGAAGGGAAATGCCATTTGTTTTGCCAATATCATCCATACAGTACACAGTGGGGACCAATGCACTGGGCACATTATTGTACGAAGGATATGATTTCCTGGGAGCTGCTTCCATGTGCAATGGCACCTGATGAAAGCTATGATTCTGAAGGATGTTTTTCCGGATCAGCGCTTGTATTGGAAAAAGATCACATATTAATGTATACGGCAGTGTCGGAGAAAACGAATGCAGATGGACAACGATATTCGATACAGCAACAGGCAATTGCTATCGGCGATGGGGAACAGTATCAGAAACTGGAGCAAAATCCGGTAATCACATCTGATATGCTTCCGGAAGGATGCAGTCGTAAAGATTTCAGAGATCCTAAGATTTGGGAAGAGAACGGCATATATTATGCGCTAATAGCCAATCAATCTGAATTGGGAGAAGGACAAGTGTTATTGTATTCATCACGAGATATCAGACATTGGATTTTTGTCTCTGTTTTTGATAATAGTGGTGGAAAGTATGGGAAAATGTGGGAATGCCCAGACTTCTTCTGCCTGGATGGTCAGGAACTTTTGCTAGTCTGCCCTCAGTTTATGCAGGCAGATGGATTGGCATTTCATAATGGAAACAACGCAGTTTATTTTATTGGAAAAAGAGACGCGGAGTTAAAAAAGTTTATTAGGTCAGAGGCAAAACAAATTGATTATGGAACTGATTTTTATGCACCGCAGACGACCTTGACTCCGGATGGAAGAAGAATTCTAATCGGCTGGATGCAAAACTGGGATAATCGGGTGTGCCCAGATAGTTTTAATTGGTGTGGAATGATGACAATTCCAAGAGAATTATCACTTCAGAATGGTTGTTTGCTACAGACACCAATTCGGGAACTGCTTAATTACCGTACGCAAGAAACGAAATATTCAAAGGTGGTCTTGTCGGAAATGCAGGGAGAAGTTCAACTGGACGGTGTTAGTGGAAGATGTCTGGATTTAACGGTTATTTTTACAACTGAAGGATGCTTAGCGTTTAAAATAAAATTAGCAAGCGATGGGAAAAAAATTGGAACATATTTGTCATTGGATATAAAGAAAGGAATTCTATCGCTGGACAGAACGTATTCTGGGATGAGGCAGGATGTGCTCACAAGCCGAAGTATGTATACGGATACATGCCATGAAACGGTAAAACTCAGAATTCTCATGGATTATTATAGTATTGAGGTGTTTGCAAATAATGGAAAAGATGTCATGAGTATGTTGATATATACACCCATCGAGGCCGATAAAATGGTCTTTTCTTGTGAAGGAGAGACAGAAATCACAGTTGAAAAATATAATATTGAAGTAAAAAAATAATCCCAAGTGGCTATTGCAAAGATAAAATGCAGTAGCCATTTTCCGCTTTCTTTTTTAAGTTTACTTCATCTATTCCTAGAGAAGTTATGTACGTAGTCTGACTCCACAGTGATTCAGAATCAATTTTCTACACCGGCGCTGGCCTGAATCTATGATATGACGCCTGCATGGGCATATAGCTTTAGAAGTACTGGTTTTTGCCCAAGTGACCATTGAAATATAGTCAAATTCAGCTATTTTATAGGAAAATATAAAGGGAAATGGGCAAAATACTGCAAGAGACCCCATTTTTGCCCTGACAGAGTCCTAAAAGGAGGGCAAGAACTGCTATATTGCGGTATTTTGCCCGAGAGGTTTACATAACACAAGAAAAACAGCAGAAAATCTTCTGAAATAGTGGCGTTGGACAGTGTCGCTTGGGCAAAATTTTTCAAATAATACGTTTTTGCCCGAGAGGTCTCCATTATAATGTACCCTATAGCGTGGACACGGACATGCTAAATTATTTACCTAAAATCATGGCTGTCCATAAACCTGCGAACGAAATCCTCCAATCCTTCTTTACCTGCATCCTTTTCGTAGGTATAATACTGTATATGTAACAAGAAGAAAACCAAAGAAATGAACATCAGGAGGTTATCATGCGTTTAGATAAATATTTGAAAGTATCCCGTCTCATCAAACGTCGCACCGTGGCCAATGAGGCCTGTGACAGTGGGCGTGTGCTGATTAACGGAAAGCCGGCCAAGGCATCCGCCAATGTGAAGCAAGGGGATGTCATCACCATCCAGTTCGGCAACAAGGATGTTAACGTGGAAGTGCTGGATGTGCAGGAAACAGTGAAAAAGGAAGAAGCAAAAGAACTTTTTAAATATATTTAGGTGTTGAAAATGCATTTCCTCTCATATATATAATTGGAGCCGGATACATCCGGAGAAACAGGAGAAACAGGAGAGAGAGGAAAGCAAATGGAAGACCTGAATGTATCGAAACGAGCCCATAAGCTCACCTTAAATAACCGTAAAAGCTGTACAATTACCGGCGTGACGGATGTACTGTCCTTTGATGTGGGTGAGATCCTGCTTGAAACGGATCAGGGAATGCTGATGCTGAAGGGGAAGGATCTTCATGTAAGCCGTCTGACTCTGGAAAAAGGGGAAGTGGATGTGGATGGAAGTATCGATTCCCTCACCTACTCAGAGAATGCAAGCTACGGAGAAAAGGCAGAAGGGCTGCTGAAAAAGCTGTTTCGTTAAACCATGAGCCAGAATATTTTTCAGGAGCTTCAATTTCTTCTCTATGCCATACTGTTCGGGGCGTTTCTTACATCAGTTTATGACATTTTCCGGATACTGCGACGGGTTTTTACCCACAGTAATATGCTGGTTTCCCTGGAAGATCTGCTCTTTTGGATTTTCTGCGCGGTTAGTGTTTTTTATCTGCTGAATTCTCAAAGTGATGGAAAGCTACGTTGGTTTTCTGTGATGGGAGCGGCATTGGGAATGAGTGTGTATCATGTCACACTCGGTAGGATTTTAGTACTATTCTTTTCCTTCTTATTTGGAAAAATCCGACAGGTAATCTGCTTCATCCTGCATTATTTCCTGCTTCCGGTGAAGTCTGCCGGAAGACAGAGCAGACGACTGGGGCAGAGAGGACTCCGTCTAACGAAAAAGAAGTTGACGGTTGGTAGGAAAGTGCTTAAAATGATGTTACATAGGCAATGAAATAGTCCTAAGGGAAAATGTTTGCAAAAAGACAGAAATTTGCAGACAATCGCATATATGCGATGGGAGAAGAAAAGGTATGGCAAGGTCGAGAGTAGCTTACCGTAGGGGCAGGAAGCCGCAGAATCGATTCAGCATGATATTAGTTTCCATGGTGGTATTGATTCTGGCCGGTGTAGTGGCGGTAAAGAGCGTAGAATTGAGACAAAAGAGAGAAGTGTATGCAGCCAGAGAAATAGCACTGGAGCAGCAGATTGAGGCGGAGCAGGCGCGCACCGAGGAAATCGAAGAATACAGAAAATATACACAGACGAAGGCTTATGTGGAGGAAGTTGCCAAGGATAAGTTGGGACTGGTGTATCAGGGAGAAATCATATTTAAGGAACAATAAGGCATGACCGGATTTCAGGTCGTGCCTTTTTCATTGCATAGGAAATTCCTTCCTATGCAATGAAATGCTCCGCATGGATGCGCAGCTCGCGGAGAAGGAGTTTATGCTACGCATACCGCTCGCGCGCGCAAAGAGTCGGCAAGCGACTCTTTGTTCTGTCCTGACACTTTTTGTTCCGGAAAATTTTTCAACTGCCGTCCTTTTGACAAAATGTGAGCAGAGACTTGTCTATAATAGGATTTCGCATAACTGTTCAGAACAGGCCAGATCGTGAGAATAGGATGCAGATGTGCGAAAATCTGCCGGAAAAGGGCAGGATAGAAGGGGGACAAGCTTTTGAAAAACAGGATAGAAGATGAAACAATCAGAGTGACCTTACTGCCGGAATACGGACGTAAGAGACTTTTAAACTATGCAGAAACCTTTCGGGGGCTGGCACAGGTATATGAGGAAAAGGAAGAAAATGTACCATCCGTGAAGCCGGATCGCCAGGAAGTATATGTGCGTAACTGTAAGCGGGAAAACAGACAGATGCTGTCAGAGCAATTAGCGGAGATGGCAAGGATAATGACAGATGTGGCAGGGGAGACTTACCGGCTGCTCCCTGTTTCGGATAAAAAGAAACGAATGCTGCAGAGAGCATTCCATATAGAAGGAATCGATTTAGAGCAGATACATCGCACTTTTTATGGAAAAGACGGGCAGGAGACGGAGAAACTATGCCTGACGCTGCGGCAACAACGGGGAGATGCCGTCACCTCCGAGGATGTGGCGGGAATGCTGTCTGTTCTTCTCAATACCCGCTACCTGGCAGCAGATGATAATCCCTTTTTCCTCTCCAAAGATTACACGGACTATGTCTTTCTGGAAGAAAGTCGCTACCACTGTATGACTGGTGCTGTATTGGCACCCAAGGACACGGAAAAGCAGTCCGGGGATAACTATTTTATCGAAGAAAGTACAGAGGGTATTTTACATATGGTGTTGTCCGACGGCATGGGTTCCGGGGAGGATGCCTGTAAGGACAGCAGTATGGTGGTGGAAATGATGGAGCAGCTTCTGGATGCCGACTTTACTGCAGAAAGTGCCATCCAGCTGGTGAATCACGCTTTTTATAACGGAGCAGGGGGACAGAACATTGCAACCCTGGACTACTGCGAATTAAATCTTCATTCCGGAACCTGCCGGTTTTATAAGGTAGGCTCTGCAGCATCCTATATCAAACGAGGACGCATGGTGGAACAGATATCTTCCCAGAATCTGCCGTTGGGAGGCATACGGGATACCGATCTGCAACCGGAGGAACGGGAACTTCTGGATGGTGATTTTGTGATTCTACTGTCCGACGGTGTGTCCGACAGCTTTACCATGGGTCTGGGAGAAGACATGCTGGCAGAGGTCATCAGCCAGATGGAACTGACCAATCCCAACGAAATGGCCAATTACCTGTTGAATTACTGCCTCCACCAAACCCAGGGACGCATCCGGGATGACCTCACCATTCTGGTGGCAGGCATCTGGGAGAACTAAGGAATTCCGGTTGCGTTGTGGAAGCAAACCGCGTAAGATAAAGACATGAATGAATGGATAGAAAAAGTACGCGGTTATTGTGAACAATTTCAAATGTTAAAAAAAGGCGACCGGGTAGTGGCAGGGGTATCTGGTGGTGCAGACAGCGTAGCGCTCCTTCTGGTGCTTTGCGGGCTGCAGAAGGAATATGACCTATCCATAAAGGTAGTCCATGTACACCACGGCATTCGTGCGGAGGCAGATCAGGACGCTGCCTTTGTGGAAAACCTGTGCAAAACCAGAGGAATTCCCTTTACCCTTGTGGAAAAGAATGTGCCCAGACTGGCAAAGCTGTGGAAAATTTCCGAGGAGGAAGCAGGCAGACTGGTGCGCTATGAGGCACTGGAACAGCTTCCGGCGGACAAAATTGCCGTTGCCCATCACCAGGGGGATCAGGCGGAAACGGGGCTTCACAACCTGTTCCGGGGCACCGGACTTACAGGACTGGGAGGCATACAGCCGGTGAATGGCAAAATTATCCGCCCCCTCTTGTGCGTGGACCGGAGACAGATTGAACTGTTTTTACAGGAACAGGGTGTATCCTATGTGACAGATCAGACCAATCTGACGGATGACTATACCAGAAACCGGATTCGCCATCATATCCTGGACTATGCTACGCAGCAGATCAATGCCCAGGCAGTGCCGCATGTGGCACAGGCAGCAGATTTGGTGCGGGAGGCGCAGGAATATTTGAAGCGCCAGACAGAGGCGGCACTGGAGTCCTGCCGGATTTTGCCCTCGGGCGGACAGCAGGCAGCAGATACAGAAAGTATCATGCTTCAGGTGCAGTATTTTCGCCGGATCGATCCCTTTTTGCAGAAGCAGGTGTTATTGGATGTCCTTCAACGCCTGACGGAAGCCCGCCGGGATATTACGGCTGCCCATATCGGACAGATTACGGCACTGTTTGCTCCACAGATGGACGGCGTAGGGGAAAGGCAGATAGATCTGCCACACGGCCTGCGGGCAGTGCGCTGCTATGACAGCGTGATTTTTTCCCGGGATGACGGTCTTCCCCGGAAGACTGACGGAGAGTCCGTCCTCATTACACCGCCGACAGAAATTTCTCTTCCCAACGGAAACATCCTGAAGTTTCAAGTGCTGGACACCTCGGCAATGGAGAAGGAGAAAGGAGCTTTCTGGGAAAGAATTCCCAAAAAACCATGTACGAAATGGTTTGATTATGATAAAATAAAACATCCTGTGCAGTTGCGAACCCGTGAAACCGGAGACTATCTGGTCATTCATTCCGACGGTGGACGCAAATCGTTACAGGATTATATGATTGACGAGAAAATACCAAAGTCAATCCGGAATGAGACGCTGTTGCTGGCAGACGGAGACTGTGTGATGTGGGTCATCGGTCACCGAACTGGCGAAAATTATAAAGTCACAAAGTATACAAAGCGTATTCTGGCGGTAAACTTAATAGGAGGAAATTAAAATGGCAGAACATGTAGACATCCTGTTATCTGAGCAGGAAGTGGACAGAAGAATTCAGGAGATCGGCGAGCAGATCAGTAAGGATTATGCCGGCAAAGAGGTACATCTGGTATGCGTCCTTAAGGGAGGCAGCTTTTTTATGTGTGAACTGGCGAAGCGAATTACCGTACCGGTAACCCTGGATTTCATGTCGGTATCCAGTTACGGAAGCTCCACCAAATCCAGTGGTGTGGTAAAGATCGTAAAGGATCTGGATGAGCCTTTGAAAGATAAAAATGTAATCGTAGTGGAAGATATTGTTGATTCCGGCAGAACCTTAAGTTATCTGCTGGAAATGTTAAAGGATAGACATCCCGCAAGCTTAAGCCTCTGCACCCTGCTTGACAAACCGGAGCGCCGCGTGGTGGATGTAAATGTAGACTACACCGGTTTTGAAATTCCGGATGAATTCGTGGTGGGCTACGGCTTGGATTATGACCAGAGATACCGCAATCTTCCCTATATCGGCATCGTGAAATTTGACTAAGGGAAAGATATAAGGAGAACTGGATTTTGAATAAAAGTGGTGGAAAGAGTTTTAATGGATATTTTTTGGTCATTCTGGGGCTGCTGTTTCTGGTGATTCTCATTAGCATGCTGCAGCCGGATTCGGATAACTACAAATATGGTGAATTTTTAGAAGATATACAAAATGGCGATATCGCCATAGCAGAGATTCAGCCCAACCGGGAGGCACCCACAGGTTCTGTGGAGGTAACCCTGAAATCCGGAGAGGAAAAAGTTCTTTATACAACAGACATCACCGTAGCAGAACAGGCGCTTCGGGATGCGGGCTATGACCCTCTGGTACATGACATCCCTCATGAGAATTGGTTTTTGAATTATGTACTTCCCATTCTTCTGGTGGTCATTGTGGGTGTTTTCGTTTTTGTCATGATTAATAATCAGAATGCTGCCGGAGGAAACGGCGGTAAAATGATGAATTTCGGTAAGAGCCGTGCCAAACTTTCCATGGGAGACCATCATGTGACCTTAAATGATGTGGCCGGATTGAAAGAAGAAAAGGAAGAACTGGAAGAAATCGTAGACTTTTTGAAAAACCCGGCGAAATTCACGAAGGTAGGCGCCCGGATTCCCAAAGGTGTTCTGCTGGAGGGACCTCCCGGAACCGGTAAAACCCTGCTGGCAAAGGCAGTAGCCGGAGAAGCAGATGTGCCTTTCTTCAGCATTTCCGGCTCTGATTTCGTGGAAATGTTTGTAGGAGTGGGTGCATCCCGCGTCCGTGACTTATTTGCAGATGCCAAACGGCATGCTCCCTGTATTATTTTTATTGATGAAATTGATGCGGTGGCAAGACGCCGTGGAACCGGTATGGGCGGCGGTCACGATGAGCGTGAGCAGACACTGAACCAGATGCTGGTAGAGATGGACGGTTTCGGCGTCAATGAGGGAATCATCGTAATGGCAGCCACGAACCGCGTGGACATTCTTGATCCGGCGATTTTAAGACCGGGACGATTTGATCGAAAGATTGCTGTTTCTCCGCCGGATGTGGGTGGCAGACAGGAAATCCTGAAGGTACATTCCAAGAATAAACCCCTAGGAGACGATGTGAATCTGGAGCAGATTTCCCAGACCACAGCAGGCTTTACCGGTGCGGATCTGGAGAACCTGTTAAACGAGGCGGCAATTAATGCGGCCATGGCGGATCGTTCCTTTATCAAGCAGAGCGATATAAAAGAAGCTTTTATTAAAGTGGGAATCGGCGCAGAGAAGAAGAGCCGCATCATCTCCGACAAGGAGAAAAAAATCACGGCCTACCACGAAGCAGGACATGCGATCCTGTTCCATGTCCTTCCCGATGTGGGACCGGTATATACCGTTTCCATCATTCCTACCGGTGTGGGAGCGGCTGGTTACACCATGCCTTTACCGGAAAAGGATGAAATGTTCCGCACGAAAGGTGGAATGCTTCAGGATATCATGGTATCTCTGGGGGGACGAATCGCCGAGGAAATCATTTTTGACGACATCACCACCGGAGCTTCCAGCGACATTAAGCATGCCACGAAAGTGGCGCGCCGCATGATTACCCGTTATGGCATGTCTGATAACGTGGGTGTGGTATGCTATGATGACGACGATGAGGAAGTCTTCATCGGTCGTGACCTGGCACATCCCAAGAGCCATTCCGAAGCCATTCAGGGACAGATTGATGAGGAAGTGAAGCAGATTATTGATGACTGCTACGCAAAGGCAAAAGCCATCATTATGGAACACAAGGATGTTCTGGAGAAATGCGCACAGCTTCTTCTACAGAAGGAAAAGATTACCAGGGACGAGTTCGAGGCGCTATTCACAGAAGAGAATTGTGCAATTTAGCCAAAAACAGAACATCGAATTTGTAATATTTGTGAATCGTTGGCATTTACCAACAAAGGGAGGTCTGGTATTATACTACTTGTAACCCCCCAATACATTATATAGTTTTTTGCTATACCCCATAAGAAAGAAATACCTTCTCTAAAAAAGGCAGTAATTCAGTTTACTGTCTTTTTTACTGCATAAAAAGAACAACACAGGCTATGCCTATGCGATGCATTGCCTACTTTATTTTTTAATTCCCGGTATGCTATAATGTACGCAAAGAAAACCTTATGCAAAGGCATTGCTTTGCGTGTAATAATGACAGTACAGGAGATTTGACAGGAGATTATATGGATTTCGAACGATTTGACAAGGCGGAAAGAGATCAACTATATATTTCAGGCATGCGCCCGCTTTTTAAAAAACAGGCGGTATTTTCCGATATGACCCAGGATTATGTGCGTCCTGCACAGCCTGCCCCTTACAGTACGGTTCAGATTCGGATACGGACAGCTCACAATAACGTGGATCGGATTATTCTGATATGTAAGGATAACCGCTACCAGATGTATAAGGGTGAACAGATTGGAGAATTCGATTATTACGAATATACGTTGGAACTGGATAACGAACAGATTTCCTATTATTTTGAGATCTTTGCGGGAGCGGTAGAATGTTTTTACGACCAGAGAGGTGTGGTAAAGCAGCAGGATGCCCAATATTTTTTTAAGGTGATTCCCGGCTTTGACACTCCCGACTGGGCAAAAGGTGCGGTCATGTATCAGATTTTTACAGACCGTTTTTACAATGGAGACCCTTCCAACGATGTACTGGATAATGAGTATCATTATATTGGCGGTCATACCACCCGGGTAAAGGATTGGAACAAATACCCGGCACAGATGGGCATCCGTGAATTTTACGGCGGCGATTTACAAGGCGTTTTGGATAAGCTGGACTATCTTCAGGATTTGGGAGTGGAGGTTATTTATTTCAATCCCCTGTTTGTTTCCCCTTCCAACCATAAATACGACATCCAGGACTATGATTACATTGACCCTCATTTTGGAAAAATTGTCATGGACGAGGGAAAGATTCTTCAAGATTGGGAAGCAGAAAACCGTTTTTCTACCCGTTATATCAACCGGGTGACCAATAAAGCCAACCTGGAAGCCAGTAATGCATTTTTTGCTCAAGTAGTGGAGGAGATACACAACCGTGGCATGCGTGTCATTCTGGATGGCGTGTTTAACCACTGTGGTTCCTTTAATAAATGGATGGACCGAGAACGGATTTACGAGGATGTGCCCGGCTATGAGAAGGGTGCTTTTATTTCCGAGGACAGTCCCTACCACAGCTTTTTCCAGTTTCTGGAAGGCGGCAGTTTCCCCTACAACACCCATTATGACGGCTGGTGGGGACATGATACCCTCCCGAAGTTGAATTACGAAGGATCCAGGGAGCTTTATGATTATATCATGAGAATTGCTGCCAAATGGGTTTCTCCCCCGTATAACTGTGACGGCTGGAGACTGGATGTGGCAGCAGATCTGGGACATTCCCCGGAATTTAACCACAAGTTCTGGAAAGACTTCCGCACGGCGGTGCGCCGGGCAAATCCGAATGCCGTCATTCTGGCAGAACACTACGGAAGCCCTGTAGACTGGTTGGACGGTAAACAATGGGACAGCGTAATGAACTATGATGCGTTCATGGAACCCCTTACCTGGTTTCTGACCGGCATGGAAAAGCATAGTGATGATTTCCGGCAGGATATGATTGGAAATACCGGAGCGTTCTGGGGCTCCATGATTTATAATGCCACAGCCTTCAGCTACCCTTCCGCGGCGGTGGCAATGAATGAACTGTCAAATCATGACCATTCCCGTTTCCTGACCCGTACCAACCATAAGGTGGGACGTACCAATACCTTGGGACCGGAGGCGGCCAATGAAGGAGTCAATAAAGCGGTTATGCGGGAGGCTGTTGTCATGCAGATGACCTGGCCCGGTGCCCCTACTATCTATTATGGAGATGAGGCTGGAGTATGCGGTTTCACTGACCCGGATAACCGGAGAACTTATCCCTGGGGACAGGAAGACCGGCAGATGATTGATCTTCATAAGCATTTGATCCGGATTCACAAGGAGAACCCGGAAATCAGGGACGGTTCCCTCCGTGGTATTTTTGAGGATTACAATGTATTGGTTTATGCCCGGTTCAACACCGAGGAACAGACCCTGGTCTGTGTCAACAATAATCCCCAGCCTGTCACCAGACAGATCAAGGTATGGGAGGTCGGAATTCCCAAGGAGACTGTGCTGATCCAGATTTTCAGTACAGACGAACAGGGATTTTCCACAGAGCAGACAGAGGTTCCGGTAGTGGCCGGAAAGATGGAAATAACCATCCCTGCCACCGGCACACTGATTTTGAAGCACGGTAAAGCCCAGGCAGAGGACGATGAAAAGGCAGAAAAGAGCCCCATCCGCAACCGCCGTTGGAACTTCGTGAAATTTTCGTAAGGGTTTCAGCATACAGAGAAGCCATTCTCAGTATCTGAGAATGGCTTTTCTAGTAGGTGCGCCTAGCAGCGCACATTTCATGACTAAAGTTTGATGTAACGTTGATTTCTGCTGTTAGGCTTATCGGGTATGGTCATGCGGATTAGATTTAACTCCAGTGCTGGGTGCAAATAATTACGACGAAATCCCTCTCTTGATTTCAACTCCAGCTTTTCCATCAAGGAACTGCTTGTATAAGGAATGTCATATTCCATAACATCCAGCAACTTCTTTATCGTTTCGGAAAGCTGCTCGTTATCCTCTGTGATTTGAGCAGAAAGTTCATCCAGAATTTTATCAATCTGCGATAGCATAAATTCGATGAAATAAGTAGAGTTTCCGGTAACGTAGCATCTGGCGATGGCATCGTAGTAATCACTCTGAAATTTCTCAATCTGGCTCTCAATGGGAATATATTCAAAGATGGGCTTCCATTTGGAGAGAATTGCAGTGTGCCATAACCTTGCCATTCTGCCGTTGCCATCAGCAAAGGGATGGATAAATACAAACTCATAATGAAATACACTGCTGAGAATCAGTGGATGGACTTCTGTATGAGCTTTTTCCATCCAGTCAAAAAGCCGCGTCATCAGCTGAGGAACGAGTCGAGCGGGAGGAGCCATAAAAATACATTCCTCTCCGTTAAATACGCCCTCCTCACCGTGACGGAAACAGCCGGATTCTTCCAGGAGATATTTGGTCATAATACCGTGAATTTTCTGTAAATCTTTAATGCGATAGGGCTGGATTTCGGAAATCTTTTCATAGGCGGCATAGGCATTTTTTACCTCCTGAATTTCTCTTTGCTCACCTAATACCAATTTTCCGTTGATAACATCCCTGACCTGATTCAAAGAGAGAGAGTTTGCCTCGATTTTCAAGGAGGAGTGGATGGATTTGATACGGTTATTCTTCCGAAGATGCGGTTTGGATTCTATATGACTAATGGAAGTAATACGCCCAAGTTTTTCTGAAATGGATGCAACATAGGACAAAATGCGGTTTGTAATAGTAAATGGTGGTGTGTAACTATCCATAAATTCCTCCTCTACTTGCGTATTATCTTGCGTACTTTCTTCCTCAATTATACAAGAAATGATGATAAATGGGAATTGAAAAATGGAAATTGCCGTTGCACAGTGACATGCGTACTTTCTGCAATCTGTTTTAGCGCGGCAGAAACCTATCAGATGGAGCTTTCTGGTTGTTTATAGGTAGTGGAAAAGCTTATGAGTCGAGGGTCTACCTATAAGCTAGGAATTAGTGGCAGTCTGATAGGTGCCTTTAGAGTCTTTGGTCGGACACTCGACACATAAGATTAGCTATGCAGTCACTCTTATAGGTACTGATCAGAGCCAAATGACGGAGTATGACAAATTTTCCAAGAAATTTGACCTATAAGGAACAATGCACCCTGCACCTTATGGGTCAAGGCAGCAACTGACCAGGTAAAAAGGACCCATAAGGCATCGCCGGGACAGCGCTTATGGGCCTCACATAAACTTATGTAAACCATAAAAATTCAAAAGCCTCAAAAGCCCCTCCAATGAAATTCAACCGATTTCCAGAAAACTGCTTGCAATTTACCCACCGGTATGATATAAACTTATATTGTTGAGGTTTTACATCTCACATGGACGGATTCCCGAGTGGCCAAAGGGGACAGACTGTAAATCTGCTGCAAATTGCTTCGGTGGTTCGAATCCACCTCCGTCCATTTCATCAATCCATCTCCGTTCATTCATTGGATGGAACATACGAAACAGAAAGCGCAGGATATACGTTGCAGACGAAGCACGCAGTCCTGCGCTTATTTTATTTGATAGGAAATTCCTATCAAATAAAATGCTCCGCAAGGATGCGCACCTCGCGAAGAAGAAGTATATGCTGCGCATACTGCTCGGGCGCGAAAGAGTCGCAAGCGACTCTTTATTCTAATTAAATGTTGAAATTAAAATTCAAGGGTCGGGACACTTCCGGATTGTTTTATACGCGAAAATTAAATGCCCTATATGGGCATATAGCTTCACTATGCTTAATTTTGCCCAAGCAGCAATGAAAATATAGGAAATAAGCAGTAATATAAATGAATTATGTAAACCATGCGGGCAAATATAAGCGTGAATTCGTATTTTTGCCAAGAAATTCCTTAAGGTTGAGGGCATGAATTAGCAATATCAGAATATTTTGCCCGCACGGTTTACATAACGCCAAATAAATGACGAAAAACACATGAAAAATCAATCAAAATAAAATTGTCTTGGGCAAAATCGTGATTCGAAAGACTATATGCCCACGAGACACCAATTTACCGACATCTATTTACCCTATAGAATTTAGAAACACTGCTTCCTGCGGATAGAATGACAAAAATGCGGTAAAATGCATCCCATGTGCATTGACAGCAAACCGTCCGTCCCATACAATAAGGACAAAATAGCTAAAGTGAGCCAGATATCGAGCACCGGAAAACAGCGCAAGAATGGAGATTTTTATGGAAGAAAAACAGCAGGAAAAGGCGGCGAAGGTCGTTCTCGTGTCCTGTGATACATACGAAGAAGAAACGGTATATCGGGCGATGAAAGCCGGTCTGGATGCCCTGGGCGGCGTCCGGGCATTTGTTAAACCAGAGGAAAAAATACTGGTGAAGCCTAATTTCGTGCTGGCAAGCCCCCCTGAGGAGGCAGCCACCACCCATCCTTCTGTGCTGAAAGGGATGTTCCGGCTTTTGCAGGAGGCAGGATGCACCCAGGTGCTTTATGGGGACTCTCCGGGACACGGGAGCTGCACCGCCGCCGCAGGAAAGCTGGGGATGGAAAAAGAAGAAACCATCTACGGTGCACACCAGACCTCCATGTCGGAGGAAGTGAAGGTATCGTTTCCCGACGGAATGACGGCGACGGAATTTTACTTTGCAAAGGAAGTGCTGGAAACCGATGCCATTATCAATCTCTGCAAAATGAAAACCCACGCACTAGAGCGGGTCACAGGAGCGGTAAAGAACCTTTATGGTCTGATTTGCGGCTACCGCAAGGCAGCCGGTCATGTCGCCTACCCCAATGCCACTGTTTTTGCAAGGATGCTGGTGGATATTCACCGCTATACCAAACCCCGCCTCCATATCATGGACGGTATCGTAGCCATGGAAGGAAATGGTCCCGGTTCCGGTGACCCTACTCCTATGAATGTGCTGCTTTTTTCCGCGGATCCGGTGGCACTGGACACTGTATTCTGTGAACTGGTATATTTAAACCCGGAGGCGGTGCCAACCAATACCCAGGGCGCTGTGATGGGGTTGGGAATCGATGATCCGGAGCAAATCGAAATCCGTTTGGTGCACCCGGAGGATGGAACAGCGGAATTATTGGATGTTTCTCAACTCCAGCAGCGCTTCGGAAATCCGAACTTTAATGTGGACAGGGCAGGCACCCGGATGAATTGGTTAAAACGCTTCTCAGAAACCATGACGGCAATTGCCAAGCGCCCCCACATCGACCCGGATAAATGCATCAAATGCGGCATCTGTGTGGAACACTGTCCGGTACCGGGCAAAGCTGTTTCCTTTCAAAATGGAAAACAAAATCCACCAGTCTATGATTACACAAGGTGCATTCGTTGTTATTGCTGTCAGGAGATGTGCCCACGAAGTGCCATCCGTCCCACCGGCATTTTTCATTCTATGAGACTGAACCACAGAGCTTGTAAGGAGCAAAGAAAAAATGGAAAAGAAAAATAACTTTTTAAAATTAGAAAATCTGGCGCTGCTTTTGCTGGTTGCAGTAGCGATTTTTAATCTGGATAAACTGGGCGCTTTTTTCAGCGGTATTTTCAACCTGTTCCGTCCCTTCGTTTACGGAGCGGTAGTTGCGTATATTCTTTGCCCCCTCTGTGGAAAAATTGAGAAATGGCTCTTGAAAATTACTGCGAAAAAAAGGAAAAAGGAGCATTCCAAACTTTGGAGAAATTTAAGTATTCTGATTTCCTTCCTTCTCTTTTTCCTGATAATCGGTCTGGTTATTTATATGATTGTCCCGCAGTTAATTGTCAGCGTGACAGCAGTTGTTGCCAATCTGCCGGACATGATTGTGGAACTGGAACAGATGATACTTCGCTGGCTTCAGCAGTTTCCGGAGATTCAGCATCAGATTGAAAGCCTCACAGACACCCTGGTTGCCCGTGCCGGTTCCCTGAACTTTGAAAGTATTTTGCAAAATGTTGTGACAGGCGTGTCAGATACGCTGGGCAATGTGTATGATACGTTTATCGGTATTATCTTTGCATTCTACCTTATGGGCAATACCAAGAAGCTGAAACGCCAGGGAAAAGAAATTGTATATGCCTGCATTCCGAAAAAATGGGCAAATCTCTTTTTTGAGGAACTTCATTTTGCAGATCAGATGTTTTCCGGCTTTCTGGTAGGAAAAATCATTGACTCTGCCATTATCGGTGTACTTGCTTATATCCTGTTTTTAATTTTCCGGGTGGACAACAGTGTGCTGATGGCGGCGATTATTGGTGTGACCAATATCATCCCCTTTTTCGGACCTATCATCGGAGCCGTTCCCTGTGCCCTCCTTGCACTGGTGGATCAGGGTTTCTGGTTCTTTATTCTCGTACTTATCCTGGTACTGGCGTTGCAGCAGTTTGACGGCAATATCCTGGGGCCACGCGTACTGGGACAGGCGGTAGGGCTGTCTAGCATGTGGGTGTTCTTTGCCATTGTCTTCTTCGGAGATATCTGGGGGGTACCCGGCATGATTCTGGGCGTGCCGCTCTTTGCTGTTATTTATGATATGATTCGCAAGGCAGTACGCAACCGCAATGCCCAGCCGGGAGCTGTAGCCACTGCACTGGAAGCACCAACTGTCCGGCCGGGAGCTGCAGCCACTGCACCGGAAGCACCAACTGTCCAGCCGGGAGCTGCAGCCACTGCACCGGAAGCACTGACTGCCCGGCCGGAGGCGGAATCCGAGTCTCCACAAGACTAACGAAAACAGAAAGTGAAAGTCATGGGAAACACAAACGACGATTTTTATCATAAACTCATTTCACTGGTGCTGCCTATCACCATCCAGTCCTTTATGCTGGCACTGGTAAGTGCCACCGATGCCATGATGCTGGGACTGGTTGACCAGACATCCCTGTCGGCGGTGTCCCTGGCCGGACAGGTACAGTTTGTACTGAGCCTTTTTGTCACCGGCATGGCAGCGGGAATGGCGATTCTTATTGCCCAATACTGGGGAAAAAGGGACAAGGCATCCATCGAGAGGGTTGTGCCCATTGCATTGCGGATGAATTTGATTTTCGGAGGCATCTTCACGATTGCTTCCATGCTATGGCCGCAATTATTGATGCGCTTTTTTACCAACGATGCTGCATTGATTGCCAGTGGCGCGGATTACCTGCGGGCGGTATCCCTGTCCTATGTACTCTGTGCCATTTCCCAAATTTATCTTACACTATTAAAAAATACCGATCATGCAGCGCTAAGCTCCAGAATCAGCTGCATGGCAGTCGTGTTAAACATCATTCTCAATGCGGTTTTGATTTTTGGATTACTGGGCTTCCCGGTACTGGGAATCAAAGGCGCGGCATATGCCACGGTTATCGCCCGTGTTGTGGAGTTGATCTGGGCTTATCTGGAGACGAAATATCCGGACAGAGTGCGGGTGCTGTGGAAGGAGTTGTTTACCCGGCAACAGGATTTGGCCGGTGACTTCTGGCATTATACCACCCCTATGCTGGGCGCTTCTCTGGTGTGGGGCATTGCCTATACCCTTTATTCCGTGATCATGGGACACATGGGCAGCGATGCGGTAGCCGCTAACTCTATCACATCCATTGCGAAATCCATGATTTCCTGCCTCATTCGCGGTGTGGCCGGCGGCACAGGCATCATCGTAGGAAACCTGCTGGGAGCAGGCGCACTGGGAAAAGCCAAAGACTATGCGAAACGCCTTACGGTAATGTCTATTATCATAGGAATCTGTACCGGCGGTTTGCTAATGCTGTTATCACCCCTTATTATAAAGATTGCTCCTTTAAGCAAGATAGCAGCAAGCTACCTACAGGGAATGCTGATCTTCTGCGGTATCAATATTATGTTCCAGTCAGTGAATGCAACGGTGTTGGACGGCGTGTTCTGTGCAGGCGGAGATTCTAAATTTGATATGAAGGGAAATATCGGAGCAATGTGGTGCTTTTCCGTACCCATGGGTTTCCTCGCTGCCTTTGTATTCAAGTGGCCGGTGATGATGGTGTATTGCATTGTAAATCTGGACGAAATCGTGAAGATTCCAGCTGTTTATCTCCATTACAAGAAATACATCTGGGTCAGAAACATCACCAGAGAAAGTGATATCACCGGGAAAGACAATATTCCCGGGGAAAACAATACTACCGAAGACAATACTGCCCAGGAGGCGTAATTGTTACCACGAACCTATAAGCATGCATAAAAGTGGCAGCTTATAGGTATTTTTTTGACCGCTCGGGCCCGGTGCAACCTATAAAAGCTGGTTAAAGCCTTCTCTTATAGGTCAATATTGCACTCCAAACTATTCCAAGCTACTTAAAATACGCAATTTTGACCTATAAGAACCGCCAAACCATTGTCCTTATAGGTTCGGTATCTCGAAATAAGCCTCAAATGGACCTATAAGAAACATGGAAATCACATTCTTATAGGTAAGGCACCTCAAAACAGATCGAAAAGCAGCCTATAAGAATCCATTGAATATCTACTTATAGGTTTTCAATTCAAGTCTGGGTATTGAAAAAGGACAGTAAATTCTTGCAAATCTCCTCTATAGTGCTATAATCAAACACGTTGTGCGCCCCCGCGCGCCTACTACTTATGAGGAGAGAGAAAGATTTATGGAAAAATTAAAACCAAAGCTTTTTTCGGTGATGAAAACATACACGAAAGAGCAATTTGTGAAAGATGTGGTGGCCGGCATCATCGTGGCGATTATCGCCCTGCCTCTGTCCATCGCCCTGGCACTGGCATCCGGCGTAGGACCGGAACAAGGTATCTATACCGCTATCGTCGCCGGATTTCTGATTTCATTTTTCGGTGGAAGCCGTGTCCAGATTGCAGGACCTACTGCAGCCTTCGCTACCATCGTGGCGGGCATTGTGGCCCAGCATGGCATGGATGGTTTGGTAGTAGCCACGGTTATGGCGGGGATCATCCTGATCGTCATGGGACTCTGCCATATGGGAAGTCTGATCAAATTCATCCCTTATCCCATCACCACCGGATTTACAGCCGGTATCGCAGTTACCATTGTTATTGGACAATTAAAAGATTTTATGGGAATTTCTTACCGGAACGGAGAAGCGCCCATCGAAACCATGGATAAGCTGAAAGCTGTCTGTGCCAATATCGGCACCTTCAACGGACAGGCATTTGTCGTAGGAGCGGTCTGCCTTGCAGTACTCATCCTTTGGCCTAAAGTCAGTGAGAAAATCCCCGGTTCCCTCATCGCAATTTTAGTGGGGATCCTGATGGTGAAAGGCCTGGGAATGCAGGTCAATACCATCGGCGACCTGTACACCATCAGCAACAAATTGCCTACCTTCGCTTTACCGAAATTTAACCATGAGATGATCGGAGAAATGCTCCCCGATGCTTTCACCATTGCGATTCTGGCAGCCATCGAATCCCTGCTTTCCTGCGTGGTGGCAGACAGTATGGTCAACTCCAGACACCGCTCCAATATGGAACTGGTGGCGCAGGGTATCGGTAATATCGGTTCTGCTCTTTTCGGAGGAATCCCGGCTACCGGCGCCATCGCCCGTACCGCAGCCAATGTGAAAAACGGTGGACGTACCCCCATCGCCGGCATGGTTCATTCTGTGACCCTGTTGCTGGTTCTGGTGGTTCTCATGCCTTATGCAGGACTGATTCCCATGCCTACCATTGCTGCCATCCTTTTCATGGTCGCTTATAATATGTGCCAGTGGCGTCCCTTCGTCCATCTGGTCAAGCACGCTCCCAAAAGCGACATCGTGGTATTGGTCACCACCTTTGCCCTTACCGTTCTCTTTGACCTGGTAGTAGCTATTGAGATTGGCATGATTCTTGCCTGCCTGCTGTTCATGAAACGCATGAGTGATGAAACGGATATTCACAGCTGGAAATACGTGGATGATGACGATGATCCCGACAGCATTGCCTTGCGGAAAGTGCCGAAGCATGTCCGCGTCTATGAAATCAGCGGTCCTCTTTTCTTTGGAGCAGCAGACCAGCTTCTGGATATCACCACCAAGGATTTCACCAAGATTCTGATTCTGCGTATGCGAAGCGTACCGGCTCTGGATGCTACTGCCATCAATGCCCTGGAGAATTTATACAAAAAATGCGTCAGCCGTGGCATTACACTCATTTTTTCCCACGTGAATGAGCAGCCCATGCACTCTCTGCAGAAGGACGGTTTCGTAGAGATGGTAGGGGAAGAGAACTTCTGCAGCCATATTGATGACGCTCTGGAACGAGCAGATCTGTTGTTTTCCGAGGAAAATTGAAAGGCAGACCCAGGGCGGCGACAACGGATTTTGCCCAATTAACTAAAATTAAGAGCAATTAAAATAAAAAACAGAATAACAGAATAATAGTCAAAAATAAGAGCCCGCATATTGAAAATTTAGACAATTTACACTATAATATTTGTAACTATTTTGCAGTACCCACTTGCAAGAGGAGGACGAAAATATGAAGTTTAAACGTATAAGTACCGGTATGTTGGCTATTATTTTGCCCGTAATCATTATTGCGATGGCAATTCTGACCGTTGTATCGGCAGGCACCAGCAAGAATTTAATTGAATCCCAGATTTCCCAGCACATGACTTCAGAGTTGGATGCGGAGAAAGGACATATTGATGCTTACATTAAACGTATTACGGCAACGGCACATACAGCCGCCAGCGTAGTAGAGACGACTTACAGCATCAACAGCCTTCCTATTTATCAGAGAATGCTTTCCAATATGATACGGCAGAATGATTTTGTGTATAGCGCCGGTCTTTGGTTTGAGCCTTTTGTTTATAATAAATATAAACAGTATGTTGCCCCTTATGTATATCGAAGTGGGGATGATGTGCAGAATACAGATGAATTCCTGACAGAGGAATATGATTATCATAACCAGGATTTCTATGTACAGGCAAAAAATTCCACGGATGTGGTAGTAGGACAGCCCTATTATGACGCAGAACTGAACACAATGATTTCAAGATGCACGGTTCCCCTTTATTCTTCGGGGGCGTATATCGGATGTATTACGGTCGACATTATGCTAGATCAGATCCAGGATATCGTAAATTCCGTCCAGATAGGAGACGGTGGAAATGCTATTCTTCTTACCGCGGATGGGCACTATATCGGTGGCGTGGATGACACCCTGATTCAGGGTCAGGTTTCGGTGATGGATTCCGAGAATGCATCCTTTGCACAGGCAGGAGCAGAGGTTTGTGCCGGAATAAGTGGATTTACCACTTATAAAGAAGGACTTGCTGCCTATAATGTTTATTATGATACGCTGGAAGACACTGGATGGAAACTGCTGGTGATCATGCCACAGTCGGAAATCATGCAGCCCATTACCCAGATGTGCATGATTCTGGTAGCAGTCTGCGTCATTGCTCTGGTGATCTCCGCACTTGCTATTATTCTCAAAATCTCCCGTGTATCCCGCAGAATCAGAAAGGTGGATGTTTTTGCTTCCACCCTTGCGGAAGGTGACTACACGGTGGATGGTCTGAAAGTCAAAGGGAAAGACGAACTGGCCCGCATGAGTACATCCTTAAACAATATGTATGACAGCAATAAAGAAGTAATCGGCAGCATTCGTGATCGTGCAGCACAGATCAATGAGTCCAGTAATCTTTTGAATAACTCCGCGATAGAATTATCAGACCAGTTTAAACAGATTGAAAATTACATGAGCAGCGTTAATGAGGATATGATGAATGCCAGCGCTGCCACAGAGCAGTTGAATGCTTCCACGGAAGAGGTAGAATCTTCTGTAAATGTACTTGCAGGTGAAACGGAAAAGAGCTTGCAGATGGCGAAAGAGGTTCGTTCCCGTGCGGACGAGATCGGCAGGAACAGTGAGAAAGCCTTTGCGGAAGCAAGCGACATTACCGAGCAATTTAAAACCCGGCTGGAAACCAGTATCCGTAATACGGATGTGGTACAGAATATCGGACAGATGGCAGAAACCATTTCCGGTATTGCAGAGCAGATCAATCTGCTGGCATTGAATGCTTCCATCGAGGCTGCCAGAGCCGGAGAACAGGGACGTGGTTTTGCCGTAGTTGCTACAGAGATTGGAAAACTGGCAAATGAAACCACCTCTGCCGTACAGGAAATTCAGCAGACGGTTGATCAGGTACGGGATTCTGTACAGGATCTTACCGTAAATTCCAATGAACTGTTAAAGTTTATTGAGACACGGGTAAAACCTGACTATGATAGTTTTGTATCCGTAGCCAGACAGTATGGTGAGGATGCCACCACCATTGATAATACTTCCTCAAGAATTTCGGAGATGACAGACAATATCCGTCAGATCATGACAGAGGTTACCAATGCTATCCAGAACATTGCGGAGTCCACACAGAATACCGCCAACATAAGCAGCCAGATCCTGAATTCGGTAAGTGTTGTGTCGGATGTTGTGTCAGATGTATCTAAGATGTCTGAGGATCAGGAAGTGATCGCTGCGAACTTAAGCGAGGTTGTAGGAAAATTTAAATTGAAAAAAACCGATGAAGAGACCACTGAGGTCTCCCAGGAAAAGAAAGAGCCGGTACAGACACCCACAGAAGCAGAAGAAAATATGTCAGAAGAGGTAGAAAACAATGGAATATCGGGGGATGAAGAGCGGAAATAAAACATCCTTACTGGGATTTGGATGTATGCGATTTCCACAGACTGCAACGGGAGAAATTGACGAGCCGGAAGCACAGAAAATGCTGGATAAGGCAATTGCAGCAGGAGTTAATTACATTGACACGGCATATCCTTATCACAACGGAAAAAGCGAACCCTTTGTGGGAAAGGCACTTAAGAAATATGACCGCAGCAGCTTGTATCTTGCCACAAAGCTGCCGGTATGGCTGGTAAACTCTGTAGAGGATGCCAAAAGACTGTTTGAAGAGCAGTGTGAGCATTTACAGACAGACTATATTGATTATTATCTGCTCCATGCGATGAATAAAGACAGATGGCATGCCATGGTAGAATTGGGTGTAGTGGACTACTGTGAGCAGTTGAAAGCGGAAGGCCGTATCCGTAATTTTGGATTTTCTTTCCACGATGATTACGAAGTACTGGAAGAAATGCTGAATTATAAAGACTGGGATTTCTGTCAGCTCCAGCTTAACTACAAGGATGTGAATGAGCAGGCCGGAATGAAAGGCTATGATCTTACTGTAAAGAAGAATGTTCCCCTAGTGATTATGGAGCCGATAAAGGGTGGACTGTTGGCAGGATTTTCAGAGGATATCAACGATAAGTTTCACGCACTGGATGAAAAGGCAAGCGTGGCTTCCTTTGCACTGCGTTGGGTAGGTTCTCTTCCGAATGTGAAAGTGATTCTCAGTGGAATGACTACCATGGAGCAGGTGGATGATAACCTGGCAACCTTCGAGAAATTCGTTCCTTTAAGTGACAAAGAACAGGCAACGATCAAGGAAGTGGTAGAAACACTGGAGGCGCGTGTACAGAACGGATGTACCGGCTGCCGTTATTGCATGCCCTGTCCTGCAGGAGTCAATATTCCCGGCTGCTTTAAGATTTGGAATAATTACCATATCTATCAGAATTTTGCTTCCGAGTCCAGGGATTGGAACAATATGCCGGCATCGGAGAAGCCTGACCATTGTATTAAGTGTGGGAAGTGCGAGAAAGCCTGCCCTCAGAAATTACAGATTCGTAAGGATCTGGAAAAGGTATGGGCAGAGCTGGGAGATCAATAAAGAACAGAAAGCAGCGTATGAAATTTTTACTAGCCGCCTTTAATGCAAAATACATACATTCCAATCCGGGCTTATACAGCATGCGTGCCTGTGTCCCCGAGACAGAAAGAGATCATGTGGAGATCGCGGAATATACCATTAACCACCAGGAAGAGGATATCCTTGCAGATTTATATCGGCGTCAGCCGGATGCAGTGGGATTTTCCTGTTATATCTGGAACTGGACGATGATACAGTCGGTACTGGTAGAATTTCATAAGCTGATGCCGCAGGTTCCCATCTGGATCGGGGGACCGGAGGTATCCTATAATGCCCGGGAGATTTTACAGAAGATTCCGCAGATTACCGGGGTGATGATTGGAGAAGGAGAGGTCACCTTTCGGGAAGTACTGGAAACTTATCTGGCAGGAGAAAGTCCTGTAGGACTTGCCGGTACCATTTGCCGCGACCATGCCGGAGAAATTGTTACCGGGCAACCCAGACCTCTTACAGATATGACCACATTGCCCTTTCTTTATGGAAATCTGGAGGATTTCACCAACCGGATCATTTATTATGAGACTGCCAGAGGCTGTCCCTATCGTTGCAGCTACTGTCTGTCCTCCATTGATAAACAGGTGCGTCTCCGCGATCTTTCCGTAGTGAAGCAGGAATTGCAGTTTTTTCTGGATCACAAGGTACATCAGGTGAAGCTTGTGGATCGAACCTTTAACTGCAATAAGGAGCATGCACTGGAAATCTGGCGCTATCTGGAAGAACATGACAACGGTGTCACAAATTTCCATTTTGAAATAGCAGCAGAAATTTTGTCGGAAGAGGAGTTAGAAGTATTGGGGCGTCTCCGTCCGGGACTGGCGCAGCTGGAGATTGGAGTACAGTCCACGAATCCCCAAACCTTGCAGGCCATTCAGAGACCGATGCGTCTGGAACGCCTGCAGCAAGTGGTCAGCAGACTTCATGCGGGACATAACATTCATATCCACCTGGATCTCATCGCAGGCTTGCCTTATGAAGATTATGAAAGCTTTCAGAATTCCTTTAACCAGGTGTATGAGATGCACCCGGAACAGTTACAGTTAGGCTTCCTAAAGGTTCTTAAGGGCTCACCCATGCATGAGAGAGCAGAGGAATTTGGAATAAATTACACAGAAAAACCGCCCTATGAAGTGTTATACTCGAAATGGATCTCTTACCCGGAGCTTCGCAAACTGAAAAAAATTGAGGAAATGGTGGAAATCTATTACAACAGCAACCAGTTTGTCCACACATTACGCAGACTGGAGACCATGTTTTCCACACCCTTTGCACTTTATGAACAGTTGGCCGGGTTCTATGAGGAAAAGGGATACTTCGTCCAGACACCTGCCAGAGGCTATCGGTATGATGTCCTGTTTGCCTTTGCCATAGAACAAGCCCCGGAGGATGAAGAAATTTTCCGGGATTTATTATTGCATGATATGTACAGCAGGGAGAACTTAAAGAAACGACCGGACTTCTCCCCGCAGGAACGTTTGTCACCTGCCTGGAAAGAACAGATGCATCAGTTTTTCAAAAAGGAAGAGGAAAATCCCCAGGTGCTTTCTGCCTATGCAGAGTATAATGCCAGACAGATGGAACGTATGACCCACGTGGAACCTCTGTATGGAAAAATGATTTTGTTTGATTACAGGGAAAGAGATCCACTGACAGGGAATGCCCGGGAGGTGGAACTTCCATGCTGACTACATATTTGTCCGTTGATATTGAGACTACAGGATTAGACCCCCGTATGGACAAAATCATCCAGATTGGTGCTTTACGGGTGCGGGAAGGGGAAGTGAAAGATACCTTTCAAACTTATGTAAACCCGGGACGGAAAATCAGTGAGCGGATTACGGAACTCACGGGAATTGAGAACAGGATGGTGGCAGATGCACCTACGATTACGGAAATCCTGCCGGAGTTTCTTTCCTTTGCAGGAGAGGATGTATTGCTGGGACATCATATCATATTCGACTACTCCTTTTTGAAGAGAGCCGCAGTAAACGCAGGTGGCTCCTTTGAAAGACAGGGAATAGACACCCTGAAAATCGCCAGACGATTTCTTCCGGAATTAGAGAGCCGTAGTCTCCCATTTCTTTGTAAACATTATGAGATCCCTCATCGTGCTCATGATGCACTGGCGGATGCCCGGGCAACCATTACCCTGTACCACCGCCTGTGCCAGGACTTTCCGGTAGATGCGGAATTTAAGCCGGAGCCGTTGCTTTATAAGGCAAAAAAAGAGACGCCCATCACGCAGCGTCAAAAAGAACGGTTATATGCTTTGATCGATAAGCATAAAATAGATGTGGAGTATGATGTGGAAATGCTGACCCGCAATGAGGCCAGCCGTTTTACAGATAAGATTCTTGCAGAGTATGGACGATAGGTTCCTTGTTCAGAGAACGGAGCTGTAAGGCAGTCTCAAGCAGATTCTGGATTCCCCGGGTATTGCCGGCAGCGCGATAGTATTCAGCTAATGCATAGTAGGTGCGGCGCACATCGGTGCCGGTCTGTATCGCAAATTCCATCACGATGACAGCCTGGGGCTCATAGCCGGCTTGGAGCAGAAGGTCTGCCCACTTCTGTAAAGTACGTACCAGAAGCGTGTAGTTCTGGTCATACTGGGTCAGCAAATTGATATTGGGTGCGCCATACTCCAGTTTTAAATCCGTATTGGTATAACCGGTGAAATTTACAATCTTTTCCCCGGAGAGCTGACGAATGGTATTGATGCAGTTGCAAACTTCCCCGTCCTCGGTGAGAAGCTCCGTGGGAAGGGTGTCCAGAGGAATGGTAATATAGTTTAAGTGATCCAGTGACTGACGGCGTACCAGATTGGAACGCCGTTCTCTGTCCCAGAAAGTTTCTTCCGTTTTTTTTGCTTCCTTATTGCTTTTTTTGAATAAAATGTTTAACAGGATACAGAAGAGGATGGTGCTTGCCAAAAGTGGGAAATTCATTTATAATATCCTTTCAATAAAGATTTAGACAGAGCGAAAAGCAGGTGATTTTATTGTTTAATATGCATAGTTCCAAAACGAAAAGAATTCTTTCTTCCGTCATTATTATTATCGTTGTACTTGCGATGTTAGTAACCACTCTAGCATATATGTTTTAGGAATTCAAGGTTAGGTAAATAAGAGGAAAAATTATGAAAAAATGGATCGGAAGCAGCGTGATAGTTGCGATTGCGGCAGCGTTGCTGGTGACTGGACTGCAGACAGGTAAGGTGCAGGCTCAGGAAGAAGATCTCATAGCGGATGGTGTATACGCAGGGGAGATTGAACTTTCCGGGATGACTGTTTCCCAGGCAGAGGATGTGGTGCAGTCCTATGTGACAGCGCTGGGTGAGAAGCAGATTACGCTGATGGCAGTACAGGGAAATGAAGTGACTGTCCCTGCGGCGGATCTTCAGCTGAAATGGGCAAACCCTGAGATCATTGAAGAAGCGGTGTCTCTTGGAAAAGAAGGAAGTCTCATTGCACGATACAAAGCCCGCAAGGACTTACAGACAGAAAATAAAGTCTATCCGGTTAAAGTAGAAATCAATCAGGGAACATTGAAAAGCCTTTTGGAGGAGCAATGTGCTTCCTTTGATATACCGGCAGTCAATGCCCATCTGACCCGTGTGGATGGCAGTTTTATTATCGAAGACGGACAGATCGGCTACAAGCTGGATGTGGATGCCTCTGTACAGGCAGTATCAGACTATATCCAGAATACCTGGAATCATCAGGACGACAGCATCGATCTGGTGGTTGTCATGGATGAGCCGGAGGGCTCTGCGGATACTCTGTCCAAGGTGAAGGATGTGCTGGGAACCTTTACTACCAGCTATAAATCCTCCAATGCCAACCGCAGTGGTAATATCGCCACTGGTTGTAAGCATATCAATGGCGTGACCATTTATCCCGGTGAGACATTCTCTGTAGGTGAGGCGGTGACTCCCTTCAGTGAGGCCAACGGATATTATATGGCAGGTTCCTATCTGAATGGTCAGGTAGTGGATAGTCTGGGCGGAGGAATCTGTCAGGTATCTACCACCCTTTATAATGCCGTCCTGCTGTCAGAACTGCAGGTGGACGAGCGCTATAATCACTCCATGATTGTCAGCTATGTGGATCCTTCCGCGGATGCCGCGATTGCGTGGGACTCCGGAAAGGATTTGAAATTTACCAACAATACCGATTACCCTATTTACATCGAGGGAATCACCGAAAATAAAACGATTACCTTTACGATTTATGGAGTGGAGACAAGACCGGCGAATCGTAAGATCCGTTTCGAAAGCGTGGTATTGGAAAAAAATGTGCCCACAGAGGAGAAGATCTTCACCGATGCATCCAAACCCATCGGATATGTGGCTACGCAGTCTGCCCATATCGGCTATAAGGCACAGCTGTGGAAGATAGTTACTGTAGACGGAGAACAGACCGAGCGTACACAGATAAACAGCAGCAGTTATAAAGCAACACCCAGACAGGCGACAGTGGGAGTAGCCACAGGCGATCCCAATGCATATAATCAGATTATGGCAGCCATTGCCACCGGCAGCATTGACCAGGTAAAGGCAACTGCAGCAGCCATTCAGGCAGTGACAGCAGCACAGCAGTCAGCCGCGACTCTTCCTGCCACAGGCGAGCAGCCTCCGGTAGGAACCGAGGTGCCGGGAAATGCCGGTGATGTGGCTCAATAAAGATGAACCGTAAGGTTCCGAGATGGATAATGCTATGAAACCAGGAAACGTGACGGGGAATGTGGAGACACGTTCCATTCACAAACAGATAAAAAAAGCAAAACGTGTGGAAAAAACAGGCGCAGGGGATTTCTGCGCCGTTTTTGCGTCGTCCTGCGCCTACCAGCAGGGAAAATGTCAGGCTTTTTCCGTTTATGAAATCCTGGACAGAACCCTTCAGACAGCCATGGATCAGGCAGCGGTTGCCGGCATGGAAATCAAGGAGACAGATTTGCAGCTTTTACTTCCTCCGGAGACACCGGAGGATACATTGCGTCGTCTGGTGCGCCGCCTGGATGAATACTGTGGTGCTGCGGGGATTCCCTTAGGGCGTGTACACGCAGAGGTATGTTCCGGAGTGAATGAAATTTTGATACAGGTTACTATTGGCGGTGTGTGCAGAAGCAGTTTTGCAGTCGCGGATAACCCTGTAGAACAGGATGTAATCGTGGCAGGTTTTTGCGGTGGCGAAGGGAGTATGCTTCTGGCATACGAAAAAGAGGAGCAGCTGCAAACCAGGTATCCCGTACGTATGATACAGGCGGCGCAGAAGCTGAAGGAGAAACTGAACTGGATTCCGGAGGCTGCAACCGCCGTTTTGTCCAATCCGTGTCTGGGTCTGGTAGCCGGAGAAGGTGGAATTTTCAAAGCACTCTGGAATCTGGCCGAAAAGGCAGGGGTTGGACTTTCCATAAATTTAAAAGCACTTCCCGTGCGACAGGAAACCATAGAGATCTGCAACTTTCTGGATGTAAATCCTTATGAACTGCTGTCGGGAGGTACACTGGTCATGCTTTCCCAGGATGGAACTGCTGTTGTGGAGACATTACAGGAGAGAGGCATTACTGCTGCAGTGGTGGGACACACTATGCAGGGACATGACCGTATTATTGTAAATGAAGAAGAAACAAGATATTTGGAGCCGGGCAAGCCGGATGAGCTTTATCGTGTTTTGCTGTGAAACAGGCATTGCTCCGGTATAAAAGGAAAGGCTAGGTTTGGTTATGAGAGAAGAATTATTGCGCATTATCGAGAAAAACAGCCGTATGGATCTGAAAGAACTGGCAGTGATCCTGGGCGTGACGGAAATTGATGTGGTAAACGAACTGGCAGCACTGGAAGCAGAGGGCATTATCTGTGGCTACCATACGCTGATCAACTGGGAGAAAACCAGCGTGGAGAGAGTCAACGCACTGATTGAGGTCCGGGTGACACCCCAGCGCGGCCAGGGCTTTGACAGCGTAGCAGAGCGCATCTACAAATATCCGGAGGTACATGCTGTTTACCTGATATCCGGAGGCTATGATCTGCTGGTTACTTTGGAAGGAAAGACACTGAAACAGGTTTCCACCTTTGTTTCCGAGAAGCTTTCTACACTGGATCAGGTATTAAGCACCGCTACCCACTTTATTCTGAAAAAATACAAAGATCACGGAACCATCCTGGCTGAGGAGGAGGATCTGAGAGAGAAGGTGACTCCCTGATGAGAAATCCTCTTTCTGATAAAGTTATTGACATTAAACCCTCCGGTATCCGCAAATTTTTTGATATTGTCAATGAGATGGATGATGCTATCTCTTTGGGTGTGGGAGAACCGGATTTTGATACCCCCTGGCATATTCGGGATGAGGGTATTTATTCTCTGGAAAAGGGGCGTACTTTCTACACCTCGAATTCCGGCTTAAAGGATCTGAAGAAGGAGATCGCTGTTTATCTGCAGCGCAGTCAGGGCGTTTCGTACGACTATAACCATGAGATCTTCGTCACGGTAGGAGGCTCGGAGGCCATTGATGTAGCACTGCGTGCCATGCTGAATCCGGGAGATGAAGTACTGATTCCCCAACCAAGCTATGTATCTTATGAGCCCTGTACCGTATTGGCAGACGGTGTACCTGTTTTTATCAATCTGAAGGAAGAAAATCAATTCAGACTGACGGCACAGGAACTGCGGGATGCCATTACCGATAAAACCAAGATTTTAATTCTGCCTTTCCCCAATAATCCTACCGGGGCTATTATGGAGAAGGAGGATTTGGAGGCAATTGCCGAGATCATAGAGGAAAAGGATCTGTTTGTGATTTCCGATGAGATTTACGGAGAACTGACCTATAAAGGCAAGCATTCTTCCATTGTATCCTTGCCCGGCATGAAGGAGCGAACCATTCTGATCAATGGATTTTCAAAAGCCTATGCCATGACCGGTTGGCGGCTGGGCTATGCCTGTGGTCCCCGGATCATTATGGATCAGATGCTGAAAATCCATCAGTTTGCCATTATGTGTGCCCCTACCACCAGTCAGTATGCAGCAGTGGAAGCACTGAAAAACGGAGAGGAAGATGTACAGGAAATGCGGGAGGCCTATAACCAGCGCCGCCGTTATCTGATGCATGCTTTTAAAGAGATGGGGTTAGAGTGCTTTGAGCCCTACGGAGCTTTCTATGTATTCCCCAGTATCAAGGAGTTTGGCATGACCAGTGATGAGTTTGCAACCAGACTGCTGCAGGAGGAAAAGGTGGCAGTCGTACCGGGAACCGCATTCGGTGATTGCGGAGAAGGATATTTGCGTATCTCCTATGCCTATTCCCTGGAAAATCTGAAGGTTGCCCTTGGCAGACTGTCTCACTTCATACAGCGTCTGCGGGCGGAAAAAGGAAACCAGTAACATGAATATTGTATTACATCAGCCGGAAATCCCGGCAAATACCGGAAATATAGGCAGAACCTGTGTAGCAACAGGTTCTGCACTTCATCTTATCGAGCCCCTGGGCTTTCATCTGGATGAAAAGAGCATTAAACGTGCGGGGATGGACTATTGGGACAAGTTGAACCTTACCCGCTATGTGGATTTTAATGAATTCCGGGAGCAGCATCCCGGCATCAAAATCTGGATGGCGACCACAAAGGCGCACCAGGTTTATACGGATGTAGAATTCGGTCCGGATGATTTCATTATGTTTGGAAAGGAAAGCGCAGGAATCCCGGAAGAAATTCTGGTGGATTATGAGGACAGCTGTATCCGCATTCCCATGCTGGATGACATACGCTCGCTCAACCTGTCCAATTCGGTGGCAATCGTTCTTTATGAGGCATTGCGGCAGAATCAATTTTCTAATATGCAGTTAGAGGGAGAGCTTCACCGCCTTCACTGGAATCAATAACATCGGAATAAGGAGAAGTAAGAAGTCAGGAGTATTATGAAGAAATTTATCAAAAAAACAAATGTGTTAGCAGCAGTACTTTGTGCCTGCCTGTTTCTTGCACCGGGATTTACTGCCCGGGCAGAAGAGATTGGCAGTGATCCGGAGGCAGAACCTCTTACCACAGCGCCGGCTCTGACAGTGACGCCGGTGGAGTTGACATTGACCAATGGCCAGTTTACCGTGACACAGTCATTTTCCTGCGCAGAACAGGAAGAGGTGCAGAAGGCAGTAGATCAGATCAATGCACAGCTGTTGCAGATTCCCTGTAGTGGAACCTCTTTTGCCTATGCAGGGGTAAACCCGGAGAATGGGAAACAAGAGGTCTATCATAGATATGAAACGGATGTCATTTATCAGATCAGTGAGGAAGCCGTTCCCTATCTGACACGCTATATCCGTGATGCACAGCTGGCAGAGGAAGCAGAAGCCGCTTTTCAAATTCTGCAGGCAACACCGGGCATAGATGCGGATACACTTACCGGAGGGCAGTATGCCATGGAATGCGCCCAGGTATCTGCCATCAACGATGCCATGACCTTTGCCCGTACACCGGAAGGGGTGAATCAGGTGACGATGCAGGTGTCAGCCCGTTATCTCACAGCGTATCCGGTGAATGGAGAGGAACAGCCGGTCATTTATGTGCTGGCGGGTGAGTCTGCTACGGATTACCATGGAAGTACGCTGGATCGGGTTACCAATCTGAAACTGGCATCCCGGGCATTAAGTGAGCGGGTGGTGGCAGCAGGAGAAAGCGTCTCCTGCAGTCGGATTTTTGGTCCCCGTACCTTAAAGAATGGCTATCGCATGGCGCCGCAGTTTATCAACGGAAAGAAAGCGGATGGTGTCGGTGGTGGTATCTGTCAGGTTTCAACCACCATTTATCAGGCATTGATGAATGCAGGAATGACGGTAACCGAGAGACATCCCCACAGCCAGAAGGTAGACTATGCAGCCAGGGGAATGGATTCTGCCATCTCCCAGGGATATAAGGATTTGATTTTCCGCAATGATTATGTCCAGCCTGTTTACATACAATCCCAGGTGCAGGATGCCTATGTGACCTGTAAAATATATGTGGCGGCAGCGGATGCGGGGACGACTCGGCACAAGCTGTGGGCGGTAGATACAGGAAAACTCACAGCAGATACATATCTGACCACTTATGTGGACGGCGTGGAAACAGAAACCCGTTACGTGGACAGCTCCCGTTACTATCGATAAGCCCGGAAAATTCTGCGCACGCTTTTTGCGCAGAAATGAGGTTCAATATGAAAGCAGAACAATTTGTAGAAAGTTATAAACCTCATGTTTCAGAGTACTGTGCTGCGGTGATTGACGCACAGGGGGAGGTTTATGCCTGTGAAGTAAGCCATCTGAAAACCATGATGGAACTATACGGGGATCCGGATATCCTGTCCAAAATCCCGGAAGGGAAATCACCGCTGTTCTGGCTGATTATTCAGCTGGGGTGCATTTTGGTAGATTATGAGAACCAGGTATATAGCGGCGAAATCAATTCTGGACAGGAACATGCCCTGCAGCTTTTGGAACGCAGCGGATTGATCTTAAACAATCGGAAAGACATTCATGGAAATTGCTGAGGAGAGGTGATAGGAATGATGAAAACACTAGGTTATTATAATGGAAATTATGGATTACTGGAAGAAATGATGGTTCCGATGAATGACCGTGTCTGCTATTTTGGTGATGGCGTATATGAGGCCACATTGGCACACAACCATAAGATTGTCTTCCTGGATGAGCATGTGGATCGCTTTTTCCGCAGCGCGGGAATGCTCCGCATCCAACTGCCTTTCACAAAGGAAGATTTAAAAGAAAAACTGTATGAGATGTTGGAAAAAGTAGAAGGAGACCATTTGCTGGTATATTGGCAGCAGACAAGAGGAACAGCCATGCGCTCCCATGCCTTTCCTAAGGAAGATGTACCCTCCAACCTGTGGATGATGCTGAAACCTGCGATAAATCGGGATTACTCGAAACGAATAGCCCTGACAGAGACGGAGGATACCCGGTTTCTTCATTGCAATATTAAGACCCTGAATCTGATTCCCAGCGTGATGGCTGCACAGAAGGCAGAGGAAGAGGGCTGCTACGAATGCGTATTCCATCGGGGCGATGTGGTTACCGAATGCGCTCACAGCAATATTTCCATACTGAAAGACGGCATCTTCCGTACCCATCCGGACGACCAGTATATTTTGCCGGGAATTGCCAAGGCACATTTAATCAAAGCCTGCAAGGCATTACAGATTCCGGTGGATGAGACGGCATTTACCTTAGGGGAATTGGAACAGGCGGATGAGGTGCTTGTATCCAGTTCTACCAATATCTGCTCTGTTGCAAATCTGTGGAAGGGACGCCCTATCGGAGGAAAAGACACTGCTTTGGCAGAAAAAATTCAAAAATACGTGATTGACGAGTTTAACGAATACTGCAAATAGGCTGCGGGAGGAAATGGCATGATGAGGGGATTTGGAGCCAGCAAGCAAAATATATTGGAAAAATATGATACGTTGACTTCAGTGGAAAGAACCGTTGCAGATTATTTTTTGAAGAATGAGAGAGAAATCGATTTCTCGTCGAAAAACATTTCCAATGTGTTACATGTGTCGGAGGCAACATTATCCCGCTTTGCCAAGAAATGCGGATATAAGGGATATCGTGAATTTATTTTTGATTATGAAAAAGAACTGAAAAAGGAGCTGCAGGAGCAGGGGGTCAGTGCTCTTACCCGGAAGGTGCGAAAGATCTACGAGAGACTGATGGAAGAAAGCTTTCAGCTTCTGGATGAACGCAAGGTGGAAAAAGCAGCACTTCTGATGAGCACACATTCCCGGGTTCTGGTCTGTGGAATGGGAAGCTCCGGCTACGCAGCAAGGGAATTTCAATTGCGTTTCATGCGTTTGGGAATGGATATTCAGGCTATGACCGATTCCCAGATGATCCAGATGAGCGGTGCGCTCATGAGCGAACAGACATTGCTGATTGCCATTACCCTGAGTGGTAAGACGACAGAAATCCTTGAGGTGGTACAGGCTGCCAGAGAAAAGGAAGCCAAGATAATTCTCATCACTGCCAGCAAGGATACAGCATTGCTGAGCAAATGTGATCTGGTATTTCCCGTGGCATCCGCCAAAAATCTGGATGCAGGGATTCTGATCTCTCCGCAGTTTCCCATTCTGGTACTGGTGGATGTGCTTTACTCCTATTATTTTGAACATGATCCCCAGACGAAACTTCAAAATTATTATGAAACCGTTTCTGCAATAAAGAGGCAGTTGTTAACCTGAAAACTAAAATCAGGTTGACAACTGCCTCTTCTGTGTTATACTAAATGACGAAATGTTATCAAAACAAATGCAGAAAGGTTAACAATTAAAATGAAAGAAACAAACAAAAAACTGACAACATACCAGATGGTAACCTGTGCCCTGATGGCAGCCATTATGTGTATTTTAGGACCCATCTCCATTCAGATCGGGCCGGTTCCCATTTCTTTCACCATGGTGGCAGTATTTCTTGCCGTTTTTGTATTAGGACCCAAATTTGGCTGTATCAGTTATGTGATTTACTATCTGTTAGGTCTGGTGGGACTTCCGGTTTTCTCCGGTGGAGCAGGCGGCATCGGCAAGATTGCGGGACCTACCGGCGGCTATCTCATCGGTATGTTTTTTATGGCACTGATTGTAGGTTTGTTCCTTAAGAAATTCCCTACCTGTTGGTACATGCTCCTTTTGGGAATGATTCTGGGAGATGCTGCCAATTATGTCTTTGGAACTGCCTGGTTTGTCATTTCCACAAATAGTACCATCCAATATGCATTAGAGGTTTGCGTTTTTCCGTTTATTCTGGTAGACTTAGTAAAGATGATCATTTCTTTGATCGTGGGTATGGCAGTACGCAGACAGCTGATCAAAGCCGGCCTGGCATCATAAAGAAAGATCGGTATATAATTCCAATGCTAGATCCTGCATGACCTTCTCAAAGGCGGCAGTATCTATATGATTCCCCAACAGTGAGAGGATGAACGGTGTTTTACCATAGACGATGCCCGCATCGTTGGTAATCCCGTCATCCTCTCCTGTTTTATGGGCGATTTCCGGGGCATTTTCCAATCGTTCCAGATAAAAGGGAATTTTCCCGTTTACCTGCTGATCCTTCAAAATAGAAAGCATTTCTTCACTGGCAGCGGCACTTACCAGTTTCCCCCGATAAAGCATCTCATAAAAGCGGCCTACTTCACTGGCAGTCACGTAATTCTGAAATCCCTTTGCGGCACTTTCATAGTCAAACATTTTCCGATTTAAAACCGACTGAACAAAACCGTTACATTTCATAAAATCCTGAATATAGGGAATCCCCACTTTATCGCACAACAGATTTGTGGCAACATTGTCACTGAATACAATCATCAGACGGCATAGATCCATAATGGTCAGTTCCGTACCTTCATGCAAAAAGTATAAAGCGCCACTGGGTGGTACCTTGTCTGCTTCGCGAAGGACGATTTGTTCCTCCCGCTTGAGAATGCCTGACTCCAACTGCTCAAAGGTGGCAGCCAGTACAAAAAGCTTAATGACACTGGCGGACAGAAAGGCTTCATCAGCGTGCCAGCTAACCGTTTCTCCGGTAAGCAGGTTTTGAAAATAACAGGCAGTCTTGCCGGGAAAACCCTTTAATCGGGATAGAATCAGGGTTTCCGGGGTGTCATGTAAGGTGGTTAACGGTTCCATAAAATTCCTCATTTCTGCGCACTCCTTTTGGGCATAATGGGTTTGTGGCTGTGCGCACTGAACACAAATCCTGCGTGGGAAAACCTTATTTTCCCACAAACCTTTGTTTCTGAGCTGTTTATAATAGTAGAAAGAGGGAATGGGATTGTCTGAAAGTAAACGACAGAAGCTGTCGCAGGCAGAATATAATCACGAAAATGAATTCTAATTCGCCCGATTCCTTTGACTTTCCACGAAAAGCGTCTCTATAATTATGTCATAAAATCTAACAAAGAACTAGCACAAGTGCGCAAAAATATGCGCAGAAATGAGGGCAAGTATGGAAAACATGAGAATTTACAGAGAGAAAGACTATAAGGCAGTAAGCCGTCGTGCAGCGAATCTGATTTCTGCACAGATTATTATGAAACCCGATTGCGTATTGGGTCTGGCAACCGGATCTTCCCCTATCGGTGCTTACGATCAACTGGTAGAGTGGTATGAGAAGGGTGATCTGGATTTTTCCAAGGTAACCAGTGTAAACCTGGATGAGTATATCGGACTGACCGCGGATAATGACCAGAGTTATCACTATTTTATGAAACATCATCTGTTCTCCAGAGTAAATATTGACATGGCAAACACTCATGTTCCTAACGGTGTGGCAGCAGATATGAAAGCAGAGTGCGAAGCCTACGACGCATTTATTAAATCCGTAGGAGGCATTGATCTGCAGTTACTGGGCATCGGTAATAACGGACACATCGGTTTCAATGAGCCCAGCAAATGCTTCGAACTTGGAACTCATATCGTAGACCTGACCGAGAATACCATCAAAGCAAACTCCCGTCTTTTTGAAAAGGAGGAGGATGTACCCCGTCAGGCAGTGACCATGGGTATCCGCAATATCCTGCAGGCAGATAAGATCGTTCTGATTGCAACCGGCGAAGCAAAGGCTGAGGCAGTGAAGAAGACGGTTCTCGGACCGGTAACTCCTGAGGTTCCCGCATCCATCCTGCTGTTGCACAAGAACGTATCCATCGTAGCAGATGACGCAGCATTATCTCTGATTCCGAAAGAGTACTACATGTAATTGTCATTATATAAAAGAACGGCGTAACGCCGGAAAGCACCGGGAAGAACCTCCTACAAAACTTCCCGGTGCTTTTTATTGTTCATTGTGTAGTTTGATGTGCTTATTCTTATAGTTGCCAATAATCAGGCAGGATTAACTACTTGTGTCCCCCAATTATCTATGTTAAGATACAACCAAAGCATATTTCTTATGAATTCTCTGGTTTCATATCGTCTATTTTCTATTTCATATCAGAAGTCTATGCTTTTCCAACGTAAACCAAGAAAGGCGGAGGCTGCTGACATGGAAGGGAGCCTCCGAAGAAGGAGGTCAGATTGAATACGAGTACGAAACACAATGGGGAAATTTCTGCAAATCGAAATTATAAGGACACCATTTTCCGATGGTTGTTTTCCGATAAGGAAAATTTGTTGTCCTTGTACAATGCAATATCTGGCAGGCATTATGATGACCCGGAGGCATTGACGATTGTTACCCTGGAAAATGCAGTCTACATGGGTATGAAAAATGATTTAGCCTTTGTGTTGGAAACGGGGCTGTATCTTTATGAGCATCAGTCCACCTATAATCCCAACATTCCCCTGCGGGATTTGTTTTACATTGCCAGCGAATACCAGGCTATAGTAAATCAGAAATCCCTGTATTCTTCGGCAGTACAGAAAATTCCTACTCCCAAGTTCCTCGTATTTTACAACGGTACGGACAAAGAGGTTGCGGACAGAGAAATCTTGAAATTATCCACAGCCTATGAAAATCCCACCAGCGAGCCGGACTTGGAATTAAAGGTGACAATGCTCAATATCAATGTGGGGCATAATAAGGAACTGCTGGAGAAGTGCCGGATTCTGGGAGAGTATGCCCAGTATGTGGACAGAGTCAGGAAATATGCGGCACAGATGGATTTAAACGATGCGGTGGAACAAGCAATCATTGAATGCATCAAAGAAGGAATTTTATCAGAATTCCTTCAGCAGAACCGTACGGAGGTTTATAAGGTGAGCATTTTTGAGTATGATAAAGAAAAAGAAGAAAAGAAGCTGCGAAAAGCCGAATATGAGCATGGATTAGAGGATGGCATACAGAAAGGTATACAGAAAGGCATCACCCTGGGAAATGAAGCGGGGAGAAAGACTGGCAGACAGGAAGGGGCCGCCGAACTCATTATGAAGATGTATGAAAATGGCTTTACAGCAGAGCAGATAGCCTCTGCAATAGGAAAAAATGCAGAAGAGATACAAGCTATCCTTGCTGGAAAAGCACCGGTATTCATAGAGTAAAAAACATCACCCCCGGGTCATTAGAAGACCTGGGGGGATGTTTTTTTGCAGGAATTTTCCTTTTGCACCAAGGCAGATTGTGCTATACTCGTACCATACTGACAGAGAGGAGCAAATCTCATGAGTGAACGTAAAAGACCCGTATTCGTCATCGGGCATAAAAATCCGGACACAGATTCCATCTGTTCCGCATTGGCTTACGCTGATTTAAAACGCCGTCTCACCGGCGAAGACTATATTGCTGCAAGAGCAGGCAATCTGAATGAAGAAACCCAGTATATTGTAGAACGGTTTGGCATTACACCTCCGGTTTTTCTCAAGGATGTGGGAACCCAGGTGCGGGATATAGAGATCCGGGAGACGCCGGGGGTATCAGAGCATATTTCCCTGAAAAAAGCTTGGACGCTGATGAAAGACCTCAACGTAGTAACCCTTCCTATCACAGATGAGAATAATTTCCTAATTGGTCTTATCAATATCGGAGATATCACGAAATCTTATATGGAAGGCTACGACAGCAGAATCCTGTCCAATGCCCATACCAAATACCGGAATATCATCGAAACATTGGAAGCAGAGATGATCGTGGGTGACCCGGAGGAATACTTTACCCAGGGCAAGGTACTGATTGCAGCTGCCAATCCTGATCTTATGGAAAACTATATAGAACCCCATGACCTGGTGATTCTGGGAAACCGTTATGAATCCCAGCTTTGTGCCATCGAGATGAATGCGGACTGCATTATTGTCTGTGAGGGCGCCTCTGTCTCCATGACCATCAAGAAATTGGCAGAAGAGCGAAACTGCGTCATCATCAGTACACCTCACGATACCTACACCGTAGCGCGCCTGATGAACCAGAGTATGCCCATCAGTTATTTTATGAAACGGAATGGACTGACTACCTTCCATATGGATGACTTCACCGATCAGATTAAGGAAGTCATGGCGAAGAAAAGATACCGGGATTTCCCAATTCTGGGACATGACGGCAGCTACGTGGGCATGATTTCCCGCCGGAATTTATTAAACAGCGCCCGGAAACAGGTAATCATGGTAGACCATAATGAGAAATCCCAGGCAGTGGACGGCATCGAGAATGCAGAGATCCTGGAAATCATTGATCATCACAGACTGCGCAGTGTGGAAACCATTTCTCCGGTCTTTTTCCGCAATCAGCCACTGGGCTGTACGGCAACCATTGTATACCAGATGTATCAGGAGGCAGGAATCGCACTGGATAAGCAGACGGCAACCCTCTTATGCTGTGCCATCATTTCAGATACGCTGATGTATCGTTCTCCTACCTGTACTGCGGTGGATAAGGCTGCGGCAGAGGAACTGGCCAAGATTGCCGGAATCAATGTGGAAGAACTGGCAGGAGACATGTTCCGTGCCGGAAGCAACTTAAGCAGTAAGGAAACCGCAGAGATCTTTGAACAGGATTTCAAGACCTTCGCCATGAACGATATTACGTTTGGCGTAGGACAGGTCAATTCCATGAACCAGGAGGAACTGGTGGAATTGAAACAGCGCCTGTATCCTTATATGGAAGAGCAGTTAAAACAAAGTGGCTTACAGATGCTCTTCTTTATGCTGACCGATATTGTGCAGGAATCTACGGAACTACTCTATGTGGGCGGTGATGCACGGGAACTGATCCGGGATGCCATGGGCGTGGAGCCGGATGGCAACAGTTTCATTCTCAAGGGCGTAGTTTCCCGTAAGAAGCAGCTGATCCCTGCGATTATGACTGTTCTGCAACAGTAAAAACTTTCAAATCCTGCCGTGGGCAAATACTTCTACGATTCTAATATTTGCCCATGGCACATCTTAAATTGAGATAAAATCTTTTCTTTTTCAATCTCTGACAAGCCCTCACGGGCAAATAAAAATGATCCCCCATACTTTTGCCCATTTTTTAAACAGAAAATTGGGCATAAAAAATGCAAATCCAGCTATATGCCCAAATGGTTTACATAATATAAGAATCAGAGCCTTTCAATCCCTACTTTTCATATTGAATTGGGCAAAAATGTACCATTTCCGGCACTTTGCCCATCTGGTTTACATAACGCAGAATTCCGCGAGCTGCCAACACAGAAGCGCACAAATTGCCAACACAGAAGCGCACAAATTGCCAACGCAGAAGTGCAAGCTGCAAGCGCAGGAAAGTGCCCTTTGCCACACATAGTCGATTTGCTGTCCCTGAACGCTTTGTTTTTGCACAACGTTGAATCATGACCAAGAATAGTTAGCAATATAAAACAAATTTTGCCATCCTTAACAATACCAATTAACCCCCATGAAAATTATACTCAGACTAGAAACTAAAAAAGTACACTAAGGGGGTACATATGCAATACGGACATTTTGAGATCGGAAGAGCGTCGTGTAGGGAAAGAGTGTAGATCTCGGTGGTCGCC